>LNFM01002912.1_pt1 | contig 39140 bp, 41 predicted proteins | sample 596031 | NCBI WGS metagenome assembly LNFM01 (sample SAMN04254537, study PRJNA301005) | activated carbon metagenome | isolation source: dual media filters at the Ann Arbor, Michigan drinking water treatment plant | place: USA: Ann Arbor | reverse complement strand
AACCTGAAATCGCCCGAGGGTGTCGCCATCTTCAAGACGTTGGTCGAGGGCGCGGATGTGGTGGTGGAGAACTACCGCCCCGATGTGAAGCACAGGCTGGGCGTGGATTACGCGGCGCTCTCCGCGATAAACCCGAAGCTGGTCTATGCCTCCATCTCAGGCTTCGGCCAGGACGGACCCTATGCCGGCAGGCCAGGCTTCGACCAGATCGCCCAGGGCATGGGCGGGCTGATGTCGATCACCGGCGAACCGGGGAAGGGGCCGATGCGGGTCGGCATCCCCGTGGCCGATTTGTGCGCCGGCCTTTTCGCCGCCATGGGCATCCTCACCGCCCTGCTGGAGCGGGAGACCTCGGGCAAGGGCCAATGGGTGCAGACCTCGCTGCTGCAGGCCCAGGCCTTCATGCTGGATTTCCAGGCCGCACGCTGGCTGATGGCCGGCGATATCCCCAAGCAGGCGGGCAATGACCACCCGACCTCCATCCCCACCGGCGTCTTCACCACCAGCGACGGCGCGATGAACATCGCCGCCTCCGGCCAGGCGATCTATGCGCGCTTCGCCCGCGTGATGGGCCATCCGGAATGGCTGGAGGATGAGCGCTTCGCCACCGGGGCGGCGCGGTCGAAGAACCGCCACGCGCTGAACGCGCTGATCGACGAGGCCACCCGCTCCAACACCACCGCCCATTGGGTGGAGGCCTTGAACGAGGCCGGCGTGCCCTGTGGCCCGATCAACGACATGCAGCAGGTTTTTGCCGACCCGCAGGTGCAGCATCTCGGCATCGCCCAAAAACTGGGCGAGACGACCTATCTCGGCCAGCCCTTCACCCTGTCGCGCACCGCCTCGGCCATCACCACCCATCCGCCCGCCATTGGCGAGCACAGCGCGGCGATCCTGGCAGAGGCTGGCTACACGGCGGAACAGATCGCCGATTTCCGCGCCCGGCACATCGTCTGATGCGCCGCCGCCTGCTCCTGGCCGGGCTGGCCGCGCCGGGGCTGGCGGCGGCGCAAGGGGCGCCGGCATCCCCCGCGGCGCCATGGGCACCGACACGGCCCATCCGCATCGTGGTGGGCTTCTCCGCCGGTGGCGGGACCGACATCACCACCCGCGCCCTGTCGGCGCGGCTGCAGTCCTCCCTCGGCCAGCCGATCGTGGTGGAGAACCGGCCCGGCGCCTCGGGCAATCTGGCCAGCGAGGCGGTGCTGCGCGCACCGCCCGACGGCCATACGCTGCTGATGGGCACCATCGCGGCGCTGGCCATCAACCCCACGCTGTTCCGCAACCTCGGCTTCGACCCGCGGGTGGATTTCTCGCCGATCAGCCTGGCGGGTGACATCCTCAACGTCTTCGTCTGCGCGCCGGAAAAACCCCTCGCCGATTTCGCCGCGCTGCTGGCAGCGGCGCGGGCGCGGCCGGACACCCTGAGCAACGGCCATTCCGGCGTGGGCGGCACCGGGCATCTGGCCGGCGCGCTGCTCGATGCCATGGCGGGGATCCGCACCATCCAGGTCAGCTATCGCGGCGGCGGCGCGCTGATCGCCGATATCATCTCGGGCAAGGTGGATTTTTCCTGCGCCACGGCCAGCACGACGCTGCCGCATATCGAAAGCGGCCGCCTCCGCGCGCTGGCCGTGCCCACCCCCGGCCGCAGCCCGCTGCTGCCGCAGGTGCCCACGGTGGCCGAATCCCTGCCGGGCTATGCCGTGGCGAACTGGAACGCGCTGGTCGGCCCGCGTGGGATGCCGCCGGCGGTGGTGGGGCGGCTGAATGCCGCGATGCGCGAGGCGCTGGCTGACCCGGAGGTGGCCGCCAATCTCCGCCGGCATGGCGTGGAGCCCTCGCCAAGCTCGCCCGAGGAACTCGCGCAGTTCATTCGCGAGGAGACCGATAAATGGGCGCCGGTGATCCGGGTCAGCGGGGCGACGGTGGATTGATGCCGCGCCTGAGCCTGGGATCTGGGCTGGTTCTGCTCGGCGCCGGATGGCTGCTGGCCGGGCAGGGCTGGCGGCCGGCCGCGCTGTGGATATTGGGCGCGGCGCTGGGGCTGGCGCTGTTCCATGCCAGTTTCAGCTTCGCCGGCGCCTTCCGCCGCTTGCTGGCCGAGGGACGAGGTGCCGGGCTGCGGGCGCAGCTCGCGATGCTGGCGCTGGCGCTGTTGCTGTTCCAGCCCGCCCTCATCGCGGGCACGGTGCTGGGCCAGCCGGTGCGCGGCTTTGTCTTTCCCATCGGCACGGCGCTGCTGCTCGGCGCCTTTCTCTTCGGCGTGGGGATGCAGCTGGGCGGCGGCTGCGGCTCGGGCACGCTGTTCACCGCCGCGGGCGGGCGGGATGGGCGGATGTGGGTCACGCTGCTGGCCTTCATCGCCGGCGCCACCCTGGCGGCCTGGGATGGCGAGCGCTGGATGGGCTGGCCGGCCTGGCCCGGGCAAACGCTGGGGAATGGCTGGGTCACTCTGCCGCTCAGCCTGGCCGGGCTGGCCCTGGTCTGGGGTGCCGCGCGCTGGTGGGAGGGGCGGCGGCGTGGCGCCATCGAACCACTGGCCTGGCGCGGTGGGGCGCTGCTGCGCGGCCCCTGGCCCCTGTTATGGGGCGCGATGGCCCTGGCTCTACTGAATTTCGCCGCCCTGGTGCTGGCCGGGCGCCCCTGGGCCATCACCGCCGCCTTCCCGCTCTGGGGTTCGCAGCTGATCGAGGCGGCGGGCTGGGACGACCCGGCCTTCTGGGCCTTCTGGGAGGACCCGACCCGCAGCGAAGCCCTGCTGCGCCCGGTGCTGACCGACCGCACGACGCTGATGGATCTCGGCCTGATGGCCGGCGCCTTCCTGGCCGCCGGGCTGGCCGGGCAGCGGGGCTGGTGGCGGCTGCCCGGGCCGCGGGCGGCGGCGGCCTCGCTGCTGGGTGGGCTGCTGCTGGGCTATGGCGCGGTGCTGGGCGCGGGCTGCAATATCAGCGCGTTCTTCGGCGGCATCGCCTCGGGCAGCCTGCATGGCTGGGTGTGGATTGTGCCCGCGCTGTTGGGCAATTGGGTGGGGATCAGGTTGCGGCCGGCCTTTGGGTTGTCCTGAGGTGAATTTCCGGTTTGTGGATTTTTCCGGCTGATCTAGGCTGGCTTCGCCAGTCAACGCGGGAACACCCGATGCGCCTCACCGCCGCTGCCATCGCAGCCCTTGCTTTCGCACTGCCCGTGGCGATCCCCGCCTGGGCACAGAACGCGCCGCTCGCGGCCCAGGCCTGCCTGAGCTGCCATGGCCCGGGCGGCACCGGCGCCGGCGGGGTGCCGGGACTGGCGGGGCGGGAGCGGGCGGAGCTGGTGGCGCTGATGGCCGCCTTCCGCGCCAATGAGCGCCCGGCCACCATCATGGGCCGCATCACCCGGGGCTATTCCGAGGCCGAGGTCGCGGCCTCGGCCGAATATTTCTCCCGTCTCGGGCGCTGAGGAGCATGGCCATGAGCTTTCCCCGCCGCGCGCTGTTCGGCGCCGCCATCGCCGCCCCAGCCCTCGTCCAGGCGCAGACCCGGGCCCGGCTGGTGATCATCGGCGGCGGCTTCGGCGGCGCCACGGCGGCGAATTTCGCCCGCCGGACCTATCCCTGGCTCAGCGTCACCCTGATCGAGCCGAAGACGCGCTTCGTGACCTGCCCCTATGGCAATCTCGTCCTGGCCGGCCTGCGCCAGATCGGCGATATCAGCCATGGCTATGACGGCTTGCGCGCCCGCGGCGTGACGGTGGTGCATGACTGGGCCACGGGCATCGACGCCACCGCCCGCCAGGTCCGGCTGCAGGGCGGCCAGAGCCTGGGCTATGACCGCCTGATCCTCTCCCCCGGCATCGCCCTGCGCTGGGGCGCGCTGGAGGGCTATGACGAGGCCGCCGCCGAGCGTATGCCGCATGGCTGGGTGCCGGGCGATGGCGCCCAGACGCTGCTGCTGCGCCGCCAGCTCGAAGCCATGCCGGACGGTGGCGTGGTGGGCCTGGCCATCCCCGGCAATCCCTTCCGCTGTCCGCCCGGCCCCTATGAGCGGATCAGCATGATCGCGGCCTATCTCAAGCGCCACAAGCCGCGGGCAAAGATCCTGGCGCTGGATGCCAAGGAGGGTTTCAGCAAGCAGGGGCTGTTCCAGGATGCCTGGACGCAGCTCTACCCCGGCATGGTGGACCCGCGCGCGATGGAGTTCGAGACCGAATTCGGCACCCGCCACAAGCTGGACGTGGCCAATGTCATCCCGCCGCAATCGGCGGCGCGGATCGCTGCCGATACCGGGCTGGTCGATAATTCCGGCTGGGTGCCGGTGCATCCGCAAAGCTTCGAGGCCCGCGCCGCCTCCGGCATCCATGTGGTGGGCGACGCCAATATCCCCGGCCCCATGCCGAAATCGGGCTTCGTCGCCAACACCACGGCCAAACAGGCAGTGGCCGCGGCGGCGGCTTCGCTGCGCGGCGAGGCGGCGCCTGAGGCGGTGTATTTCAACACCTGCTACAGCCATGTCGGCGAGGATTACGGCATCTCCGTCGTCGGCATCTTCCGGCCGAACGCCGAGAACACCGCGATCGTGGAGGTGCCCAATTCCGGCGGCGTCTCGCCACGCGGGAACCTGCCCGAGCAGCGCCGGCTGGAGGCGACCTACGCCGATAGCTGGTACGCCTCGATCACCCGGGACATGTTCGGCTGATGCGCAGGCGCGCCGCCCTGGCCTTGCTGGCACTCCCCTGGGCCGCCCTGGCGCAGGAGGACGCGCTGGCCGGCGCCATCCGCGAACTGGTGGGCGACACCCGGGCGGAGGAGGGCGGCATCACGCTGCGCGCCCCCGCCACCGCGGAGAATGGCGGCCAGGTGCCCATCACCATCCTGGTCGACGCCCCGCAGACCGCGGCGCGCCATGTCACCGCCATCCATATCCTCGCCACCCGCAACCCGACACCCGGCGTGGCCAGCTTCCGCCTGACGCCGGCCATGGCCCGGGCCGAGGTCCAGACCCGCATCCGCCTGGCCGAGAACCAGGCCGTGGTGGTGCTGGCGCAGCTGAACGATGGCAGCCTGCGCCGCGCCCGGGCCGATATCCGCGTCGCCACCGGCGGCTGCCTGACATGAACGCGCCGCGCATTCGCGCGCCGCGCAGCGCCCGCGCCGGCGAGGTGGTGGAAATCCGCACCCTGGTCGAACACCCGATGGAGACCGGGCTGCGGCTGGAGGGCGGCCGGCCGGTGCCGCGCAACATGCTGGCGGGGCTTACGGTGCGGGTGAATGGCGAGGTCGCGCTGCAGGCGGAATTCCGCAATGGCACCGCGGCCAACCCCTATCATGTGTTCTTCCTTCGCATCGAGCGGGCGAGCGAGATCGAGGTGAGTTGCACTGATGAGCAAGGCCGGGTCGCGCGCGCCATGGCGCGCATCGCGCTGGGCTGAGCGGCCTCAGCCGCCCAGAATCCCCCGCCCCGGCACCGCCGCCAGCAGGCTTTTCGTGTAGGGGTGGGCGGGGTGTTCGAAGACCTGGCCGATCGCGCCGTGTTCCACCACCAGCCCGTTCTGCATCACCGCCACCTCGTCGCAGAGCTGCGCCGCCACGCGCAGGTCATGGGTGATGAAGAGGATGGAGAGGCCGAGGCGCGCCTGCAGCCCGCGCAGCAATTCCAGCACCTGCGCCTGCACGCTGACATCGAGCGCCGAGACCGGTTCATCCGCCACCAGCACCTCGGGCTTCATGGCGAGCGCGCGGGCGATGCCGATGCGCTGGCGCTGGCCGCCGGAGAATTCATGCGGGAAACGCGCCAGGGCCGATGGGTCGAGGCCGACGAGGGCGAAGAGCTCCGCCGCCACGGCCATCGCCTGGGCGCGCGCGGTGCCGGCGGCAATGGGGCCCTGCGCCACCTGGTCGCCCACCTTTCGGCGCGGGTTGAGCGAGGCGTAGGGGTCCTGGAAGACCATTTGTACCAGATGCGCGGCGGCCTGTCGGGCGCGCGGCAGGGGGCGGCCGCCGATGCGAATCTCGCCGCCATCGAAGCCCAGAAGTCCCACCGCGCAGCGCGCCAGGGTGGATTTGCCGGAGCCGCTTTCGCCCACGATGCCCAGGGTGGAGCCACGCCGCAGCGTGACGGAGACGCCGTCCAGCGCGCGCGCCGCGCGGCGGCGGCGAAAAATTCCGGCCGGGCGATAGGTTTTTTGCAGGTTGCTGATCTCCAGCACCGCCTCGGGCGAGATCTCGCGCGGCGGCGGCGCCCGCAGGCCGGGCACGGCGGCCAACAGGCGGCGGGTATAGTCATGCGCGGGCGCGGTCAGCACCTGCGCGGCGCTGCCCTGTTCCACCACCACGCCCTGCTGCATCACCGCCACACGGTCGGCGATTTCCGCCACCACCCCGAAATCATGGGTGATGAACAGGACGGCGGTGCCGCGGCGCTGCTGCAATTCGCGGATCAGGGTCAGGATTTGCGCCTGGGTCGTGACATCGAGCGCGGTGGTCGGCTCGTCGCAGATCAGCAGCTCCGGTTCCAGGGCGAGGGCCATGGCGATCATCACGCGCTGGCGCTGGCCGCCGGAGAGTTCGTGGGGGTAGGCGCGCAGCGCGCCCTCGGGGTCGGGCAGGGCGACTTCCTTCAGCGCCGCCAGGCTGCGGGCGGCGATCTCATGCGCCGGAAGATCGGTGTGGGTGCGCCACATTTCCGCGAGCTGGTCGCCCACCGCCATCAGCGGGTTCAGCGCCGTCATGGGTTCCTGGAAGACCATGGCGATGCGGCTTCCGCGCAGCCGGCGCAGCGCCTCGTCGGGGAGTGCTGCGAGGTCGGTCTCGCCCAGCATGACGCGGCCAGCTGAGACCCGCACGCCCGGCGCCATCAGCCGCATGATGGTGGTGGCGGTGACGGATTTGCCCGAGCCGCTTTCACCGACGACGCAGAGGATTTCGCCGGCCTCGATGCTCAGCGAGACGTCGATCAGCGCGTTCGGGCGGTCGGCGCCCTTGGGAAGCGCGACCGTCAGGTGTTCGATGGAGAGGAGGCTCATCCGACCGCCCTCGATGACCGGAGCGGCCGAAGGCGGCGGAGGTCTGAATCGATGGCCATCACTTGCCGGTGATGCGCGGGTTCAGCGCGTCGTTCAGCCCCTGGCCGACCAGCGAGACGCCCAAAATGGTCAGCAGGATCGCAACACCGGGGATGGCCGAGACATACCACTCCACCCGCAGCACGTTCCGCCCCAACCCGATCAAATTGCCCCAGGACGGCACATTGGGGTCCGACAGCTGCAAAAAGGCCAGCGCGCTCTCCAGCAGGATGGCCACCGCCATAACGACCGAGGCGTAGACGATCACCGGTGGCAGGGCGTTGGGCAGCACCTCGCGCAGCATCAGGTGGATGTCGCCCAGGCCCTGCACCCGCGCGGCCTGGACGAATTCGCGGGTGCGGAGCGTGAGGAATTCGGCCCGCGTCAGCCGCGCCACCGGCGGCCAGGAGACGAGGCCGATGGCGATGGTCACGGTGTTGATGTTCGAGCCGAAGACGGCGACCAGCACGAGCAGCAGAAGAAAATTCGGCAGGGTCTGGAAGGCCTCGGTCACCCGCATCAGCGCCGTGTCCACCCATCCCGAATAGAAGCCGGCCAGGGCGCCGATGGAGATGCCGATGGCGGTGGCCACCAGGGTGGCGACAAAGCCGATCAGCAGCGACACCCGCGCGCCATGGAAGAGCTGCGCCGCGATGTCGCGCCCCGAGGGATCGGTGCCGAGCGGGAAGCGCGGGTTGGCGCCGGGCCATTGCAGCGGCCGGCCGGCCAGGCCGAGAGGGTCGTTGGGAAAGACAAAGGGCGCGGCCAGCCCCATGCCCAGCACCGCCAGCACCAGAGCCGCGCCCAGCACGGCGGCGGGGTTGCGCAGATAGGCCAGCAAAGCCCGCCTCATGCGCCGATCCTGGGGTCGAGCCGGGCGTAGAGCATATCCACAAAAAAGTTCACCGCGATGACCAGCAGGGCGGAGACGAAGACGATGCCGAGCAGCGTGTTGAGGTCGCGCTGCACCACGCTTTCATAGGCGAGGCGACCGAGGCCGGGGAGGGAAAAAACACTCTCCACCACCACGGCGCCGCCCAGCATGGTGCCGGCCTGAAGCCCGATGAGGGTGACCATCGGCAGCAGCGCGTTGCGCAGGACATGGCGGGTGATGATGCGCGTCTCCCGCAGCCCCTTGGCGCGGGCGGTGCGGACGAAATCGAGGCTGAGCACCTCCAGCATCGAGGCGCGCATGATGCGCAGGTAGATCGCCAAAAAAATCAGCCCGAGGGTGAGGGTGGGCAGCACCAGGTGCCAGGCGATGTCCAGCAACCGTCGCGCCCCAGTATAGCCCATGGCGACATCGCCGAAGCCACCGGCCGGCAGCCATTGCAGATGCACCGAGAAGAGCACGATCGCCATCAGCCCGAACCAGAAGGAGGGCGTGGCATAGAAAATCAGGCCCACGGTGGAAATCAGCGTGTCCGGCCAGCGGTTCACCCGCCGCGCCGCGATCACGCCCAGCGCCATGCCGGCGGCGAAGGCGAGGGAGAGCGAGGCGCCCATCAGCGACAGCGTGGCCGGCAGGCGCTCCAGGATCACGGTGGCCACCGGCTTGCCGTAGATGGCGGAGAAGCCGAGATCCAGCCGCACGAGACGCCAGAGGTATCGCCCCAACTGCTCGGCCACCGAGACGTCAAGGCCGTAGAAGGCCCGAAGGTCGCGCGCAATCGCGGCGTCGCCGCCGCCCATCTGCGCCAGCAGCGCGTCCACCGTGTCGCCCGGCGCCAGCTGTAATAGACAAAACATGCCGACCAGGATGAGCAGCAATGTGGGCAGCGAGGCGGCAAGGCGCCTGGCGGCCAGCGAGAATATCCTCATGGCCGCCGCCAGCCCCGCATCAGTTGCTCAGCCAGGTGTCGTGCCAGGAGGAGGAGGCCCAGCGCGGATTGTTCGCCACATTGCGCAGCCGCTTGTTGAAGGTGCTCACAAAAATCTGCTCGATGGGCATCCACAGCGGCAATTCGGTCTGCGCCCGGCGGACGAAATCGGCGTAGAGGGCGCGGCGGCGCGGTACGTCGAGTTCGGTCGCCGCATTGTCGATGATCTGGTCGATGGTCGGGTCGGTCCAGCCCCATTGGTTGGTCCAGGGCGCGCCGACCGGGCTGCCCGAGCGATACCAGACCGTGGTGCTGACCGCGGGGTCGGAGCGGTACTGGTGCCAGCCGCTGGCCAGGTCGAAATTATGGTCGTTGTAGATCGTGCGCAGCCAGCCAGCGGCATCGAGCCGGACGATCTCAATGCGAACGCCGATCTGGGCGAAACTCTGCTGCATGAAGGTGGCAAACAGGGAGATATCCTCGCCCCAGGGTGCGGGGTGCAGGCGGAGGTTGAATCGCACGCCGCCGGCGCCGCGGCGATGCCCGGCCTCGTCCAGCAGCCGGTTGGCGGCCGCCACGTCGAAGGGATATTGCGGCATGCCGGCCGGGTAGTAGTCGGTCGAGACCGAAGGGATTGGCCCGGTGCCCGGCTTGGCGAAGGTCCCCAAAAAATTCTCGATGAAGAAGGGGATGTTCAGCGAATGCGCCAGCGCCTTGCGCACGCGGATATCCGCCAGGATCGGATTGCGAAAGTTGAATTCCAGCGTGTTGGTGCGGGCATTGCCCTCATTGCCGCGGGTCGTCACTTCGAAGCGCGGGTCGCGGCCGAGGCGGGCGAGGTCGGAGATCGCCAGCGAGGAATAGGGGCTGAACAGGATCTGCCCGGCCTCCATTTGGGCCGCGGCGGCGGCGCGGTCGCCGATCACCCGCCAGACCACGCGGTCGAGATAGGGCAGGTTGTTGCGCCAGTAACTCGGGTTGCGCTCGGCGATGATGAACTGGCCGCGTTCGTATTGCACGAATCTGAACGGGCCGGTGCCGATGGGTGCGGTATTGGCGGGGTTCTGCCGGATATCGCCGGTTTCGTAGATATGCTTGGGCGAGATGTAACCGAGGTCGGGCAGCGCGCGCAGCAGCAGGCCAAGTGGCATGGGGCGCTCGTAGCGGAACACGGCGGTCAGCGGGTCGGGCGTGTCCACGGCGGTCAGGAACAGCTGCAGGGCCGTGCCGTAGTTGAGAATCTTCTTCCACATCTCCATCGCGGTGAAGGCGACGTCGGCCGAGGTGAAGGGCTTGCCGTCATGCCAGGTCACCCCGGCGCGCAGCTTGAAGGTGATGGACTTGCCATCCGCCGAGCTTTCCCAGGATTCGGCCAATACGGGCGTCGGGTTGCCTGCGGCGTCGAGGTCGACCAGCGCCTCCAGGATCTTGCCGCCCACGATGTAGACGCCGGTCGAGGCCTGCAGCGAGGGGTTGAGGATGCGCTGCTCGGTGGCGAAATGCACCGTCATCACCCCGCCGCGGCGGGGCGTTTCCTGCGCCACGGCGGGCACGGCCACCAGGCTGCTGCCGACCAGCAAGAGGGTTTCGCGACGGTTCATGGGGTGATCTCCTGGAAGATGATGGCGCAGCCGGTGGCCATGGCGGGCGCGCGGGGGATGGTGGTGCCGAGCACCAGGCCAGCGCCGCCCTCCTCGGGCAGCAGTTCAGGATCGAAACCACCGAGTGCGGCGATGGTTTCGCGCGGGGCGAAGCCGATCTCGGCACGGCCGGGGCCGGTGGGGACGAGGCGGATGCCATCCTCCAGCCGCACCGTGCTTTCGGTCAGCCGCGCCAGGTGTTCCGCCGCCTTGTTGGGAAAATTGCTGGCGACGAGGGCGCGGATGATGCGCGTCACGCCATTGGGCTGCGCCTGCAATTGAGGCACCCAGACGGTGTTTCGGGTGTGGTGCTGGCAGGCGAAGATGCGGAGCGTGCCGGGCGCCTCGGTGACGGGCCAGTGCATGACCGAGAAACGGGCCTCGGCCATCGAGCCATCGGGCATGGGCACGGGACGGCCGAAATGCACCGGGCCGGTGGCGGCGATGCCGCGCGATTGCAGGGCGGCCACGCCGGCGCCCGCGTCCGTGGTGGTGAAAGCGCAGCGCTCCAGCCCCTCGCGCTTCGCCAGGAAGCTGCGCAGCGGGCCGTTGTGCGGGCGCTCGGCCAGCACGCCCAGCAGCTCAAGATAATCCTCGCCGAACATCATGGTGTAGTTGCCACTGCCCATGTGTTCGCTGTGGGTGCCGCGCGGCGAGAGTTTGAAGCCGAGGGCTGCCCATTCGGCCGCCGCGGCATCGAGGTCGCGCACGGCGATGACGGCATGGTCGAGGCCAAGGATGGTGGGGATCATCCCGCGATGGTGTCGCTGTTCATGCCGCGATGCAACAAGGCGATGCCCCGGCGGCCGGGCGCTACCGGATGACCAGGCCGGCGACCGACCCCACCGTCTGGTTCCAGGTCGCCGGGCAGGCCTGATCCACCCGCAGGCAGGCGTCGCGCCAGATCGGCAGCACCACCTCCTGCGCCGCGGCGCGAACACGGGCCTGGTCAGCGGGGGAAATCTCCACCATCTGCATGTTGAAGCGGCGGTTCGCGGTGCAGGGGTCGCGGCCGACGTTGCAGTTGATGGCGTCGTTGTTCGCGGTTTCGGCCAGATCCCACATCAGGGTTTCGAGGCGGCGGAATTCGGCCGTCAGCGCGGCCTGCCGCTCCGGCGTGAAGCGGCGCCAGATATCCATGCTGATGAAATGCCCCTGCACCGCGCCACCCAGCGAGAGCGGCAGGAAATGCGTCGTCACCTCCGGCCAATTGCCGGAATTGCCGGAGGTGGGCGAGGTGATGGCGCATTGTGCCACGCCGCGCTGCAATGCCGGATAGACCTCGGAGAATTGCAGCGTCACGGCGGTCGCGCCGAAATGCTGCATGAGCGCGGCCATGGAGGGGGTGAAGGTGCGCACGCGCAGGCCGCGCAGATCGTCCAGCGTGCGGATCGGCGCGTTGCAGTAGATCACCTGCGGACCGAAGGGCCAGAGCGTGAGGACCTTGCTGTTGAAGCGGGTCTGCAGCCGGCGATCGAAAGCCTCGCGATAGGCATCCACCGCGCGGCGGAGCTGCGTCATGTCGGTGGAGACGCCGACAAGGTCGAGCCCCTCGAAGAAGGGATCATCGCGGCTGGCCATGCCGATCTGCACGCTCATGACGTCGAAGGCGCCCGAACGCAGCAACCGCAGCGCGTCCGCCGCCTGAAGGCCGAGCTGGTCCATGGGGTTGAAGGTGACATTGGTGCGGATGCCCGCGGCCTGGGCAAGCTGCGCGAAGAAGGGGCGTTCGATCCCCTCCACATGAGCGCGATTGGCCGAGAAATTGCCGACGACGCGCATCGTCGCGGGGTCGGTTTGCGCCTGGGCGGGCGCGGCCAGAATGGCCAGGCCCGCGGCGGCGAGCGTGAGAAGGCGGCGTATCATCGGCGGTTTCCCCAACCTCTATTCAAGACGGGCGTTGCAACCGCCATGCCATGGTCACCGCATCAGCCCCTGGGCGGCGATCCAGGCCTGGATGCGCGTCGCGATCTCATCGCTGTTCACGTCCATCATCAGCATGTGCGAGTTGCCGGGGATGCCGGCGGCCGGCAGGTCCAGCGTGTCGGAGACGGCACCGGCGGCGCGGAGCTGGTCCTGGTAGCGGGTGATGTTCCGGCGCACGCCTTCCCAGAAGGTGTTGCCGGCGAAATTGTCGCCCCAGACGACGAGGTGCGGCACGGCCCGCAGCGCCGCCACATTGGCTGTGGCCGGCGGCGCGCCGGAGGGTTCGATGGCGATCACCGCGCGGACCTTGTCCGGGGCGGTGAGGGCGGCATTGAAGGCGAAATTGCCGCCCTGGCTGTGGGTGATGATCACGCAGGGGCAGACCGCCTGGACATAGGCGTTGTAGGCGGCCTGGATCTGCGCGTCGGTGGTGACCCAGCGCGGCACGCCCTGGCGGGTGAAGTTGTTCCACGCCGCCACCGGGAAACGGGTGTTCGGGAAGGCCTGGCGGGCGGCGGCGTCGATATTCCAGCCGTTGGCGGGGCCGACGCGAAACAGGCCCCAGCCCTCGCCCATGGTGCGGAAGAGCGGCTCGCCGGCCAGAATCTGCGGCGAGCGGGCGAAGCCGGAACGGCCGCGCTCCATCGCGTCGCTCACATAGGTGTCGTGGCCCTGGCGGAGGAAGAACATCTGCCAGCCCGGCCTTCCATCAGGGGTGGTTTCATAGGTGACGCCGGTCAGGCCGCCGCCATGCATCAGCAGCAGCGGAAAGCGCGCGCGCGGCGCGGCCAGGCGAACATACTGGGCGTACATCTGCTCGACATAGAATTGTCCATTGGGGTTGATGCGGTTGGGCGGCGCGCCGGCGGAGAAGACGATCTCCTGCTCCGGCAGCCCTTCCAGCACGGCGATGCGGCCGCCGACATGCAGGCTGCCGATCTCGCGGACAGCCAGGGGTTCCTGGGCAATTGCCGGCATGGTGGCGAGCAGTGCCGCGGCGATGAGTTTGCGCATGGTTTCCTCCGGTTTTGCCGGATGGTGGCGCATAATCCCGCGTCAGGGAATGGCGAAGAGACTGCCCCAGCCGCGCACCTGCGCGGCGTCCGCGCCAGCCCGGCGCATCGCGCCCCAAAGCGCGGTGGCGATGGTGTCGAAGACCGGGATGCCCAGCCTGGCCTCGGCCCGCGCGGCGGGGCGCGGGCCGCGCAGATTGGTGGAGATGACCGCGATGGCATCCAGCCCCGGCATGCGGCCGACATCGAGGATGGCGGCCTCGATCTCCGCCTCGGTGAAGCGGGCGAAGGTGTAGTTGCCGGGGTCGTTGAAATGATGCTCGACCACCACCTCCAACCCCTCCTCGGCGAGGACGCGGATGGTGGCGGCCTGCACGTCATGCAGGAAGGGGGTGACCAGGCCGATGCGCTTGGCACCCTTGATGCGCAGCGCCTCCAGCAGCGCCAGCATCGCCGTCTCCGCCGGTTGCGGCAGCAGGCGCAGCAGCGCACGGTCGCCCGCCATGCCGGTGTAGCAGGCCGCGGTGGCATTGAGGCAGATCGCATGCATATGCGCGTCCGCCAGCATCGAGGCTGCCTCCACCAGCGGGGCGGCCTGGAACTGCGCCAGCGCCTCGTCGGAAGTATCGAGCCGGGTGACGCGGAAGCGGGCGACATGGAGCGAAACGCGGGGCACGTCGCGCAGCATCTCCATCGTCAGCGGCTCGGCCGCGGTGTTGCTGGAGGGGACCAGCATGCCGATGCGGTGCGTCACGCGCGGGCCCGGGCGATGAGCTTGCGGGCGCGCTGCACCACCGGGATGTCGATCATCTGGCCCTCGAAGGTGACCGCGCCCAGGCCTTGGGCCAGGGCCTCGTCGAAGGCCAGGACCATGCGCTGTGCCCGGGCCACGGCTTCGGGGGGCACGCCGTATTCCTCGTTGATGATCGGCACATGCATGGGGTGGATGCAGGTGGTGCAATCGAAGCCGAGCGCGCGGGAGCGGCGGAGATTGGCGCGGTAGCCCTCAATGTCGGTCAGCCCCGCGACGGTACCGATAAAGCCCATGGCCAGCACGCCGGCGGCCTTGGCCGAAAGCAGGCCCAGGCGCTTGGGAAATTCCAGCGCATCGGGCGAGGGCTCGATGCCCATATCGGTGGCCAGGTCCTCCGCACCCACGCCGATGCCGATGACGCGGGGATGGGCCGAGGCGATGTCCCTGGCGCGCAGCACGGCGCTCGCATCCTCGAGGAGCAGGATCATGCCGGTGGAGCCGGGCTCCATGCCCTGGCGGGTTTCCGCGGCATCGATCAACTCGGCCAGGAGGCGGACATGTTCGGGCCCCATGATCTTGGTGCAGATCAGCGCCCGCACGCCGGGGCGGACCGCGGCCGCGATGTCGAGCACCGTCCATTCCAGCTCACGATTGGTGCGGACCAGAACGTCGGCGCCGTTTTGCGACACGCGGGGGATGGCGCCTTCCAGCGCCGCGCGGGCGGCGGGTTTTTCCGGCGGCGAGATGCTGTCCTCAAGGTCGAGGATGATGGCATCGGCGCCCCGCTCATGCGCGCGGGCGATGAATTTCTCGCGCGCCGCGGGCACGAACATCAGGGAGCGCCAGTTCGGCAGGGTCTGTTTCATGGTGTGTGCGTTTCCATCCAGTGGCGGGCAATGTCGAGCCGGCGGCAGACCCAAACCTCGGGCATCGCCTTCACCGCGTCCAGAATGCGCTTCAGACCGATGGCCCGCGCGGGGTGGCCGATGATGCGGTTGTGCAGGCCCACGCTGAGCATCCGCGAGCCGGGCTCGGCCAGCGCCATCTCGATGCCGCCCATGATATAGGTGAAAAAATCCTCGCCGGTGGTGATGGCGGCGCGCTGGAAGCGCACGTCGTTGTTCACCAGCGTATAGGGGATGACGAGGTGGCCATCATCCCAATAGGGCAGCTCGTCATCATAGGCGTCGCTGTCGTAGCTGTAGCCGAGCTCGCGCAGGATGCGCCGCGTGTTCAGGCTGGGGGCGTAGCGGCAGTACCAGCCTTGGGGGCGGTGGCCGGTGGTCTCCTCGATGATGCGGGTGGCCTCGGTCAGGGCGTGGCGCTCGGTCGCCTCATCCATGTCGGCATGGCTTTCCCAGCGCAGCCCGTGACCGACGACATCCCAGCCGGCCTCGCGGATGGCGGCGGCGGCCTCTGGCGTGCGTTGCAGCGATTGCGCCACCGCAAAAATGGTGCAGGGCAGGCCGGCGCGGGTGAAGAGGCCATGCAGGCGCCAGAAACCGACGCGGCTGCCATATTGGAACATGCTCTCGGCGGCCAGGTCGCGGCCTTTCGGCAGGCCGGTGGAGCCTTCGGTCAGGGCGTTTTCGCTGTGCGGATCGCCATCGGGCACGCTGCGTTCGCCGCCCTCCTCATGGTTGATGACGAAGTTGAGCGCCAGGCGCGCGCCGCCGGGCCAGGCGGCGTCGGGCGGGTTGCGGCCATAATGTTCGAAGATGCGCTTCATGGGATCAGGCCCTCGGGCTGGCCGGCGATGAAGTCGAACATCTCGCCAGGGCGGGTGATCCAGAGTTTTTCCCGATGCGCCAGGATGTGCTTGAGCGCCCCGCGCAGCGGCCGCAGCCGATGCGGTTGGCCGAGGATGAAGGGGTGCAGGATGATGGTCATGACCAGCGGGCGTTGGGCCGATTGGCAAAACATCTCGTCGAACTGGTCGGTCACCATATCGGCGAATTCGCGGCCGGTGTGGTGGCGCATCACCATGGCCGGGCTGTCGTTCAGCTCCACGCTATAGGGCACGCTGAGCATGCGGCCGGCGCGGGTGCGCATCCAGAAGGGCTGGTCATCGGCCGGCCAGTCCAGGCAATAGGTGAAGCCGGCCTCGGCCAGCAGGTCGAGCGTCACGGCGCTTTGCGCGATATAGGGGCCGAGCCAGCCGCGCGGTGGAATGCCGCCATTGTGGCGGGCCAGGCTGTCGCGGCTCTCGATGATCAGCGCGCGCTCATCGGCCTCCGACAGCACATCCTGGCGTTCGGAATTGGTCCGGCCATGGCCGATCAGCTCATCGCCGCGGGCCAGCAGGGCAGGGGCGATCTCCGGGCAATGGTCCAGCACGGTGGAATTGCAGTTATGCGCCGAGGGCAGGGACAGTTCATCGAGCAGGCCGAGCAGGTTCCACAGGCCCACCCGGTTGCCATAGTCGCGCCAGGCATAGGGGCGCTGATTCTGCACCCCGGCGGGCCCGGTGCTGTCGCTGCCCAGGCCCTCGCGATAGTGGAAATGCTCGATGTTGTTGACCAGCATGAGAGCGAGCTTGCGGCCGCCCGGCCAGCTGTAGGTCGGGCGGTTGGGGATGGCGCTATGGTCGTAGCGGTTGTGCGGCGTGAGCTTCATGGCGGGGATGCTGGCATGCCACCTCCGGCCTCGCCAGAGAGCATGGGCCAGGTTTCGCGCCGGCGCTTTGCCCCCGGCCTGGCAGGCGAAGGCCTATTCGATGCGGATGCCCGCCGCGCGCACCAGCGGCCCCCAGCGGGTGTATTCCTCGCGCACGAAACCATCCGTCGTGGCTGGGTCCATGAACAACGGCTCGCTGCCGATGTCGCGCAGGCGCTGGCGGAGCTGGGGCGTCTCCAGCGCCTCCTTGAAGGTGGTGGACAGCGTCTGGATGATGGCCTGCGGTGTGCCGCGGGGCACGAAGGCGCCGGTCCAGCTGCGCACTGCGTAATCCGCCACGCCCTGTTCCTGGATGGTGGCCAGGTCGGGCCTGAGGCTCACGCGTTCGGCGGTGCCCACGCCGAGCAGCCGGACGCGGCCGGCTTCGGCCGGCGGGATCAGCGTGGGCAGGTTCATGACCGCCATCGGGATGGTCCCGCCGATGAGGTCGGTCATGGCCGGCCCGCCGCCGCGATAGGGCACGTGGGTCAGGTCCATGCCGGTGCGCAGGCGCAACAATTCGCCGGCGAGGTGGTTCGACGACCCCACCCCGGAAGAGCCGTAGGACACGCCGCCGCGCTGCCGGCCGACCCAGGCGACCAGCTCCGCGACGTTCTGCACGGGCACCGAGGGGTGCACCGCCAGCACATTGGGCACATCGACCAGCATGGCGACACCCAGAAAGGCCTCGCGGACGTCATAGCCGGTTTCGTTGGCGATGATGGGGTGGAAGACGTGGTTGGAGGCCGAGGAGATGAACACCGTCATCCCATCCGGCCTGGCCCGCATGGCCGCACCCATGCCGACGCTGCCGCCGCCGCCGGGCCGATTTTCGATGAGGAAGGGCTGGCGCAGCCTGGCCTCCAGCACCGGCGCGAGCAGCCGGGCCACGACATCATTCGAGCCGCCGGGCGCCCAGGGGACGATCATTGTCACGGGCCGCGACGGCCAGCTTTCCTGCGCAAGGGCCGCCGGTGCGGCAAGAACGGCGCTGGCCAGAACGGCGCGACGTGTGGGCATGAAGACACTCCCCTGAGGATTTTGCGCCACTCCATGCATCCAGAGTGGGCAACCAAGGCCGGTTCTATGCCCGGCGGATGGTTTGCCCGTTTGGCATGAGCGGCCAGGGCGGGTAATACAACGTCCGGGGTGCTGGAGGCTATTGGAATGCGTGCGAATTGGGCCGTGATGTTGGCGGGGACGGCGATGGCGCTGGCGGGCTGCGGCAGCACCCAGACCAGCGGCGTGGTCGCCATTGGCCCGGACACCTACGCTGTGGAGACGCGCGGCCGCGCCCTGTCCACGGCGGTGGAACGAGGCCTGACCGAGGCCACCGCCTTTTGCACCGCGCAGAGCCGTCAGACCGAGCTGCTGGGCACCCGCATCAATGCCGATAGCTACCAGGTGGCCTTCCGCTGCAGCGGCGGCACCGGGCTTGCTGGCAATCCGGGCATCATCGGCCGGGTTCCGGTGGGCTATGCCACTCGCAATTCGTCGCTGGGGCCCATTCCGGTCAGCGCGCCATTGGCCGGTGGCGGGCGTGGCACGGTGATCACGGGCCAGGCGTTTCCGCCGCAGGCGCCGCCGCCGCCCGGCCTTGAGCTGGGGACGGTGGGCGCGCTGCCCGGGCGGACGGCGACCGTGGTGGGCAATCCCTTCGCCACCAGCGCCGCCCCGGCCGCGCCGACGCTGCGCGCGCTGCCGCCGGTCTCCTCACTGAACGCGCCGGCCCAGCCTGCCTTCCAGGCGCCGGTTGCCGCGGCGCCGCCGGTGGCACCTTCGCCCTTCGCGCCGCTGACGAGCCCGCTGGCCGGCAGCCCGGCGATTTCGCCGACGCCGGCCCCCGCTTTCGCCGCGCCCGCGCCGGCCCCCGCCTTTGCCGCGCCGGCGGCCAGCCCGGCCTTTGCGCCGCTGACCTCGCCGCTCACCTCGCCGCTGGCGCCCGCGCCGGCTTCGGCGCCGGCCTTTCAGCCGCTCTCCAGCCCTGCCGTCAGCGCACCGGCCTCAGGCACCGCTCCGGCCTTCTCGGCCTTGCCGCCTGCCAGCTCTGCCTTGCAGCCGGTGGCCGCGCCCGCGCGCGGCGCGGCGAGTGTGCCGGCCGCCGCATCGGGCGCGCCGCTTCAGGGTGGCACGGTGCCGCCGGCCGCCTTCTGGAACGCGCCAGCCCGCTGAACCGCGTTCAGCCCTTGAAGAGGCTGAGCAGCGCCTGGGGTGACTGGTTGGCGATGCCCAGGGCCTGGCTGCCGAGCTGCTGGCGGATCTGCAGGGCCTGAAGGCGCGCCGATTCCTTGGCCATGTCGGCATCGATGAGCGAGCCCATGCCCGCCTCCTGCGCATCGATGATCTTTTTATTGTAGTCGATCTGGCTGTCGATGTAGCGCGAGTAGCTGCCGAAATTGTTCAGCTGTGTCAGCGTGTTGGTGACGGCGGTGGCGAGCTTGCCGGTGGTGGTCATGGCTGCCGCGGCATCACCCTGGGTGAATGCATTGGCGCCTGAGATGTTGTTGTAGATGTTGGCGATCGCGCTGTAGCCATCGAAGGTGTAGAAGCCGCCGCCGCCATTGCTGATGACCTTCAGCGGCAGGGTCGCCGGGTCATCGAGCAGGTTGCGGCCGTTGTAGTCGGCATCGGTGATGAAGGATTTGATGTTGCTCGTCAGCTCCTTCACCTGGGTCTGATACTGCGTGCGCTGCTCGGCCGTGATGGCGCCATCGGCCAGCTTGACCGTCAGCTCCTTCAGCTTGATCAGCGAGGTGGAGACGTTTTCCAGCGACGCGCGGGTGACCTCCAGCAGGCCCTTCACACCGCCGAGCTGCTGGTTGGCCGAGGTGGTCGCCGCCATGTCGCCGCGGATGCGTTCCGCCACCGCGAAGGCCGCGCCGTCATCCTTCGCGTCCGAGACACGCAGGCCCGTCGAGATGCGCTTCTGCACCGAGGAGAGTTCCTCATTGGTGCGGTTGAGCGACTGCAGCGCCACCATGGCGCCCATATTGGTATTGATGCTGTTCATCGACATGGGCTTTTTCCCTCGGCTTGCGCCCCCGGCCTATTGCCGGACAGGAGCCACTGTGGATCGCCAGGCGTAAAGCCAGGGTTAATGCCGCGAAGAAATTCGCCCGGCTGGACGGATCATCCGCCAGGCGGCAGCCTCTGCGGTGGAAACGCCATCAATGAGGACGCCATGATCGAGATCGAAACCCCCGCAGCGCTGGCCGAATGGGTGGGCAAGCCGCTGGGCACCAGCGAATGGATCGTGGTGGATCAGAAGACGATCGACCTCTTCGCCGAGGCCACGGGCGACCATCAATGGATCCATATCGATGTCGAGCGCGCTGGGCGCGAGATGCCGGGCGGCAAGACCATCGCGCATGGTTTTCTCACCCTGTCGTTGCTGCCCCGGCTCGCGCCGCTGATCTACCGCGTGGTCAAGCGCAGCCGTTCCATCAACTACGGCAGCAACAAGGTCCGTTTCACCGCCCCGGTGCCGGCCGGCAGCCGGGTTCGGTTGCATCTCACGGTCAAGGCGGTGGAGCCCATCCAGGGCGGCGTGCGGGTGACGATGGACAATCAGATGGAGGTGGAGGGAAATGACCGCCCCTGCCTCGTGGCCGAGACCATGGCGCAGGTCTACGACTGAACCTATCGCGTGCGCGCGGGGCTGGATGTCCCGCCGCCGCCACCGGGCAGCGTGGTGGCAAGAGCCGCGGCGGCCGCCAGGGGCAGCATCGCCAGGAACGGGACGGCAAGCCCGGTGCCGCCGCCCAGCGCACCGCCACCCAGCACACCAGAGCCCAACGAACCAGAGCCGAGCGACGCCACCTCGCCCAAAGGCGGGCGGGGGATACGCGGCCGGGCCAATGGGCGCGGCGTCGTGGCTTGTGCCGCCGCGCCACGCGCCGGCACGACCACATCGGAGCCGGCGGGCACGACAACCACACGCATTTGCGCGTGACCAATGCCAATTTGCAACCAAATCGCGATCATGATGAGGACAATACATCGCATGCGCGAATTGAGGCGCAATTCGGGCGTCGTTGCAAGCCTGAATTGCGTCAGGCCTTCAACATCCCGCGCGCGATGATCACCCGCATGATCTCGTTCGTGCCCTCCAGGATGCGGTGCACCCGCAGGTCGCGCACGATTTTCTCGATGCCGTAATCGGCGAGGTAGCCATAGCCGCCGAGCAATTGCAGCGCCTCATCGGCCACCCGGCTGCCCGTGTCGGTCACGAAACGCTTGGCCATGGCGCAGAATTGCGTGGCATCCGGCGCGCGGGCATCGAGCTTCGCACAGGCGCGCCAGAGGAAGCTGCGGGCCACCTCCAGCTCCGTCGCCATATCGGCCAGGCGGAACTGGGTGGCCTGGAAATCGGCCACGGCGCGGCCGAAGGCGCGGCGCTGCTTCACGTAATCCAGCGCGATATCCAGCGCCCGCTGCGCGCCGCCCAGAGAACAGGCCGCGATATTCAGCCGCCCGCCATCGAGCCCGGCCATGGCGAAACGAAAACCCTGCCCCTCCTCGCCCAGCAGCGCGCCGGCGGGGATGCGGGCATCGGCCATGATGACCTGACGCGTGGGTTGGGCGTTCCAGCCCATCTTCTTCTCGTTCGGGCCGAAGCTCAGGCCGGGCGTGTCCCTGGGGATCAGCATGGCAGAAACGCCGCCCGGCCCATCGCCCCCCGTGCGCACCATGGTCAGGTACAGATCGGAGATTCCGGCGCCCGAGATGAACTGCTTGGTGCCGTTCAGCACATAGCCGGCATTGTCGCGCATGGCGCGGGTGGAGAGCGCCGCGGCGTCCGAGCCGCTGCCGGGCTCGGTGAGGCAATAGCTGGCGATCCGCTCCATGGTCAGCAGGCTGGGCAGGTGCTCGGCGCGCTGGGCGTCATTGCCGAAGCGGTCGATCATCCAGGCCACCATGTTGTGGATGGACAGAAAGGCCGAGATGGTGGGGCAGCCATAGGCCAGGGCCTCGAAAACCGTGGCGGCGTCGAGCCGGGTGAGGCCGGTGCCGCCGGATTCCTCGCGAACGTAAAGGCCGGCCATGCCGAGGGCGGCGGCCTCGCGCAGGACATCGACCGGCAAATGCCGCTCCTCATCCCAGCGCTGGGCGTGCGGGGCGATTTTTTCGGCGGCGAAATCGCGCGCCATGTCGCGGATGGCGAGGGTCTCGTCAGGCAGCTCGAACATGATTGCCCATTGTCACCGAATTGCGCAGCGCGTCCATCGCGCTCCGGGTGGCGGCCAGGTTGCGTGCCTTGATCGGGCCATAGCCCTTGATGCCGGCGGCGGCCTCGGCCCATTCGCACACCCGGCCGTGGTGGGTGGCGAGGTGAGGCAGCAGGGCGTCCAGCCCGGCCATGTATTCGCCGGGCAGGGCGGCTTCCTGGCGGCGCTCCTCGGTGCGGCCGAATACGTCGAGCGCCGTCCCACGCAGGAATTTGCCGTGCCGCAGCACGCCCATGGCGGTGAGCATCCAGGGCCCGAAGGCGCGTTTTTTGGCCCCGAGAAACGGCGGCGCCAGGTGCATCTCGATGCGCGTGGTGCCGGAAAAACGATCGCGCAACTGGGACTGCCATTCCGGCAGGGAATGCAGCCGCGCCACCTCATACTCGTCCTTATAGGCCATCAGGCGGTAGAGCTGGGTGGCGACGGCGCGGGTCAGGCGGTTTTCGCCCGGCATCGCGGCCTTCTCCGCCGCCGCCACGCCAGCCACAAAAGCCTCGTAGCGCGAGGCGTAGCGCCGGCTCTGATAGGCCGTGAGGTCGGCCACGCGCCGGGCGATCATCGCCTCCAGCGTCTCGCGCGCCAGGGGCGTTTCCCGGGTCAGCGCGGCATGGCGGCCGGCGGTGAAGGCGGCCTGGTTGCGGGCGATCTCGGCCCCGTTGAGTTCCAGCGCGCGCATGATCGCGGCACTGCCGATTGGCACCAACCCGCGCTGATAGGCGACGCCGAGCAGATAGACATTCAGGTAGATCAGATCGCCAAAGCTGTTTTCCACCGCGCTGGCGGCGGGCAATGCCACCACCGATAGGCAGGCGGCGTCCAGGCTGGCGCGCATCGCGGCCGCATCCATCCGGGTCTCCGGGTTCAGCACGAATTCCGCGGTGGGCGCCACGCCCTCGCTCAGCACCGCCACGCTGCGATGCGGCGAGAGCAGCGGTCGGGCGAAGCGGCCATGCGCCACCACCATATCGGCCGCGATCATCACATCGGCCTGGCCCTGGCCGATGCGCGGGCTGAGCAGCGCCTCGCCATTGGGCAGCCCAACCCGCAATTGCGCGAAGACGCCGCCGCCCTTCTGGGCCAGGCCCAGCGCGTCCACGCTGCGCACCGGCCGTTCCTCCAGATGCGCCGCCATGGCGAGGATGGCGGAGAGCGCCGTGACACCCTGCCCACCCACGCCGGCGATGATGAGGTTCCAGGCCTCGATCTGTTCGGCGCGCGCCGGTTCCGCCGGCGGGTTCAGCGCGGTGGGGGCGGCGGGCTTCACCGGTTCGGCGCCGATCAGGGTCACGAAGCTGGGGCAGAAGCCTTCGAGGCAGGAGAAATCCTGGTTGCAGTTCGACTGGTCGATGCGGCGCTTACGGCCGAAGGGGGTCTCGATCGGTTCCACCGCGATGCAGTTGGATTTGACCGAGCAATCGCCGCAATCCTCGCAGACCCGCGGGTTGATCATGACGCGCTGGGTCGCCTTGTCCGCCAGGCCGCGCTTGCGCTTGCGGCGGCGTTCGGTGGCGCATTCCTGGTCGTAGATGATGACCGTGGTGCCATCGATCTCACGCAGGCGACGCTGGACGGTATCCAGCTCTTCTCGGGGGTAGAAGCGCACGGTGGCGGGGATGAGGGGGTTGCCCTTATGGCGCTCGGGGTCGTCGCCCACCACCACCACTTCGGTCGCACCCTCGGCCACCATCTGGGCGGCGATGCGCGGCACGGTCACCTCGCCCTCGGGGTGCTGGCCGCCGGTCATGGCCACCGCCGAATTCACCAGGATCTTGTAGGTGATGCGGGTCTTCGTCGCGATCGCGGCGCGGATCGCCAGCACGCCGGAATGGGCATAGGTGCCGTCGCCCATATTCGCGAAGACGTGCCGGGTCTCGGAAAAATGCTTCTGGCCGATCCAGGGCGCGCCCTCGCCGCCCATATGGGTGAAGAGGTCGCTGTCGCGGTTCATGTCCTTGGCGAGATAGTGGCAGCCGATGCCGGCCAACCCGTGGCTGCCCTCGGGCACGCGGGTGGAGGTGTTGTGCGGGCAGCCCGGGCAGAAATGCGGCGGGCGGAGATGCACCGGCGGCTGGGCGGATTGCGCCAGGGCGTCCAGCTCGGCGATGCGGGCCAGCATGCGCTCCGTGTGCAGCGCCTCGGGCAGCCGGGCATGCAGGGCGCGCAGGATTTGCGAGGCGTCCAGCTCGGTCAGCTCACTCAGCAGCGGGGCGCCGGCGGGGTCGCGCTTGCCGGAGACATGCGGGCGGTCGGGCAGCTCATACAACGCGTCGCGCAGCAGGTTTTCGACATGGGCGCGGCGGTCCTCGATGACCAGCACCTCGTCCAGCCCTGCCGCGAAGTCGCGCGCGCCCGCGGCGTCGAACGGCCAGGGCATGCCCAACTTCCAGATTCGCACGCCCTGTTCGCGCAGCATGTCGTCCGAAATTCCGGCATCGGCGAAAGCCTGCCGCATCGTATTGTACGCCTTGCCGCGCACGGCGATGCCGAAGCGCGCCCGCGCGGCATCGGCCACGATCCGGTTGATGCCATTGGCACGGGCGAAGGCCAGGGCGGCGGGCAGCTTGTAGCCGCGCAGCCGCGCCTCGATGGCCAGCGGGAAATCCTTCAGCCGGATATGCAGACCGTCGGGGGCTGAGAATGCGGGGTCGGTGGTGGCGTAGCGCGCCGGATCGACGATGAGCGACATGGTGGCGTCCATCGTCTCCGCCACGCATTTCATCGCCACCCACAACCCGGAAAACCGCGACAGGGCGATGCCCTTCAGCCCGTATTCCAGCACCTCCGCCACATCGGCCGGGTCCAGCATCGGCATTTCCACATCGAGAAACGCATGCTCGGTGGTGTTGGTGACGGTGGAGGACTTCGCTGAGGGGTCATCGCCCGCCAGCACCAGCACGCCGCCGCGCGGCGCGGTGCCGGTGCCATTGGCGTGCCGCAGCACATCGCCCGAGCGATCCACCCCCGGCCCCTTGCCGTACCAGATGCAGAAGACGCCCTCCTTCTTCGCGCCGGGATAGAGGCCGAGCTGCTGCGTGCCCCAGCAGGCGGTGGCGGCGAGGTCCTCGTTCAGCCCCGGCTCGAAGACGATGCCGGCATCGGCCAGGCGCTTGCGGTGGTGGCCCAACTCCCGGTCATAGCCACCGAGCGGTGAGCCGCGGTAGCCGGTGATATAGCCCGCGGTGTTGCAGCCCATCGCGTCGTCCATCTGACGCCGCAGGAAGGGTAGCCGCACCAGCGCCTGGGTGCCGCTGAGCAGGGTTTCCTCGCCGGTTGAGGTCCAGCGATCCTCCAGCGTCACGCGCTCGATGCGGCTCATGGACTATCCTCGCTTCCCAGGGGCTGGAAGAATGCACCGGCGCTGCCGCGAATTCCTGCTGAATTCTCTTGTGCGGCGCCGAAATTTCGGAAGGTTCTTTTGCGATATGGACCAGATCGACAAAAACATTCTCCGGGCTTTGCATGCCAATGCGCGCATGACCAATGCGGAGTTGGCCGACAAGGTGGGGCTTTCCGCAAGCCCCTGCTGGGCCCGTGTGCGGAAACTCGAAGCCGAGGGTTTCGTCGAACGCTACATGGCCGTGCTCAGCCAGCGCAAACTCGGCCTGCCCGACACCGTCATCATCGAGGTGATGTGCGAGAAGCATGACGACGCGACGCTTGGACTATTTGAGAAGGCGGTGGCCGATATGCCCGAGGTGATCGAGGCCTGGCTGGTCACCGGCGAATATGATTACGTGCTCAAGGCCGCCGTGGGCGGCACGGCGGGGTATGAAAAACTATTGCGTGAAAAGATCTACCGCCTGCCCGGGGTGCGGCACACCCGCACGACCTTCACGCTGCGCTGCCTGAAGCAGAGCTATTCCGCGGTACCGTGAGCTGGACTCAAATCGCCCTGACTGTGTCCGGGCGATTTGAGTCCAGGCTTGCTTGGTCCGGCCATTTCCGCCCTGGGTGTTTCCACCCAGGGCGATTGCGGCCTAAGCCGCGGCGCGGTTTTCCAGGATTTCCAGCACCTCGCGCGGGTCGGTCCGCTCGCGGTAATCGGTGCGGGTATCGGCCCAGAGAATCACCCCGTCGGCGCCGATGAGATAGGTGGCGGAGAGCGGCAACGACCAGTCATCGGGCGTGCCGTTCTTGCCCGGGATATCCAGGCCGAAGCCCTGATAGACCGAGCGAAGCTCCTCGGTGAAGGCGTAGGTCACGCCGAAGGCGCGGCCCACCACCTGGCCGACATCGCTGAGCACCGGGAAGGTCGCGGCATTCTTGCTGGCGGTTTCCGCCACATCCCCGGGTTTTTCCGGGCTGATCGCGATCATCGAGGCGCCGGCGGCGGCAAGGCGCGGCAGCACGGCCTGATAGGCCTTGAGCTCCAGGTTGCAATAGGGGCACCAGCCCCCGCGGTAGAAGGTGACCACCACCGGCCCCTGCGCGAGCAGGGTGGCCACGTCGAAGAGCTTGCCATGCTGGTCGGGCAGGATGATGGCGGGGGCATGGTCGCCGGGCTGCAGCGCCCCCGTCCCCACGCCGCTGTCGCGCAGATGGGCGATGTGGCGCTCCATCGCTTCCTGCCGCTCGGCGGGCACGCGAATACGCCAGCCGGCGCGATAGGCTTCCAATTCCTCGGACAGATTGTCGATCATGCGGCCTCGCTTTCGCCGGAGAGGTCGTGCCGGCCGGCAACGCATGCAAGCGGGGCCGGTGCTTGTTATTTTTGTATCATCAGTGAGGTGACTGCGTCGCGCAGCGCCTGGGGCATCGGCACCGGCCGGCCCGTCGCCCGATCCACTGTGACATGGGTGAAATGGCCCTGCGCCGCCGCCTCATCGCCCTCGCCGAAGACCGCCAGCTCATAGCGGATAGAGCTGGTGCCCAGCCTGGCCAGGCGCATTCCCACCGTCACCGGCTCGGGAAAGGCCAGGGGGCGGAAATAGCGGCAGCCCGTCTCGGCCACGAAGCATACCACCTCGCCCTCGGTGACGTGCAGCAGCCCATGCTCGACCAGCCAGCGCGTCACCGCCGTGTCGAAGAAGGCATAGTACTGCACGTTGTTGATGTGGCCGAAGGCGTCATTGTCGGCCCAGCGGGTGGTGATCGGGCTGTGATGCGGGAAATCGGCGCGTCTGGCTGGGGGCGGGCGTTCGGTCATGGCTTGTCTCCGCCCACACTCTGCCCAACAAAGCCGCTATGCGCACCCCTGACCTCGATCTGGACCTGCTCCGCTGCTTCGTCACGGTGGCGGAGCGTGGCGGCTTCACCGCGGCGGGTCTCGCCCTGGGCCTCACCCAATCCGCCGTGTCGCTGAAGGTGAAGCGGCTGGAGGACCTGCTGGGCAAGCCGGTCTTCGCCCGCACCAGCCGCACCGTGACCCTGACGCGGGAGGGCGAGACCCTGCTGGGCTATGCGCGGCGCATGCTCGCGCTCAATGATGAGGCGGTGCGGCGGATGGTGGCATCGCCCGTCACCGGCCGGCTGCGGCTGGGCGTGGCGGATCATTTCATCCCCAACAACCTGGCGCCCATGCTGGCCAGCTTTTCCCGCGCCTACCCCGAATTGCGGCTGGAGGTGGAGGTCGGCCGCAGCCACGAATTGCGCGCCGAGCAGGAAAAGGGCCGGCTCGACCTCGTGCTGGGCAAGCGGCGGGATGGCGAGACCACGGGGCGGCTGGTCTTCACTGAGGATATCCTGTGGGTGGCCGCCCCCGGTTTCGCCGCGGCGCCCGACCGGCCGCTGCCGCTCTCGATGCTGCCGCAGGGCTGCATGTTCCGTGAACGCGCGCTGGCGGCGCTGGCGCGGGGCGGCATCGCGGCCGAGATCGTCTATACCTCGGCCAGCCTTCTGGGGGTGGCGGCGGCGGCGCAGGCCGGCTTCGCGCTCACCGTGCTGGGGCGGCATGGCTTCCTGCCCGGGGTGGTGGCGATGCCCGGCCTGCCCGAACTCGGCACCGCCGAGATGGCCGTCTTCGGCGACGAGGCACGGCAATCGCTTGTCATCGAGGCGCTGATCGGCTTTCTGCGCGACAGCATGAATGCACCGTAAGAATTTCCCGCGTTGACGCCTGCGGGGGGTGGCGCCAATTTTCCTACTGTCGACAGGGATTTCCGCCATGCAGGGGCAAGACGCGCGCATCATCGGGCTGATCGGCACCGGGCATTTTCTCAGCCACTTCTACATGCTGTGCCTGGCACCGCTGTTCATCACCTGGCGGGCGGAATTCGATGTCTCCTATGCCATGCTGGGGCTGTCGCTGGCGCTGATGTCGGGCACCACCGCGCTGCTGCAGACGCCGGTGGGCTTCTGGGTCGACAAATACGGCGCGCGGGCCTTCCTGGTGGGCGGCACGCTGGTGATGGCGCTGTCGATTTCGGCGATGAGCTTCGCCACCGAATACTGGATGATCCTGGTCCTGGCCGTGCTCTCAGGCGTGGGCAACAGCGTCATCCACCCGGCGGATTACGCGATTCTGGCGGGCTCGATCCGCAAGGAATTCATGGGCCGCGCCTTTGCCTTGCACACCTTCACCGGCAATCTGGGCTTTGCCCTGGCGCCGCCGGTCATTGCCCTGCTGCTGCCGCTGATCGGCTGGCGCGGCGCGCTGCTGGTGGTGGGGCTGCTGGGGGTGCCGGTGGTGCTGGCCATCCTGTGGCAGAGCCGCGTGTTGCAGGACCAGGCCAAGCCCCGCGCCACCGGCCCGCGCATGGGCGGGCGCGAATTGCTGCTGAGCAGGCCCATCCTGCTGTTCTTCGCCTTCTTCCTGCTCAGCGCCATGGCGGGTTCGGGCTTCCAGGCCTTCATCATCACCGTGCTGGGCAAGCTGTGGGGCACACCGGTGGAAATCGCCTCCTTCGTGCTGACGGGCTATATGGTGGGCGCCACCTCGGGCACGCTGGTGGGCGGCTGGGTGGCGGACAAATCCAAGCGCAACCTGTTCAACTTCGTGCTGGTGCTGACCTTGGGCACCATCACCTTCATCCTGATGCTGGGCCTGCTGCCCATGCCGCCGGGGCTGCTGCCGCTGGTCGGGCTGCTGGCGGGGCTTTGCATGGGCTCGTCGCGCACGCCGCGCGACGTGATGCTGAAGGATGCCTGCCCGCCCGGCGAGATCGGCAAGGTGTTTGGTTTCGTCAGCGCCGGGCTGCCGATGGGTTCGGCGCTGATGCCGGTGCCGATGGGGCTGCTGATCGATTTTGGCCTGCCATGGATGGTGCTGCCGGTGGTGGCGCTGCTGCTGGCGCTGTCGCTGCTCTGCGCCGGCAGCGCCAGGGAGAGCGCCAGGCAAAGCGCCAACCAAAGCGCCCTGGCAGCGCGGGCGCGCACGCTCCCCGCCGAATAGGGTGGCGGTGGGGGTTTCCGCGCGGCGGTTGCACCGCTGGCTGGGGCTGATCTTCGGCGGCTGGTTCCTGGCCCTGGGCCTGACCGGCGCGATGCTGGTCTATTGGCATGGGTTGGAAGCGGTGGCGATGCCGCAGGCCACGCCCGGTGCCAGCCTGCCCTTGCAACAGCTCTACGACGCCGCCGGCCGGCATTTGGGGGAGCCGCCCTGGCGCATCTTCCCCGCCGATGAACGCAGCGAACACGCCCGCGCCGTCATCGCAACCCATCCAGGGCGGGTGACGCTGTATCTGGACCCCGCGACGGCCGCGGTGCAGGCGGCGCTGCCCTGGCGCGGAAGCTGGGTTCACTGGGTCTATGATGCCCATGCGACGGCGCTGGCCGGGCGCACTGGCAAGCTGCTGGTGGGGCTGACCGGCCTGCCGCTGCTGCTGGGCCTGGTCCTGGGGCTGCGGCTCTGGCTGCGCCGGGGCGCGATGCCGCTGGCCGAGACGATGTTGCCCCGGCCCGGCCTGCGCGGGCGCCGGGCGCTGTCGAACCTGCATCGCGCCATCGCCTTCTGGGCGCTGTTGCCGCTGCTGCTGGTGACGCTGAGCGGCCTGCCGGTGAGTTTCCCCGGCACCACCCGCGATGTGCTCTCGCCCATCCTGCCCGCGGCGCCGGAATTTCGCGTGCCCAAATTGAAGGGCACCGGGCCGGTCGATCTCGACGGCGCGGTGGCCGTGGCCCGGCAGGCCCTGCCGGGCTGGCGCCTGGCCTGGGCCGAACCCCCCGAGCCCAATGGCGAGCCCAGCTGGCTGCTGGTTCTGCTGCCCGAGCATGGCGCCTGGCCCTCCGGCCGCGCCGCCGCCTATGTCAATGCCCGCAGCGGGCGGCTTGAGGAACTGACCCTGCCCGATGGCGTGGACCACGCCCGCGCCTGGATCCGCGCCTTCCATGAGGGCCGGGTTTTTGGCGAGGCGCATCGCTGGGTGGTGGTGGCCTCTGGGCTGGCGATGGTGGCGCTGGCGGTGCTGGGGCTGATGCTGTGGCTGCGCGGCCGCCGCCGCGCCCCGCTGACCGCGCCGGCGGCGGCGGAATGATCCCGCTCGAGCCCATCCTGGGCGTGATCGATGCCGTGGGCATGGTGGCCTTCGCCGTCTCCGGCGCGCTGGCGGCGGCGCGCAAGCGGATGGATATCGTGGGACTGATCCTGCTCGCCGCCGTCACCGGGCTGGGGGGTGGCACGGTGCGCGATGTGCTGCTGGGGCGGCTGCCGCTGTTCTGGCTGCGGGCGCCGGAATTGCTGGGCATCACAACCATCGTCGCCGTCATCGTGTTCTTCGCCGCACCCCGCTTCGAGGTGAAGACCCGGGCGCTGCTCTGGGCCGATGCGCTGGGGATGGCGATGTATGCCGTGCTGGGTGCCGAGATCGCCCTGCTGGCCGGCGCCGATGCCTGGGCGGCGATCTTGATGGGCGTGGTCACGGCGACCTTCGGCGGGATTTTCCGCGACGTGATCTGCAATGAGGTGCCGCTGGTCCTGTGCCGGGAGATCTATGCCCTGGCCGCGCTCGCCGGCGCCGGGCTGTTCATCGCGCTGCGGCTGAACGGGGTGTGGCGGGAGCCTGCCTTCATCTCCGGCATGCTGCTGGCCTTCGCCATCCGCGCGCTGGCGATCCAGCGCGGCTGGTCGCTGCCGGCCTATCGCGAGCGCGAGTGAGCGGATAACCTGCCTGCAAAACAGGAGGGAATACCGCATGCAACGTCGTGCAATGCTGGGCGCCATGCTGGCCAGCCCGGCGCTCGCCCAAGGGTCATGGCAGCCCGACCGGCCGATCCGCGTCATCGTGCCCTTCCCGGCCGGCGGCGCTACCGATGTCTGGGCCCGGCTTTGCGCCGAGAGCATGAGCGAGATGCTGCGGGTGCCGGTGCTGGTCGAGAACCGCTCGGGCGCCGCGGGGATGATCGGCGCCGATGCGGTGGCGAAGGCGGCGCCTGATGGGCATACGCTGCTCTTCACCATCACGCCGCTCGTGCAGTCGCCCATCGTGCTGGGCAATGCGCCTTATGACGCGGTGCGGGATTTCATGCCGATCGGCCAGATGGGCACCACCACCTTGGTCTTCATGTGCCGGGCCGCGCTGCCGCCGCGCGACCTGGCCGGGTTCATCGCCTATGCCCGGGCGCAGGCGGCGGCCGGGCGTGGCCTGAACCTCGGCTCCTGGGCGGCGGGGTCGAGCGCGCATGTCTTCGCGCTGGCCATGAACAACCGGCTGAACATGGGCATGACCCATGTCGCCTATCGCGGCGAGGCGCCGATGGTCACCGCCTATCTCTCCAACGAGGTGGATTGCGGCATCAACAGCCTGACCAGCACGCGTGAGCATGTCGTGAGCGGCAGGCTGCGCCCCCTGGCGGCGCTGGGCGATGCCAGGGCCGGCGGCATGCCGGAGGTGCCGACCTTCTTCGAGCAGGGCGTGGATGTGGGGCGCGGCTGGTCGGGCTTCATCGGCCTGCTGGGGCCCGCGCGCATGCCGCCCGCGGTGCATGGCAGGCTGGCCGAGGTGTTTCGCGACACCATGCATCGCGAGGCCTTGCGCGCGCGGCTGATCGCGATGGACACCGACCCGGTCTGGCTCGGCCCTCAGGATTTCGGCGCCGCCATCATCCGGGTGCGGGATATCTGGACCGAGCTGACCAGGGGGATGGATTTGCAGCTGGGGTAGGGATTCGCGGTATAAATTCCTTAGATTCACCCCAGGGCCATGCGATGCAGGGATCGGCAATCTCCCCGAATGCCGCCCGACGCCTGGGCCGGGGGTGCGAATTTGTCCGTTTTCGTGTGTTTTGAAATGGCGCAGGCCGAAATTGCACGGAGCTGGGGCCACTCCACCGAAAGTGAAGACGGTGAAACGGCTTTGGCTCTCTGTTTTTCCGCATTTTCCGCGTTGCCTTGCGAAGCCGCCAGGCCAGAAAATGCTCTACACCGCCCGCCTGGCCTTGAGCGCCGCCGCCAGGGTCCCGTCATCGAGCACATCCAGCGCGCCGCCCATCGGCACGCCCTGCGCCAGGCGGGTGACCCGCGCGCCTGACGCGGCCAGGCGTTCGGCCACGACATGGCCGGTCGCCGCGCCATCCACCGTGGCGGGCAGGGCCAGGATGACCTCCTCCACGCCGCCTTCCGCGACGCGGGCGACCAGCGGCTGAATGGCCAGATCCTCCGGCCGCACGCCGCCCAAGGCCGAGAGCGTGCCGCCCAGCACGTGGTAGAGGCCGTGATGGGCATGCGCGCGTTCCAGCGCCCAGAGCTCGGCCACGCCCTCGACCACGCAGATGCTGGTCTGGTCGCGCGCGGGGTCGGTGCAGATGCGGCAGGGCGATTGGCTGTCGAGATTGCCGCAGCGGGTGCAGGGGCGCACCGCCTCGGCCGCGGCGCGCAGGGCTTCGGCCAGGGGCAGCATGCGGGTTTGCGGCTCGCCCAGCATGCGCAGCACGGCGCGGCGCGCGCTGCGCCGGCCGAGGCCGGGCAGCTTCGCCAGCAGGCCGATGAGGTGGTCGACCGGATCGTGCCTCACAGCCGCGCGACGCCCGCGCGCATCAAAACGGCAGTTTGAAGCCGCCGGGCAGGCCGCCGGGGATGTTCAGGCCGGCGGTGGCCTTCTGCATTTCCTCGGCCGCCACGGCCTCGACCTTCTGCTTGGCATCGGCGTGGGCGGCGACCAGCAGGTCCTCCAACACCTCGCGATCCTCGGCCACCATCAGGCTGGGGTCGATGGTGACGCGCTTGAGGTCGCCCTTGCCTGAGAGCTTCACGCGCACCATGCCGGCGCCGGCCTGGCCATCGACCTCCATGGCCTCCATGCGGGCCTGCATCTCCGCCATCTTGGTCTGCATCTGCTGGGCCGATTTCAGCATGTTGCCGAGATTCTTCATCAATCCTCCAATGGGGCTTCGTCGTCGTCGGTGGGGTAGAAGGCGGGCTCGGCCTCGGGCGGCGCGAATTCCGGCAGGGTGGCGGGCTCGGAGGCCAAAAGGGCGGGGCGGGAGAGGCCGTAGTCATCGGCGGCCTCGTCGCGCACCTCCTGCAGCTGCGCGCCCGGGAAGGCGGCCAGGACGGCCTGGACGAGGGGGTGGTTGCGCGCCTCGGCCAGACGGTCGGCGGCGGCGGCGCGGCCCTGTTCGGAGAGGGTGGGCGCGCCCGAATCGCGTGAGATGCCCACCATCCAGCGCGCGGCCGTGGCCTTCTCCAGCATCAGCGAGAGCTTGCCGGCGAGGTCGCGCGGCGCACGGGCGGTGGGGCGGATCTCGATGCGGCCAGGGGCGAGGCTGACGGGGTGGACGTCATGCAGCAATTGCGCGTGCAGCATCGGGTCGGTCGCAGCGGCCAGCGCCACCACCTCCTGCCACGTCGTGGGCATGGCGGCGGCGGGGGGCGAGGCCATGGCCGGCTCGGCCATCGCCATCGCTGCGCCGCCGGCCATGGCGCGCAGCGCGGGGCCGCCGCCGCCGTTGGGTGCGGCGGGCGGGGCGCCGGCGGTGCCGCCGGCCTGGCTCAGCCGCCGCACCAGCTCGCCCGGCGGCGGCAGGTCGGAGAGATGGGCGAGGCGAATGAGGATCATGTCCAACGCCGCCCGCCGGTCCGGCGCATCGGCCAGCTCCGGCACGCCCTTGAGCAGGATCTGCCAGGCGCGGCCCAGGATCGGGATGGAGAGTTTCTGGGCCAGTGCGGCGCCGCGGGTGCGCTCATGCTCGGGCAGGGCAGGGCTCTTCGCCAGGGCCGGCACGGAATGTAGCCGCGTGAGGGTGTGCACCAGGTCCAGCATATCAGACAGAATAACGCCGGGCTCGGCACCGCGCTCATGCGCGCGGTCGAGATGGCCGAGCAGGGCGGGGGTGTCGCCCTCCAGCGCCGCCTCCAGCGCGTCCAGCACCAGGGTGCGGTCGGCCAGGCCCAGCATCTCCTGCACCGTGGCCGCCGCCACATGGTCGCCGCTGAGCGCAATGGCCTGATCGAGCAGCGAAAGCCCGTCGCGCACCGAGCCATCGGCGGCGCGGGCGATGACCGAGAGCGCCTCCTCCTCCGCGGTGACGCCCTCCAGCCCGCAGATTTTTCCGTAATGCGCGCGCAGCGTGTCCTGCGGCACGCGGGCGAGATGGAAGGTCTGGCAGCGCGAGAGGATGGTGGGCGGGACTTTCCGCAGTTCCGTGGTGGCGAAAAGGAATTTCACCGCGGGCGGCGGCTCCTCCAGCGTCTTCAGCAGCGCGTTGAAGGCGGCGTTGGAGAGCATGTGGACTTCGTCGAGGATGTAGATCTTGAAGCGCGCCTGGGCGGGGCGGTAGCGCACCGCCTCGCGCAGCTCGCGCACGTCATCGACGCCGTTGTTCGAGGCGGCGTCGAGCTCCATCACATCGGGGTGCCGGTCCGCCAGGATGGCCACGCAATTGGCACAGACGCCGCAGGGTTCGGCGGTGGGGCCGCCCTGGCCGTCCACGCCGATGCAGTTCAGCGCGCGGGCGATGATCCGCGCGGTGGTGGTCTTGCCCACGCCGCGCACGCCGGTGAGCATGAAGGCATGCGCCACGCGGTTGGTGGCAAAGGCGTTGCGCAGCGTGCGCACCAGCGCGTCCTGGCCGATCAGCTCGTTGAAATTGCTCGGGCGGTATTTGCGGGCGAGCACCCGGTAGGCGGGTTTTTCGGCGGGCGGCGGAGGCGCTGCGATCGGCGCCGGCGGCGCGTCGAGCCCGAACAATCCAGGCCCCTCAGGCGCCGGCGGTTCGGGGATGTCGTCTTCCGTGGCCGGGTCGGTCCCGAACATGTCGCTCACCATGTCCAGCCTCCTCGGCAAAAAAGGTGGAAGGCCGACTGCATGACCCGGGCGAGAACCCGTTGCGGCTGCTTCCTTCCGGACCTGACCGGGTTGGCGAGGAGCCCGTCCACCGCCGACCTTCCGCCCCCCATATCGCGTGACGGGGGGCCGGGGGCAAGAGCGTAACCGGCAGGCATCTTTCGACGAAGCCCGGGAAGGAGGACCCCACCCATGCTTCGACGCAGCCTTGTCCTGGCCACCTTGGCCACCGCCGCCCTCGCCACCCGGCCCCGTGCCGAGCCGGTGAACGACCGGGGTGGCGCCGCCATCCAGGGGTTCGACCCCGTCGCCTATTTCACCCGGGGCGCGCCCACCCGCGGCAACCCGGCCTTCACCACGCGCTGGAACGGCGCGGAATGGCGTTTTGCCTCGGCGGCCCATCGCGCGGCCTTCGTGGCCGAGCCGGAGCGCTATGCCCCGGCCTTCGGCGGCTTCTGCGCCTATGCCGTCTCCGAGGGCTATACCGCCGGCATCGACCCGCGCGCCTGGCGGATCGTGGATGGCCGGCTCTATCTCAACTACAGCCCGGGCATCCAGCGCACCTGGGAGCAGGACATTCCCGGCCGGATCAGCCGGGGCGAGGCGAACTGGGTCAGGCTGGGCCAGTGACCGCCGGCCGCAACCCTCGCCGCGCAACCGCGTTGCTGGGTGATGAGCGAGCCTGAACCGATCGTACACACCCGCCCCGCAACCGCGGTCGATGCCCGAGGCGGGCGCCGCATGCCCTGGGTGTTGTGGGTGCTGGCGATCTCCACCGGGCTCGCCATCGTGGCAATGATCGTGGCGTTTCAGTTCCGCTGAGCCGACCGCCCGGGGGTAGCCGGCGGGCCTGCCGCATGGCAGCTTCCGCGCTGATGACCCTCTCATTCCCCGCCAGCCGCACCAATGCCTATACCGGCAGCCCGCTTGACCGCGCCGGCCACCATCGCGAGGACGCGGCATGGATCGCCGCCGCCCTGGCCTCGCCCCAGACGCTGTTCGCGCCGGTCTGGCGCGCCCGCAGCCTGATGCGCGGCGTGTCGGAGGGCCGGCCCGAGGGCGTGCTGCTGGGCGGCGAGGCTTCGCTGGGCCTGCGTGAGGCCGGTGGCCCCTGGGCCTTTCTGGGGCTGTGGGACCAGAAACCGGTCTTCGCCATCGATGTCAGCCATGAGGACAGGCCCCCGGTTTCCGAGGATGTCGGCAGCTTCACCGATCTGCGCGCGGTGGCAGGTCTGCTGCCGGCCGGCGAGGCCAGTGTGTTGGCGCATGCCCGCGGCATGATGCATTGGCGGGTGAAGCACAAATTTTGCGGCATCTGCGGCACCGGGATGGAGCCGCGCAGCGCCGGCAATGCGATGACCTGTCCGGGCTGCGGCGCGCAGCATTTTCCGCGCACCGATCCGGCGGTGATCATGCTGGTGGTGCGCGGGGACCACTGCCTGCTCGGCCATTCCGTGCGCTTTCCCAACGCCATGTACTCCACCCTGGCGGGCTTCGTGGAGCCGGGCGAGAGCCTGGAGGAGGCGGTGAGGCGTGAGGTGATGGAGGAGGCCGGCGTGGCGGTGGGCCTGGTGGCGTATCATTCCAGCCAGCCCTGGCCGTTTCCCTCCTCGATCATGCTCGGTTTCTATGGCGAGGGGCTGACCGAGGATATCACCATCGACCATGAGGAATTGCAGGATGCCCGCTGGTTCTCCCGCGCCGACCTGCGCAACCACAAGGAGCTGGGCTTCGCCCTGCCGCGTGCGGACAGCATCGCGCGCCGGCTGATCGAGGATTGGATGAACGCATGACGTCGTTGCAGCGGCTGGCCGTTCTGGCTCTCGCCATCCCCATGGCCGGCTGCGGCGGCCATTCGGGCGGGCAGCGGGACACGCCGGAACAGGCGGAGTGCCGGCGCGAGGCGCGCAATGATGAGAGCGTTCGCAACCTCACCCGCACGCTCAGCCCGGGAAACAATGAGCGGATCATCCAGGAAGACATCAATCGGGCGACCGAGCGGGCCTTCCGCAACTGCCTGCGGGTGCGTGGCCTGCCGGGGGCGGGCGGTGTCGAGATACCGCCGCCGCGCTGAGCCCGCCCCATCCCAGGCATTTCGGCCTGTCGCATTGCAGCAAATGAACGCGTCCCGCCGTTGACGCCCGGCGGTGGGGGTTCCATAAAAACCGCCCTGAGGAGCCGGGTGACCGGCCAGCAAAGCCGGAGCGTCAAAGCCCATGTCTCACCCGCCTGATCCGCGGCAGGCCGCCTTCGCCGGTCGCCGTTCGGACGGTACCCCGGTGCAGCGCCCGCTGTCCCCGCATCTCCAAGCCTATGACATGCTGCAGATGACCAGTTTGGTCTCGATCATGTGCCGCGCTACGGGCGTGGCTTGGTCGGCGGGGGTGCTGCTGCTGGTGTGGTGGCTGGCGGCGCTCGCCTCCGGCCCGGCCGCTTTCGCGACGGTGCAGTGGTTCATGTCCTCCTTCATCGGGCTGCTGGTGCTCTTTGGCCTCACCGGCGCCGCCTGGTTCCATACCCTGGCGGGGCTGCGGCACCTGGCCTGGGATTCCGGCCATGGCTTCGCCCTGCCCACGGTGATGAAGACCGGGCAATTGGTGATGGTGGCCACCGTGGTGCTCACGGTGCTGACATGGGTCGTGGCCCTGGTGGTGTGGCGATGAACGAGATCTCGAAAACCAATGCGGCGGTGATGCGCACGCCGCTCGGCCGGGTGCGCGGCCTGGGCTCGGCCAAATCCGGCACGCATCATTGGTGGATGCAGCGCGTTACCTCCATTGCCCTGCTGCCGCTGACCCTGTGGTTCGTGGTGTCCATGCTGTCGCTGGCCGGCGCCTCCTATGCGCAGACCCGCGCCTTCCTGGCCTGGCCGGTGAATGCGGTGCTGATGCTGGCCCTGATCGGCCTGACCTTCCACCACATCGCCGCCGGGCTGCAGGTGGTGGTGGAAGATTACGTCCGGAAGGACATGCAGCGCATCGCACTTCTGCTGCTCGTCAAGGGCAGCTGCTGGCTGATGGCGCTGGTTTCTGCCTTCGCCGTGCTGCGCGTCGCCTTTACGTAAACGCGTTGCGCACCAGTTCTACGTCAACGGCCGGCATTCCCTGGCCATCGGAGCGGTTGAGATGAACGCCATCAGCAAGCCCAGCTCGGGCGCCTATCGGATTGTCGACCACACCTATGACGTGGTGGTGGTGGGCGCCGGCGGTGCGGGGTTGCGCGCCACCTTCGGCATGGGGGCCTCGGGCCTCAAGACGGCCTGTATCACCAAGGTGTTTCCGACCCGGTCGCACACCGTGGCGGCGCAGGGCGGCGTCGGCGCTGCACTCGGCAATATGGGCGAGGATGACTGGCGCTGGCACATGTACGACACCGTCAAGGGGTCGGACTGGCTGGGTGACCAGGACGCGATCGAATACATGTGCCGCGAGGCCATTCCGGCGATCATCGAGCTTGAGCATTACGGCGTGCCTTTCTCCCGCACCGAGGATGGCCGGATCTACCAGCGCCCCTTCGGCGGCCATATGCAGGATTACGGCAAGACACCCGCTATGCGGGCCTGCGCCGCCGCCGACCGCACCGGGCATGCCATTCTGCACACGCTCTACCAGCAGTCGCTGAAGGCGAATTGCGAGTTCTTCGTCGAGTATTTTGCTCTTGATCTGATCATGGACGACGAGGGCGTGTGCCGCGGCGTGATGGCCTGGAACCTGGAAGACGGTTCCATGCATCGCTTCCGGGCGCAGACCGTGGTGCTGGCCACGGGCGGCTACGGCCGGGCCTGGTTCTCCTGCACCTCCGCCCACACCTGCACCGGCGATGGCGGCGGCATGGTGCTGCGCGCCGGCCTGCCGATGCAGGACCAGGAATTCGTGCAGTTCCACCCCACCGGCATCTACGGCGCCGGCT
>LNFM01018408.1_pt1 | contig 39150 bp, 45 predicted proteins | sample 596031 | NCBI WGS metagenome assembly LNFM01 (sample SAMN04254537, study PRJNA301005) | activated carbon metagenome | isolation source: dual media filters at the Ann Arbor, Michigan drinking water treatment plant | place: USA: Ann Arbor | reverse complement strand
CCCGGCCAGTGCGGTCGCCAGCCGCGTCGCGGCCTCGTTCTCGCCGATGTCGCCGGCTTCGAGCCGCACCGCGACGAGTTCGGCGAGCCCCGCCTCGGCGAGCCGGGCGACATCCTCAGCCGTCAGCGTCGCCCCCTTCCTCACGACGAGGTCGCCGGCGCGCACCGTATGGGCGGCGATGCAGCCTTCCGCATCAGCGACGGGAACGGGGCCGAATTTCATGCCGGCGCCCGGCGCGGTCCGCGCAGCGTCGAAACGATTTCGCCGAGAATGGCGAGCGCGATCTCGGCTGGCGAGACGGCCCCGATGTCGAGCCCGATCGGCGCATGGATGCGCTGCGTCGCGGTCTCGTCGAAGCCTGCCGCCGCGAGGCGTTCGAGCCGGCGGCCATGCGTCTTCCGGCTGCCGAGCGCGCCGACATAGAAGCAGTCCGAGCGCAGCGCCGCCTCCAGCGCCGGGTCATCGATCTTGGGGTCATGCGTCAGCGCGACGAAGGCGGTGTAGCCATCGAGGCCCAGGCTCGCCAGAGCCTCATCCGGCCAGTCGGTCAGCAGCCGCACGCCGGGGAAGCGCTCCGGGGTGGCAAAGGCCGTGCGCGGATCGACGATGACGAGGTCGAGATCGAGCAGCTTGGCCATCGGCGCCATCGCCTGCGAGATGTGGACCGCCCCGGTGACGATGACGCGCGGCGGCGGCGCCTGCACGGTCAGGAAGAACGCCTTCCCGTCCGCCTCGACCAGCGCGCTCTTGCCCATGCGCAACTGCTTCTCCAGCGCGTCCGCAAGGGAATCGGCTGCGAGATCGGCGGCCTTGACGAGGCGCTGCGCCCCGCTCTCCACATCCGTGACCAGGATGGTCGCCAGTGTCGCAAGATCCATCGCCTCAGCCCTTGTCCGTCGCGAGCTTCAGGCCGAGCCCGATCATCAGCGAGCCGCCGATCCAGCGGCCCAGCGCGAAGCCGGCCTTCGTCTGCTTCATCCGCCGCATGACGGCGGAAGCGCCCAGCACGGTGACGAAATCGGCCGAGGAGAAGGCGAAGTTGACGATGGTGCCGAGGATCAGGAACTGCGCCCAGACCGGCAGAGACCCCGCCGGATCGACGAATTGCGGCAGCAGCGCGATGAAGAACAGCGCCACCTTGGGGTTCAGTACCTCGACGATCAGGGAATCGATCAAGGCGCGCTTCACCGTCTTGGGCGGGACGGTCGGCGCGTCCTGCGCGGCTAGCCGCGAGCGGATCATGCCGATGCCGAGCCAGACGAGATAGAAGGCGCCGGCCATCTTCACCGCGAAATAGAGCTCCGGCACATGCTTGAACACCGCCGAGAGACCGAAGGCGGCAGCGAAGACATGCAGGTAGCAGCCGAGATGGATGCCGAGCATCGCCATGAAGCCGGCCTTGCGGCCATGCGAGATCGTCTGCGCCGCCGTGTAGAGCAGCGCCGGTCCGGGGAAATAGGCGACGAGGATCGTCAGCGTCGCGAAGGCCAGCAGCGTATCCCAGGAGGCCATCAGTTCACCGTCCCGGTCGAGATCCGCTCGACATAAACCCGGATGCGTCCGCCGCAGGAGAGCCCGACCTTCCAGGCCGTCTCGTCGGCGACGCCGAATTCGAGCGTGCGCGGCTGTCCCTGTGCGATCACCTCGACCGCCTCCTCGACCACCGCGCCCTCGACGCAGCCGCCCGAGACCGAGCCCTGGAAATTCCCGTCGGCGTCAATCACCAGATGCGAGCCCACCGGGCGCGGTGCCGAACCCCAGGTCTCGATCACGGTGGCGAGCGCGACCGAGCGGCCGTCGCGTGCCCAGGCCTCGGCGGTGGCGAGGATGTCGGTGTCGGTGCTGATCATGTGCGTCGGGTCCTCTTCGGGCGCGGCGGCGACAACAGCCGGACCGCGCCCCGTCTCATCTCAGTCGCCATCGTCGCCGCAGGCGCGTCAACTTAAGCATGCGCGCGCCGGCTTGCGAGCCTGCGAAGACGCAAAAGCAGCCCAGCGCCTCGACCTCGGGCGCCATGGCGGCTATCCCTCGCCCGGGGGATCGGCACGGCATGGACGGCATCATCTTTCTGCACGGCATCGCGCGCAGCGCCAGCTCTCTGGCGGTTCTTGAAAAGACGCTTCGCGCCGATGGCTATGCGACGCTCAACCTCGACTATCCGGCCCGCAGCCGCTGCATCGCCGAGATCGTCGAGGCCTTGCAGGCAAAGATCGCGCGCTTTGCAGAGGGCTGCTCCGGCCGGCTCCATTTCGTCACCCATTCGATGGGCGGCCTCGTCGCCCGCGCCTTCATCGCGCGCCATCGCCCGGCGCGGCTCGGCCATGTCGTGATGCTGGCGCCGCCCAACGAGGGCAGCGAGATCGCCGATCTGCTCGGCGGCAACCTGCTCTATCGCGCCTTCTTCGGCCCGGCCGGGGCGGAGCTGGTGACGAAGCGGTCGGAGGCGCTCTGCGAGGTCCTGGGCCGCGTCGATTATCCGCTCGGCGTCATCGCCGGCGACCGCTCGCTCGATCCGGTCGGGTGGCTCCTGCTGCCCGGCGCCAATGACGGGCGCGTCTCGGTCGAGCGCACCCGTGTCGCCGGCATGGCCGACCACATCGTCATCCACGGCACCCATACGCTGATCATGAACAACCCCGAGGCGATCGCGCAGGTCCGGCATTTCCTGAAGCATGGGCGCTTCGTGCACCCGGTCTCCGCCGGCTAGCCTGCTCGCCTGAGCCAGGCCCGCGGATCGCTCGCCCGCTCCGCCTCCGGCGACAGCGCCGCGCAGAGATCGGCCATGGCCGCGAGATTGTGGATCGGCCGGAAGGAATCGACATGCGGCAGCATCGCCCGGATGCCGCTGGCGCGCGCCTCGAACCCGTCGAAGCGCAGCAGCGGGTTGAGCCAGACCAGCTGCCGGCAGGAGCGGTGCAGCCGGTCCATCTCGAAGGGCAGTTCTCCGTCGAGATGGCGCTCCAGCCCGTCGGTGAAGAGCAGCACGATCGCACCGCCCCCGAGCACCCGGCGCGACCAGACCCGGTTGAAGGCGTGCAGCGCCGTCGAGATGCGCGTGCCGCCCTCCCAGTCCGGCGCGGCCCTGCCTGCCAGCGCCAGTGCCTCGTCAGGGTCGCGGGCGCGCAGCGAGCGCGTGATGTTGGTCAGCCGCGTGCCGAAGACGAAGGAATGCACGCGCCGGCGCTTCTCCGTCACCGCATGCAGGAAATGCAGGAAGATGCGCGAGTACTCCGCCATCGAACCGGAGATGTCGACGAGCGCCACGATCGGCGGATGCACCTGCGCCCGCTCCCGGAAGGCGAGTTCGATGCTGCCACCGCCCCCCCGCAGCGAGCGCCGGAAGGTCCGGCGCGGGTCGATCCGCGCGCCCCGCGCGGCCGCCTCGAACCGCCGCGTCGCGACGAGGTCGTCGGGCAGCCGCAGATCGGCGATCAGCTTCTTGGCACGGGCGATCTCGGCCGCGCTCATCTGGGCGAAGTCGCGCGATTTCAGCGTCTCGCGGTCGGAGACCGTCAGCCGCGCCGTCAACTCGGTCAGCTCGACCGGCGCTTCTTCCTCGCGCCTGGGCGGGGCGAAGGCCTCGGCCGCACGCAGCGCGCCCGCCTCCTCCTTCTGCGGCGCAGAGTCGGCACCGGGCGAGACCGGCGACATCTGCGCCATGATCTTCTCGATCAGGCTGCGCCGCCGCCAGAACAGCCGGAAGGCCTGGTCGTAGACGGCGCTGTCCTCGTGACGCTTCACGAAGATGGCGTGCAGCGCCCAGTAGACGTCCTCGCGCCCGCCCAGCGCGCCCTCGCCCAGGGCCTCGACCGCCTCCACCACCGCGCCGGGCCCGACGCGCAGCCCCGCGATACGCAGGGCGCGGGCGAAATAGGCGACGTTTTCCGGGAGTTTGCCGGTCATGAGAGGCGTGGTGTCTCCCTCACGGCCCCATCTCGGTCATGAACACCTTCTGGACGATCTGCCACTTGCTATCGACCTTCAGGAAGGAGAGCAGGTCGGTGAAATAGCGCGGCGGCATCTGGCACTTCACCTTCACCAGCGCCAGCGTCGGCCCGACGAGGTCGATCGTCAGGACATGGTCGCCGCGCACCATGCCCGCCGCCTTCGGCGAGGGCCGCTCGCGCACCGCCTTCAGCCATTCGTCGCGCGGCACGATCTTGATCGTGCCGTCCTCGAGCGCCGTGGTCAGCGCCGAGGTCGGATGGAAGGCGTGCTCCAGCTTGGCGACGTCGCCCTCGTAGAGGCCGTTGAGATAGGTCCAGGTGACGGCCTCGATGGCCCTGAGATCGTTGTACATGGTCGCTCCTCCGGCTGCCGTGTGGGACAATCTTGTCTAACCGCACCGCCTTGCGCGGTCCTTGATGTGCCGCAGACCGACGCCAGGGCTCAGCCACGGGCCTCGCTTTTCGCCTGGTCCAGCAGCTCCTTCACCTTCGAGCCCTGCATCGCCTGGATGTCGTCCTGATACTTGAGCAGGGCCCCCAGGGTATCCGACACCAGGGCCGGATCGAGCGCGACCGCGTCGAGTTCGACCAGCGCGGTCGCCCAGTCCAGCGTTTCGGCGACGCCGGGCGCCTTGAACAGCTCCTCCTTGCGGATCGCCTGCACGAAGCTGACGACCTGCTTCGCCAGCTTGGCCGGGGCGTGCGGGGCGCGCGCCCTGAGGATCGCGAGTTCGCGGGCGGCGTCGGGGTAGCCGACCCAGTGGTAGAGGCAGCGCCGCTTGAGCGCGTCATGGATCTCGCGCGTGCGGTTGGAGGTCAGGATCACGATCGGTGGCTCGGCCGCCTTCACGGTGCCGAGTTCGGGGATCGTCACCTGCGAATCCGCGAGCACCTCGAGCAGGAAGGCCTCGAAGGCCTCGTCGGTGCGGTCGAGTTCGTCGATCAGCAGGATCGGCGCGCCGCCCTGCTGCGGCTCGAGCGCCTGCAGCAACGGCCGCTTGATCAGGTAGCGCTCCGAGAAGATGTCGCCTTCGAGCCGCTCGCGGTCGCCGCTCGCGCCGCCGGCTTCGGCGAGGCGGATCGCCATCATCTGCCCGGCATAGTTCCATTCATAGACGGCCGAGGCGAGGTCGAGCCCCTCATAGCATTGCAGCCGGATCAGCTTGCGCCCGAGTGCGGCCGAGAGAACCTTGGCGATCTCCGTCTTGCCGGTGCCGGCTTCGCCCTCCAGCAGCAGCGGGCGCTTCATCCGCAGCGCCAGGAACAGCACGGTCGCCAGCGCCCGGTCGGCGACATAGCCGCCGCCTTGCAGCAGCGCGAGGGTCTCGTCGATGGAGGTCGGGAGCGAGGCAGTCCGGCGATCGTTCATGTCAAATCCTGGCGCGCGTCTCTGTCATCACCGCGCCGTGGCGGCCGATCCATCATGGCCAGACCCTATAACCCAAACCCGACAGGGAGACGATCGATGACGAATGCAGAAGCCATCACCGCCTTTGCCGACCTGCTCAAGCGCGGCGAGCACGAGGCCGCCGCCGAGCGTTTCAACGCCGCCGACATCGTCAGCCTGGAAGCCATGGACGGCCCCATGGCGCGGGTCGAGGGCCGCGTCGCCGTCAAGGCCAAGAGCGACTGGTGGTATTCCGCCCACGAAATTCATGCGGCCGAGGCCTTCGGCCCCTATCGCAACGGCGACCAGTTCGTCATGCGCTTTTCCATCGACGTGACGGTCAAGGAGACCGGCGAGCGCGTCCAGATGGACGAGGCCGGTCTCTATACCGTGCGTGACGGGCTGATCGTCGAGGAGCGGTTCTTCTACTGAACCGCCCTTTCGGCTCTCACTTGCCCGTCGCCTGCGCGACCGCCTGCCGGGTCATCACCCCGATCAGATGGGCGCGGTAGTCGGCATCGGCATGCATGTCGGCATTGATGCCCTCGGCGGAGGCCTTCAGCCCGTCGAGCGATTTCGGCGCGAAGCGGCCCTTGAGCGCCGCTTCCGCTTCCGGCCAGCGGAAGACACCGCCCTCGCCGGCACCGGTCACCGCGACGCGGATCTCGCTGCCACGCTTGGCGACGAAGACGCCGACCAGCGCATAGCGCGAGGCCGGGTTGCGGAACTTGGCGTAGCCCGCCTTGGAGACGACGGGAAACACCACCTTGGTGATGATCTCGCCCTCTTCCAGCGCCGTCTCGTAGAGGCCGGTGAAGAAGTCGTCGGCCTCGATCTTGCGCTTGTTGGTGACGATCGTCGCGCCCAGCGCCAGGCAGGCGGCCGGATAGTCGGCGGCGGGATCGTTGTTGGCGACGGAGCCGCCGATCGTGCCGCGATGGCGCACATGCGGGTCGCCGATATGCGAGGCGAGATAGGCGAGCCCCGGGATCGCCTCCTGGACGATCGACGAGGCCGCGACCTCGGCATGGGTCGACATCGCGCCGACATGGAGCGTGCGGCCCTTGCGGACGATGCCCTTGAGGTCGCCGCAGCCGCCGAGATCGACGAGCGCGGCGGGCGAGGCCAGCCGCTGCTTCATCGTCGGCAGCAGGGTGTGCCCACCGGCGAGGATCTTGGCGTCCTCCTTCTTGGCGAGCAGGCCGGCGGCCTGACGGGCCGAGCCGGGGCGGTGATAGGTGAAGGCGTACATGGGTATGATCCCTTGCTGAAATCCGCGGGCGTCGTCCCGGCCGCATCGCTGCGGAGGACCGGGACGACGAAGATCGGTTACTCGGCAGCCAGTCGCGCGACGCTCTTCTGAGCCGCGCGCCAGACCGCCTGGGGCGTCGCCGGCATGGCGATGTCCTCATGGCCGAGCGATCGCGCCGGCCTCGCCGCAGCCCTTGATGCCGAGCGGGTTGGACGGGCAGGCCGTCACCGTCATGCCGACCTCGAAGGAGGGCAGATCGTCGGCGCGCGGCATGCAGTAGTCCATGAAGCTCGCCGTCACGAGCTGGCCGTCGCTGTTGTACTTCGCGCCTTCCAGCAGCGCCTGGCCGACGCCCTGGGCGATGCCGCCATGGACCTGGCCCTCGACGATCATCGGGTTGATGACATTGCCGAAATCATCCACCGCCGCCCAGCGCTCGATCTTCGTGACGCCCGTCTGCGGGTCGATCTCGACCTCGCAGATATGGACACCCGCCGGGAAGGTGAAGTTGGTCGGGTCGTAGAACGCCCCCTCCTTCAGCCCGGGCTCGAGATCCTGCCCGTTGAACTTGTGGGCGATATAGGCCTGCAGCGCGCAGGAGCCGAAATCGAGCTTCCGATCGGTGCCCTTGACGCTGAAATGCCCGTCCGCGAAGTCGATATCGGCCTCGTCGGCCTCCAGCACATAGGCCGCGACCTTCTTGCCCTTGGCGATCACCTTGTCGACCGCCTTGAAGATCGCGGACATGCCGACCGCACCCGAGCGCGAGCCATAGGTGCCCATGCCCATCTGCACCTTGTCGGTGTCGCCATGGATGATCGAGACGTTCTCGATGGGGATGCCGAGCTTGCCGGAGACGAGCTGGGCGAAGGTCGTCTCATGGCTCTGGCCATGGCTGTGCGAGCCGGTCAGAACCTCGACCGTGCCGACTGGGTTGACCCGAACCTCGGCCGATTCCCAAAGGCCGACACCGGCGCCGAGCGAACCGACCGCCGCCGAGGGGGCGATGCCGCAGGCCTCGATATAGGAGGAGAAGCCGATGCCGCGCAGCTTGCCGTTGCGGGCGGATTCGCGCTTGCGCTTGCCGATGCCCTTGTAGTCGATGATCTCGAGCGCCTTCTTCAGCGCCGCGCCGTAATTGCCGGCGTCATACATCATGATGACCGGCGTCTGGTGCGGGAACTTCTTGATGTAGTTCTGCATCCGGAACTTCGCCGGGTCCTTGCCGAGCTCGCGGGCCGCGACCTCGACCAGCCGTTCGACCACGAAGGTCGCCTCCGGCCGCCCGGCCCCGCGATAGGCGTCGACCGGCGCGGTGTTGGTGTAGACGGCGTCGACCTCGGCATAGATCGCCGGGATGTCGTAGGAGCCCGACAGCAGCGGCGCGTAGAGGTAGGTCGGCACCGAGGAGGAGAAGGTCGAGAGATAGGCGCCGAGATTGGCCGTGGTCTTGACCCGCAGCGCGGTGATCTTGCCGTCGCCATCGGTGGCCAGTTCGGCATGGGTGACGTGGTCGCGCCCATGCGCATCCGACAGGAAGGCTTCGGTGCGGTCGGAGTTCCACTTCACCGGCCGGCCGACCTTCTTCGCCGCCCAGACGCAGACCGTCTCCTCGGCATAGATGAAGATCTTCGAGCCGAAGCCGCCGCCGACATCCGGCGCCACCACCCGCAGCTTGTTCTCCGGCGCGATGCCGATGAAGGCCGACAGCACGAGCCGCGCCACATGCGGGTTCTGGCTCGTGGTGTAGAGGGTGAAGATGCCCTCGCCCGCCTCGTAGTCGCCGACCGCCGCGCGCGGCTCCATCGGGTTCGGCACGAGCCGGTTGTTGACGATGTCGAGCTTGGTGACGTGCTTGGCCGCCTTGAACGCGGCCTCCGTCTCGTCCTTGTTGCCGAGATGCCAGTTGAACACGGTGTTGTCGGGCGCTTCCGCATGGACGACCGTCTTGGCGCCGGCCGCGCGGGCGGTGTCGACGACCGCCGGAAGCACGTCGTAATCCACAACGATCGCTTCCGAGGCGTCGCGCGCCTGGGCCAGCGTCTCGGCGACGATCACGCAGACATGGTCTCCGACATAGCGGACCTTGCCCTGGGCGAGCGCGGGATGGGCGCCGGCGCGCATCGGCGAGCCGTCCTTGTTATGGATCATCCAGCCGCAGATCAGCCCGCCGACCTTGTCGGCGGCAAGGTCGTCCCCGGTGAAGATGCCGAGCACGCCCGGCATGCCGGCCGCCGCCTTGGCGTCGATCGACTTGATCGTGGCATGGGCGTGCGGCGAGCGCAGGAAATAGGCATGGGCCTGGCCGGGCCGGTTGATGTCGTCGGTATAGCGGCCCTGGCCGGTGATGAAGCGGTGGTCTTCCTTGCGCCGCACCGAGGCGCCGATTCCGGTAGCCGTCATGGTGTTGTCCCTCCTCAGCGCGCCTCTGACGGGCACGTCTCGATCTCAGATGAAGGCCCGCGCGGGATGGCGCGAGCCCCGGCCTCTCACACGCGATGGCTCACTCGGCGGCCTGGCGCGGCGGCTCCTTCTTGTCCATCGCCTGCCCGGCCATGGCCTCGGCACCGGCCGCGACGGCCTTGACGATGTTGTGGTAGCCCGTGCAGCGGCAGATGTTGCCGTCGAGATCCTCGCGGATCGTCTTCTCGTCGAGCTGGTGGCCGCGACGGTTCACGATGTCGACGGCGGACATGATCATGCCCGGCGTGCAGAAGCCGCACTGCAGGCCGTGATGCTCGCGGAAAGCCTCCTGCATCGGGTGCAGCCCGCCCTCGCCGGCCAGCCCCTCGATCGTGGTGATGCTGGCGCCCTCGAGCGAGACGGCGAGCACAGTGCAGGCCTTGGCCGCCTTGCCGTCGATATGGACGACGCAGGCGCCGCACTGGCTGGTGTCGCAGCCGACATGGGTGCCGGTCAGCCGCAGGGTCTCGCGCAGGAACTGCACCAGCAGCGTGCGCGGATCGATCGTGATACGCTCGCCATCGTCTTCCTCCTTCGCCCGGGTCTGGCGCCCGGCTGCTGACAATCACCGGTGGCTGTGCCGCGATCGCCGCCCGCGGCACGGCCGCAAGCCTCTCCTTGGAACAGCTATAAACCGAGTGTGGACCCGCGTTTTTGCGCGGTCAAGCCGGCGCGCTTGCCGCAGGCGCATGCGATTCGACGCGAATTCGCGCCATTTTGCCGGCTCACGCAACGGCAGCGAACCCGGCCACACCATGGGGTGGCAGACTCCGCGGATTACGCGTTTTTTAATGATGCACGACTAGCGTTTCGACAAAACAAGGGGAAACGCGCCGGTGCCGACAGCGTCCACGCTCTCCACGGCCGAGCAGATTCACAGCCGCCTGCGCGCCATCGGCTACGGCAAGCCCGAGCGGGCGCGCCTCCAGCGCTATGCGGCGGCCGCGGCCAAGCTGGCGGGCCCGATCGTCGAGCAGGATTTCGACCGTGCTCTGGTCATTCGCCCGGAGGTGGTGAAGACGCTCGGACCCGTCGATACGCAACTGCGCGAGATGGAAAAGCGCCATCTGCGGCTGCTCTTCGAGGGACGTTTCGACGAGGCCTATGTCGCCTCGGCGGAGGCGCTGTGCCGCCTCGAGATCCAGGCCGGGATCGGCCCCAAGCCGCGGGTCTCGGTCGGCATGGCGCTGCTTCAGCAGCTCGGGCGGATGCAGCGGTACCGCCAGCTGTTGCGGCCCCGGCTGTTCGCGCAGGACCTGTTCGTGATCGAGCGCGTACTCGTTTTCGACGTCAACACCGCCATCACCATCGGCGACGAGATCCGCGCCGGCGCCACCGAGACGCTGCGGCACCGCATGGGCGGGCTCGAGGCCAGCATCGGCGGCGCCGTCGACCAGTTCGTCGCAACCGCCGGCGAGACCGCCCGCGCGACCGGCTTCATCAAGGATGTTCTGGGCGACGTCGCCGGCGCCTCGATCCTCGTGCGCGAGAAATCGCTGCAGACGGCCGCCGCGACCGAGGAAATGTCCGCCAACATCGCCGAGATCGGCAAGCGCGCCCATACCAGCCTGGTCGTCGCCCACCGCGCCGTCTCGGATGCCGGGCAGATGAACCAGGCGGTGGCCCGGCTGCAGGAGGTGACCGCGAGCATCGGCACCGTGGTCGGCCTGATCGCCGACATCGCGGCGCAGACGAACCTGCTCGCCCTCAACGCCACCATCGAGGCGGCCCGCGCCGGGGAAGCCGGCCGCGGCTTCGCCGTCGTCGCCTCCGAGGTGAAGTCGCTGGCGACGCAGACGGCCAACGCCACCGGCGACATCGCCGGCCAGATCGCAGAGCTGGCCGCGAGCGCCGAGGCCTGCAGCGCTCACGCCCTCTCGATCGCCGGGACCATCGGCGAGATCAGGCTGGATTCCCAGGCGATTTCCGAGGCGGTCTCGCAGCAGAGTGCGGTGACCGCGGCGATCGCGCAGGACGCTGCCGCCGTGGCGCAGAGTTCGGACAGGGCGATCGAGCGGGCCCACGCCGTCAGCCGGAGCCTGGACGAGACAGCCCGCGCGCTGGAACGGGCCAATGCGGCGGCGGCCGACATCGCGATGCAGGTCGGCGCGGCGGAAGCCACCGTCGGCGCCGCGCTCGTCTCGCTGCGCAAGGTGTCCTGAGCGCAGGCCGCCCGCGCCGGTGCGCGCTCAGCCCTCGCTGACCGCCTTGGCGAAATTGGCGAAGAACTCGTCGGCCAGCTTCTTCGAGACCGAATCGATCAGCCGCGAGCCGAGCTGCATCAGCTTGCCGCCGACCTGCGCCTCGACATCGTAGCGCAGCACGGTCTGGCCGTCCTCGGCATCGCTCAGCGCGACCTTCGCCCCGCCCTTGGCGAAGCCGGCGATGCCGCCCTCACCCTCGCCCTGGATGCGGTAGCCGTTGGGCGGGTCGAGATCGACGAGTTCGACCTTGCCCTTGAAGCTCGCCTTCACCGGCCCGAGCTTGACCTTCACCACCGCCGAGAAATGCGTGTCGTCGTCCTTGTTGAGCTGCTCGCAGCCCGGAATGCAGGCCTTCAGCACCTCGGGATCGTTGAGCTTGGCCCAGACCACATCCTTGCTGGCCGGCAGCGTCACCTATCCGTGCGGCGCTCGCCCGGCGCCTGTTGCAGCCGGCATCGCCTCGGGTCTATCCAAGACGGCCGCGACTATCCATGAGCGGAAAGCGCCGACTGGCACAAGGGCGGCCGACACAAGGGGATGATGCGTGACGACCCGACCCGCCCGCCGCATGGCGCCCGCATCACCATGACCGGCAGCCCCGCGGGCCTCTTCGGCGAACTCTTCGTCGACAGCGAGATGGCGGCGCTCTTCGACGATCGCGCGACTCTGCAGGGCATGCTGGATTTCGAGGCGGCGCTGGCCCGGGCCGAAGCGGAGGTGGGCGTCATCCCGCAGCAGGCCGCCACTGCCATCGCCGCGCAATGCGATGCCGCGCTCTACGACATCGCCGCCATCGGCAAGGCGGCCACGCTGGCCGGCAACCCGGCGATTCCCCTCGTCAAGGCGCTGACCGCCCGCGTCGCGGCCATCGACGCCGAGTCCGCCAAATGGGTGCATTTCGGCGCCACCAGCCAGGATGTGATCGATTCCGGCGCGGCGCAGCAACAGCGCGCCGTCGGCGACGTGCTACTCGAGCGTGCCTCGCGTCTCGCCCACGCGCTCGCGGCCCTGGCCAAGGCCCACCGCCACACGCCGATGATCGGCCGCACCTTCCTGCAGCAGGCCGTGCCGATTTCCTTCGGGCTCAAGGCAGCGCAATGGCTCGACACCGTCGTCGCATGGCACGACGACTTCATGTTGTATGGGCAATCCTCCCATCAGCTCGGTGGCGCCGCCGGCACGCTCGCGTCGCTGGGCGACCGGGCTCCGGCCGTTCAAGAGGCCTTCTCACGGATCATGCCCTCGATCGGGGCGGTGATGACGCCGTCGCATACGGCACGCGCTCGCCAGGTGCGGATCGCGGCCGAGCTCGGCATCCTCACCGGCCATCTCGGCAAGATCGCGCTGGATGTCGCGCTGATGGCGCAGACCGAGATCGCCGAACTGGCCGAGCCGGAGGCACCGGGCAAGGGCGGCTCCTCGGCGATGCCGCACAAGCGCAATCCGGTGCTCTGCACGCTGATCCTCGCCGCCGCCAAGCGCACGCCGGGCCTCGTCGCGACCATGCTCGCCGCCATGCCGCAGGAGCATGAGCGCGGTCTCGGCGGCTGGCACGCCGAATGGCCGACGATGCGGGACCTCCATCTCACCGCCGGCTCTGCGCTGAGCCAGACGGTGGCGCTGATCGAGGGGCTGCAGGTCTTCCCCGAGGCCATGCGCCGCAATCTCGATCTCACCAACGGGCTCGTCATGGCCGAGCGCGTCTCGCTGGCGCTGGCCGACAGCCTCGGGCGCGGTACGGCGCACCATCTGCTCGAAGAGGCCAGCCGCGCCTGCGTCGCCTCTGGCCGGCATCTTCGCGACCTGCTGGCCGAGGACGCGACCGTCAGCGCGCATCTGTCCCCCGCCGACCTCGACGCGCTCTTCGATCCCGCGACCTATCGCGGCGCGAGCGACGCGATCATCGACCGCATCCTCGCCGCCTATGAGGCCGAAAGAGAGTTCATGAGCCCCCATGCTTGAACTGAACCCGCAGCAACGCGCCGTCGCAAACGGTACGGACGGCGCCGCCATGGCGCTGCGCATCGTCGCGGAGGCCGCCCGGCTGATGGGCGCGCCGCGGCTCATCCCCGTGGCGTCGGCCCATATCGACGGCGCGCTCTACCACTGGTCGAGGGCGGCGCCCGCGTCGCCGTCCGCGCGACGCTGAATGTCGGCGCGCTGGCACCCGCCGGCTGCGCCGCGATCCGGCTGCCGCCGCATGAGCGCGACATGGCCGCCCGCATGATGCGCGCCTATGAGGCGATGGGCTGCGAGCCCTCCTGGACCTGCGCGCCCTACCAGGCCGGCCACCGGCCGGCCAAGGGCACGGACGTCGCCTGGGGGGAATCCAATGCGGTGGTCTTCTGCAACTCCGTGCTCGGCGCGCGCACCAACCGCTATGGCGATTTCCTCGACATCGCCTGCGCCATCGCCGGTGTCGCCCCCGACTACGGGCTCCACCGCCCGGAGAACCGCATCGCGACGCTGCTGATCGACACCACCGGCCTGAGCCGGAGTTTACGCGCCTCGGACGTGTTCTACCCCGTGCTCGGCACCCTGCTCGGCCGCACCGCCGGCACCGCGATCGCCGTCATCGACGGACTGCAGGGCTGCACCACGGAAGACCGGCTCAAGGCGCTGGGTGCGGCCTCCGCCTCGGCCGGCGGGGTCGGCCTGTTCCATGTCGCAGGCGTGACGCCCGAGGCACCGGACGCCGCGACCGCGCTGGGCGGCCTGCCGCCGCGCGAAACGCTCATCCTGACGCCCGCGATCGTGCAGAAGGCGCTGGCGGGCCTCTCGACGGCCGGCCAGACCGAGCGCATCGACGCGGTGGCGGTCGGTTCGCCGCATCTGTCGCTGCCGGAGATCGACGAGATCGAGCACAGGCTCGCCGGCCGAAGCCTCGCCGCACCGCTCTACGCCAACACCGGCCGCCATGTGCTGAAGCCGCTGGAGGCGCAGGGCCGCCGCGCCGCGCTGGAGCAGGCCGGCGTGGTCTTCGTCGTCGACACCTGCGTCGTCGTCACGCCGATCCTGCCCGAGATCGCCGGCGCCGTGCTGATGACCAATTCCGGCAAATTCGCCCATTACGCGCCGGGCACCACCGGCTACGCGGTCACCTATGGTTCGCTTGGCGAATGCGTCGAGAGCGCGGTGGCCGGCCGCCTCGTCAGGGAGGAACGGGCATGGGCCTGACCACGCAGATCCTGCTGCCGGGCCCGGCGGCCACCGGCCCCTGCCTCGCCTTGACCGCCCCGATCAGCTTCTGGGGCGGTGTGGATCCGCGCTCGGGCAGGATCATCGACCAGCGCCATCCCCAGTGCGGGCTCAGCGTCGCGGGCACGATCCTGGCCCTGCCGGGCACGATCGGCTCGTCTTCGGCCTCGGCCGTGCTGCTCGAACTGGTCCATGCCGGCAAGGCGCCCGCCGCGATCCTGATGGACGCGCCCGACGCCATCCTGCTGCTGGGGCTTGTGGTTGCGCGCGAGATGGGCTGGCCGACGCCGCCGGCGCTGCGCCTGGCCGCAGCCGACCAGGCGCCGCTGGCGGGCCGCAGCGTCACCATCGCCGCCGACGGCACCATCACCGCTCAATAACCCCGCTCACGAGACCAGGGACACCACGCCGATGCCGATCGAAACCCTAGCGGGCGAGCCCTTCAACATCCGCTTCGACGGGCCGGCCGACGCCCCCGTGCTGATGCTGTCGAACTCGCTGGGCACCAATCTCTCGATGTGGGACCCGCAGATTCCCGAGTGGTCGAAGCGCTTCCGCGTGCTGCGCTACGATTCACGCGGGCATGGCCTCTCCGTCGCCACCGACACGTCCTTCGGGATCGACCGGCTGGGCCGCGACGCACTGGCGATCCTCGACCATTTCGGCATCGCGCAGGCGCATTGGTGCGGCGTCTCGAAGGGCGGCATGGTCGGCCAATGGCTCGCGACGAATGCCCGCGAGCGGATGGGCCGCCTCGTGCTCGCCAACACCGCCGCCCATATGGGCCCGCCTTCGCTCTGGGACGACCGGATCGCAATGGCGCGCAGCCAGGGCATGGACGCCCTGGTCCAGGGCGTGCTCGCACGCTGGTTCAGCCCGCGCTTCCGCGAGGCCGAGCCGGCGACCGTGGCGCGGGTCGGCACGATGCTGACCACGACGCCGGCGATCGGCTACGCCACCTGCTGCGCCGCGATCCGCGACATGGACCAGCGCGAAGCGATCCGCAGCGTGACCAACCCCGTCCTCGTCGTCATCGGCTCGGTCGATCCGGCGACGCCGCCGGCCGCCGGCCACCTGATCGCGCAGGCCATCCCCGGCGCCCGCACGGTCGAGCTCGACGCCGCCCATCTCTCCAACCTCGAGCAGCCCGAAGCGTTCACCAAGGCCGTTCAGGACTTCCTGACGGGCTGACACCCTTTCGACAGCCCTGCCTGTAGGAGCCCCCCATGGACGACAAGACCCGCTACGCCGAGGGCATGACCACACGCCGCGCCGTGCTCGGCGGTGCTTATGTCGACAAGGCCAGTTCCGGCCTGACCGACTTCAACGGCGAATGGCAGGAGTTCATCACCCGCACCGCCTGGAACGACATCTGGAACCGGCCGGGCCTGCCCCGGCGCGAGCGCTCGATCATCGTGCTGGCGATCGCCGCCTCGCTCGGCGCCTGGGGCGAGTTCCGCATCCATGTCCGCGGCGCGCTCAACAATGGCCTGAGCCGCGACGACATCAAGGAGGTGCTGATGCAGACGGCGATCTATGCCGGCGTGCCGGCCGCCAACCACGCCTTCAAGGAAGCCGCGAGCGTCTTCGCCGAGATCGAGGCGGAGGCCGCGAAGGGCTGAGCCGTCGGTCCGTTGGGCGGACGCTAGACCGCCTGAAAGCTGCGCTGCCGATAGATCAGGCTGCTGTCGGGCGCCGCCGCCGCGCCGCCGAGACCCACCACCTCCCCGATCAGGATGCGGTGCGTCGCGACGTCGTGGATCGCGGTGAGCCGGCAATCGAAGGCCGCGACCGCCTCCGACAGGACCGGCGCGCCGGTGACGAGCGGCTTCCATTCGTGGGTGGCAAAGCGCGCCTCGCCCTCGATTCCGCGCCGGCTGGCGAAGATCTCGGCCAGGTCGAGCGCATCGCCCGGCAGGGTGTTGATGCAGAACAGGCCGGCCGCCTCGATCACGGCCAGCGTCCGGCTCGGCCTGGCGATGCAGACCAGCACCGTCGGCGGCGCATCCGAGACGGAGGCGACCGCCGTGGCCGTCAGGCCGGCACGGCCCTCCGGCCCACGGGTCGTGACGACATGGACGGCGCTGGCGACGCGCGCCATCGCATCGCGGAAGGACGCGGCCTCGGGAAGCGCCCGGGGCAAGGGGTGGAGGGCTTCGGTCATCGGAATCCGGCGGGCCCTTCACGGGCGGGACGCCCGACATGTAGAGCCTCGCGGCCGGGAACGCCAGTTTGGGTGGCCCGCGACGCGCGCGCGCAGGCGCGGCGGGGGCCGGCTTCCGACATATATCAAGCGGCCCGGCCGCCCTTCCGGCGTCGGCTCAGTCGCGGTCGATCGTCGCGAGCAGCCCGCTGCGCAGATGCGCCATCAGCGCGTCGCTCGCCGCCATCGCCGCCGCCGGATCGGCCGTCGCCAGGGCCTGCGCGAAGGCGACATGGTGGCCCGCCGCCGGCAGCAGATCGTCGCGCCGCTCGAAATGGTACCAGGCCCGCCGGATCAGGGCCTGCAGCGGCTCCACGGCGCGCGTCGCATAGGGGCTGCGGGCCGCGGCGGCGACCTCCGCGTCGAGTTCCTTGTCGAGCCGCATATAGGCGTTGGCGTCGCCCTCGAGTGCGGCGGCGCGCATCGCCCTCGCCTTCTCGACGATGCCGATCCGCTCGCGCGGACTGGCCCGCCGAGCCGCATCCCCGGCGATCAGACGTTCCAGCACCTCGCGCGCGTCGAGCGCGGACATGATGTCGATGGCGTTGATGCCGGCCACGACCACGCCCTTGCGCGGCAGCACCTCGACCAGCCCCTGCTGCGCCAGGCGAATCAGGGCCTCGCGCACCGGCGTGCGCCCGACGCCGACCATGTCGATCAGCTGCGCCTCGGTCAGCACCGCCCCCGGCCGCAGCGACAGGGTCACGATCGCCTCCTCCAGCCGCCGATAGGCGGTCTCGGTCAGGCTGAGGGCCGGCTGAGGCGCGGCCCCGTGATCGTCATAGGCATCGGCTTCCAAGACGGACCTCAGGCTCATCCGGCCTCTCCCAGCGCACCCATCCGGATTGACGCATCGCGAGCCCTTGATATATCAAGGGGGTCGTCGCGCATCGGTGCCACCTTGCAATCTGCAGGCGAAACCGGCTCTCGCGCAAGTCGCATTCTGCCGAAAGGCGCCCTGCGGGCCAGGCGGCGCGCAAAGCCCCTCGACCTGCGCTGCGGACCGATGCAGAACGGAAACGTCAAGGGCGTGGCCGCGCCCGTCGAGGCCCCGGCCGCAGCGGAGAGTGGGATGGCCTTCACCTGCACGATTCCGGCCTCCCCGACGGTCCAGCAGGACGACGACACCCTCCGCATCACCCGCTGGGATTTCGAGCCCGGCGCGGTCACCGGCTGGCACAGCCATGGCTGGCCCTATTTCGTCGTGATGCTGGTCGCCGGCACGCTGCGCATCCATGACGGCACGAAGACGACGGACGTGCCCCTCGCCCAGGGCCAGGCCTATATGCGCCCCGCCGGCATCCAGCATGACGTCATGAACGGCTCCGACCACCCGATCGCCTTCGTCGAGATCGAGGTGAAGCGGCCGGGCGCGCTCGCGGAGCTGTCGCTGCCATGAAGGTCCGGCCATGAAGATCGCCATCATCGGGGCCGGCATCGTCGGCTGCGCCATCGCCCACGCCCTGCTCGACGAGGGCCACGAGGTCCTGATCCTCGACAAGGAGGGGCCGGGCTTCGGCCCCTCGCGCGGCAATGCCGGCTGGATGGCCCATACCGACATCCTGCCGATCGCCAGCCCCAAGATCCTCAGGCAGGTGCCGAAATTCCTGCTCGACCCGCTGGGCCCGCTGGCGATCCGCCCCGCCTATTTCCCCAAGCTCCTGCCCTGGCTGCTGCGTTTCGTGCTGGCGGCGCGGCCGCAGGCCTATGAGAAGTCGATCCAGGGCATCGGCGCGCTGCAGCAGCGCGCGCTCCCGGCCTGGACGGCGCGCGCCAAACAGGCCGGCCTTGAGAGCCACATCCACCACAAGGGCGGGCTCTACGCCTTCACCGACCGGGGCGCCTTCGAGGAGGCCGCGGGAATCGCCAAGCGTCAGGCGGAGTTCGGCATCCGGGTCGAGACGGTCGGCCCCGAGGAACTGCGCCAGTTCGAGCCGGCGCTGAAGGACGCCTTCGTCGGCGCCGCCTTCCACCCCGACACCGCCCATATCAGCGATCCACTGCAGCTGACGCTGGCGCTGTTCGAGACGGCTCTTGCACGCGGCGCCACCTTCGAAAAAGCCGCGATCTCCAACATCTCGACCGGCGATCGCCCGGCCCTGATCGGCGCAGACGGCTTCCAGCGCGTCGTCGACCGCGCGATCGTCGCCGCCGGCGCCTGGTCGAAGCCGCTGGCCGTGGCACTCGGCGACACGGTGCCGCTCGACACCGAGCGCGGCTACAATGTCAGCTTCCCCGGCGTGACCGGGCTGACGACGCGCCCGATCGGATTCGAGGGCCACGGCTTCGTGATGACGCCACTGCAGAGCGGGCTGCGCATCGGCGGCGCGGTCGAGTTCGGCGGGCTGGAGGCAGCCCCCAACCATGCCCGCACGAAGATCCTCTACGACAAGGCCACCCGCTTCGTGGAGGGTCTGCCGGCCTTCGAGACCGGCACCCTCTGGATGGGCTTCAGGCCCTCCATGCCCGACTCGCTGCCGGTGATCGGCAAGGCGACCCGCAACCCGCATGTCGTCTACGCCTTCGGCCATGGCCATTACGGCATGACACAGTCGACCGTGACGGCCGATCTCGTGGCGGCGCTGGTCGCAGGCCGCGAACCCGCGATCGACCTTGCCCCCTTCAGCCCGCAGCGCTTTTGAATCCATCCGCCAACCGACCGAGCCAAGCCGATGAGCACCCACACTTTTTTCTGCGTCGACGGCCACACCTGCGGCAACCCGGTGCGCATGGTCGCGGGCGGCGCCCCGCCGCTCAAGGGCGCCAACATGGTCGAGAAGCGGGCGCATTTCCTGGCAGAGTATGACTGGATCCGCACCGGCCTGATGTTCGAGCCGCGCGGCCACGACGTCATGTCGGGCTCGATCCTCTACCCGCCGACGCGCGACGACGCCGACATCGCCTTCCTCTTCATCGAGACCTCGGGCTGCCTGCCGATGTGCGGGCATGGCACCATCGGCACGGTGACGATGGCGCTGGAGCGCGGCCTCGTCACGCCGCGCGAGGAGGGCGTGCTGAAGATCGACACGCCCGCCGGCCTGGTGACGGCGCGCTACAGCCGCAACGGCGACTATGTCGACAATGTCCGCATCACCAACATCGCCTCCTATCTCCATGCGACGGGCCTGACCGCGGAGATCGAGGAACTCGGCGAGGTCACGGTCGATGTCGCCTATGGCGGCAATTTCTACGCGATCGTCGATCCGCAGGACGCCTTCCGCGACATTGCCGACATCAACCCCTCCGACATCCAGCGCTGGAGCCCGAAGCTGCGCGCCGCGCTGAACGCCAAGTACCAGTTCATCCACCCGCAGAACCCGGCGATCAACGGGCTCTCGCACATCCTCTGGACCGGCGCGCCGACCAAGCCCGAGGCCCATGCCCGCAACGCCGTGTTCTATGGCGACAAGGCGATCGACCGCTCGCCCTGCGGCACCGGCACCTCCTCGCGCATGGCGCAGTGGGCGGCGCAGGGGAAACTCCAGGTCGGCGACGATTTCGTGCATGAGAGCATCATCGGCACGATGTTCCGCGGCCGCGTCGAGGCCACCGCGCAGGTCGGCCCCTTCGAGGGCATCATCCCCTCGATCGAGGGCTGGGCCCGCATGACCGGCTACAACACGATCTTCATCGACGACCGCGACCCGCTGGCGCACGGATTCCTGGTGACCGACCGCACCTGAAGGGGATTCTCATGACGGAAGCCGTCTCCCTCGCGGACAAACTCGCCACGTTCGAAGACACCTGGTCGCCCAAGATCGTCACCCGCTTCAACGGCCATGACGTCATGGTCGTCAAGGTGAAGGGCGAGTTCGTCTGGCACAGCCATCCCGATACCGACGACTTCTTTCTGGTCATCAAGGGGCGGCTGCGCATCAAGCTGCGAGATCGCGAGGTTGTGCTCGGCCCCGGCGAACTCTTCGTCGTGCCCCGCGGCATCGAGCACTGCCCGGTTGCCGAAGAGGAGACCCACCTCCTTCTGATCGAGCCGGCAGGCACCCCCAATACCGGCGACGAGAAGACCGCCGCCATCAAGACGGCGATCTGAGCCGCCGGGGCCGCTTTCGGAGCAGGCCCGCGCCCTGCCCTAAGCACAATCATCTTGCGTGAAATCCCCGCGCCACCGCACAGCTTGCTGCCCAATTGCGAGGCATTCGGCCGCAGATTGCTTTTGACAGTTTTATGGCCGGGCGCGATTGTCCAAACGGCAAGGCGTTGGTAGCTCTGCATGGTGATCGCATCCCGCATGCGCCGGTGTCATGCCGGCCCTCAAGAACGGGAGCGCATTCGAGGGGTCTGCGTCGACGATGGAAGTGTTCCTGCAGCAGCTCATCAACGGGCTGACCCTGGGGTCGATCTACGGCCTCATCGCCATCGGCTACACGATGGTCTTCGGCATTTCATGCTCTCGGCCTTCATCGCGCTGATCTTCTTCATGCTGATCGCCTCCTGGTTCGGGGCCGGGCTGATCGTGGTCGCGCTGATCGTCGTGCTGGTGCTGGCGATGTTCTTCACCTCGCTCTGGAACTGGGCGATCGAGCGCGTCGCCTACCGCCCCCTGCGCGGCTCCTTCCGCCTCGCCCCGCTGATCTCGGCGATCGGCATGTCGATCTTCCTGATGAACTTCGTCCAGGTCGTGCAGGGCCCGCGCAACAAGTCGACGCCGCCCATGCTCAACAAGTCGATCACGCTGATCGAGAGCGCGACCTATTCGGTCCAGATCTCCTACAAGCAGATCGTCATCATCGTGACGACCGCGGTGCTGCTGGCCGCCTTCTGGTACATCGTGCAGAAGACGCCGCTTGGCCGCGCCCAGCGCGCCTGCGAGCAGGACCGCAAGATGGCCGCCCTGCTCGGCATCGACGTCGACCGCACAATCTCGATCACCTTCATCATGGGCGCCGCGCTCGCGGCGGTGGCCGGCGTGATGTATCTCGTCCTCTACGGCGTGGTGAGTTTCCATGACGGCTTCGTGCCGGGGGTGAAGGCCTTTACCGCGGCCGTGCTCGGCGGCATCGGCTCGCTGCCGGGCGCCGTCATCGGCGGCCTGCTGATCGGGCTGATCGAGGTGATGTGGTCGGCCTATTTCACCATCGACTACAAGGACGTCGCCGCCTTCTGCATCCTGGCGATCGTGCTGGTCTTCATGCCCTCGGGCCTGCTCGGCCGTCCCGAAGTCGAGAAGGTCTAAAAGCCATGGCCAAGCCCGCGACCCCATCCGCAGCGCCCGCCGCTTCGCAGCGCGACTGGCACGCCGCCTTCAAGGAGGCCGCTTTCGCCGCCCTCGTGACGTTCGGTCTCTGCATCCCGATCATCGCCTGGGGCACCCGCCAGAACATGGACAACGTCCTGGTTCTGGACCCGCGCTGGGACGCGGTCGCCTGGGCGGTCGCCATCGTCTTCGTCGGCCGCTTCGTCATCGCGCTGCGCCAGCAGACCAAGGCCAGCCGGCAGTCGCTGGTGCGGTTCCTGCCGCAGGGCACCGCCGCCTTCTTCCAGCGCCATTCGCGCAAGTTCTCGCTCTTCGGCCTGGGCTTCCTCGTCACCTTCCCGATCATCGCCATCAACCTGGCGGGCTGGGGCGGCGCGCTGAAATGGATCGACAATTTCGGCATCCAGATCCTGATCTACGTCATGCTCGGCTGGGGGCTGAACATCGTCGTCGGCCTCGCCGGCCTGCTCGATCTCGGCTACGTCGCCTTCTATGCCGTCGGCGCCTATTCCTACGCGCTGCTGGCCAAGAATTTCGGCCTGTCCTTCTGGATCCTGCTGCCGCTGTCGGGCATCCTCGCCGCCTTCTGGGGCATGCTGCTCGGCTTCCCCGTGCTGCGCCTGCGCGGCGACTATCTGGCGATCGTGACGCTGGCCTTCGGCGAGATCATCCGCCTCGTCCTGATCAACTGGGTCGATTTCTCCGGCGGCTATGCCGGCATCTCCGGCATCCCGCGCCCGACCTTCTTCGGCATCCCCTTCAACGCCAGCGACACCGGCTTCGCCGCCGTGTTCGGGCTCGAATTCACCCCGCTCTACCGCACGATCTTCCTCTACTACCTGATCCTGTGCCTCGCCCTGCTGACGGCCTTCGTGACGCTGCGCCTGCGCCGCCTGCCGGTCGGGCGCGCCTGGGAGGCGCTGCGCGAGGACGAGATCGCCTGCCGCTCGCTCGGCATCAACACGACCTCGACCAAGCTCACCGCCTTCTCGATCGGCGCCATGTTCGGCGGCTTCGCCGGCGCCTTCTTCTCGGCCCGCCAGGGCTTCATCTCGCCGGAATCCTTCGTCTTCATGGAATCGGCGGTGATCCTGGCGATCGTGGTGCTCGGCGGCATGGGCTCGCTCTGGGGCTGCGCCATCGCCGCGATCGTGATGATCGGCGGCACGGAGCTGCTGCGCGAGCTCGACTGGCTGAAGGCGGTGTTCGGCAATGATTTCGACCCGACCAAATACCGCATGCTGATCTTCGGCCTCGCCATGGTGCTGATCATGATCTGGAAGCCGCGCGGCCTGATCTCGACGCGCGAACCGACCGCCTTCCTGAAGGAGAAGAAGGCGATCTCCTCCGACATGGTCCAGGAGGGGCACGGCTGATGACGACCGCCGCTCCCGCCCACGGCCGCCCGCTGCTCCAGGTCGAGCACGTCACCATGCGCTTCGGCGGCCTCACCGCCGTCAACGACCTCTCCTTCGAGGCGCGCAAGGGCGATATCACCGCCCTGATCGGCCCCAATGGCGCCGGCAAGACCACGGTCTTCAACTGCATCACCGGCTTCTACAAGCCGACCGAAGGCATGATGACGCTGACGCAGGACTCCGGCGCCAGCTTCCTGCTCGAGCGCATGCCGGACTTCCAGATCAGCTGGAAGGCCAAGGTCGCCCGCACCTTCCAGAACATCCGCCTCTTCGGCGGCATGACCGTGCTGGAGAACCTGCTGGTCGCGCAGCACAACCCGCTGATGATCGCCTCGGGCTACACCTTCCTCGGCGTGCTCGGCGTCGGCGGCTACAAGGCACGCGAGAACGAGGCGATCGAGAAAGCCAAGTTCTGGCTCGAGAAGATCAACCTGATCGACCGCGCCGACGACCCCGCCGCCGACCTGCCCTATGGCGACCAGCGCCGCCTCGAGATCGCGCGCGCCATGTGCACCGACCCCGTCCTGCTCTGCCTCGACGAGCCGGCCGCCGGCCTCAACCCGCGCGAAAGCCATGACCTCAACACGCTGCTGCTCTCGATCCGCCAGGACATCGGCACCGCGCTGCTGCTCATCGAGCACGACATGTCGGTGGTGATGGAGATTTCGGACCATGTCGTGGTGCTCGACTACGGCACCAAGATCGCCGACGGCACCCCGGCGGAGGTCCAGGCCGATCCCAAGGTGATCGCGGCCTATCTCGGCGTCGACGACGACGAGGTCGAGGCCGCCGAAGCGGAGGTCGGAATCGCGTGACCGAAGCCATGCTGCAGACCGAGAACCCCGCCCCTTTGGCCACGCAACCGCAGGGCCAGCCGCTGCTCAGCGTGCGCGGCGTCAAGACCTATTACGGCAAGATCATCGCCCTCAAGGGCGTCGACATGGACGTCCACCAGGGCGAGATCGTCACGCTGATCGGCGCCAACGGCGCCGGCAAGTCGACGCTGATGATGACGATCTTCGGCAATCCGCAGGCCCGCGAGGGCACGATCACCTATGAGGGCCGCGACATCACGAAGATGCCGAGCCACCTGATCGCGCGGCTGGGGATCGCCCAGTCGCCGGAGGGGCGCCGCATCTTCCCGCGCATGACCGTCTTCGAGAACCTCCAGATGGGCGCCGCGCTGCGAGACCTCTCGCATTTCGACGAGGATCTGGAACAGATCTGCACGCTGTTCCCGCGCATTCGCGAGCGCCTGCAGCAGCGCGGCGGCACGCTCTCGGGCGGCGAGCAGCAGATGGTGGCGATCGCCCGCGCGCTGATGGCGCGGCCCAAGCTGCTGCTGCTGGACGAGCCCTCGCTCGGCCTCGCCCCGCTGATCGTCAAGCAGATCTTCGAGGCGATCCGCGAACTCAACCGGACGCAGGGGCTCACCGTCTTCCTCGTCGAGCAGAACGCCTTCCACGCGCTCAAGCTCGCCCATCGCGGCTATGTCATGGTCAACGGCGTCATCACCATGAGCGGCTCGGGCAAGGACCTGCTCGCCAATCCCCAGGTTCGCGCCGCCTATCTCGAAGGCGGGAGGCACTGACATGCAGGGCATTCTCTACGAAGAGCCGACGGTCTGGCTGTTCCTGCTGGTCACGGTGGTGATGGGTGGCTGGCTCGCCTGGATGACGGGCCGGGCCATGGCGCTGACCTGGAAGCCGACCGTCCAGCTCGTGCTCTACATCCTGGTGCTGGGGATGGTGGTGCGGTTCATCCATTTCGCCCTGTTCGAGGCGACGCTGCTGACGCTGCATTTCTACATCGTCGACACGATCATCCTGATGGGCTTCGGCTTCGCCGGCTGGCGCTACAACCGCGCCGGGCAGATGACGCGGCAGTATCGCTGGCTCTTCGAGCGGACCGGCCCGTTCACCTGGAAACCGCGCGCTGGCGCCGAAATTCCGCAGAAACTCGCCTGAAAAGGGCATCGAGCTTGACGCGTGACAGATGGTGGAAAACACGCAAGACTGCGTTCCACGGTAGCACCACGCGCCGAGACGGGCGGACAATCCAGCCCGTTCATAGTGACAATACAGGGGAGTCGCATCTCATGAAGAAACTGCTGTTGAGCAGCATCGCGCTCGGCGCGGTCCTCGCCTTCTCGGGCGTGGCCAATGCCCAGCTCAAGATCGGCGTCGCCGGCCCGATCACCGGCCCGAACGCCGCCTTCGGCGCCCAGCTCAAGAACGGGACGGAGCAGGCCGTCGAGGACATCAACGCCGCCGGCGGCATCCTCGGTCAGAAGCTCGTGCTCTCGGTCGGCGACGACGTCTCCGATCCCAAGCAGGGCGTTTCGGTCGCCAACAAGTTCGTCGGCGACGGCGTCAAGTGGGTCGTCGGGCACTTCAACTCCGGTGTCGTCATGCCGGCCTCGGAAGTCTATGCCGAGAACGGCATCCTGATGATCTCGCCTTCGGCAACCAACCCGAAGATCACCGAGCGCGGCCTCTGGAACGTCTTCCGCACCTGCGGCCGCGACGACCAGCAGGGCGAAGTCGCGGCGGCCTACATCGCCAAGAACTTCAAGGACAAGAAGATCGCGGTCATCCACGACAAGACGACCTATGGCCAGGGCCTCGCCGACGAGACCCGCAAGGGCCTGACCAAGGCCGGCATCAAGGACGTGCTGTATGAAGGCGTGAACGCCGGCGAGAAGGACTTCTCGGCCCTGATCTCGAAGATCAAGGCGGTCGGCGCGGACTACATCTACTGGGGCGGCCTGCACACCGAAGGCGGCCTGATCGTGCGCCAGATGCGCGACCAGGGCGTCAAGGCGGTCATGATCTCCGGCGACGGCATCACCACCGACGAGTTCGCCACGATCGGCGGCCCCGGCGTCGAAGGCACGCTGATGACCTTCCCGCCGGACCCGCAGAAGCGCCCGGAGGCCGCCGCGGTGGTCCAGAAGTTCGCGGCCAAGAACTTCAAGCCCGAGGCCTACACCCTGTACAGCTACGCCGCCGTCCAGGTCATGGCTGAAGGCGCCAAGCGCGCGAACTCGCTCGATCCCAAGAAGGTCGCCGAGGCGCTCCGCGGCGGCGCGCCGAAGAAGGGCGACATCACCCGCCCCGACTACACCATGTACACCTGGAAGAAGGGCGCCGACGGCAAGATCACCTATATCGAGAATTGATCTCGACAGCTGATCGCCCGACGGGCTGAAACGAGACCGCCCCGGTGAAAGCCGGGGCGGTTTTGTTTTGGGGGCGAGGACGTCATTCTCGGGCGAAGCGAAGCGCAGACCCGAGAATCTCGGACTGGCAAACCACTGGAGCCCCTCTCGTTGAGAGATGCTCGGGTCAAGCCCGAGCATGACGCCAGATCAACGGCGCCCGGATCCTATGATTGAATCGGTTTCTGCGGAACCGCCGTCAAGCTCCTGAGAAAGCCCGCGAAACGCAGCAGGCCGTCGGGCCAGGGTCCATGCCCGGAGTCGGTGTTGAGGTGCCCGCTCTCGCCGGCGTCGACGAACTCCGCGCCCCAGGCCTGCGCCAGTTCGCGCGCCTCCTCCGGCGTGCAGTAGGGATCGTTGCTGCTGGCGATCAGCACGCTGCGGAAGGGCAGCGTCTCGCGCCGGTGAGCGGCGAAGGCCGGCGTCATGCCCGGCAGCTCGCGCTTGGCGCGCTCGGCCGCAGGCGCCACGAGGAAGGCGCCGGTCACCTCGCCGGGGTGGAGATGCTCGGCCGCATGCGCGATCGCGCTGACGCCGCAGGAATGCCCGACCAGCACGACCGGCCGCGTCGCCGCCCGCACCGCCTGAACGATGCGCTCCGCCCAGAGCCGCGACGGCGTGTGCCAGTCCTCCTGCTCGACCACCCGCGCGGTCGAGAGCTTGGCGACCCAGCGGCTCTGCCAGTGATCGGGCCCGGAACCGGACCAGCCGGGGATGATGAGGATGTCGGTGTCGGAGGTTTTCATGGCAGCAATAGCTCGACGCCTTCCGCGCGAGCGCTCGCGCTCAGCCTGCGGTCCAGTGTGGCAAGGGGCGCTCCCATCTCAATCGCCAGGTCGAGATAGGCCGCATCATAGATGGAAAGCCCCGTCCGGGTCGCAAGCGGTGCGATGCGGTTCCGAACACGCTGCGGATCAAGACCGCGGACATCGATTGGCAGCGACGCGATCACGTCCGAGGTGCGCTGCCGGTCGGATGGGCTGAAGGCACGTCGCCGCTCCTTGACCAGCAGCACATTCTCGATCTCGTAGGCGAACAGCGCCGGCGCTATCGCTCCAGCCTCGAAAGCTCTCGCCACCAGCGACAGGGCATTCGGCAGGCCTTCGTCCGGTGACGTCGCCCCGATCACCAAGGAAGCGTCGACAACGACCACCTAGCGCCGCCCCTCGTCTCGCGCGCTGATGATATCCTCGATCGAAAACGAAACGCCCTTTGCCTTGAAATGCTCGCGAAGGGCCATGATCCGGGCGAGCGCTTCTGCCGCTCTGGCCTTGCGCGCCGCTTCGTCGTTCGGAACGGCGTCCGGCACGATGCGGGCCACCGTCTTGCCATGGCGTGTCACGATGATCTCCTCCCCGCCTTCGACGCGGTCGAGCAGCTCGGAAAACTTGGTCTTGGCTTCAAAGGCGCCGACGGTGATCATGCCGCCTGTTTAAACTGGTTGACCAGTTGGTTCAACTCTCCCCGAACACCCGGGCGAAGATCGTGTCGACATGCTTGAAATGGTAGAGCCGCGCGGTGACGTCGGCATCGGCCTTGAGGTTGGTGAGGAAGTCCTCGCCATGCTCCCAGGTCCGCATCGCGTTGCGCTGGACCATCGCATAGCTGTCCTCGCGGCTGGCGCCAGCCTGGGTCAGGGCCAGCAGCACGCGCTGAGAGTTGTGCAGACCGCCGAGCTTGTCGAGGTTGCGGCGCATGTTGGCGGGGTAGATCAGCAGCTTGTCGACGACGCCGGTCAGCCGCGCCAGGGCGAAATCGAGCGTCACGGTGGCGTCGGGGCCGATCATGCGCTCGACCGATGAATGCGAGATGTCGCGCTCATGCCAGAGCGCCACATTCTCCAGCGCCGGCACGACCATGCCGCGTACGAGGCGGGCCAGGCCCGTCAGGTTCTCGGTCAGCACGGGGTTGCGCTTGTGCGGCATCGCCGAGGAGCCCTTCTGGCCCGGCGAGAAGAACTCCTCGGCCTCATAGACCTCGGTGCGCTGGAGATGCCGGATCTCGGTCGCCAGCCGCTCGATCGAGGAGGCGACGACGCCCAGCGTGGCGAAATACATCGCGTGCCGGTCGCGCGGGATCACCTGCGTCGAGACCGGCTCGACGGTCAGCCCCATCTTCTGCGCCACATAGGCTTCGACGCTCGGGTCGATATTGGCAAACGTGCCGACCGCGCCCGAAATCGCGCAGGTCGCAATCTCGGCACGCGCCGCCACGAGCCGGGCCCGGCAGCGGTCGAACTCGGCATAGGCTTGGGCGAGCTTGAGCCCGAAGGTCACCGGCTCGGCATGGATGCCGTGCGAGCGGCCGATCGTCGGGGTGAACTTGTGCTCGAAGGCGCGGCGCTTGATGGCGGCCAGCAGCGCATCGACATCGCCGATGAGGATGTCCGTCGCCCGCGCCAGCTGCACCGAGAGCGTCGTGTCGAGGATGTCCGAGGAGGTCATGCCCTGGTGGACGAAGCGCGCCTCGGGGCCGACGATCTCGGCCAGATGGGTCAGGAAGGCGATGACGTCATGCTTGGTGACGCGCTCGATCTCGTCGATCCGGGCGACGTCGAAGGTGGCATCCTTCGCCTTGGCCCAGATCGTCGCGGCCGCCTCCTTCGGCACCACGCCGAGCTCGGCCAGCTTGTCGGTCGCATGCGCCTCGATCTCGAACCAGATCCGGAACCGCGTCTGCGGCTCCCAGATGGCGACCATCTCGGGGCGGGAATAGCGCGGGATCATCGTCTCGTCCTTGTCATCACACGAGCCCTCATCCTGAGGAGCGCTCCGCAGGAGCGCGTCTCGAAGAATGCTCCAGAAGGCGCCCCCTGGAGCATCCTTCGAGACGCCGCTGCGCGGCTCCTCAGGATGAGGGCAGAACTACAATCTCAAACCCACTCCCCGCGCGCGGCCTCGGCCGCCCTACGGATCGCGGCGATGTTGCCGGCATAGGCGGAAGGCCCGCCCTTGAACACGGCCGAGCCGGCGACGAAGACGTCGGCGCCGGCCTTGGCCGCCAGCGGCGCGGTCTCGACCGTCGCCCCGCCGTCGATCTCCAGCGAAATCGGCCGCGCGCCGATCAGCGCCCTCACCTGCGCGATCTTCGGCAGCACGGAATGGATGAAGCTCTGCCCGCCAAAGCCGGGATTGACCGTCATCAGCAGGATCAGGTCGAGATCATCCAGCAGCGGCTCGACCAGAGAAGCCGGCGTGCCGGGATTGAGGACGATGCCGGCCTGCTTGCCCTGCGCCCTGATCGCCTGCAGCGTCCGGTGCGGGTGCGGGCCGGCCTCGACGTGAAACGAGATCAGGTCGGCGCCGGCCTTGGCGAAGGCTTCGACATAAGGGTCGACGGGCGCGATCATCAGATGCACGTCGAAGAACTTGGTCGTGTGCGGGCGGATCGCCTTCAGCACGTCGGGGCCGAAGGTGATGTTGGGCACGAAATGCCCGTCCATCACGTCGCAATGGATCCAGTCGGCGCCGGCGGCATCGATCGCGCGCACCTCCTCGCCGAGCTTCGAAAAGTCGGCCGAGAGGATCGAGGGGGCGATGCGGAGACCCGGCGAAGGGAATTGCGGATTCGAAGCCCCGGCCCCGCGGCGGCGGAACGCTCAGCGCATCGCGACCGGCACGGAGAGCCGCCGGTCGGCTTCCACGATCTCGTCGGCCACCTGCGCGAAGGCCGGCCGCTCGCGCAGCCTCGAGAACCAGCCCGACAGGCCGGGATGCCCGGCGAAGGACGGCCCGCCCAGCCGCCGGCCGAAGAGCAGCCCCATGAACAGCGCGATGTCGGCGGCGCACAGCCTTGGCCCGAAGAACGCCCGCCCCGCCAGCCTCTCCTCCAGCCGGGCGTGATGGCCGGCGAGCGTCTCCTCCGCGATCAGCGCATCCGCATCCTGCGCCCCCCGCCGCGCCGGATCGGCGGGGCGCGGCCCGGTGCGGTGCATCAGCGGCCTCAGCGCCTGCAGCAGGATCTCGTCGGCGAAAAGCTCGTCGAGGCGGCAGCGGGCGCGCTCGGCGGGAGCCTGCGGGTAGAGCGGGATCTCGGGATAGGCCTCGTCGAGATATTCGATGATCACGGTGGAATCGTAGAGCACGAGCCCGGCATCGCTGAGCACCGGCACCTGCCCCTTGGGATTGAGCGCCAGCACCTCCGGATGCTTCGGGTCGTAGCCGGTCGTCTGGTTGAAGGGGACCATCACCCGCTCGAAGGGCAGCCCCTTCTCCCGCAGGCCGCTGTAGAGGGTGATCATGGGACAACTCCGATGGAACCGAGCGACCCTCGCAAGGTCGCCCGTCAGGCCCCGTCAGCAGCCGCCTCCTCGCGGCGGATGCGCCCCGCGAAACCGCTCAGCAGCCAGGGCATCAGATAGATCGGGAACTGCGCCAGCGCGAAGAACAGGAAGGTCGAGGGCGGCACGCCGGCCCCGAGCGCCGCGACGATCATGCCCATGTTGCGCTGGCCCGCGCCGTAGCCGACCATGAAGCGCTCCGAGCGGCGCAGGAAGCGCAGGGCGAGATAGCTGACGACCAGCCCGATGATCGAGACGGCGAAGGCGCAGGCGAGGAAACCGCTGACCCGCCAAGGAGTGTCGAAGGCGGCTTGCGTGACACCGTCCATCGCCGCGATGGCAAAGGTGAAATACATCAGCACGCCGAAGCCATCGAGATTGGCCTTCATCGCCCGGATGCGAACGGTGCCGAGCGCCCATCGCAGAACCGCGGCCGCCGCCATGCCGCCGCCGACGAAGAGCAAGAGCCGCAGCGTCAGCACCCAGCGGTCGAGCGGCACCGCGGCACCCGCCAGCAGCTCCACCAGCATCGGCGCCACGACCGGGCTCGCCACCGTGGTGATGATGACGCCGGCGATGATCAGCGACGGCTCGAAGCCATAGATCAGCGCGACCGCCGGCGAGGACATGATCGGCGGCGCGGCGGCCAGGATGGCGAGCCCCAGCAGCAGGCCGGGATCGATGGCGTCCCGGCCCACGATCAGGAAGGCCCCGCCGATCACCACGACGGGCGCGGCCACCATCCACAGGCAGGTCAGGCTCAGCTTGCCCGGGCTGCGCAGCAGGCCCGCGATGATCGCCACATCCGCGCGCATGAAGACGATGGTGGTGAAGCAGAAGATCGTCACCGGCAGCAGCGGCCGGGCGGCGGCCGAGAATTGCGGCAGCGCCAGCCCCAGGAAGATCGACAGCGCGAAGCCCTGCGTGCCGTAGCGCCCGAGCCAGGCGAGGCCAGCGGCCAGTGAAGCGGCGATGCGCATGAGCATGAGAGGCGTGAGTCTCGAAAAACGGCCGGAGGGACGCCGACACTGGCCGATCGGGACGCCTGCGTCACCCGCCGCCGCGACAGCCCCGCCCTGCGCCGGCAGAAAATTGCGCCGGTGCTGCGCTTTGCCGGCTCGCATCGGCACGGAACGGCCGCTTGGCGCAAATCTTGCGAAACTTCGCCGGCAACCGCGCAAAATCCCATCGCGCCGCTGACAAGGCGCGGCAAACCGCTATTTTTGCTGGGGTTGAGCGGGCAGGAGCGAGTGATGGCGACGGATACGATCGTTCTCGGGGCAGGCATCGTCGGCATTTCCGTGGCGCTGCACCTGCAGAAAGCGGGCCGCTCGATCCTGCTCGTCGACAAGCGCGCGCCGGGCGAGGAAACCAGCTACGGCAATGCCGGTCTGATCCAGCGCGAGGGCGTCTACCCCTACGGCTTCCCGCATGATTTCGGCGCGCTGATCCGCTACGCGATGAACAACACCATCGACGCGCACTACCACTGGAGCGCCATCCCCAAGCTCGCGCCCTTCCTCTGGTCCTACTGGATGCATTCGCGCGCCTCCCAGCACGAGGCGATCGCGCACAAATACGCCACCCTGATCGAGCATTGCGTCAGCGAGCACGACGCGCTCGCGGAAGAAGCCGGTGCCACCGGGCTCTTGCGCCGCAAGGGCTGGATGAAGGTGTTCCGCACCACCGCCCAGCAGGACGAGCGCCTGGCCGAGGCCGCGCGCTGGAACCGCGATTTCGGCCTGAACTACAGGGCCCTCGACATGGCGACGCTGAGAGCCGAGGAGCCCCATCTCGACCATGACAGCCTGATCGGCGGCCTCCACTGGACCGATCCGGTGACGGTGATCGACCCGCTCGGCCTGTCCAAGGCCTATGTCGCGCGCTTCGAGGAACTCGGCGGCAGGCTCGCGCTCGGCGATGCCGGCACGCTCGCGCAGGACGGCGCGGAGTGGCGCGTCACACTCGCCGACGGCACCACGGCCAAGGCGCGCGACGTCGTCGTGGCGCTCGGCCCCTGGGCCGACGTGCTGTCGCGCAGGCTCGGCTACAATCTGCCGCTGGCGGTCAAGCGCGGCTACCACATGCACTACAAGCCGCAGGGCAACGCCGTGCTCAATCACCCGGTGCTCGACACCGAGCGCGGCTATTTCCTCGCCCCGATGCAGCAGGGCATCCGCCTGACCACCGGCGCCGAATTTGCCGACCGCGACGCGCCGAAGACGCCGGTCCAGCTCGAGCGCGCCGAGCCGATCGCCCGCACCCTCTTCCCGCTCGGCGAGCGGCTCGATCCCGAGCCCTGGCTCGGCCGCCGCCCCTGCACGCCCGACATGATGCCGATCATCGGCCCGGCACCCAAGCACAAGGGCCTCTGGTTCTCCTTCGGCCATGCCCATCACGGGCTGACGCTGGCCGCCGTCACCGGCCGCATGATCGCGGAGATGGTCACGGGCCAGAAGGTCTTCGTCGATCCGACGCCGTTTGCTCCGGCGCGCTTCTCCTGAGGCCTGGCCTCAGCTGACCAGCGGCATCGGCTCGATCAGCACCTCGGCCAGCCCACGGCCCGCCAGCGCGATCCGCAGCGGGCCGGTGATGCCGGCGCCCGAGGTGAAGACCGCGACCGCCTCATGCCCGCCCGCCCGCTCGGCGGCGGCATCGGCCCCGAGCAACTGCCCGACGCGGCGCGCGATCGCCGGCGCCGGATCGATCCACTCCACCGGCCAGGGCGCGACGCGCCGCATCGGCTCCAGCAGCAGCGGGTAATGCGTGCAGGAGAGCGTCACCACATCGGTGCGCCGCCCGCCCCGCTCGACGAAGCAGGGCGCGATCTCGGCGGCGATGGCGTCATCCTCCACCCGCTCGCCCTTCAAGGCGGCCTCGGCCAGCGCGGCGAGCCCCGTCGCGCCGACCAGCGTGACATTGCAGCCGCCGGCATAGGTCGAGACCAGCCCGCGCGTGTAGTCGCGCGCCACGGTGCCGGGCGTCGCCAGCACCGAGATCAGCCCCGAGCGCGTCGCAGCAGCCGCCGGTTTGATCGCCGGCACGGTGCCGACGAAGGGAATGGCGAAGCGCGCCCGCAGCGCCGGCAGCACCAGCGTCGAGGCGGTGTTGCAGGCGATCACCACGAGATCGGGATGATGGCGCGCGACCAGCCGCTCCATCACGGCCAGCACGCGGGCGACCAGCGCCCCCTCCTCCAGCCTGCCATAGGGAAAGCCGGCATCGTCGGCGGCATAGACGATATCGGCGCCGCGGCAGACCTCCCCCACGCGCGCCAGCACGGTCAACCCGCCCAGCCCTGAATCGAAGACGAGGATGGTCGGCACCGTCCGGCCAGAAGATCGACCTGCATGCGCGAGCGGCCCGGGAGCGTGACGAAGGCGGCGATTCCGCCAGAGCCCGGTTAAGGGACCGTCAAGAAAACGGAAAGGGCGCCCGATCAATTTAGTTGACTCAGTCCATTATATTGGCAGAGATGTGCGACGGAGGGTGTCGCCATGTCAGATCTTGAAAGCGCCGTCGCGGCACTGCGCCGCTTCAACCGCTTCCACACCCGCCTCGTCGGTGCCCTCAGCGGCAGCCTGCACGGCTCGGGCTTCACCCTGACCGAAGCCCGCGTGCTCTACGAACTCGCCCGGCGCGACGGCTGGCTGGCGGGGGACCTGGCGAAGGCGCTCGGGCTCGACCCCGCCTATCTCTCGCGCATCCTGAAGCGCTTCGCCGCGGCAGGCTGGCTGCAGCGCGAGCGCTCGGCCTCGGACGGTCGCGCCCTGAGCTTGCACCTGAGCGCGGCCGGGCGCGCCGTCTTCCACCCCCTCGACGCGGCCTCGCAGGCCGAAGCCGCCGGGCGGCTGCGGACGCTCGACGCGGAACAGCGCGGCCGGCTGGTGGCGGCGCTGACCGAAGCCGAGACCCTGCTCTCGGGCACCGCGTCGGCGCCGGCCGCCGCGCCCGTCATCCGCCCTCACCGTCCCGGCGATATCGGCTGGGTGATCGCGGCCCATGGCCGCATCTATGCGGAGGATTATGGCTGGGACATCGAGTTCGAGGCCTTCGTCGCCGAGATCGCCGCCGGCTTCCTGCGCGAATTCCGCCCCGGCCTGGAACAGGGACTGATCGCCGAGCGTGACGGGCAGATCCTCGGCTCGGCCTTCGTGATGCGCGAGAGCGACGAGACCGCGAAGCTGCGCATGGTCATCGTCGACCGACCGGGACGCGGGCTCGGCCTCGGCAAGGCACTGGTGCGCGAGGCTGTTCGCTTCGCACGGATGGCCGGCTACCGCCGTAGCCCGCGCGATCTACATCGCCGAGGGTTTCCGGCTGATCGCCGAAGAGAAGCACCACTCCTTCGGCCAGGACCTCGTCGGGCAGAACTGGGAGCTGGTGCTCTAGCGGCGCCTCAGGCCTTGATCCGCGCGACCGCCGCGGCCGCCGCGCGCCCCGCCAGCGTCGCGCCACCGACGGTCATGGCGCCGCCGCCGGCCGTGGCCTCGCCGGCGATGAACAGGCGCCCGCCGATCGGCTCGGCCAGCTGCTCGCGCGCTGCCTCCCGGCCGGGCAGGCAGACCGAATAGGAGCCGCGCGCGAACGGATCGGTCCACCAGGCCGGGAAGGAGATCCCCGTCACCGCCTTGCGGATGTCGGAGCCGATCATCGACGACAGCAGCGTCGTCAGATGGTCGCGGGTCGCGGCGGGCCCCGCGGCGGAGAGTTCGCGCGCGTGATCGCCGCCGCAGAAGGCGACGATCAGGTCCTTGCCCTCGGGAAACAGGTCGAAATTCATCAGCCGCTTCGGCGAGCCGGCCTCCAGGAAACTGGTGCCCGGCGAAATGCCGAAACGATCCCCCTCGACCTTCAGCGCGATCTTGGTCAGCGCCCCCATGCCGATCCCGTCGAGCGCGTCGCGGGTACGGGCCGGCAACGCGGGCGTGAAGCGGATCGCGCCCGCCTTGAGCACGCCGACGGGCACGGTCACGATGCAGGCCTGCGCCCGCAGGGTCCCCGCCGGCGTCGTCACGCTCACGCCCGGCCCGTCCCAGCGGATCTCGCTGACGGGCTGGTTCAGGCGGATGTCGAGCCCGGCGCCGTGCCGCGCGACGAGGTTGCCATAGCCCGAGGGCACGAGCAGATCGTCACCCGCCCAGAGCCGCTGATAGTCGCGCGCCGAAATCCGCTCCGATTCCTCGCCGATCGAGAGCAGCAGCCCCGACGAGGCGATCGGCGCCAGATCGGGGCCGAGATCCCCCAGCAGATCGCGGATCGAGACGTCGCGCTTCGCCAGATCGACCGTCTCGAGCCGCCGGTCGATCTGGCCGAAGGCACCGCGCCGCCGCTGCCGGTCGGCATCGGCCATCGGCTGCCCACCGGCAAAGACGCGAAATCCGCCGCCCCAGGATTCGTCGGAGGTCGCGACGCCGAGATCGCGGGCGATCTGGACCCAGGGGTTGCGCTCGGCCCAGTGGATGAACATCGCGCCGGCGTCATAGGCCGGCCCGAGCGAGGCGTCGGTGAAGGCGCGTCCGCCGACGCGGTCGCGCGCCTCCAGCACGATCGCCCGGCGGCCGGCCGCCTTGAGCTGGTGGGCCGCCGCGATCCCAGCCGCCCCGGCCCCGATGACGATCACATCGGCCTCGGCAGCGAGGCCGCTCCCCAGCGGCAGCGCCACCGACGCGGCCATCGCAGCAGATCCTGTCAACATGGTCCGGCGGTCGAGCATGGTGTGAGAGCGTTCCGATTCAGGAACCCATGTTGGGACCCTGCCGCCGCGTTGCAACAAGAACATGTCGGCGCCGGCGCCCGGATCGTTCACGAGATCGGGAGCCCGCCGCGCAGCCCGTCGCCGAGACGCATCGCTTCTTTAGAACAATGTAAAATCAAGGTTTCATTGGAGCGATTGCACGAATGTGTCTTCGCCGCATCGGACTTTGTTCTTCGTGCCGCGAGTGATTGACAGTCTTCGACTCCATCCATAACCGATGAGAGCCTTATCGAGCGTATAAGGCCTTGTTTATATTCATTTTAAACTCTGTGACGCGGTGGGCTCGGGCCTTCCGCGACAGCAAGGGCGGGTCAAGGCGATGGGGATTCATTCAGGCGGGCTGCGCGAGGGCGTGGCGCTGGGAACTCTGGTGGTGATGCTGCTGGCGACGCCGGCGCTGGCGCAGCAGCAAACGCGCAGCCGCACCGCGCCCGCCGCCCCGGCGGCGGAAGCGCCGGTCGTGCTCGACCAGATCACCGTCGAGGGCCAGGGCACGCCGGGCCAGGCGCTCGTCGCCGGCCCGACCACGACGCGCACGACGCGCGAGCAGCTCGACCGCCAGCAGGTCCAGAGCCTGACCGACCTCTCGACCCGCGTCGAGGCCGGCATCACCTTCAACCGCCAGAACAACAGCATCAACATCCGAGGCCTCGACGGCGCGCGCGTGCTGACGACGGTGGACGGCATCCGCCAGCCCTTCCTGATCGACACGCGCCTGAACCGCGGCGGCACCACCGCCTTCGACTTCGACTCGCTCTCGACGCTCGACCTGCTGCGCGGCCCGAGCGGCGGCAGCACGATCGGCGCCGGCTCGCTCGGCGGCGCGCTCGCCGTGCGCACGCTCGATCCCGAGGACATCATCCGCAATGGCCGCAGCTATGGCGCGCTGGCCAAGACCGGCTTCGACAGCACCGACCGCGCCGTCTTCGGCAGCGCGGCGGGCGCGGCGCGCTTCAACAACACCTGGGCCCTGGTCCAGGGCGGCTTCCGCAACGGTCACGAGACCGGCAATCGCGGCAGCGACAAGACGGTCGGCGCCGCGCGCACCGAGCCGAACCCGCGCGATTTCGACCAGTACAGCTTCCTCGCCAAGCTCTACCAGTATTCGAACGACCAGGCGCACCGCTTCGGGCTGACCGCCGAGACCTTCAAGCGCTCGGACCGGATCTACAACCGCGACAATGCGGTCTCGCTGACCGGCAACTACCGTCCCGGCGCCTATCGCACCGGCGAGGACGTCCAGCGCGACCGCGTCTCGCTCAGCTACGACTACAAGATGCCGGGCTCCTTCTTCGACGAAGCCCACGCGCTGGCCTACTGGCAGCGCCTGAAGCGCAACGACCTGACCAACGGCTACCGCTACACCAGCATCGTCGGCCTCTACGCCCGCGACAACCAGAACGAGGAAGAGGCCTACGGCTTCAACGGCCACGTCATCAAGAACTTCAACACCGGGATGCTGTCGCACAAGGTCATCGCCGGCACCGAGCTGCGCATGTCGAGCCTGGAGCAGTACAGCGCCGGTTCCGACGCCTGCCCGGCCCGTCCGGCAAGCGGCATCTACACGGCCCCCTTCACGACCTGCAACAACATCCCCACCAACCAGGCCGAGCAGCCCAAGGTCGATGGGCGCCTCGCCGGCTTCTACATCCAGGACGAGATCGGCCTGCTGGACAACCGCCTGCGCATCACCCCCGGCCTGCGCTACGACTGGTATGAGGAGAAGCCGCAATACACGCCGGCCTATTCGAACAGCGCCTCGCGCCCGACCGGCCTGCCCGCCGCCTCCAGCGACTCGGCGTGGTCGCCGCGCATCCGGCTCGAATACGAGGTCCTGAAGAACACCCCCTGGTTCAAGGACGTCACCGTCTTCGCGCAATGGGCCAAGAGCTTCCGCGCACCGACCGCCAACGAGCTCTATGGCCGCTTCGCGGATCTGCGCCCCGAGACCGGCAACGGCATCGATGTCGGCCTCCGCTTCGGCGACAAGGCCTTCGGCGGCTCGCTGACCTATTTCCACACCGATTACCGCAACTTCATCGACACCTACCAGGTTCAGGCGGCCGGTGTCGGCGGGCTCTACCCGCAGGGCGGCATCACCGGCTTCCGCAACATCGCCAGGGCCGAGATCCAGGGCGTCGAGGCGAACATGCAATACGCCTTCGCGCCGAACTGGCTGGTGCGCGGCTCCTTCGCCTACACCCGCGGCCAGAACAAGGACGACCACACCTTCCTGAACTCGATTCCGCCGATGCAGGGCATCATTGCCGTCGCCTACGGCACCGATCGCTGGGGCGCCGAGGTCTCGACCAAGCTCGCCGGCAAGCGCGACGACGTCTCCACCTCCGGCACCGATACCGGCTTCAAGGCGCCGGGCTATGCGATCTTCAACGCCACCGCCTGGTGGAAGCCGATGCCGCAGATCGCCGACCTCGAACTGCAGGTCGGCGTCTACAACATCTTCGACCGCAAATACTGGGATGCGGTGAACGTCCCGCTGTCGCGGCCCCAGGCGCGCGACTACTACAGCGAGCCCGGCCGCACGGTGAAGGCGACGATGAAGTACCAGTTCTGACGCGCCTTGCGTCTGTCAGACCCGGGACATGTCG
>LNFM01002418.1_pt1 | contig 39156 bp, 34 predicted proteins | sample 596031 | NCBI WGS metagenome assembly LNFM01 (sample SAMN04254537, study PRJNA301005) | activated carbon metagenome | isolation source: dual media filters at the Ann Arbor, Michigan drinking water treatment plant | place: USA: Ann Arbor | reverse complement strand
AGTTCGCGCACGGTCGTCTTGCGGTTGGCGAAGATGATCGCGGTTTCCACAAGGTCGTTCTCAAGGAACCAGCGCAGCGTGTCTTTCTTCGCGCGCGATTTCACCGGCACCTTGAAGGCGGTGATATCAGCGTTGGTCGATGCCGCGCGGCTGACTTCGATCCGCTTGGGATTGGTAAGGAACTTCTTCGACAGCTTCTCGATCGGCGGCGGCATGGTTGCCGAGAACAGCATCGTCTGGCGGGTTTCGGGCAGCTTGGAACAGATGAACTCGATGTCGGGGATGAAGCCCATGTCGAGCATCCGGTCAGCTTCATCGATCACCAGCAGCTCGCAGCCGTTGAGCATGATTTTGCCGCGTTCGAACAAATCCATCAACCGGCCCGGCGTCGCGATCAGCACGTCGACCCCGTCGGACAGCGCCTTCAACTGATCGCCCATCTGCACGCCGCCAATCAGCAGAGCCATTTTGAGGTCGTGGTTCTTGCCGTATTTCTCGAAATTCTCAGCCACCTGCGCCGCGAGTTCGCGGGTCGGTTCTAGGATCAGCGAACGCGGCATCAGCGCGCGGCGGCGCCCGGCCGCCATCACATCGATCATCGGCAGCACAAAGCTGGCGGTTTTACCGGTGCCGGTCTGCGCGATACCAATAAGGTCGCGCATCATCAAAATGGTCGGGATCGCCTGCGCCTGAATCGCGGTCGGCGTGGTGTAGCCCGCGTCTTCGACGGCTTTGAGCAATTCGGGCGAAAGGCCGAGATCGGCGAAGGTCATGCGGTGCGTGGTGTCCGAAAATAGCGGGCAGGATGTCCTGCCGGGATTGCTGACCACGGCGCGCAAAGATGGCAGCGCCGGGCTGGCGCGCGTTTCTCCCAAACCTGCGCAAAAGTCAAGGAAACGCGCGTTTGCGGCGCAATTGTTCAGCCGCGCACTTCCACAAGCTGATAAATGCCTTCGACATCACAGCTGACCCCGGTGCGCGATCGCAGCTGATCACGATCGACGCAGATGCGCCCATCCTTCGCCTTGTCGACGTAAAAGCCGGAGTAGAAGTCACGGGCGCGGCACGATTTATCAAGGTTTACCGACATCAGCTGCCGGTCGCGCATGACCAGCACAAGGCGGCTACCGCTGCCAATGCCAGTTTCAACCCAAGCGACATCCTGCAACGCAAGGCACTTTGATTTGCCGCGCTCCTCAAGCCGGATAGATCGCCCGCGCTGCGGCAAATCGGCCAGCATCTCTTGACGCTCGGCAGGTGGCAGCGGGGCAATGCGTATGGTCACACGCTGTTCGATCCGTATCTGACGCGCGGAGGCGCTGCTGCGAAAGGCGGACAAGGGATTTACGCGCGGCGGTTCATCCATCCCCGCTGCATCGCACTGTGGCGCTGATACAGCAGGCGCGCGACCCGCCCCAGCATCAGGCGCATCTGCCGCCCCGGCCATCATCGGCACGATCAGCGCCAACGGCGCCGCCAAGGCGAACAGACTGTTCATGAAGCGGGGCTATCTCTCCCAAATGTGCAGGAATTGCGCTGAACGTGTTCATCCGGCGCTTGAAAAGCACACCTCGGCTTAGCATTGCCAATTGAACCGTGGCTTAACTGTATCGTAGCCCGGCCGGAAACAGGTGGCACATTCGCGCCCAACTGTGGCATGGAGGCCACAATGACTGAGACAGCTGCGCACCCTGCCCCGACCACAGCCGCATTCCTGGAACGATGCGCGCAACTGCTCGGTCCGCGTGGGCTAACCACTGATCCTGAGCGGATGGACACCTGGCTGACTGATTGGCGCGGGCGTTATACCGGGCTCGCGCTGGCGCTGGCGGCGCCTGCTTCGACCACTGAGGTCGCCGCGCTGGTCAAGCTATGCGCCGCGCATGGCGTGCCGATTGTCCCGCAGGGCGGTAATAGCGGCATGGCCGGCGGCGCGACGCCGGATGCGAGCGGCACTGCGCTGATTTTGTCGCTGCGGCGGATGAACGCGATCCGCAACCTCGACGCCGACGCGGGGCAGGTGGTGTGCGAAGCGGGCGTGATCCTGCAACACCTGCACGACGCGGCTGAGGCTGCGGGCCTGCGCTTCCCCTTAACGCTGGGCGGCAAGGGTTCGGCGACCATCGGCGGGCTGATTTCAACCAATGCCGGCGGCACGCAGGTGCTGCGCCACGGCACGATGCGCGCGCAGGTGCTCGGGCTGGAGGCGGTGCTGGCCAATGGCGATGTGCTCGATACCCTCACCCCGCTCAAGAAAGACAATCGCGGGTTTGATCTGAAACAGCTGCTGATCGGGTCGGAGGGCACGTTGGGGATCGTCACTGCGGCGACGCTTCGACTGCTACCCGCGCCGATTGGCCGCGCGACCGCATGGGTTGGCCTTGGCGGGATCGTCGAGGCCCGCACGCTGCTGCGGCAGATGGAGCGCGCGATGGGCGATGCGCTTGAAGGCTTTGAAGTGGTGCCGGCTCATTGCCTCGACAGTGTGTTGGCCCATCTGCCCAACGCGCGTGCGCCGCTGGGTGATCGGCATGAATGGAATGCGCTGATCGAATGCGTTTCCCCCGTCAGCGACAGCACCTCTCTGCGTGAGACCCTCGAATCCGCGTTGGCCGCAGCGCTGGAGGACACCCTGATCGCCGATGCAGTGATCGCCGCCAATGACACGCAGGCCGAGGATTTCTGGAACCTGCGAGACTCAATCTCGGCCGCCGAACGCGCGCTTGGCCCGGCGATGCAGCATGATATTTCAGTCCCGGTCGAGGCGATGCCAGAATTCATTCTCGCCGCTTCTCCCGCAATCGAGAGCGCGTTTCCCGGCACCCGCGCGGTCGCTTTCGGGCATCTTGGCGATGGCAATGTCCACTTCCACATCCTCGCCCCCCAAGGCGCTGTGCGCGGGGTGTGGGAGGAAGCGGAAGGCAAGGCGGTCAGCTCGCGGGTCTATGATCTGGTCACCCAATGGAGCGGATCGATCAGCGCCGAACACGGGATCGGGCAGATGAAGATCGACGAGCTTGCGCGCCTCCACGATCCGGTTGCGCTGGCGTTGATGCAGCGGGTTAAAGCGGCGCTGGACCCTGACAATCTGCTCAATCCGGGGAAACTGCTGCACGCTGCCCCGCAACCCTGACCTGCCCCGCTTGCACCGTGAGGCACAAACGCTTAAGGGCCGCGCTTTCAGCGGATCACCCCCGCTGAGGGGATCATCCACCACCGTTTTTATCCGGAGACGACGTCATGGCCAGCGCGCCGCAACCGCAACTTCCGCTGTTCTACAAGGACCTCCTGCCGCTCAACAGCCGGGACCATGCCGACTGGAAAGCCGGGACCCTTGAAAGCGCCGCCTATATCGGCGCGACCCACGCGATACCGCTGACCTCGGAAGAATTCGTCGATGCGCAGCGCCACTTCCCGATCGTGTTCACGGCTGGCGAAAATCCGCTGCCAATCGCGCTGTTCGGCCTCAACGAAGGGGTCAACACGTTCGTCGGCGCGGATAACAAGATCACCGAAGCGGTCTATCTGCCCGCCTATGCGCGCCGCTATCCCTTCATCCTCGCCAAGCTGCAGCAGGGCAATGACGATATGTCGTTGTGCTTTGACCCGAGCATTGGCGTGATCGGCAAGCGTGATGATGGCCAGGCGCTGTTCGATGATGCGGGCCAGCCGACCGAATACACCACGAGCGTGCTCGAATTCTGCCGTCGTTTCGAAGAAGCCGGTCAGCGCACCAAGCTGTTCATGGAAGAACTCGCCAAGCTCGACATCCTGATGGACGGCGAAATCGCGATCACCCGCAATGACATGCCCGACAAGCCGTTCATCTATCGCGGTTTCCGCATGGTGGACGAGAACAAGCTGCGCGAACTGCCGGGCGACACCATCGAAGGCCTGTCGAAGAGCGGGATGCTTGCGTTGATCTATGCGCACCTGTTCTCATTGAACCTGATGCGCACGATCTTTGAACGTCAGCTGTCGCAGGGCAAGGTGCCGATGCCGGCTGAGGCAGCTGCAACGATTAACTGATCGGTGACGGGGCGAAGGCTCCGGTTCAGATCGAAATGCGGGCAGGTTGGCGAAAGCCACCTGCCCGTTTTCTATTGAGCCGCTATTCCGCCGCTTGCAGCAGGCCATCACCGCCGCCGAGCAGCGCGGCCTCGGCCCCCAATTCGCGCGTCAGCGTCGCCAACATCGCCGCTACCCCCGAAAGGCCAGCGCCTGGTTCAGACAGCCGCCGGTCGAGATAGGTCGCGCGGCACACTTCGATCTGAAGCGCATGCATGCCCGCGTTCGGCGCGCCGTGGCGGTCGAGCACATAGCCGCCCGAATAGGGCCGGTTCTGCGCGGCGGCATGGCCCCGACGCTCCAGATGCGACAGCGCGCGGCCCATCAGGCTTTGGTGGCACGACGCACCAAACCGGTCGCCAAGCACGATCACCGGGGCCTGCCCTTCCCCTTCGGCTGCGCGAAGCGGCGGCATCGAATGGAGGTCGATCAACAGCGCCGCTCCCCATTCGGCACGGATGCGGGCGAGCTGCGCTGCCAAAGCTGTGTGATAGGCGCGATGAATGCCTTCGATGCGCGCGGTAAGTTCGTCTCGCGCCAATCGTCCACGCCAGATTTCGCCCGATCCCGGCAGGCGGCGCGGCACCAGCCCCAGCCCACTGCGAGCGCGGCGATTGCCGCCCAATTCGGCGGCTGCTGCGGGCAGTTCCGCCGGGCGGCCACCTTCGACCATGTCCCAATCGACATCATCTTCGGCGCGGTTGAGATCCATCAAGGCGCGCGGCGCATGGGCAACCAGCAGCGCCGCGCCAGTCTGCCTCGCGATGTCAACGCCCAGCCGGTCGACATAGCGATCTTCAAGCCGCAACTGCGCCAGCTCTGGATCGCGCAACCGGGCCATTACCGCGCTTGGATAGCTGCGCCCGGCGTGCGGAACCGCGATCAGCACCGGCAGGCGCAGGCGCGGCGGCGTGGTGAGCGTAAACGCCGGCGCGCCGTTCAACCCCGGCACACAGCCGCCTGTGACCGGCACTCGCAACGCGGCGCTAGCGGTGATTGGATCAACCAAGGAACGAGGGGGCGGCGGCATGCGCTCGCCTTGCTGCCGCCTTTGCGCCGCGCTGTCAAAGCCTGTTCAATGACGCCTCATGGCTAGCCATGCTCGGATCGCACGATTGCGGAGGCAATCGGGCGCAACCACAAAGATTTCTTAAGTCCGGCCTGCTAACGCCAAGCGATGACGCCAACACGCACCCCCAAAATCCTGCTCGCCGAAGATGAAGAAGCCATGCGCACCTATCTTGCGCGGGCGCTGACCAATGCTGGCTATGATGTCAGCGCGGTTGATCGCGGCACCGACGCCGTACCTTTGCTCGAAACCGGCGATTTCGATCTGCTGCTGTCGGACATTGTTATGCCCGAAATGGACGGGATCGAGCTTGCGCAGCGGTGCGCTGAAATCAGCCCCCGGACCAAGGTGATGTTCATCACCGGGTTCGCCGCAGTGTCTTTGCGCGCCAGCCGCGAACAGCCGACAGCCAAGGTGCTATCCAAACCGTTCCACCTGCGCGATCTCGTGCTCGAAGTGGAACGGGTGTTTGAGGAAGCAGAGGCTGCCCGCGGCTGAGGTTTCGAATCACTTGCACCTTCACAGGGCTTGCGTTAATGGCCGCCTCCGCTTCGCAAGAGGCTGAACCGATGGTGCGGGCGTATAGCTCAGTGGTAGAGCACTATGTTGACATCGTAGGGGTCGCAAGTTCAATCCTTGCTACGCCCACCATCGGATGGTTGTTAGAACCTGAACCGCGAATAGCCCGCCCCAACCGGCGGGCTTTTTTGCGCCGTGCGTGCCCGGCGCGCGCGCTGCATCACACGTTGCAAATCATTGGCGGGTGCACTGCTTGCAAGAGTGGCCTCCTCTGCTAAAGCCCCCCGCGGGATCTAATCATATTCCTGTCGATCACATTTAGCCCTGCGCAGACGGGGCAAGAAGGATAGGGCAACAGCCATGCAGAAAATCAAAGTCGCCAACCCCGTCGTCGAACTCGATGGGGACGAGATGACCCGCATCATCTGGCAGTGGATTCGCGAAAGGCTGATCCTGCCTTATCTCGACATTGATCTGCATTATTACGACCTCTCGATCGAAAACCGCGATGCGACCGATGATCAGGTTACCATCGATTCCGCCAATGCGATCAAGCTGCACGGCGTCGGCGTAAAGTGCGCCACGATCACCCCTGATGAACAGCGGGTCGAAGAATTCGGCCTCAAGAAAATGTGGAAGTCGCCCAACGGCACGATCCGCAACATCCTTGGCGGTGTGGTGTTCCGCGAACCGATCGTGATCGACAACGTGCCGCGTCTGGTGCCGGGCTGGACCGATCCGATTGTGGTCGGCCGCCATGCGTTCGGCGATCAATACAAGGCGACCGACACGCTGATCCCCGGCCCGGGCAAGCTGCGGCTGGTGTTTGATGGCGATGATGGCACGAAGATTGATCTCGACGTGTTCGATTTCCCCAGCGCCGGCGTTGCGATGGCGATGTACAACCTTGACGATTCGATCCGCGATTTCGCCCGGTCGAGCTTCAACTACGGCCTCAACCTCGGCTGGCCGGTGTATCTGTCGACCAAGAATACCATTCTCAAGGCCTATGACGGGCGCTTCAAGGACTTGTTCCAGGAAGTGTTCGACACCGAAGGCTTCGCCGAAAAGTTCAAGGCCGCCGGGATCGTTTACGAACACCGCCTGATCGACGACATGGTCGCATCCGCGCTCAAATGGTCGGGCAAGTTCGTGTGGGCGTGCAAGAACTATGACGGCGATGTGCAGTCCGATACCGTTGCACAGGGCTTCGGCTCGCTCGGCCTGATGACCTCCGTGCTGCTCAGCCCCGATGGCAAGACCGTCGAAGCCGAAGCCGCGCATGGCACCGTCACCCGCCATTACCGCCAGCACCAGCAGGGCAAGGCGACCTCGACCAACCCGATTGCCTCGATCTTCGCGTGGACGCGCGGGCTGATGTATCGCGGCAAGTTCGATGGCACGCCCGATGTGGTCAAGTTCGCCGAAACGCTCGAACGCGTCTGCATCCAGACCGTCGAAAGCGGTCACATGACCAAGGATCTGGCGCTGCTGATCGGCCCCGGCCAAGCATGGCAGACCACTGAGCAGTTCTTCGAAACGGTTGCGCAAAACCTCGAAAAAGAAATGGCCAATCAGGCCTGACGAACTCCCCTCCCCACTGCGGGAGGGGTTTAGGAGAATCATGGCAAGCCGATCAACCGCACGACTGGAAATCCGCCAGGCCAAGCTCAAAGACGTGCGGGCGATCGGTGAACTTGTCCGCCGCGCCTATGATGATCTGCCCGCCTACACGCAGGGCGAAATCCGCGGGCAGATCAACAACTACCCCGAAGGCTGCTTTGTCGCGCTGTTCGATGGTGCGGTGGTCGGATACTGCGCATCGATGCGGCTGGACGAGCGGGTTGCTCTGTCCGATCACACCTGGGACGAAGTCACCGGCAACGGCTTTGGCAGCCGCCACGATCCCACCGGCGACTGGCTTTACGGCTATGAACTCTGCGTCGATCCTGCAGTGCGCGGGACGCGTCTGGGGCGGCGGTTGTATGAGGAACGCAGGGCGCTCGCAGAACGTCTTGACCTCACCGGAATCGTGTTCGGCGGCCGGATGCCCGGCTATGCCCGCGCCAAACGCCGCAAGGCCAATCGCGCCGACACGCCCGAACAATATCTTGAGCTGGTGACCGAGAGCAAGATCCACGATCCGGTGCTGCGGTTTCAGCTAGCGAACGGATTCGAAGCGCAAGGCATCCTCCCGAAATATCTGCCTGAAGACAAAGCCAGCCGCGGCAACGCCGTCCGGATGGTCTGGCGCAACCCCTATGTCGACAGCGACTCCCCGCCCAAACACCGCCTGCCGCGCGACGTTGAAAGCGTGCGGATCGCCACCTGTCAGCTGCAATCGCGTGCGGTTTCAGGCTTCGATGAATTCATGAAGCAAATCGAATATTTCGTCGATGTTGCAGCTGATTACGAAGCGGACTTCATCGTCTTTCCCGAAATGTTTACAGTGATGCTGCTCTCGGCCGAGCCCAAGGAACTGACCCCGCTTGAAGCGATCGAAACGCTCAGCGATTACACCCCGCGCATCCGGCAGCGGCTTTCCGAAATGGCGCTGGCCTTCAACATCAACATCATTGGCGGATCGCACCCTACGCGGATGGCCGATGGCGATATTCACAATGTCGCTTATGTCTGCCTGCGCGATGGATCGATCCACGCGCAGGAAAAGATCCACCCCACCCCCAACGAAGCCTACTGGTGGAACATCAAGGGCGGCGACAGCATTGACGCCATCCCGACCGACTGCGGCCCGATTGGCGTGCTCATTTGTTACGATAGCGAATTTCCCGAACTCGCCCGGCGGCTGGTGGACGAAGGCGCGCGGATCATCTTCGTGCCATTCTGCACCGACAGCCGTCAAGGATACATGCGCGTGCGATACTGTTCGCAGGCGCGCGCAATTGAAAACCAGTGCTTTGTGGTGATGAGCGGCAATGTCGGCAACCTGCCCAATGTCGCCAACATGGACATTCAATACGCCCAAAGCTGCATTCTCACCCCGTGCGATTTCCCCTTCGCGCGTGACGGGATCGCCGCCGAGGCATCGGAGAATGTCGAAACCCTGACGATCAGCGATGTGAACCTGGCTGACCTCAGCTGGGCGCGGGCCGAGGGCACGGTGCAAAACCTCGCCGATCGCCGGTTCGATCTCTACCGGATCGAGTGGGACAAGCGGGTCGGCAACATCAAAGACCCGTTGGGCGAGGAACACGTCACCGGGCATAAGCGCCCGATCGGCCCGCATGGCGCAGGCGGCGGATGACAGCGCTGGCCGCGCGCGGTAAGCGCATGGCATGGCTGGCGAACTGACCATTACCCCATTCCTGTCTGACGCGCTGGTGATCCTTGGCGCGGCGGGAATCGTGATTCCGGTCTTCGCGCGGTTCCGCATCACCCCGATCATCGGGTTCATCATGATCGGCGTGGCGGTTGGCCCGTTCGGACTCGGGTCGCTGGTGCCGCGTATCCCGTGGCTCGAACACGTCACCATCACCAATCCTGAGGCGCTGACGCCATTTGCGGATTTCGGGATCGTGCTGCTGCTGTTTGCCATCGGGCTGGAACTGTCGTTCAACCGCCTGTGGCAAATGCGCAAGCTGGTGTTCGGCCTCGGCGCGCTCGAACTGTTGATCATCGGCAGCTCGCTTGCGGTGTTCCTTGGCTTTGCGGGGTTGCTCGATTGGACGGGAGCGGTGGCCCTGGGGTTTGCGCTCGCCTTCTCCTCGACCGCAATCGTGCTACCGATTTCGGGCACCCGCACGCCAGTAGGCCGCGCGGCGCTATCGATGCTGTTGTTCGAAGACATCATGATCGTCCCGATTATCTTCATCCTCGGCGCGCTGGCACCAAATGCGGCGGGAGAAGGCTGGGAGGGCATGGTCACCACGCTTTGGCAGGGCGGCTTGGTGATCGCGGTTCTGCTGATCGTCGGACGGTTTGCCCTTCCCCGCCTGTTCGCACAGGCCGCCCGCACCAAAAGCCCCGAACTGTTCCTTGCCGCGTCCTTGCTGGTTGTCATCGGCGCGAGCCTTGCGACGGCACTGGTCGGCCTCTCGCCCATCGTCGGCGCGCTGATCGCAGGCCTGCTGATCGCCGAGACTGAATACCACACCGAAGTCGAGCTTATCATGGAGCCGTTCAAGGGCCTTGCGCTCGGTGTGTTCCTGATCACCGTTGGCATGAGCATCGACCTGTTTGATATCGGCGCAAATCTTGGCTCGTTTGCGCTGGCGGTGGTCGGCGTGCTGGTGTTCAAAGCGCTGGTCACCGGCGTCCTGCTGCGGCTGATGGGCGCGCGGCGCGGGACGGCGGCTGAGACCGGGGTGCTGATGGCGTCCCCCAGCGAAACGACGCTGATCGTGCTGGCAGCGGCAACGAGCGCGCTGGTGATCGACACGGAAACCGCCCGGTTCTGGCAGACGGTCACTGCCATTGGCCTCACCGTAACCCCGCTGCTGGCAAAGCTCGGCCAAGTTCTAGCCCGGCAGGTTGACGGCGTGGCGGAGCACACCGCGATCAGCGACAGCGACACATCGTCCACGATCATTGTTGGCGGTGGGCGCGTGGGTCGGCTTGTCGCGGATATGATGCAGACCCACGGCAAGCCTTATGTGATGATCGATTCGAACCCCGATCTGATCGATCAGGCCAAGCGCGATGGTTACCGCGCGACCTTTGGCGATGCTGCGCGCAAAGGCACACTGACCCGGCTCGGTGCCGAAAATGCGGCGGCGGTGGTGCTGACCATGGACGAACCCGTGCTGGCCCAGCGGCTGGTTGCCAAGCTGCGCAACGCCTATCCCGACCTCCTGGTCGTCGCCCGCGCGCGCGACACAGATCACGCCGCCGCGATGTACCGCGCAGGCGCCAGCCACGCGGTGCCCGAAACGCTGGAAAGCTCGCTCCAGCTATCGGAAGCCGTCTTGGTCGATATCGGGGTGGCAATGGGCCCAGTCATCGCCTCGATCCACGCCAAGCGCGATGAATTTCGTGAGCAGCTGGAACGCGAGGGAGGGCTGAGTGAAAAGCCGAAATTGCGGACGACGAGCGCGGAAATCTAGACCGCAGGAACTGCGACCAGCACCGCCTTCACCGCCGCCATCGCGTCCGCCGCCTTGGCCCCATCCGGGCCGCCGCCTTGCGCCATGTCAGGCCGCCCCCCGCCGCCTTTTCCGCCCAGCGCCTCAACGCCTACGCGCACCAGATCGACCGCGCTGATGCGCGCCGTCAGATCATCGGTCACAGCCGCCGCGATGCTCGCCTTGCCGTCATTGACCGCAATCACCGCCGCCACGCCAGAGCCGAGCCGAGCCTTGGCCGCATCGAGCAGCGGGCGCAGTTCCTTGGGATCAAGCCCGTCGATCACCTGACCGCTGAACTTGATGCCCGCGATATCCTCATCGGCAGCTTCCGCCGCACCGCCCGAACCGCCGCCGCCCAGCGCGAGCGCTTTCTTGGCCTCAGCCAGCTCCTTTTCGAGCCGTTTGCGTTCTTCCATCAGAGCCGCGATGCGCGCCGGAACTTCCTCAGGCGTTGCACGGATTACGCTGGCTGCGGCCTTAAGCGCATCCTCGCGCCCGACCAACCACGCCCGCGCCGCTTCACCTGTCAGCGCCTCGATCCGGCGCACCCCTGACGATACGGCGCTTTCCGAAACGACCCGGAACACACCGATATCGCCGGTGGCTCGCACGTGGGTGCCGCCGCACAATTCCACCGAGTAGCTACGCCCGCCTGCGCCCGCCCGGCCCATCGCCAGCACGCGCACTTCCTCGCCGTATTTCTCGCCGAACAGCGCCAGCGCCCCCGCTTCGACTGCATCGTCGGGAGTCATCAGCCGAGTGCTGACCGCTTCGTTGGCGCGGATTTCGGCGTTCACCTCGGCTTCGATCGCTGCGATATCATCGGGTGTCAGCGCGACCGGGTGTGAAAAGTCGAACCGCAACCGCTCTTCGGCGACCATGCTGCCCTTCTGCGTCACATGCCCACCAAGCCGATTGCGCAGGGCGGCGTGGACGAGGTGGGTGGCAGAATGGTTGGCGCGAATCCGGTCGCGCCGGGCGGTATCGACCTTGAGTTCCACGGTGTCGCCAACCGCAACCGCGCCCGCTTCGATCCGAACCTGATGCGCATGGAGGCGGCCCAAAGGCTTGGAGGTGTCGGTAACAGTCGCTTTGAGACCCGCGATATTCGCCATGGTGCCAGCGTCGCCGGTCTGGCCGCCGCTTTCACCGTAGAACGGGGTCTGGTTGGTAAGGATCACCACCTCGTCACCCGCAGCGGCGCTGGCAACTTCGGCTCCGGCCTTGACGATGGCGACCACCCGGCCTTCGCCGCTGGTGGCGGCATAGCCAGTGAATTCGCTCGCACCTTCGCGTTCGGCGATGTCGAACCAAATCTCGCCCGAAGCGGCATCGCCCGAGCCTTTCCACGCGGCACGGGCCGCCGCTTTCTGGCGCGCCATCGCGGTGTCGAATCCGGCGCGGTCGACCCCGATACCGCGGGCACGCAAGGCGTCCTCGGTCAGGTCATAGGGGAAGCCGAATGTGTCGTAGAGACGGAAGGCGATCTCGCCATCAAGTTCGCCGCCACTGGCGAGGTCGCCAGTGGTTTCGTCAAGCAGTTTCAGACCCTTGTCGAGCGTGCGGCGGAACTGTGTCTCTTCGCGTTCAAGCACTTCTTCGATCAGCGCCTGCCCGCGGGTGAGTTCGGGATAGGCCTGACCCATCTCGGTGACGAGCGCGGGCACGAGGCGGTGCATCAATGGTTCGCTCGCACCAAGAAGATGCGCATGGCGCATCGCGCGGCGCATGATCCGGCGCAGCACATAACCGCGCCCTTCGTTCGAGGGGAGCACGCCATCGGCCATCAGGAAACTGGTGGAACGCAGGTGGTCAGCGATCACGCGGTGCGAGGCGGCCTGATCGCCCTCTGCACGCACGCCGGTGAGCGATTCCGAAGCCGAAATCAATGCCTTGAAGGTGTCGGTGTCGTAGTTGTCATGCACGCCCTGAAGCACCGCGGCGACGCGTTCAATCCCCATGCCGGTGTCGATCGAAGGCTTGGGCAGGTCGCGGCGGGTGCCGTCGGCCTGCTGGTCGTATTGCATGAACACGAGGTTCCAGATCTCAACAAAGCGATCGCCGTCTTCATCCGGGCTGCCGGGAGGGCCGCCGAAGATGTGATCGCCGTGATCGTAGAAGATTTCCGAGCACGGTCCGCACGGCCCAGTGTCACCCATCGACCAGAAATTATCGTTGGTATTGATGCGGATAATGCGTTCATCCGGCAGCCCGGCAATGCGTTTCCACAGGCCATGGGCTTCATCGTCAGTGTGGTACACAGTGACGATGAGCTTGTCTTTCGGCAGGCCCCATTCGCCGGTCAGCAAGGTCCAGGCGTGTTCGATCGCCTGTTCCTTGAAATAGTCACCGAAGGAGAAATTCCCCAGCATTTCGAAGAAGGTATGGTGCCGCGCTGTGTAGCCTACATTGTCGAGGTCATTGTGTTTTCCGCCTGCACGGACGCATTTTTGCGAAGAGGCTGCGCGCGGAGATGGCGGGGTTTCGAGGCCGGTGAACACGTTTTTGAACGGCACCATGCCCGCGTTGACGAACATCAGCGTCGGATCATTGTAGGGCACGAGCGGCGCTGAAGGCGTCGCGACGTGACCATTCCTACTGAAATAGTCGAGGAAGGAGCGGCGGATGTCGTTCGTCGAGGTCATGGCGGTGCAGTTAGGCAATGCGCAGCGCTAACGCAATGGAGCGCTGAAAGGTGTTACGCGCAGCGTTGCAGGCGTGTCACAGCGATACGAAGCGATGCGACGAACTGCGGCTATTGTGGGGGTCTAGCAGCGGTCAAGCGCCCACCTGGATCGACCAAGGTGGGGTCTAGAGCGACCGAGCCCACCCCTAGACCGGGCCTAAACCGGGCAAGCATCAAATGAGCCAAACGAAAAGCCGGCATGTGCGACTGGGGAGAAGCACATGCCGGCGTTCCGGTTTTTCGGGCTGAGACCGCAACTTTCGCGCTCCCAATATGCCCGCTTGAGGATCAGTCGTCGGAGTCCGCGTCCGGCCCCGCCATCATTTCCTCGGCGACCTTGTCAGTGCGGCTGCGGATCGCAGCTTCCAACCGGTCGCAAATTTCAGGATTCTCCTTGAGGAAGGTCTTGGCGTTTTCGCGCCCCTGCCCAATCCGAATGCTGTCGTAGGAGAACCAACTGCCCGACTTTTCCACCAGGCCCGCCTTGACGCCCAAATCGATGATCTCACCGATCTTGGAGATGCCTTCGCCGTACATGATGTCGAATTCGACCTGCTTGAACGGCGGGGCGACCTTGTTCTTGACGACCTTCACGCGGGTCGCGTTGCCGGTGATTTCGTCGCGGTCCTTGATCTGCCCGGTGCGGCGGATGTCGAGCCGAACCGAGGCGTAGAATTTGAGCGCATTGCCGCCAGTGGTGGTTTCGGGGTTGCCGTACATCACCCCGATTTTCATGCGCAGCTGGTTGATGAAAATCACCATGCAGCGCGAACGGCTGATCGAGCCGGTCAGCTTGCGCAGCGATTGGCTCATCAGGCGTGCTTGCAAACCAACGTGCGAATCGCCCATTTCGCCTTCGATTTCAGCGCGCGGAACCAAGGCTGCGACCGAATCGACCACCAGCACATCAATCGCGTTCGACCGCACCAGCGTATCGACGATTTCGAGTGCCTGTTCGCCAGTATCGGGCTGCGAGACGATCAGCTCGTCAATATCGACGCCCAGCTTCCTGGCGTAGATCGGATCGAGTGCGTGTTCGGCGTCCACAAACGCTGCGGTGCCGCCCATCTTCTGCGCTTCGGCGATAACGTGCAGCGCCAGCGTGGTCTTGCCCGAGCTTTCCGGCCCGTAGATTTCAATCACCCGGCCGCGCGGCAAGCCGCCGATGCCAAGCGCAATATCCAGACCGAGCGACCCGGTCGAAATCGATTCGACCTGCATCGTTTCTTTCGAGCCCAGCTTCATCGCCGAACCCTTGCCAAATGCGCGATCAATCTGAGCGAGCGCTGCTTCGAGCGCCTTTTGACGGTCCACGGCTTTCTTGTCCTCTTCCACCAGCTTCAATTGCGTAGCCATCGCATGCGCTCCTCTGATTGCCTAGGGCCGATCATCAACTATCGACAATCAAGCCCTTGGCTCAGTATGTATCGCATTTGTTCTTGTGGAACAAGTAGGGAACGTAAAAAATCCTACAGACGCTTCATTCCGCCTCGGCGTCGCGCAGTTTCCAGTCAAAGTTGCGGGTCTGGTTGGCCGGGATGGTCACTTCAACCGTCTGATAACCGTTCTTGACGACCACCTTTTCGCGCGGGAAGCGGACTTCATATTCGCTCGACCAGCCCAGTCTCAGCCGCAACGTCACCGGCTGCGGGTTGGCGTTGGTGAGCGTCGCCCGCATCTTTTTCCAGCGGCGCGAGCCATCTTCGGATTCGTCGCTGCTGTTGGCGCAGTGGGCGAAGACCTGCGCACTCTCTCCGATTTCCAGCTCGACATCCTGCCCGCGCGCAAAGTCGCGCAAGGTGGTGGTTGCAGCGAGCTGCGGCCCGCGCCCAGTCGATTCAGACGTCGGCTCGTACAGCGTCATCGCGCCTTGCGGCAGCGCGATGCCGAGGCCTTTGTCCGCATCGTTCTTGGTTACGAGCAGCATGCTGGCGGCTTTCGGATCGTCCCCATCGCCGATCCAGTCATCGGGATCGCAATCGGCCACATAGAGATACCGCGCCTTGACCGCGTCCTTGTTGAGGAAGGCGACCTGCTTCATGCCCTTGGCCGATACATCGACCCGGTCGGGCACGCGGAACAGTTTGAGATCGCCGAGATTCTCCTCCTCGGCGGTGACCACGGCGGCGGGCGCTTCGAATAGCTTTTCCTCGCGGCGCGCGGCGGTGACGACGATCACGTCAGCGTCCATCATCCCCATTGGCGACGGCGGCGGCGCGAAAACGGGCCGCGGGCGGTAATCAGGTGCCGGTGATCCATCCGACGTGCTCCCCAGCGGATAGCACTCCAGCCGCAGCGGCTCAGCTGTCGGCGGATCGGCGAGGCCTTCGTAATCGCTGTCGACGTTCAGCGTGCCCGCGATGATCTGGAGCTTTGCCGCATCGAAACTTTGGCCGTTGTCGTTGAGCAGTGTCAGCCAGCTGAGCAATTGCAGGTCGAATTCCTCACCCTTCCCCGCATTCTTGCGGCCCACGGTGGCGACATAATTGGCCTGCCAATCAAACCCCCATGAAAGGTAGGTGAGCGTCACTTCATAGCTGCCACTCTTGGGCGAGCGGGTATCGACCGAATAGACCGGCGCGGCAGACAGCCCCTTGGGCACGCGATCAAAGGTCAGCGTTTCGGGCAGGCCAGCACAGCGCACAGCCTCAAACCCGGCGGAAGATTGCAGCACCAGCCCGCCGTCCGCCCGCGTGCGCACCACCGCCTGTTCGCTGACCGCCGCACCGGTGGCGGGGTTGGTGCGGGTGATCGTCACCCGGTTGCCCAGCGCGCCATTGACGAGCGCGGCGGGGGAGAGAAGTTCGGCGTTGCGGTTCTTCTCAATCGTGCCGCCGGGCAGGCCGGTGACGATGGCCGAAACACCCACCATGCCCTCGGCCACGCCTTCGAAACGGATGGTCGATTCGCCCTCAGACAAGGTCACGCGGCGGGTTTCGCTGATCAGCGCGAAGCCTTGGGGATAGTCGCGGTCGAGCGGTTCGTCAGGATCGCGGTCTGGGTTGCGGTAGATCGTGACCGAAAGGTCGGTGGGCGGTGAGGCATCAACCACCTCACGCGCGGCAAGCGGCGCGGTGATGACCACCGCCAGACCAACGATGCAGGTGGCGGCCCGCCGCACTACCCGCGCCTTAGTAACGGGTTTCGAAGGTTACGCGGACCACCCGCTCGCCATTGGCGGGCACCGGCACCACATATTTCCGGCGGTCGGCGTTCAGCTGTTCGCCAGTGATGTCTTCGCTGACGATGCGGTAATCGTTCGACCACCAGTTGCGGTTGAGGCCAGATTGAGTGATTTCGACGTTCACCGGCTCGTCTTTGGCGTTGGTGATCTTGTAACGCATGGTGGTGCGGTAGAAGGTCTTGGGCCGTTCGACCTCGACCTGTTCGGTGACCACGCCATCCTTGATCACGCGGTAGCGCGCGCTTTTTTCCCATTCGGCGCCGGTGATGGTTTCGCGCTTTTCGACCTCGGTCTGCACCGTGATGTCGAATGCTTCGCCGGTGGCGAGCGACAATTCGCTGCCCATCGGGGTGTGGCCGATGGCGTTTTCGCCGATGAATTGCGGGGTGCCCTGGCTGTCACGCTGATAGAAGCGCACCGTCCCGGCAGGCAACGCATCGCCCAACCCCTGATCGCGCGAGGTGGAGAAAGCGAGGCTGCTGGTGACGTTGTTAGGCTCCTCGTCATTCTGCTCCCACCCGGCGGCAATCGCATAGACCTTGCGCGCGGGCACGGATTGCACGTCGAGGAAGCTCACCTGCTTGGTCTGCGCATTGGCAACCGTGGTGCGCGCGGTGATTGGGTAGAGGTAGAAATCGCCGAGCCGTTCGCGCGCGGCAGTTTCAGTACCCGCGCGGGTCAGGCCTCGGTTGCCGAACCCGCCCCCGCGCGATCCGCTGGGATTGCCTGCGACCAGCACGGTATCGGCGGCGCGAAAGGTGGTGCCGGTGTTGTTGGTCAGCGTCACCCAGCCCTGCATGTCTATGGTGTCGGTAGCCTCATTATACAGCGCTACGTAATCCGCGCTCCAGCCGAGCCCGTTGGTGAGATAGCGCAGCGCCACAGGCCGCGTGCCCGCACGGGTGCTGTCGAGATTGACCGAAAGCGTCGGGCGCGCGCGCAGGTTGGGCGGCACCCGGTCGAAGATGACGCGCACGGGCAAGTCGTCATCGCGCAGCACCTCGATCCGGTCACCGATCTGGAGCACCACGCCGCCTGCGGTGGAGAGCACCTTGGCGCGTTCGCGCGTCTCGACACCGGTGGCGGGGTTGGTGCGCAGCAGCGTCACCGTCTGGCCGATGGCTTTTTCCATCAGCTTGGTCGGCGTGAGAAGGTCGTAGTCGAAGTTCTGTTCGATGATGGCGGTATCAGCGGCGGCAAAGCTAAGCGTTTGAGGCTGGATCTGGGCCGAAACATCGGGGAATTCGACCCGGCTGCGCCCCTGCGCGATGGCAAGCTGGCGAACATCCTGCACCAGGCCGAGGCCGTTGTTGTAGATGGTGAGCGCAACGTCGCCCTGTGCGCTCTCGTCGGGATCGGGAACAGACTGCGCCTGCGCTGTCACCGCGCTTGCGATCAGCGCCGCCCCTGCCAGTGCCGCAGCCTTGCGCGCGGTCAACCATCCCGATGTCGTCATATCCCAGCCCCTCCCGATTGGTCAGGTGCTTATGATCGACTTATCCGCTGTATCCAAGGTGAATGCGCGGGCCTGCCCCCTCAAAAATCAGCCCTAGGCGGCCCCCGCGCCAGCGTTCTGTTCAGCCCGCGCCTGTGCGAGCACCGCGCCCACCTTGTCGCCAATCGCGGCGACGCTGAACGGCTTGGGGATGAAGTGCATGTCGGGAATATCAATGTCGCGGCGCAGCTGTTCTTCGGCATAGCCTGACATGAACAGCACCGGCATCTGCGGCAGCTTGGCGCGGATTGCGCGCACCATCGCCGGGCCATCCATGCCGGGCATGACCACATCGCTGACGACGATATCGAATTTGGTCGTGCCCTCGATAATCGCGGCAAGGCCTTCTTCGCCGTTAGCGCAGGCCGTCACTTCGTATCCGGCGCGCACCAGCGCCCGTTCGGCGACGATCCGCACCATATCCTCATCCTCAACCAGCAGCAGCTTGCCGCCCGCCGACCAGTCGGATGACACCAGCGGCGCGGCTTCGCGCTTTTTGGGCATTTCGCCGCGATGGACGGGGAAATAGACGGTGAAACGCGCCCCCGTGACCCGCCCCGCTTTGTCAGCGATATTGTCGGCAAAGATGAACCCGCCCGATTGCTTGACGATCCCGTAGGCGGTCGACAGGCCCAGCCCGGTGCCCTTGCCCTGTTCCTTGGTGGTGAAGAACGGTTCAAACAGCTTTGGCAGCACATGCTGAGGGATGCCACCGCCGGTATCCTGCACGATCAGCACAGTATAATCGGCAGCGGGCAGTACTTCGGAACCCAGCTGGATCACCTGTTTGGCGTGCAGCGTGCGGGTGAACAACGAGATCCGCCCCACCCCCTGTCCGCGCGAATTGATCGCATCGCGGGCATTGACCGCCAGGTTCATGATCACCTGTTCCAGCTGCTGCGGGTCGGCGCGCACCGGGCCAAGGCCGCGATCATGCTGGACATAATAGGTGATCTTCTCGCCCAGCAACCGCTTGATCAGCGGGCTGACTTCGCTCACCACATCAGGCAGCTGAATAATCTCGGGCCGCAGAGTCTGCTGACGCGAGAATGCCAGCAATTGCCGGGTCAGCGCGGCGGCGCGGTTGGAATTGGCGCGGATCTGCTGGATGTCGTCATAGTCGCTGTCGCCGGGGATATGGCGCAGCAGCATCAGATCGCAGGTGCCGATGATCGCGGTAAGGACATTGTTGAAATCATGCGCGACCCCGCCTGCGAGTTGTCCGACCGCCTGCATCTTGGTCGCCTGCGCCACCTGACGGCGCAACTGATTCTCCTGGCTGGAATCGGCAAGGCTGAGCAGCACCGCCGCTTCGCCAAGCCCGCGCACGCCGGCGAGGCCGAGCGACACGGGTTCTTCCGGGCTGTTGACCAGTCGCACGGCGACATCGCCGCTGGTCGCAGGCCCACGCCCGAAACGGCGCACCGCATCGGAAATCGCTGCCTTGTCTTCGCGCACCACCAGATCGGTCGGGAAGGCCGGTAGCCCGCGCCCCTCACGCGCGACCGATCGCAGGAACGCATCATTGGCGAACAGGAACCGCCCGTCGCGGTCAGTCATGGCGAGACCCAGCGGCAATTGCGCCAACAGCGCGTCCAACTGCGCCACGCCTGCCTGCGATGCTCCGTCCCAGCCGCTGCCGATGCCCACGCCGCTATCGATCAGCAGCATCAGCGATGTCGCTTCGTCCGGGCCTGCAGGTTCAGCCTGCGTTTCGGGATCGACCAGCGGAATATCGACCAGCGTCTGCGGGGTGCCGCCGCGCCCTTCGCGGGCGAAGAATATCCGGTCGCGCTCGTCTGATCGCAGGAAACTGACGAAATCCTGCCCCATCATGGTCGCGCGTTCATCCCCCGCAGCGCGTTCGGCAAAGCCTGCGCTGACCGCGCGGATCACGCCGTCTGCCGTGGTGATCGCGGTTTCGATCCCGGCACGGCTGAGCATCTTGCCGAATGGCCCAGCCAGATCGAGCGCGCCCAGATCAGCGCCGCTCGCCCGCACAATCGGACGCAGCCGCCAGATCAGGTGATCCTCACCCCGCCCAGCACGCTGCGCGGAAATCTGCCATTCGGTTTCATCCGGCCCCTCAACCTTGTCGAGCGCGGCTGATCCATCGCGCCAGGCATTGCGCGCCAGCAGAGTCACCGCCTCCAGCGCGGGCCGTTCAAACGGCAGAGCTGGCGGCGCGGCGCTGACGCCGAAATGTTCGAGGAACAGGCTGTTGGCGCAGACCATGCGGTTGGCGCGGTCGGTGATCGCTATCGCTTCGCCCTTGCGCTCAATCGCGGCGACGGTGACGCTCCAATCAGGTGCGGCTAGGCTGTCGGGCGCAGGCGCAGCGCGCACTTGATCGAGCAGCAAAACCCCGCCCAGCAGCACGCTTGACCCCAGCACAAACGCCAGCGCCACCAGCCAGCTTTGGGTGGCGATAAACAGCACTGCTGCACTGACCAGCAATCCGCCGCCGAGCCCAAGCAGCAGCGACGTTGGCGGCGCTTCGCTTTCGGTGGCAGCCTCGGGTTCGGCCAGCACCGCGCTGGCGCGTTTGAATGGGGTGCCAATCGGCCGGGACAAAAGTGCGCGCTCCTGTAACAGGTTCTGCCAGCCCGAACGCCCTTGCGCCCGGCCAGCCCGCGCTTGTCCTACTGCGCGCCGAGCCGCTGGTCGAGCCGCGCTTCCATCATCTTCAACCGTTTGGCGCGTCTACGCGACACTACAGCGCGCCACACCCAGCCGGAGATCACCCAGCCAATCAGCGGGGCCACCAGTGAAAGCACCAGATAGCCAACGACGGTGGCGCCCGCGACCTGATAGAGATCAGTCATGAATGCCCAGGCGCCGCTGTTGGCTTTGGCAGTGGCGATGGCCGGCGCGGCCGCATCGATCCGCAAGGCAAAATCGCCGATCCGATTGGCGATCACTAGCCAGAACGGCAGGGTGAAAGGATTGGTGACAAAGGTGATCAGCGCCGCCAGCGGCACATTGGCGCGCATCGGCAGCGCGAGGAAGGCCGACAGGAAAATCTGCCCGATTGGGATAATGAACGCCGCAAACAGGCCCAACGCGACCCCGCGCGGCACCGAGCGGCGGGTGAACCGCCACAGCTCAGGCGACAGGAACCGGTGTGCAATCGGGGCGAGATATTTGTTCTGCGCCATATCTTCGCGGGTGGGTGTGTTCTTGCGGATCACATCCATCGCCCAAGTCTTGGAACGGAATGAAATCGTCTTTTGATCGGGCTGCGGCTTGCTCACACGCACACCCCATCGCGACACGGCGATGCAGCGGCAATTTCAGATAGGTTGGCAAGATCGGCGCGGAGCAACATGGTTGACCATATGGGTAGCACAGCCATTCTGACCAGTGTGTGAATCATCGGGTAAGCGCAAAAATTACCCGCGGTCTCGCATCAGCCGCGCCTTATCACGTTTCCAGTCGCGTTCCTTGGTGGTGGCGCGCTTGTCATGGTTCTGCTTGCCCTTGGCGAGCGCGAGTTCGACCTTGGCCCGCCCGGTGCTGTTGAAATAAACCATCAGCGGCACCAGCGTCATACCCTTGCGTTCCACCGCGCCCACAAACTTTTCGATCTCGCGTTCGTGCAGCAGCAATTTGCGCGGACGGCGTGGTTCGTGGTTCAGGCGGTTGCCGTGGCTGTATTCGGGAATGTTGGCGTTGATCAGCCACACCTGCCCGTTCTTCACCTCGGCATAGCTTTCGGCAATGCTTGCCTCGCCCGCACGCAGCGCCTTTACCTCGGTGCCTTGCAGGGCGAGTCCGGCCTCGAAGGTATCCTCGATATAGTAATCGAACCGCGCACGGCGGTTTTCAGCGACGATCTTGAGCTTGTCGAAGGTAACGGGTTTGGGACGTGCCATGGGAGGCGCGATGTAGGGATGCTGCGTCTAAAAAGCGAGGGGCTTTGCGCTTTGGCGGCTTGCGGGTTAGGTTCACAGGCGAAACGCGCAGCACGGGGGGACGACGCAGGCGCATGGATGAAAGCCAACCGTTTATCATCGCAGGCGAAGACATCGCGCCGGGCACCAGCAAGGATATCGCCTTCCCGATCACCACCTTGGCGACCGGCACCGCATCGGCGCTGGGTGTGCGGGTGCTGCACGGGGCAAAGGCCGGCCCGGCGGTGTTTGTCAGCGCGGCAATCCACGGGGACGAGATCGTCGGCACAGCTGTGATCCAGCGGTTGGCACAGGCGCTCGATCCGCAGGTAATGAGCGGCACGGTGCTGTTGGTGCCGGTCGCCAATATCTTCGGCTTCATCAACCATTCGCGTTACCTGCCCGACCGGCGCGATTTGAACCGCAGCTTTCCGGGAAGCGCGGGCGGATCGCTCGCCGGGCAGCTCGCCCATGTTTTCTACCGCGAGGTGGTGGCGCGCTGCACGCTGGGGATCGACATCCATTCGGCTGCGATCCACCGCTACAACCTGCCGCAAATCCGGATTGCGGCGGGCAATACCCGGCTGGTCGAACTGGCGATGGCATTCGGCGCGCCGGTGATCATCGAAAGCCCCTTGCGCGATGGAAGCTTGCGCGATCAGGCGCAGAAACACGGCGTCGATATGCTGCTGATGGAAGCGGGAGAGGCGCTGCGGTTTGACAAGCTGTCGGTCGAAACCGGGGTCGAAGGCGTGACCCGCGTGCTCGCGCATCTGGGCATGATCGAGGCGGATGACGGTCTCACCAATGTCGGCATCCCAGCGCGCGCCAACCGATCAGTGTGGGTGCGCGCGCCGCGCGGCGGGGTGGCGCACGCCGTGCGCGAATCCGGCGATCCGGTGAGGAAGGGCGACGTGCTGGCGCGGGTGTGCGGCCTGTTCGGCGAAGATGCGCTGGAACTCGTCAGCCCGGTTGATGGCATCATCATCGGCCATGCCACCTTGCCGGTGGTGCATCAGGGCGACGCGCTTTTCCACATCGCCGAAATCCCCCACCCCGAACGCGTCGGCGCGCGGATTGAAAGCATCACCGAAGCCATTCTGGCGAGCGAGCCGGAAGGTGCAGCAGAGGTGCTGCTGGATGAGGACGAGGTAGTTTAGGCAGCCAAATTAAGTGGGCAACACTCCCGCCAGCACCAAGGCCTCATCCACGGCGCGCTTGGCTTCGTCGCTGCACTCCACCATCGGCAGGCGCACCTCGGGTTCGATCCAGTCGTGCACCCGGCTCAGCGCATATTTCACCGGCGCAGGGCTGGCGTCGGAGAACATCGCGTAATGCAGCGGGAACAGGCGGTCGTTCAGCTGCCGCGCTTTTTGCAGTTCGTTGGCGGCAATCGCTTCGTGGAACTCGGCACAGAGCGCAGGCGCGACGTTGGCGGTCACCGAAATACACCCGCGCCCGCCCGCCGCCGCGTGCGGCAGCCACAGCTCGTCATTGCCCGAAAGCTGGCAGAACTCGCGCCCGATGCCCATGCGGTGATCGGCGACGCGGCTGAGGTCTCCGGACGCGTCCTTGATCGCGATGATCCGGTCGGGGTATTTGCGCACCAGCTCCACCACGGTGTCATCGAGGATATCGGTCACCGTGCGCGCGGGCACATTGTACAGCACGATCGGCAGGTCGCAGTTTTCCGCAAGGTAGCTGAAATGCGCTACCAACCCGCGCTGGCTCGGGCGGTTGTAATAGGGGGCGACGCACAGGCCCGCAGCAGCCCCTGCCTTGCGCGCGAAGTTCATGTGCAGCTGCGCGTTGCGGGTGTCGTTTGATCCGCAGCCTGCGATCACCGGCACGCGGCCCGCCGCCTGCTCGATGCACACCTCGATTACGCGGTGATGCTCGGCGTTGGAGAGCGTCGATGCCTCCCCCGTCGTTCCGCACGGCACCAACGCGGCGCTGCCGTGGTCGATCTGCCAGTCGACCAGCCGCCGGAATGCAGGCTCGTCAAACGTCCCGCCGCGAAAAGGAGTCACCAGAGCGGGTATCGATCCGCTGAACATTGCCATTTTCCTGCCAAAGCCATTAGGTAAGAGTGATCAGGGGCGCAAAATGAACCTGCCGACCCCCACCTGTTAAGCGCCTGATAAGGAGCCGATTGGCACTATGTCCAGCATGGACCGCAACTCTCTGATTTCTTCGCGCATTCTTGCCGCCGTCGGCGTAGCCACGGCGCTGGCCGTGACCGCACCGCTCGCCGCGCAGGTTTACACCGCGCCTAGCGGCAACGATCTGGTCGCGCGCCAACCGACCGCGATCAGCGCCGCAATTGCCCGGTGGGAGGTGTTGCAGGCCAATCGCGAGATGAGTTTTGCCGATTATGCGGGCTTTGTGCTGGCCTATCCCGATTTCCCGCGCAGCGACATTCTGCAATTGCGAGCCGAAGCCGCGTTGGAGAACGAAGCGCCCTCGCAGGCCGAATTGCTGCGCTATTTCGATACGCACCCGCCGCTGACCAATCCGGGCCGGGCGCGCTATGCGCTGGCGCTGGCAGGGGCGCAGCGGCCCGAAGCCTTCGATCAGGCGCGCATTGCGTGGCGCGGCGGCGCGATGAGCGATCCGGTTGAGCTGTATCTTTCGGGAATATACGGCGCGCAGTTCACGCCAGGTGATCATGCCGCAAGGATGGATGCGCTGCTGTGGCAAGGCAAGGCCGATGCCGCCGCACGCCAGGCGGTGAACCTGCCCGAGGCCGACCGCCCGCTGGCGCTGGCCCGGTTGGCGTTGCTGCGCGGCGCAGCGCCCGAATCCGCCGGTTTGTCCGTCCCTGCCGGGGCCGAAGCTGATCCGGGCTATGTGTTCAACCGCGTCAAACATCTGCGCAGCACTGGCCAAAGCGCCGAGGCAGCACGCGTGTTTGCCAGCCGCCCGAATTTCGCGCGCCCCGCGCTCGATCCGGAAGCTTTCGTCGGCGACCTGCTTGGCCTCGCCAAAGCCAGCGGCGCGCGCGATGCGGTGCGGGTGGCCAGCCGCACCGATGATCTGTTTGCGCCTGGCACCGATGTGTCGCTTACCAGCTTCACCTTGCGCGATCGCTATACCGATCTGATGTGGCTGGGCGGCACCAAGGCTTTGTGGGAACTGGGTGACGGCAATGCCGCTGCACCATTGTTCCAGCGTTATGGCGACGCGGCCAAGACCCCACTGACCAAGGCCAAGGGCTATTACTGGGCGGGCCGTGCCGCGCGGCAAGCGGGCAATGGGGCCGATGCGCAACGCTATTTCGAGATGGCGGCGCGCTGGCCCGATTACTACTACGGTCAGCTGGCGTTGTCGGCGCTGGGCCGGTCGATGCCGAGCTTTGCGCCGCTGCCGCAGCCTGCGATGGCCGCATCCGCCCGCGCCGAATTCGAAGCTCGCCCGCTGGTCAAAGCGATCCGCGCGCTGGCCGTGGGCCGCCGCGACTGGCGCACCGAGCGCCGGTTTTTCGAAGCGTTGGGCGATGAAGCCAACACGCCCGACGAAATCCTGATGGCCGGGATGCTCGCGCGCGAAGTGGGCATGGACGAACTCGCCGTGGTGCTTGGCATGAAAGCGGGCGAAAACGGGCTTTCGGGGTTTGAACGCATTGGTTTTCCAACCGTCTCCACCCCGTCATTCGTCAATGACTGGACAATGGTGCACGCGATCAGCCGGCAGGAAAGCGAATTCGATCGCACCCGGGTAAGCCATGCCGGGGCAAAGGGTGTGATGCAGCTGATGCCCGGCACTGCCCGCGAACAGGCGGGCAAGCTCGGCATCAACTACATGGCCGCCAATCTGACCGAAGCGCCGCAATACAACATCCAGCTGGGCGATGCCTATTTCGCGCGGATGATGAACTATTACGGCGGTGCCTATCCGCTCGCGGTGGGGGCTTATAACGCCGGGCCGGGCCGGGTGAACCAATGGCTCAAGCTGAACGGTGACCCGCGCCGGGGCGAAATCGACTGGGTGACCTGGGTCGAGAAGATCCCGGCCAATTTCGAAACCCGTTATTACATCATGCGGGTAATCGGCAATGCGGTGACCTATTCGCACATGTACCCGGGCGAAGCGGGCCTGCCGCGCCCGGTCGACACCTTCCTGCGCTGAGTTTGATGCAAGTTCAGGGGCCGCCGATTACGCCTGCGGGGATGGCCGCGCTCAAAGCGCGCTATGACCTGCTGCTGGGCACCGAACGCCCAGCGATTGTCGAAATCGTCAGCTGGGCGGCGGGCAATGGCGATCGCTCGGAGAATGGCGATTACCTTTATGGCCGCAAGAAAATGCGCGAAATCGACCGCGAGCTAACCCATCTGATCAAGCGGATGAAGGCGCTTCGGGTGGTCGATCCCGCAGCACAGATCGACCGCAGCCGGGTGTTCTTCGGCGCGCGGGTGACCATCGCTGACCAAGACGACAGCGAGCAGACCGTGCAACTGGTGGGCGATGACGAACAGGACGCCACCGCAGGCCGGATCGGCTGGAACTCGCCGCTGGCCAAGGCCTTGCGCGGCGCGAGCGTTGGCGATTTGCGCACCGTGCGCCTGCCATCGGGCACCCGCGAATGGGAAGTGCTGAGCGTGGCCTATGATTAGGTTCCTTGCTCTTGCCGCGCTCGCCCTTGCAGCGCCGTTGGCTGCGCGCGACAGCCTTGGCGTCTATGACGGGTGGGCGGCTTTCAAGGATGCCAAGCCCTTGCGCTGCTACGCCATTGCCAAGGCACAAGGGACACCCCCCGCCCCGGCCTATGCCACCATCTCGAACTGGCCCGAACGCAAAGTGCGCGGCGCGCTGCACCTCGTCCTATCACGCGCGGTGGCGGACAAGTCCTCGGTGCGGCTGGTGGTCGGGAATGAACGCTTCACCCTCATCGCCAAGGGTCGGAACGCCTGGGCGAAAGACCCGCGCGATGATGCCGCCATCATTGCCGCGTTGCGCTCGGCCGCGCGGATGAGTGTGTCGGCGAGCGGCGCCAAGGGCGGCACGTTTACCGACCGCTACAGCCTTGGCGGAGTGGCCACCGCGATGGACGCGGCCACGGTTGCCTGCGCCAAACGTAGCTGACTGGTCAAACGCGCGGCTTGGCCCTATATGCGCAGCCCTCATGGCCGATACTGCACTCATGACCATCCCGGGCCTCAGCGACCCGGTGCCCGCCGCGCGTGATATTACGCCGCGGGAAGACGGGCGTATTGACCTGCTCGGCCTGCCCCGTCCGCGCATCCGCGAACTGTTTGCTGCCGCCGGGCTGGACGACAAGGCCGCCAAGCTGCGCGCGAAGCAGGTGTTCCACTGGCTGTATCACCGCGGCGTCACAGATTTCGAGGCGATGACTGACATCGCCAAAACGATGCGGCCGTGGCTGGCGGAGCGCTTCGTCATCGGCCGCCCGGAAATTGTCGAAGCCCAGCACTCGGTCGATGGCACCCGCAAGTGGCTGCTGCGCACCGCTGACGGGCATGATTACGAGATGGTGTTCATCCCCGATGAGACGCGCGGCACGCTGTGCGTTTCTTCGCAAGTCGGCTGCACATTGAACTGCACTTTCTGTCACACTGGCACGATGAAGCTGGTGCGCAACCTCACGCCCGGTGAAATCGTCGGGCAGGTGATGCTGGCGCGCGATGCCTTGGGCGAATGGCCCAAGGGCACCATGATCAGCGATGCCGACATGATCGATGAGGATGACGAGGCGGGCCACTACACCGCCGATGGACGCTTGCTTACCAACATCGTGATGATGGGCATGGGCGAACCGTTGTACAATTTCGACCACGTGCGCGACGCGTTGACGCTGGTGATGGACGGCGACGGGCTGGCGTTGTCCAAGCGGCGTATTACCCTTTCGACCAGCGGCGTGATCCCGATGATGGAGCGCTGCGGGCAGGAAATCGGCGTCAATCTTGCCGTCAGCTTGCACGGCGTGCGCAAGGAAGTGCGCGACGAATTGGTGCCGCTGAACAAGAAATACGGCATCGAGGAGCTGCTGCAAGCCTGCGCCGACTACCCCGGTGCCAGCAACGCGCGCCGCATCACGTTCGAATATGTGATGATCGACGGCAAGAACGACAGCGACGACGACGCGCGCGAGCTGGTGCGGTTGCTCAAAGCCTATAACCTGCCCGCCAAGGTCAATCTGATCCCGTTCAACCCTTGGCCCGGCAGCGGCTACGAATGTTCCAAGCCTGACCGCATCCGCGCGTTCTCCAACATTGTGTTCGAAGGCGGTATTTCCGCTCCCGTCCGCACCCCGCGCGGGCGCGATATTGATGCCGCCTGCGGCCAGCTGAAAACCGCCGCCGAGAAGAAGAGCCGGGCGGAGCGCGACCGTGAGGCGGCAAAAGCGGCCCTTGATTGACGCTCCGCCGCCTGAGGCGTAAATGTTGCGCGGTCTGATGGGGAGGACCGCGGTGCCACTATCCAGAGCCAGAACAGCTATGATGCTCGGCGCGTTGGCCATGGCCGTGGTCTCGACTGCCACGCCGGCCGACGCTCAGCTCAGCAACATTTTCAACAGCGGCAAACGCGGCGCGGACAAGGCCGATGCTTGTGGCAAGGGCAAGAAGGGCGACAAGGGCCGCGGGGTGCTTGGCGGCATTCTTGGCGGCGCGGTTGACGGTCTGGCACGCAGCGCGGGCCTGCCCTCGTTCGTGCCGGTTCCCGAGTTTTCCGACCAACTGACGGAAAGCATCGCCTGCCGGCTCGATCCCGAAGAGCAGAAACAGGCCGCTGAAGCGACGCTCGCGGTGACGCGCACCGATGACGCCAACGCCAAGCCCGCAGTGGGCGCGAGCGCATCTTGGACATCGACCACGCGGGAAGACGTGCGCGGCACCTCGACTGTGACCCGGCGTGAGGCTTCCAACAGCGAACTCGATTGCATCACTGTGACCGACGTGGTGATCATCGAGGGTGAGGAAGCCCGCGCCGACAAGCGCATGTGCCGCGCGCCGGGTTCGGCACGTTATTCGATCATCGCGTGATGCGCCTGCTCCGCCCCATCGCCGCGCTCGCCGCGCTGGCGCTGCTGACCGGGGCGAGCAAGATGGACTCGGACAATCCGACCTGCCCGGCAGAGCCCGATTGGGGGCCAAACACCGCGATGACGCTCACGCCAGCCGACAAGAATGGCAAGCGCGTGCTGCTGGCCGAAGGGCGGGTTGATGGCACGCTGCCCGCCCGCTTGAAGGCGGCGATCGAGGCGGATGAGCGGATCGAGGAAGTATGGCTGCGATCACGCGGCGGCGATGCCCGCGCCGGGAACGCAGCCGGCAAGGTCATCCGCTCCTATCGCGGAATGCTGACCCGGGTTCCGCCCGGCTGGGCGTGCTTTTCAGCCTGCAACTTCGTGTTCATGGGCGGGGACCGGCGGGTGGTCGATGATGGCGGCGTATTTATGGTCCATATGTTCACCCACACGCAGGACCGCGCCTTGATCGATGAAGTGGTGATCGAAGGCAGCAAGGCCACGACCGAACTGATCGGCAGCATCGAGCAATCATCGGCCCTACTGGCAAGCGAAGATAACGACTTCCTGATCCGCATGGGGATCAGCCGCAAGCTACTCACCGACATCATGTACCAGCAGCAGGCGGTGAAGAGCGCGGACAATCCCAGCACCCGCTATTGCCTGACCCAGGCCGAGGTGCGCGAATATAACGTGATGCCGCTTGAAAAGCCGGTGCCATAGGCCAGAACGCCGGGATGAGCACCGATCCCGACACCATCGCCTTCTATCAGGCGCGCGCGCCGCATTGGGTGTTCCATTCAGGCGAGGCGCAAAGCCATCAGCTTGACACCTTCCTTGATCGCCTGACGCCGGGAGCGCACGTGCTTGAACTGGGCTGCGGCGGCGGACGCGATGCGGTTCATATCCGAAAGCGCGGGTTTGTGGTCGATGCGACAGATGCCACCCCGGCGCTCGTCACCCGCGCCAATCAGGCCTTTGATCTGGGCGCACGGGTGATGGCCTTCCACGAGCTCGATGCCGACGCCGCTTATGCCGGCGTCTGGGCCCATGCCAGCCTGCTCCACTGCCCCCGCGCCGCGCTGCCCGGTGTGCTGGCGCGCATCCACCGAGCGTTGCGTCCCGAAAGCTGGCACTTCGCCAGCTTCAAGCTCGGGGACGGGGAAGGCCGCGACTTGCTGGGACGCTTGCACAATTTTCCCCAGCCCGAATGGCTAATCGCGGCCTATGAAGCGGCGGGCTTCGTTATCGAATCGCAGCAGACTTACGCAGGGAAGGCATCCGATGGCACGCAGCGCGACTGGATTGATCTGACGGTGCAAAAAGCATGATCCACACCATCGAAGCCGTCTGCACGGGCACCGCGCGCCCCTTCAACGGCGCGGAACTCAGCGCGATCATGAAACGCCCTCGCGAAGGCGCAGTGCAGGTGCTGACCGAAGGCCTCGCCCCCGATGAACAGGCCGACCGCCGCGTGCATGGCGGGCCTGAGATGGCGTTGCACCTCTATCCGCTCGATCACCACAGCTATTGGGACGAGGTGCTGGGCGGGCACGAATTGCTGGCCGAACCCGGTGCGTTTGGATCAAACCTCGCGGTCAGCGGAATGACCGAGGACATGGTGCATATCGGCGACCGCTTCATGCTTGGAACCGCGCTGATCGAAGTCAGCCAGCCGCGCCAGCCGTGCTGGAAGATCGAACACCGCTTTGGCGCCAAGGGCATGGTCGCCCGCATCATCGAAAGCGGGCGCTGCGGCTGGTATTTCAGGGTGATCGAAACAGGCGAAGTGGCGGCGGGCGATTCGCTTGAGCGAGTCGCAATCGGAGCACCCGAATGGAGCGTGGCGCGGGCTTTTTCCGCCTTGGTCGCAGGAAGAGGCACCAAAGCTGAATATACTGAGCTGGCGGCGCTCCCCACGCTCAGCCCCAAACTGCGCGAAAAAGCGGCGCAAAAACAGGGTTAAAAACGGCTTATCGCAGCCCAGCAACGCTTCGTCCAACCCTGCTGTTTCCTGAAAACGCCGTTCATCCTGCGTTCTCGTAAGCTGAACGAAAAAGGGGTCGCTCCATCGGGGAGCCGTCACAAGGGACAGACCCATGAAACACCTCGCCCTCCTTGCCGCCGCTGGCTCGCTGGCTGCCTTCGCCGCCCCGGCGCAAGCCGCCGAACTGCCCGCTGCCCCTACCTATTCGTTCGGCAGCTTCAGCCAGTCGCCATTCGGCCTCAACACCGTCGTCGCGTACGACGATGATGACGATGATTATCGCCGCGACCGTCGCCGTTACCGTGACCGCGACCGTTACCGTGAGCGTGACTATGACCGCTACGAAGGCCGCCGGTTGGGTCGTAATGACCGCGTATGGCGCGGGAACGACGGGCGCTATCGCTGCAAGCGCGATGATGGCACCACCGGCCTGGTGATCGGCGCGATCGGCGGCGCATTGGCTGGCCGGGCGGTCGATACCCGCGGTGACCGTTCGCTTGGTACGCTCCTTGGCGCCATCGGCGGCGGGCTGCTGGGCCGTGAGGTTGACCGGGGCGAAGCGCGCTGCCGCTAAGGCTTGAATACGGCAGATCCTGCTGAACGCCGCTGGCCCCACCGCCAGCGGCGTTTGTGCCGGTTCTGTCACGCATAGCGGGCGGCGCGCCCCCTCCCCGATCAAAGCGCGCCGCCTTCGCCGTTAGTTATGGTGGCTATTCAGATTTTAATGCCCCAACCGGCAGGATTTGTCCCGCCGCAAGGTTGACCGGGGCTGCGCCTGGCAAGCAGGCCAACCGATTGAAAGGAACTCCGATGAAAAAGTTCGCCATGATTCTCGCTGCCGGTGCGATGACCCTTCCGTTGGCTGCACCAGCGCAGGCCGACCCGCCGCCGCACGCAAAGGCCTATGGCAAGCGCGCCAAGGACCGCGCCTATGACGACCGTGGGTACTATCTCGAGCCGCGCCGCCTGAGCCGGGGTGACCGCATCTGGCGCGACGGTGACCGCTATTATTGCCGCCGCGACAATGGCACCACCGGCCTCGTAATTGGTGCGGGTGTCGGCGCGCTACTGGGCCGCACTGTTGACACCCGCGGCGATCGCTCGGCTGGCACCGTGCTCGGTGCAATTGCAGGCGGTCTGCTCGGCCGCGAAATCGACCGCGGCGAGCTTCGCTGCCGCTAAGCACCCCCTAGATACGGGCGGCGCGCCCGCTCCCCGATTGAAGCGCGCCGCCTGCCCTGTTAGCGATGGGGTTATGCCTCATCTGAACCACCGCTTTGCATGACTCTCCCTGCCGTGCTGATCACCGGCGGGGCAACCCGCATAGGCGCCGCGATCTCGCGCCGTTTTGCCGCAGCGGGCTGGCATGTCGTAATCCACTACCGCACGTCCGGCGCAGCGGCAGAGGCGCTCGCCGCCACTTTGCCCTCAGCTGAAACTATCGCGTTTGATCTGGCGGATGATGACGCTGCAGTTGCCGCCGTGACGTCATTGGCCGCACGGCTGCCCGATTGGTGCTGTTTGGTTAACTCCGCGTCAGTGTTCGATTATGACGGTGTAACCGCGCTCGACCCGGCGACGAACCGGCAGGCGATGCAGATCAATGCTCTGGCCCCGGCGCGCTTGGCGCAGACGTTCCTGACCCAGGCGGTCAGCGCCAGTCCGCGCAGCGTGATCAACGTCACCGACATGAAAATTGAAAATACCAACCCCGATTTCTTCAGCTACACGATGTCCAAGCATGCGCTGGCAGCCACGATCGGGATGCTGGCCAAGGGGTTTGAACACAGCGGCGCGCGGATTTACGGCCTCGCGCCCGGGGCCGTGCTGGCCAGCCATGACCAGCGCGAGGAGGAGACGGATATTTCGCACCGCATGAACCTGCTGCACCGCAAGACCGGTTCGGATGAAATCGCCGATGCCGCGCTGTTCCTGGCGGGCGGCGCGCTGACGAGCGGGCAGACGCTGTTCATCGACAGCGGCCAACACCTGCTGGATCAACCGCGTGATGTGATCTGGCTGGCGCGCGAAACCGCACAGGGGAACGCAGCATGAGCAGTGCGAAGCCAAAGCACACGTTCTCGACCCGGCTGTGGCACTGGATTAACGCCTGGGCGATCATTGTGCTGTTCATGTCAGGTTTGAACATCTCCAACGCGCACAAGTATCTGTATTGGGGCGATTATGGCTTCGATCCGGCGGATGCGTGGCTGGCGGTGATCAAGTTCCCCGGTTGGGCGACTATTCCGCAGCATTACAATCTCGCCGTGGCGCGCGATTGGCACGTGATCGCGGCGTGGCCGTTTGGCGTCGGGCTGCTGTTCATCTGGATCGCGATGCTGGTGAACGGGCACTTCGTCCGCGACCTTGTAACGGGCCTCCGCGATTGGACGCCGAGCGCGGTGATCGCTTCGTTGAAAGCGCACTCGGGCGATCAGGTCGATCACAGCTACAACCCCGTGCAGCGCATTCTGTATGGCGGTGTGTTCGGCGTGTTGCTGCCGCTGATGGTGCTGACCGGGCTGTCGATCAGCCCTGGGTTTGAGCCTGCCGCGCCGTGGCTGGTCGATCTGCTGGGCGGTCGGCAGAGCGCGCGGTCGCTGCACTTCATCGCGGCTTGGGCGATATTCGGGTTCTTTGTGGTTCACATCATTCTGGCACTGGCCAATTGGCGGCTCATTGCCGAGATGTTCACCGGCGGACGCCGCGATAGCGAGGTTGCACCGGCCCCGGAGCCCGAACCCCTCCCCCCGGTTGAAGGAGCACCCGAACATGCCTGAGATTGGGCCCAAGATCGGTCGCCGCTCCCTCCTCGCCGGGATTGCCGCGCTGGGCGCTGGCGCCTGCACCAAAATCAGCGAGAGCGATGCCGGGCAAAACCTGATCGAAACTGCCGAAAGCTGGCACCGCACCGCACATCGCACGCTCGCCAGCCGGCAAGCCCTCGCCCCTGAATATTCGGCCTCCGAACGCTCGCCCACCTTCAAGGGCAATGGCTCGGTTTCGGTCGATGACGGGTTCTATCAGCAGCAGCTGGCCAGCGGCTTTCCCGATTGGAAGCTGGAAGTGCGCGGATTGGTGGAGCGGCCTTTGACGCTGACGATGGCTGATATCCGCGCCCTACCGCAACGCGTGCAAACCACCCGACATGATTGTGTCGAAGGCTGGAGCGCAATCGGCGAATGGACCGGGCCGCAGCTTGGCGCGCTGCTCGATACCGCCAAGATCAAGAAGGACGCGAATTTCATTCTCTTCCGCTGCGCTGACACGCTTTACGGGCGGGTCTATTACGAGAGCATCGATATGGTCGATGCCTACCACCCGCAGACGATCATCGCCCACGCCTTGAATGGCGAGCCGATCCCAGAAAAGAACGGCGCGCCGCTACGCATGCGGATTGAGCGGCAATTGGGCTACAAACAGGCTAAATACCTCACCGCGATCGAAGCGGTCGCCAGTCTTGAAGGTATCGGCGATGGTAATGGTGGGTTCTGGGAGGATGTCGCCGGTTACCAGTGGTACGCCGGGATGTGATGAGCAGGTCAGTCGAGCGGGAACAGTGTCAGCATCGTCTGCCAATCAGCATCAATGATCTCTTCCAGCACAGCAAGGTCAACATCCGCCAGTTTATTGATATAGAGACAGCTTTTGCCGGTGCTGTGCTTGCCCAGCCGCGCCATCAACTCGGCATGGCCCGCCGCCGCCAAATAATCGCAATAACCGCCCATAAGATACAGCGAATGCTTGGCTTTCCTCGGGCTGAACCCGGCGCGCATCCAGTGCACATCGCGCCCCGTGGCATAGGTCGTGCGGTATTCACCGTAGCCGATCATGGTCGGCCCCCACATGCGCGGCGCCTCTCCAGTCACCCGGCGAAACAGAGCGTCAAGCACGGCGGCATCGGCGCGCTTGGCCGCAGGTTCGACAGCGGCGAGGAACGCCTCGACCGAAGCATCGGTGACCTGTGTCTTGGCCTCTGTCATCAATCCGCCTCCCGCTCTGCATATCCTTGCCAATCCGGGCCAAAACGCTAACCCATGGGAACGTTAACCCAGATTACAGAAACCACGAAAAGAGCCCCATGAGCAAGAGCCTCCTCGATCGCTTCCTGTCCCGCGGCGTGACCCAGGGCCGCCTTGGTGTGGTGTTTGCCGATGGCAGCGCCAGCACCTACGGCACGCCCGCCCCCGGCTTTCCCGAGATTGTGCTGCGTTTCACCGATGCACGTGTGCCGCGCGACATCATCCTCGACCCGCGATTGGGCGCGGCGGAAGCCTTCATCGATGGTCGCCTGCTGATCGAAGAAGGCGATGTGATGGGCCTCGTCAGCCTGCTGCGCGCCAATAATGCGTGGGACAAAGGCGGCGACATCGGCCCGCCGAGCCTGGTCAAACGCCTGATCAACCGCGCCAGCTTTGCCGCGGAACAGGTCAACAACCGCGTCGGTTCAAAACAGAACGTCGCGCACCACTATGATATCGGCAACGAACTCTATGCGCTGATGCTCGATGCCGAACACTGGCAGTATTCCTGCGCCTATTGGCCGCGTGACGACATGACGCTGGCCGAGGCGCAGTTTGCCAAGCTTTCGCATATTGCCAAGAAACTCGCCCTTTCGCCGGGGCAGCAGGTGCTCGACATTGGCTGCGGCTGGGGCGGGATGGCAATCCATTTGGCCAAGCACCACGATGTCCATGTGACCGGGATCACCCTGTCCGAAGAACAAGCGGCACTGGCGCGTGACCGCGTGCGTGCGGCAGGGGTTGCGGACAAAGTCACGATCCTGCTCGAAGATTACCGCGATACCGCGGCATCGGGCCGCCGGTTTGATCGGATCGTGTCCGTGGGCATGTTCGAACATGTCGGGCGGGCGCAGTTTGAAACGTTCTTTGCCGCCACCGCCAAGATGCTCGCCGATGACGGGGTGATGCTGCTGCACACCATCGGCCGCATGGGCGGCCCCGGCACCACCGATGCCTTCACCCGCAAATACATCTTCCCCGGCGGCTATATTCCCGCGCTGTCCGAAACGGTCGCCGCCAGCGAGAAATTCCGCCTGATCGCCGCTGACGTTGAAACGCTGCGGTTGCATTACGCCAAGACGATCCGCGCATGGTACGCCAACTGCATGACCCACCGCGATGCGATCATCGCGCTGCACGATGAACGGTTCTTCCGGATGTGGACGTTCTATCTGGCGGGTGCGGCAACCGTGTTTGAGAACGGCAGCATGTGCAATTACCAGATCCAATACATCCGCAGCCGCCACGCCGTGCCGATCACCCGCGATTACCTTTACGAATGAGGCGGCGCGCCTGCTTGACAAGCGCCGGAGCGGCTGCAACCGGGCGCGCGTCATTCAAGGAACCGCGCCATGACCCAGCCCAAAAAAGTCGTTCTCGCCTATTCGGGCGGGCTTGATACCAGCGTCATCGCCAAGTGGCTGAGCGTGGAGCGCGGGCTGGAAGTGGTGACCTTCACCGCTGACCTTGGCCAAGGCGAGGAAATCGAACCCGCGCGCGCCAAAGCCCGCGCGATGGGCATCCCCGACAATCACATTTATATCGAAGACCTGCGCGAAGAATTCGTGCGCGATTTCGTGTTTCCGATGATGCGCGCCAATGCTCGATACGAAGGCGATTATCTGCTCGGCACCAGCATCGCCCGCCCGCTGATCTCGAAGCGTCTGGTGGAAATTGCGCATGAAACCGGCGCCGATTTCATCGCCCACGGCGCGACCGGCAAGGGCAATGATCAGGTGCGGTTTGAACTGTCGGCCTACGCGCTCGACCCGGATATCAAGGTCATCGCACCGTGGCGCGAATGGGATCTGACCAGCCGCACCGCGCTCATCGCTTGGGCGGAACAGCACCAGATCGCCGTGCCGAAGGACAAGCGGGGCGACAGCCCGTTTTCAACCGACGCGAACCTGCTGCACACCTCGTCCGAAGGCAAGGTGCTCGAAGATCCGTGGGAGCAAACCCCCGATTACGTCTACTCGCGCACGGTCAATCCCGAGGACGCGCCCGATGTGCCCGAATACATCACGGTCGATTTTGAACGCGGTGATGGGACGGCGCTTAACGGCGAAGCAATGTCGCCCGCCACGCTGCTGACCGCGCTCAATGAACTGGGCCGCAAGCACGGCATCGGGCGGCTCGATCTGGTCGAAAACCGCTTTGTCGGGATGAAATCGCGCGGGATGTACGAAACGCCTGGCGGCGAAATCTACGCCCGCGCGCACCGCGGGATTGAGCAGATCACATTGGATCGCGGCGCAGCGCACCTCAAGGACGAGCTGATGCCGCGCTATGCCGAACTGATCTACAATGGCTTCTGGTTCAGCCCCGAGCGCGAGATGTTGCAGGCGGCGATCGACCATTCGCAGGACAAGGTGAACGGCACTGTGCGGCTGAAGCTCTACAAGGGCATGGCCAGCGTGGTGGGCCGGAAGTCGCCCCACTCGCTCTATTCCGAAGCGCATGTGACGTTCGAGGATGACGCCGGCGCTTACGATCAGAAGGATGCCGAGGGCTTCATCAAGCTGAACGGATTGCGGCTCCGTCTGCTTTCCCGCCGCAACCGCGACGCCTGATCCGAGTCGCTGTCGGGATACGGCGGCTGGTTATCGGGAACGTGACCGTTTGAAGGCGGCCTCGCTCGCGTTTTCGCACCCATTTTATGGCAATTGCGACGAGGCGTTGAGTTATCCACTCGCGTCCACAGGCGAAATCGCCCGAAGTGGAAAACTTGGGGTTGCGGATGTTGCCAGATCGCCGGTTGAGGCGCATTTTCAACCTGTCTTCGGGACACAGATCTACCGGAACGGAAAGCCGCAAGGCCTTGAAGTTCTTGTGATTTAGTTCCCAAGGATGGCGGTGGAACATGTCCACGCGTTCATCGAGAGACGGCTTGAAGGAGGCTTAGGCCAAATGCAAGCAGGCTCGTTTGAGAAGAGCGCGACGCAGTTTCACCGGACAGGCCGGGTGACCTGGCCGAAAAGGAGCGCAGCGGACAGGCGAAAGCCCCCAACCCGCAGCAAACCGGATCGGCAAAGGAACGCGGTCTCGGCCAAGGGACTGCGCATGGCAGCGGAAATCGAAGCCTTCGGGCGGATGAGGAACGCAGCAGGGCAGAAGCAAAAGCCGGATGCCGGCGCGAGCGCCGGTGACGAAATCCTGATGATGCCAGTCGCAAGACCGGGCAGGCAGGGATTAGACATCGGGCGCCAAGTATGCGCTGCCACCAGCGAGGCGGAAGGTCCGCCAGAAGTCTCGCAAGGTACAGGGTATCCACACGCCGGTGAGAGTGGGGTCGGCAGCAATGCCGGCCCCATTTGCATTGCGGAGTGGAGCGAACGCTACGGCGGTTTTGCGCCTTATCCGCCCCCCATTTCCCGAGTCGCTGCGTGCAAATCCTGCATGATCCGCGCATCGCACGCCGCCCTCCAGCAACGCTTCACCGCGAATCCGGGGCGGCTCGTGCCTCAGCGGAAGCCCCTTGGCGGTGAAACGCGCCGCCGGTTTGCCTATCGCAGCAACCCCGATCTATCCGCCGCGACCATGTGGACGGGAATTCGTATAGAGGGCCGCCGTGCCCGGGGCAGCAAAGCTCTCAGCGTGCAGACGGTGGTGATCGCCGGGCTGCTGGGGATGTTGCCGCTTGCCGCGTCGTCGGCCGCTTCGCCTGAAGACAGCGGCGTGCAGATCGATCCGGCCACCTCGGCCGCGGTGATCGAGCTTGTGCCAGTGCTCCCCACGACTGAGGTGACCGCGCCTTCCGCTCCGCAGGAAACCGTGATCGGACAGGGCAGCGCGTCGTACTACGCCGCGAAATTCCACGGCCGCCGCACGGCGAGCGGAGAAGCGTTTGATAACAACGCGATGACCGCCGCGCACCGCACGCTGCCGTTCGGCACGATGGTGCGCGTCACCAATCCTTCGACCGGCGCGAGTGTGGTGGTGCGGATCAATGATCGCGGGCCGTTTACCCGGGGCCGGATGATCGACGTCAGCCGCGCCGCTGCCGAGCAGCTCGGGCTGGTGCAACGCGGCCATGCCACGGTGGAATTGGCGCTGATCCAAAGCTGAGGCTGGACGGGTCTAGCGGGGGTCTAAACCCACCCTAGCAGGGGTCTAGAAAGGGTCTAGCGGAGCCTAGACCGGGTCTGGATCGCGATGTTTCAC
>LNFM01002417.1_pt1 | contig 39160 bp, 27 predicted proteins | sample 596031 | NCBI WGS metagenome assembly LNFM01 (sample SAMN04254537, study PRJNA301005) | activated carbon metagenome | isolation source: dual media filters at the Ann Arbor, Michigan drinking water treatment plant | place: USA: Ann Arbor | reverse complement strand
CTGCGGCAGGCAAAAGAACAGCAGCTGAAGGCGCGCATTATCACGACCGGCGGCTCGAACTCGCCCGATCAGCTGATCCAGCAAGCCGGCAGCGCAGCCGATGAATCCTATCATCTCGTCTTCTTCACGCCCTGGTTCCCCGAGGCGGTGAAGAACCCCGCGCTCGCCGTGAGCTTCGTGAAGGAGTGGAACGCGAAGGGCCATCAGGTCGGTGGTCTCACCGAGGGATTCCGCGGCTGGGACGGCATCACCACAATCGTTGAAGCGATCAAGGCCGCCGGCAAGGCCGAGCCGGCTGCAATCCAGAAGGCGCTCTGGAACGTGAAGGTGAAAGGCATCAACGGCGATATCGCCTTCATCAAGCAAGGTCCCGCCGGCAAGGAAAGCGCGCAGAACGTTCCCAGCGTCTACCTGATCAAGATCGCCAATGGCAAAGTCACGCGCATGTGAGGGCGGCGATGGTGTCAGCCCCGCCTGGTCTGACACCTAGAACCTGCGACCCGCATCTCGGAAGTTGAGGTGTCAGACCCGGTGGGTATGACACATCAACTTCCACGCACCATCCGCACTCTCGAGGCGACAACGCGCTTGGACCAGCTACTTCAACATTGCCTCAATGCGCTCATGCTCGGCGGTACCTATGCCCTCCTCGGCATTGGCCTGACGCTGATCTTCGGCATCATGCGCGTCGTGAACTTCACGCACGGCGAACTCTATGCGTTCGGCGCCTACTGCATGTATGCGCTGGTCGTTCCGGTAGGGATGAACTTCTTCCTCGCGCTCCTGCTGGCGATGGTGCTCGGAGCGGTACTCGGCGCGGTCATCGAGATGCTATTGCTGGGCCGGCTGCGCGGCGCTGATATCGATACGACGATGCTCGTGATGATCGGCGCGTGGATCGCTATGCAGAACACCGAGCAGTTGATCTGGTCGGGTGTCGCGCTGACCGTGCCCAATCCGTTTCCCTCAGCGCCGCTGGTGGTGGGGCCATTGTCCGTTTCATGGCTCCGCGTGTTCGTGCTGTTCACGGCCCTGGCGCTGATCGTTGCCGCCTACGCAGTCGTGAACCGGACGAAGCTCGGGAAGGCGATGCGGGCGACGTTCCAAGACCGTGAGACCGCCGCGCTGATGGGCGTTCGCATCGACCGTATGCATACCGCGACGTTTGCACTCGGCTCGGGCCTCGCGGCGGCCGGCGGCGCCCTGCTCGGGCCCGTGTTCGTGGTCACCCCGACGATGGGCGATCTCGCAGCCGCCAAAGCGTTCGCCATCGTGATCCTCGGTGGCCTCGGTAACATCGCCGGCGCGACCATCGGCGGGTTCATCCTGGCGTTCGCCGAAGAACTGGGCGCGGGCTACATCTCATCGGGTTACCGCGACGCGATGGGCTTCGTGCTCATCATCATCATCCTTCTCGTCAAGCCGACCGGCCTCTTCGCACAGAGGGAGCGGATCGGATGATGCAGTATTTCCCTCAGGCTTTTCTGGTTCTGCTCGCGTCGGTTCCACTGTGGATGACCGACTCCTACTTCCTGCACATCCTCATCACGACCGGCATCTTCATCATTGCCGCGATGAGCCTCAACTTGCTGCTCGGGTATACGGGCCAGCTGTCGCTCGGGCATGTCGCGTTCTTCGGCATAGGTGCTTACGGAAGCGCGCTGACTTCGCTCGGATTCGAGATTACTCTGCCTGGCGGCATTCCCGTGGGCATCTCACCCAAGCCCGTTTGGTTTGCGATGATCGTCGGCATCGCAGCGGCCGCTTGCACGGGATGGGCAATCGGCCGGCTGGCGTTTCGCGTGCGCGGCGCTTACTTCGTGATCGTGTCGATCAGCTTCGCCGAAGTCGTCCGGCTGGTCGCCGTCAACTGGGTGGAGCTGACACAAGGGCCGATGGCGCTGAACAATATTCCGGTTTTGCGGCTCGGTCTGGGTACCGCCGAAATCGCGTTCTTGCGAAAACCCGCTTTCTATTGGCTGGTTCTGGCCGTTGCCACGGTATGTTTCATCATCATTTCGCGGCTCGTATCTTCGCGCGCGGGCCGGGCGATGATCGCGCTACGGGAGAACGAGCCGCTGGCTATGTCGGTGGGCGTCGACGTCACGCGCTATCTCGTCCTTGCCACGGTCGTGTCGGCGGCAATGGCGGGTGCGGCAGGCGTGCTCTACACCCACTACATCCGCATTGTCGATCCAGACATCTTCCTGTTCGTCTACACGGTCACGATGGTGATCATGGTCGTCACTGGCGGCAAGGGCACGCTGGCGGGACCGATCGTCGGCGGCTTCATCTTCGGGTTGATCCCGGAGGTGCTGCGAGGAATGGCGATCAAACCGGAGGTGCAGTGGATCGTCTATGGCGTGGTGATGGTGCTGGTCGTCTACTTCCTGCCGATGGGTATCGTGCCTGCGCTGCGTAACTGGTGGACCGCGCGCCGGGCAGGTTCGGGTTCGACCACCCCACGTCCGCAGTTGGGGAGGGCTGGCGAATGACCGGAACGGCACTCTCCCTTTTGTCCGTGAAAGAAATGTCGATCCGGTTCGGCGGACTACTCGCGGTGTCGAGCATGACGTTCGACGTGCGTGAGGGTGAGGTACTTTCTCTCATCGGGCCCAACGGTGCCGGCAAGACCTCCGCATTCAACGCGATCACGGGCTACCTGCAGCCGTCGAGTGGCGATGTCGTCTACCGGGGCCAACGGCTGAACGGCCTCAGCCCCGACGCGATCTCGCGGCTCGGCGTCGTTCGCTCCTTCCAGAAAACGAGCCTGTTCGGTGGACTTTCGGCGTTCGAGAACGTGCTCGTGGGTCTGCATAAGCGGTCTACGCAGACGCCGCTCGCGATCATGCTCGGCCTATCGCGCGTTCAGGCAGACGAGCGACGCCTGGAGGAGGGCGCGCGCGAAGTGCTGGACTTCGTCGGCATAACGGCGCGCGCAAAGGAGCCGGCGGCGTCGCTGCCATACGGCGAGCAGCGGCTGCTCGAAGTTGCCATCGCGCTCGCCGCGGACCCGACGATCCTGCTGCTGGACGAGCCGGTCTCCGGCATGAACCCCGCCGAGAAGGCGAGTTTCGTCGAGACGATCTCGCGCATTAGGAAACGCGGCATCACGGTGCTGCTGGTCGAGCACGACATGCGCACCGTGATGGGCGCGTCCGATCGCGTGATCTGCCTGAACCAGGGCATCATCATCGCCGACGGCACGCCCGAAGCGATCCAGCGCAACAAGGACGTGATCAAAGCCTATCTCGGCGAGAGGTCGACACATGCTCGTCGTTGAAGACCTACAGTGCAACTACGGTAAGGTCCAGGCTGTGCGCTCGCTGTCGATCGAGGTTCACCCGGGTGAACTCGTGGTACTCATCGGTGCGAACGGCGCGGGGAAGTCGACCACGCTCAAGACGATCTCTGGACTGGTTAAGCCTGCCGCCGGCCGTATCAGCTTCGAAGGTCGCGACATCGCCGGGGCCGCGCCGCACGAGATCCTGCAGCTGGGGATCTCGCATTGCCCCGAGGGGCGGCGCGTGTTCCCTCATATGACCGTGCGCGAGAACCTCGAGATGGGCTGCTATCTTCGCAACGATGCGCAAGGCATCGTTGAGGACATGGAACGCATGCTCGAGCGTTTCCCAATTCTACGGCAACGACAGGATCAGGCCGCGGGCACGTTGTCGGGGGGAGAGCAGCAGATGCTCGCGATAAGCCGGGCGCTCATGTCGCGGCCCAAACTCGTGCTGTTCGACGAGCCATCGCTCGGTCTTGCGCCCAATATCGTCGATGCTACCTTCGATATCATCCGGCAGGTTCGAGCGGATGGCGTCACGGTCGTCATGGTCGAGCAGAATGCATTCGCGGCGCTGGATCTGTGCGACCGCGCCTACGTGCTAGAACAAGGGAGTGTGACGCTCACGGGCACTGGCGAGGAGCTCCTCGACAACCCCCACGTTCGGAGCGCCTATCTTGGAATGTAGAACCTGCCTGGAATGTAATAGCCGAGTTGAGCACTGGGCCGCGATGCATCGCTGCCGACACGTCGAAGGAGACCGAACATGAGTACGACGCCAGCCTACGACACCCTCTTGCAGGGTGGCCATGTCATATGCCCCGCATCCGGCATCGACGGCGTGATGGATATCGCGATCGCGAGCGGCCGGATCGCCGCGGTCAAGAAAGACATCCTGCCATCCTCGGCGAAGTCCGTGATCGACGCGCGCGGAAAGCTCGTCGTTCCCGGCATGATCGACACCCATGCCCACGTCTACAAGTACGTCACCGGCCGGTTCGGCCTCGATGCCGACATGTGCGGCGTCGATAGCGGTGTGACGTGCCTGATCGATCAGGGTGGCCCGTCTTGCATGACGCTGCCTGGATTCCGCCACTTCATCGTCGAGCCCGCCAAGACGCGGGTCGTCGCCTTCATTTCTGCCTATCTCGTGGGTGGAATGGAAGGCCACTACTATCCCGACCTCTACGCGCCCAACCTCATGGATCAGGCTGCAACGGTGAAAGCCGCCAGGGAGAACGCAGACCTCGTCAAGGGCGTGAAGGGCCACGCGGAGATCGGCGGCTTCGCCCGCTTCGGCACCAAAGTAATCGAGAAATCCGCGGCGATCGCGCGTGAAGCGGACATTCCGCTCTACATCCACTTCGGCCAGCTCTGGGAGCTACCGCCAGAAGGCGCGAGGGGCATCGATGCCGATACGATCATCGAACAAGTCGTGAAGCTGCTTCGTCCGGGCGATATTCTCGCTCATCCGTTTACACGGCATCCCGGTGGGTTCGTAGATAAGAACGGCAAAGTGCACGAGATCGTGCGCAAGGCCCTCGACATGGGTCTCAAGACGGACGTCGGCCATGGCAGCCACTTCTCCTACAGGCTCGCCAAGTTCGCTATCGGCGCAGGCATCATTCCCGATACGCTCGGCGCGGACATGCACGGCTATAACACTTACGTACCGCCGCCGCCGGGCACACCGGGCGGACTGCATCCCGATGCGGAGAACCATCCGTTCGCAGGGCAGGCGCGGTTCAGCCTGACGCAAGCGATGACTTCGATGCTCGCGCTCGGCATCGATCTGAAGCGCGTCGTCGAGATGGTCACGGTCAATCCAGCGAAGATGATCAAGCTCGAGAACGAACTGGGTACGCTCAAGCCGGGCGTAGTTGCCGACGTATCGGTGCTCGACGATCTGCGCGGCAGGTTCCGCCTCTTCGACAACGAGAAGACCGAGGTGATCGCAGAGCGGCTGCTGCAGCCGTCGTTCTGTCTGCGCGAAGGTAAGCGTTACGATGCGACCTCACCGATCCTGCCGCAGGCGATGGCGATCTAGGCGTTACTGCGCGGGGCCGTGATCGGCACACGGCCCCGCGCACAATTAAGCTTCCATCATTTTTTCCCAGGACATCATGCATGATCGCCAAATGGTCTTCCATGAGCCAAGCCGAGCGCGATGCGGCCTACAACAACAACGGTGCGGTCGCGAACAGCGCGGAGTTGATCGCTCGAAGGAATGCGGCAGCACAGGCCTATCGCGCCGCAAATCCTGCCGGCCTCGACATTCCCTACGCCGCCGGCGCCCGCAACAAATGGGATCTATTTCCATCTGCCGATGTGTCCGCGCCGTGCCTCGTGTTCATTCACGGCGGCTACTGGCAGCGCAACTCGCGTGAAGACTTCTCGCATCTGGCCGGGGGCATTCGCGCGCACGGCTGGTCCGCCGCGCTGCCGAGCCACACGCTCGCACCGGACGCCAGTCTAGCCGAGATCGTCGGCGAGTTGCGGCAGGCGCTCGATTGGCTTGTGAAGGAAGGGCCCCGGCACGGCATCTCGCCGCGCAAGCTCGTGGTTTCCGGCTGGTCGGCCGGCGGGCATCTCGCGGCGATGATGCTGTCACATCCTTCGGTGAATGCGGGCCTCGCGATATCCGGCGTCTACGAACTCGGACCGATCCGCGACACCGTCCTGAACGAGAAGTTGCAATTGAAGGATGCGGAGATCGCAAGCCTCTCGCCGCTGCGTCTTCCGGTCGTCAAGAAGCCGCTCGCCGTTGCATATGGGGCAAAGGAACTCCCTGCGCTCGTCGCCGACGGCCGCGGCCTGCACGCTCTGCGGACCGGGCACAATGCTCCGGGGCCGCTCATCGAAATCGCAGGCGCCGACCACTTCACGATTCTGGACGAACTCGAGCGGCCGGACGGGCAACTCGTAAAATTGGCGCTGACGATCTAGTCACTCCTGTCCGTCGCACCGAAGCGGCGCAAGACGTTCATCAACGGCTTCGGCCGATAGTCGTCGTCGAGCGGCAACAACCGATTGGGCGCGCCGTCCCGCCGCTTGAAGTGCGCGGGAATCCAGGCGTGACGATCGCTCAGTCCCCAGGTCAAGACTGCGCCGGGCGTGCAGGCCTCGAACACCGTTTCCAGAAACTCCTCTGCGCGGTCCGCCACCAACCTGTCTCGTGTTTCGATGTCGAACGGCAGCGCCCAATCGATCACGTCGAGTTCGGTGACGAGGATCTGCAGCTCCATTTGCCGCAACTCGAGGATCAGTTTGCGCAGTGCTACCCGATCGATCGTGCGCTCACCGCGTAGGTGGGCCTGTAGTCCTATCGCATGCAGCGGCGCGCCGGCCCCGCGGACTTTCGCGACGAGATCGAGCATCGCCGCGCGCTTGCGGTCGAAGCGCTCACCTGAATGCTCGAGGTCGTACTCGTTGATCACGAGTTCGGCGTGTGGATCGGCTGCAGCCGCGAGGCGCAATGCCAAGGCGACATAGCTCTCGCCCAGATGACGGTGCCAAACCGTGTCGCGCCGATCGGATGGCGGGCCAGGATCCTCGGGTAGCGGCTCGTTGACGACATCCCAGCTCGCGATGCGGCCGGCGTAGCGGCCGACGACGTTTTCGATGTGAAAAGTCATCGCGGCTTGGACTTCGCGGGCAGACTGCAAAGCTGAGGTCCATTCGGGCATCGCCATGTGCCAGACGAGCGTGTGGCCGCGCATGATCAAGCCGTTCTGCTGCGCGAACGCGGCGATCGCGTCACCGTAACGGAAGCGGAACTCGTCTGGTGTCGGCCGCAAACCTGCCCACTTCAGCCCGCCTTCCGGCACGACGATGCGGCAGTGGCGCCGGAGTGCCGCGCGATAGACGGGGTCTGACTCGAGGAGGCGCGGATTGACGGCGCTGCCGAACAGCGGAGGCTTCGCCCGCTCGAGGCTGAGCTGCTCGGCGCGAGTGGTGGGAACGGCGAGCGCGGCGAAGCTTCCCGCGACTAATCGCAGGGCAGCGCGCCGATCGGGGATAGGCTCATATGGCAAGGCCGGGACCCGCAATTATCGCTAGGCAGTTTCTGGACTTCCGGTCGCAATCTCACGGTAGATCCAGATCGTAAGCGAAACGTTTATTTTTCCGAGGCCCTAACACGTGCAGCCTGCCACGAGGCGCCTGCTGCCGCCGAGCAGGCCTGTGCCTCCGGACAGGCGTCATCGCGCCGGTTGATCCGCCACAATTGAGGACAGGCGAAGCCGCAGTACGGTTACGGGCATGAGAGACATGACCGAACAGCCAAATTCCTTGCCGGTTTTCGAGGTCGAGCGACTCTGCAAGATCTATCGGACCGGAGCGATAGAAGTCAGAGCGCTCGACGGGGTTGATCTCACGCTTTCGGCGGGCGAGTTGATCGTGCTCCTCGGGCCGTCGGGCAGCGGCAAGTCTACGCTGCTCAACATCCTGGGAGGCCTCGACCAGGCGACTTCGGGCACTGTGCGTTTCCGCGGGCAGGACATCACGCGGCTAGACGATCGCGACCTCACCAAGTTTCGACGCTCGCACATCGGCTTCGTGTTCCAGTTCTACAATCTGGTGCCATCTCTGACCGCACGCGAGAACGTCGCGCTCGTGACGGAGATCGCGCGCGATCCGATGACGCCGGAGGAGGCACTCGACTGGGTGGGGCTGGGCCCTCGCATGGATCATTTTCCAGCAGAGCTTTCTGGCGGTGAGCAGCAGCGCGTTGCGATCGCGCGCGCCATCGCCAAGCGGCCGGAGGTCTTGCTGTGCGACGAACCGACGGGTGCGCTAGACAGCCGAACCGGCGTGCGCGTTCTCGAAGCGCTGGAGCGCGTCAACAAGGAACTCGGCACCACCACCGTCGTGATCACGCACAACGCCGCCATCAGGGAGATGGCGCATACAGTCATCTCGTTCGCCAACGGACGCGTCAGCGAGGTGCATCGAAACACGACGCGTCGCGCACCATCCGAAATCAGTTGGTGAGGCGGAAATGCGCAGCCTCGACAAGAAGCTCGTCCGGGATTTCCGGCGCATGTGGGCCCAGGTGCTGGCGGTCGCGCTGGTGCTGGCATCTGGCGTCGCAACGCTGGTGCTCGCGCTCGGCGCGCTTCGTTCCCTGGAGGAAACACGCGCCGCCTACTACGAGCGCTACCGTTTCGCAGACCTGTTCGCCAGCGTGACGAGGGCGCCGGCGAGCCTGTCGACGAAGCTCGAAGAGATTTCCGGCGTTGCGGTCATAGACACGCGAATTCGCAAACTCGCGCTGCTGGACATCGAGGAATTCGCTCAGCCGGCGACCGGCCTCTTCATTTCCCTTCCCGACCAGGGCGGCGCGAAGCTCAATCTCCTGTATCTGCGCGAGGGCCGTCTCACGGAAGCGGGACGTACCGATGAAGTCGTCATCAACGAGGCGTTCGCGAAAGCGCACAGCTTCAAGCCCGGGGCAAAGCTGCGGGCCATTCTCAATGGCCGCAAGCGTATGCTGACCGTCGTCGGCGTCGCGCTGTCGCCGGAGTTCATCTATGCGGTCGGGCCCGGCGACCTTATGCCGGACGACCGCCGGTTCGGTGTATTCTGGATGTCGCGGCAGGGATTGGCGTCGATCTTCGATCTCGAAGGAGCGTTCAACTCGATCACCATCAAACTCGTTCCCGGAGCAAGTGAGGCCGCCGTCATCGACCGCGTCGACCGCGCTCTCGAGCGCTACGGCGGATCGGGCGCGACAGGACGCAAGGACCAGACCTCGCACGCGTTCCTCGACGCGGAACTGAAGCAACTGAATGCACTCGCTCGCGTGATGCCGCCGATCTTCATGTTGGTCGCAGCATTTCTGATCAACATCATTCTGACGCGGCTCGTGGCTTTGGAACGCGAACAGATCGGGCTCCTCAAGGCGATAGGCTATTCGCCATCGACGATCGCGTTCCATTACGTGCAGTTCGTGCTGGCTATCGCTTTGTGCGGCGTGCTGATCGGTTCGCTCGCCGGCGCGCAAATGGGGCGCGGGCTGACCCGGCTCTACGGCGACTTCTTCCACTTTCCATTCCTGATCTTCCAGCAAGATCCATCTATCTACATTCTCGCGGCGGCCGTATCCGTCGTCGCGGCGATATCGGGCGCACTGCGCGCAGTGCTCGACATTCTGAAGTTGGCACCTGCCGTCGCGATGCAACCGCCGTCGCCACCACGCTATCGCAAAATACTCACGTCGCGGCCGCGATGGTTGCCGCAGATGTCGCAGACCTCGACAATGGCCGTCCGTAACATGATCCGCTGGCCCTTGCGGTCGCTGTTCACGCTGCTCGGTATCGCGCTCGCGTGCGGCTTGATGGTGACGGCGCTGTTGTCGTTCGACTCCGTCGATCTGATGGTCGATGTTGCGTTCAACCGGATGGATCGTCAGCACGCCACGATAGACTTCGGCGAGCCGAACCATACGCGCGCCACGCGTGCCGTCGCCGGACTGCCCGGCGTGATGCGCACGGAACCCTATCGTTCCGCCCCGGTCCGGCTCGTCAACGGCGCACGCTCGCGGCAACTCTCAATCACCGGCCTGGGCGATAGACGAGATCTGAGCCGCGTACTGGACGCCCGGTTCCGCCCGGTTCCGTTGCCGGAAAGTGGCATTGCGATCAGCGAGCGTGTCGCCGAGATTCTCGATCTCCAACGCGGCGACGTCGTGACCGTGGAGGCGACAACGGGCAAGCGGCGCGTCACGCAAGTGCCCGTCACCGACATCATCAAGAGCTATTTCGGCCTGGGCGTGTTCATGCGGCTCGATGCACTCGACGACCTGCTCGACGACGGTGCTCGCGTCAGCGGTGTAAGGTTCAGCTACGACAGTGCGCACGAGACCGCCTTGTTCAAGGCGATCAAAACGACGCCAGCGATCTCGGCCATCGCACTCAATCGCGTATCGCTCGCCAAGTTCCGGGAGACGCTCGCGCAGAATATCAACTACATGGTGACGATCTATGCGCTGCTCGCGATAACCATCACCTTCGGCGTGGTCTACAACAGCGCGCGTATCCAATTGTCGGAGCGCGCGCGCGAGTTGGCGAGCCTCAGGGTGCTCGGTTTCACGCGCGCCGAAGTCTCTTGGGTCCTGCTATCGGAACTCGCAATCATCACCGCCTCCGCGATTCCTCTGGGATGGCTGTTCGGATACGGCTTCGGCCTGCTGCTGATCCAATCGTTCTCGAGCGATCTCTACCGCGTACCGTTCGTGATCGATCGCGAGACCTACGCCGTCGCCGGACTGCTCGTCATCTGCGCTGCGGCAGCGTCGGCATTTATCGTCCGCCGCCGTGTCGACAGGCTCGATCTCGTCTCCGTCCTGAAGACACGCGACTAGGAGTGCATACATGGGATCCGTGTCCAACAGAGGATGGATCGCGACAGGACTGACAGCCGCTATCGTCGCGGCGCTGGTCTTTGCGTTGCGACCACAGCCCTCCGGTGTCGACGTGGCAACCGTGAGCGCCGGACCGATGTCCGTGCTGATCGAGGAAGAAGGGCGGACGCGCGTCAAGCAGGTCTATTCCGTCTCCGCCCCGATCAGCGGTCGCATTCTGCGATCGACCCTCGATGCTGGCGATACCGTGAGAAAGGACGAGACGATCGTCGCGGTGATCCAGCCAGCCGATCCGCCGTTCCACGACCTGCGCTCCCGGCACGAGATCGAGGCGCAGATCAACGCGGCTGCAGCGGCGGTTGATCTGGCGACCGCCGAATTGCACCAAGCCGAAAGCGAAGCCGAATTCGCCGAGACCGATCTCATACGCAATAAGCGTTTGGCGCGGTCGGGCACCGTACCCGAACGCACGCTGCAGAAAGCGGAACTCGAGGCGGTCACGCGGCGGGCGGCCGTCGTTCGCGCCAAAGCTCAGGTGGAACTGCGGCGCCGCCAGCTCGACAGCGAGCGCGCGAAACTGATCGGCCCGGAAGTCACTGCCGATCATCCCGAGCCCAAGGAAACGTGCTGCGTAAATGTGAGAGCGCCCGCGAGCGGCAAGATACTGAAGAGGTTGCACGAGAGCGAGAAAGTCGTTCTGGCGGGTACGATTCTGTTCGAGATCGGCGATGTCGCCGAGATGGAAATCGTCGTCGAACTGCTGTCGGCCGACGCGGTGAGGATCCAGCCGGGCGCGGCGGTCGCGATTACGGGGTGGGGTGGTCCGCGCGTGCTGGCTGCGCGCGTGCGACGGATCGAACCGGGTGGCTTCACGAAGGTTTCGGCGCTCGGCATCGACGAGCAGCGCGTCCGCATCATCGTGGATATCGAGACGAAGGAGACGGGCCTGCTCGGCCATGACTATCGCGTCTTCGCGGCAATAACGTCTTGGCGCAGCGAGAGCGTTCTGCGCGTTCCGCTATCGGCGTTGTTTCGCTATGGCAAGGACTGGGCCGTCTATGTCGTGAAGAACGGTCGCGCCGCACGAACGATCGTGAATATCGATCACCGGAATTCGGAAGTCGCCGAGGTCGTGCGCGGACTCTCGGCGAACGACCGCGTTATCCTGCATCCTAGCGACCGCGTCGCCGACCGGTCGCGGATCGCCGAGCGAAGCGGCTCCCCATGAGCCTTCGGCATCTCCGGATCAACAGTCACGAGGCTTCGCATCCTGAAGCGCCGCCAGTACCTGCTGATGGGTCTCCCAGATGTGCGCCTTCATCAGAGCGAGCGCTTCGGCCTTCTTCCGGTCGAGCGCCAACTGCATGAGTTTGGCATGCTCGGAGAGCTTCTTGCTGGGACGGCTCCGGTTGACGGCCGAAATGAAGCGGTAGCGTTCCGAGCGCTCGAAGTAAGCTTCGCAAATCGCGAGTATTCCCGGCGACGTGCAGCCGGCTCTCAACGCAGTATGGAATTCGCTGTGCCGGACGGACCAATCGTGACCGAGCGATGGAATGACGTCTTTCGAGCGGCGCTCGACGGCGACCAAACGCTGATAGGATGCGACAACGCCCGCTTCCCATTCATCGTTTCCCTTCTCGATCGACTCCGCGAACGCTTCCTTCTCGAGGATCAGCCTTATGCGCGTGATATCAGCGAGCTCTTCCAACGTGGCAGGGGCGACCCGGAAGCCGCGACCATCATCGAGCTGGACGAAGCCCTCGGACGTCAGCCTGATCAACGCTTCTCGCACCGGCGTGCTGGAAAGACCGAGATCTTTCTGGACGGCATCGAGGCGCAACCGATGACCGCCGGGATAGCGACCTTCGATGATGCTCCGGCGTAGCTGCTGGTGTGCGCGGGTCGTGAGCGTCGGTGCGTCCGGCGAGAGTAGTGCAGATCTCGGCATCTTGCGTGATCCAAAAACTCTATGCATAAAATGACATCTCATGCATACTACAGTGAGCACCGCCTGACAATGCCGACTGCCAGCCGCTCGTGCCGCTGAACTTCCGGAGGGGAAATGACCGACCCGATCATCCGCGTGAAGGATATCGCCTGGATACGTCTGCAGTCGCCCGACCTGGATCTTGCCGAGAGTTATCTGACGGCGTTCGGGCTGACGAAGGCCGCGCGCACTTCATCGGCGCTCTACATGCGCGGGACAGATCCGGCGCACCATGTTCACATCACCGAACTCGGGTCGGCGCGTGTCTCACGCATCGCATTCTGGGCTCGAAGCGAAGAAGACCTCCAAAAGCTCGCCCGCGAAGCCGAAGGCGCGTCAGCGGTCGAACCACTGGAGGAGCCGGGCGGCGGCTCGCGCGTTCGTCTCACCGAGCACAATGGCATGGGCATCGAAGTGGTCTGGGGCGTAGAGAAGGTCGCGCCGCTGCCAGTACAGCCCTACACGCTCAATACTGGTCACGCGAAGCATGCGCGAGCCGGCGAGCTTCTCCGAGTGCCGCTGCGACCGTCAAAGGTCAAACGCATCGGTCACGCCGTCATTTCGACGCCGGACGTAGAACAGTCGGTTCGATGGGCGCATCGACATCTGGGGATCGTGCGCTCGGACGATGTCCACGCCGACGACAATCCTGATGATCTGTTCGCCAGTTTCAACCGCATCGACGACGATGAAACCTACGTCGATCATCACGTCTTCATGTTCGGCCGCCACCCGACCGTGTCGGGCCTCAATCACGTTTCGTTCGAAGTACACGACATCGACGACCTCGCTGTCGGTCACGACTATCTGAAATCCCGATTTCCCGATCTCCACCTCTGGGGGCTCGGGCGGCACACGCTCGGCAGCCAGATCTTCGACTACTGGCAGGACCCGTGGGGCCGCCTGCACGAACATTGGACCGATTCCGACGTGCTGAATGTTCACAACGGGTACAGGCGCCATCCCAAGCACCTCGGCATGCGCTCGCAATGGGGACCACAGGCGCCACAGGCTTTCCGCGACGCGGCGAGCCGCTGACGGCTTTCATCACACCACATCCGAACAGACGCACAACTGCATACCGAACGTAACGAGGCACCATGCAACGCCCAGTCCGCTTCAAGTCCGACGGCATCGATATCGCCGGCGTTCTGCACATTCCCGACAGCTATAAGCCAGGTACGAAGCTGCCGGCCTTCATCGTGCTGCACGGTTTTCTCGGCTCGAAGGACGAGAGCCACGCAGAGATCCAAGCGAGCATGCTCGAGGGATGGGGTTACGCGGCGCTGCGCATAGACTTCCGGGGCTGCGGCGATTCCGGCGGCACGCGGGGCTATGTGCTGTGTCTCGATCAGGTTGCCGACACGCGGAACGCGCTCACCTGGCTCGCCGGGCAACCCGAGATCGATGGCCGGCGCATCGGCCTCATCGGCCACAGCTTCGGCGCGGCGGTCTCCGTTTACACAGGTGGCGTAGATGATCGCGTCGCGGCGGTCATCTCGTCGTGTGGCTGGGGCCATGGCGAGCGCAAATTCCAGGGCCAGCATCCAGGCCCGGAGGCGTGGTCGAAATTCACCGACATGCTCGCGCGAGGCAAGGAGCACAAGGCCAAAACCGGCGAGCCGCTATGGGTTTCGCGCTGGGACGTCGTTCCGATTCCCGAGCCTCTACGCGTGCACCTGCCGAAAAAGGCGCAGGACAAGGTGACCGCCGATACCGCGCAGAGCATGTTCGATTTCCGTGCGGAGGATGTCGTGGCAAGAATCGCGCCGCGTCCATTACTGCTCCTGCATATCGCGCATGATACGATAACGCCAACGGAGCAATCGCTGCGGCTGTTCGAGAAGGCAGGGCAGCCGACGGAGCTCTTCTTGATGACGGGCGTCTCGCATTTCCCACTCGCGGGCGACGGCCTCTATGCGCGTCACCTCATCAAAGGGTGGCTCGACAAGTTTTTTCCCTGCACCGTGTAACTCGACGAGGCGGCACATGGTTCAACTTGCCACTAGCGATATCCAGACCCGCGAGGTGCTCGATTGGAAAGGTGTGCACCTGTTCCACTTCAAGTCATCGTCGTGCTCGCAGAAGACGCGGATCGTGCTCAATCTCAAGCAGGCCGAATGGACCTCGCATGAAATCGATCTCTCGCGCCAAAAGAACTTCGAGCCCTGGTATCTCGGGATCAATCCCCGTGGGCTGGTGCCGGCGCTGGTTATCGACGGGGAGGTTCACATCGAAAGCAACGACATAATCACTCTGCTAGATGCCCGGCTGCCCGGTGTGAAGCTGATCCCGGAGGGGCAGGAGACCCGCACTTCGGAACTATTGCGCCACGAGGACGAACTCCATCTCGATCTGCGTACACTCACGTTCCGCTTCACGCAGTTTCGCGGCAAGGAGCCCAAGCCCGCAGCCGCACTCGCGAAGTACAAGACCGGCGGGTCGGGAACGGTGGGCGGCAAGCCCGATCCCGACAAGCAACGCGAGATCGCCTTCTGGGAAAAGGCCGCGCGCGATGGGCTGACGGACGCCGCCGTCGTTGTTTCGGCAGAACGCTTCAAATCGGCTCTCGACAAAATCGACATGACGCTGCGGGGCCAACCCTATCTGCTAGGTGACGCACCGACTGTTCTCGACGTAGCTTGGTTCATCTACGTCAACAGGCTGACGATGTGCGACTATCCTATCGCGCGGCTGCATCCCGCGGTCTCGACGTGGTTCGAACGTCTAGCCGCGCGCAAAGAGTTTGCTGATGAGGTCACCATACCACCTCACATCAGGCAAGCGATCGACGAGAACCATGCACGCCAGCAGGCTGCCGGCGCCACTCTGATCGATGTGGCAGCGCTTTAGGTCGCGGCACCAGATCTGGCTGAAGTCTCCTCGCCGGCTACACGCTCGCAATCCCGTCCGATCCGCATGGGCAATGCCGCATTGCGCAGCATGCTGGCGCGGATCGAACGGTGTGCCCCCTGCACGACGAGAGTCCGAGAACTCGTTCATCGCGACAACGATCCGAGTGTTTTCTTATTCCCCATTTCCATCGACTTGTTGTAGGTGGTGATAGTTAAATCGTGTTCGATCTTATGCTTGTTGGCGTGTAAACGGGGGCGGTTCGTTGCCGGAATTTCGTTCGATCCGAGCACGGGCAAGCGTTTCGCGGATCCGATCGTGGGCCGCTGTTTTCGGTTTCTTCGCCGTTGAGATCCTGTGCGGGGCGATCCAATTCCCAAACTCCGGTCAGGGCGATACGCCGCTCGCCGGCGAGAGAGGCTTCGCAATCGTATCCGCGGCGTACGCCGGAAAACGGGGAGGCGGCGGCGGAGATTTCGGTCGAGGCAATTTCCGCGGCGGGGATTTCGATCGTGGCCGCGATCGTGATGGCGGTTCCAGTCGCGGAATCGACCGAGGTGGAGATCGCGATCGATCCGCACCATCGCGAGAGTCTTCCGGCGCGCCGCGCGATAGCGGCCAGGCGATCCGTCCTACGCCTTCGTCACAAGCACCTGCCGCCGCATCCCCTCAGATCGATCCCAGCGGCAGAAACTCGGTCAGCGGTCGAGATGTCTCATCCGTCAACCGGGACGCACAGGAACGCGGCGGCCAAGAGAGAAACAGCGACAAGGACGACAAGAGCGGAAAGTCGAGATCCTCCGTTCGTTCTCAGAGCGAGAGAAGCGGAGAGACAGCGAGACCTCCACCGGCAACCGTCGTCGAAGTGTTCGAGAGGCTGTTCAAGGCGGCGGAGACGACTGAGAAAAGCGCACAGAGCAACGCCAGCGGCGCGAACCCGACAACCAAGTCCATCAACACGACAGCACCTGCCGCCAAGACGCCAGCCACTGCGAAACCGGTCACATCGACATCGGCCGCAGGAAGCGCGGCAAGTAGTGCCGCAAGTAACAAGCCAGCGACAGCCAAAGCGGCCCCGGTGATTGGAACCAACGGCTCGGCGGGGCTCGATCCATTCCCAAAGCGCTCTTTCACCGCCAATGAAATCCTGGCTGAAAACCTCAAGCCGTCCACCATCGAGCGCGCGCTGCAGAGGGGCTTCGCCATCGGCACGACTTCGCGGCTCTCGCACCTCAGGTCCAGCGTCACTCGTATCGTCATCCCCCCCGATATGGACGCCCTCCAGGCGCGAACCTGGCTGCAGGGTGAACTTCCCAGCGAGAAGTTCGCACTCAACCGGATCTATGGGCTCTATCGGGCAGCAAACCAGGGGGCCAAGCGCGAAGCGGGCCGTTCCACATCCGCGCGCCAAGGCGTCACCGAAGTCTGCGAGGGCGATCGATGCGCAGGACGGGACGTAATCCAATGGAAGAGCGAGCTACAGAGGTGCAGTAAGGGCTTACGTGTCGGCGTCATCGACACCGGTATCGACGATCAGCATCCCGCGTTTCCCGCAGGCAAGCTCAACCTGGGAACATTCATTCCGGATGGGCAGACGCCGGCACCGACCTGGCACGGAACAGGCGTTCTTTCGCTTCTGGCAGGTCGTTCGGACAGCGGCACGCCTGGACTGATCCCGGATGGCGAATTCTATGCGGCTGGCGTGTTCTTCACCGACCCCTCCGGCGAATTCGCAACCGATACCGTCAGCATCCTCAAAGCGCTCGACTGGATGAGCGCATACGACGTCAAGCTGATCAACATGAGCTTTGCCGGCCCGCGCGACGAATTGGTGCAGAAGGCTATTGCGAGATTGAACGCGAAGGGCATGGTTTTCGTCGCAGCCGCTGGCAACGAAGGGCCGTCGGCGCCGCCGAGCTATCCGGCCGGATACAAGCAGGTTATGGCCGTCACCGCAGTCAACAAGGATTTGCGGAACTATGCCTATGCCAACCGCGGGGGGCACATCGACGTCGCGGCGCCGGGAGTCCAGATCTGGACTGCCGCGCCGGACGCCAAGGAAGGCTATCGCTCCGGCACGTCTTTCGCTGCGCCTCACGTGACCGCAATCGTCGCCACGGTTCTGTTCGGATCGCCGCGGCGCCAGAAGGACGATTTGCTCAAGGCGCTGAAGATCGTAGATCTCGGGCCACCCGGGCGAGATCCGATCTATGGGCATGGCCTGCTGATGGCGCCGACTGGATGCCAGCCGGGCTTCTCGATCGAGACAGCCATCGCGACTCCGGGCGTCACGCCGACGAGCGCCGCTCCTTCGCAAACCAGTCCGGCAACTCCGGCAAGCTGGTCTACAGATGTAACGATGGGGGCTGCGAGCGGTGGGTTATCGCTGACCGGCGGTGCAGGTGTCAGGTAGGCACGACGCGCGCAGGCGGGCGTCCCCGCTTCACGGCTGCCATCGGCGCGAGATCGCCGACGCCTCTTCGTCTCGCCCCAAGGCGTCACCAATTTGCAGGCGTCCGACTGTTGCTTCGATCGTCTCTGCCTCGATGTTTGCGCCCTGTTCGCCAACCGGCATCGTCCCGGTTTTGGTCGAACGCCCGCCGCCGCCGGTGGCATGCGCCCTGACACGCCACCTACCGTCTTCGCTGCGACACGCGATTTCTGCAGCAAGCACATCACCGTTGCCGGTAACCTCGAACTGGCGGCAATAGCCGTTCTGGCTCTTGAACGTAACGCGTATCCTGGCCGTCACCCTGGGGCGATCGCTACCGGCATCTTCCAACTCATGGATGATATAGCCCGGACGCGTTTCCAGAACCTGCGCCAACCGCCCGGCAGCGACGAGGTGGCCTTTCTCGAGCGCTATCAAGGGCATTTTCTGCTCGACAGCGGGTTCGACGCTAGGCTGGACAATAGGCTGGGCGGTCGTCAGGGAAGTGCGGCTCACAAAGGAGCCCGTGCCGATGCCGACGAGCAAGACCGCGATCGAAGCGAGCGCTGTCTGCCAGACCGGGATCTCGAACGACAAGGAGCGCACAATTCGCCCCCAGACGGTCGCTCCCGCGCTCGCGGGGCGAAGCTCGAGTGCAGAGGTGGCGGTATTGTTCATCACGCAATCGACGAGATGCTGCGGCAGCGGCTCACTCAAGCGGGCGGAGAACGCGGCAGATATCCGCCGGCCAGTCACCTCGAAAATCTCCAGGCGCTTACGTAGGTCCGGATCGCGGGCGAGGACCGCCTCTACCAGCGCACGCTCGGCCGGAGACAGTTCCCCGTCAGCGAACGCCATCAGTGTTTCGTCCGAAACATCACCCACGGCGGGTTCCTACTTCTACTGACATTTCGAGCGCAGGCTCGTTTTGACTCGCCTCGTGAAGCGCACGCCGCGCTCGCGCGAGACGGCTCATGACGGTGCCGATCGGTATCTCCAGAACGTCAGCGGCCTCTTTGTAAGTAAGGCCATCGACGCACACGAGAGCAATCAGCACCTTCTGATCGGGCGGCAACCGGTCGATCGCCTTGGACACCACAGCAAGTGTCGAGCGACCTTCCGTGATGCTCCGTCCATCTTCACCAGGGAGGTTCTCGACGACGTCGATGTCAACATTGTCGCCCCGGACTTTGCCCGCGCGAATGCGATCGAGCCAAAGGTTCTGCGCAATACGGTAGAGCCAGCTATCGAGCCGGGTACCGACCTGCCACTGCTCCTGTTTCGACAACGCCCGCACGCACGTATCCTGGACGAGGTCATCGCCCCGGTCGCTATCCCCCGTCAACGCGTACGCAAATCGGCGCAAGCGAGGCAGGAGCGCGACGATCTGGTGACGGATATCATCCGACACTTGCATATCCCTCGATACCTGTGGAGAACGACCGAGAGTTCGAGATAGTCCTCAGCACTTTTCGATTTGTGTTTTCCCGTATTGGCAACTGTTCCTCCAATGCAACGATCCCCCCTCGACCGAGCCATCCGACGTTCGAATTTCGGTGTTCTCGCGCGAGAATGCGGGCGGCAATGAGGCCCGCGGGCTCGAGGCCCTTCCCACAATGATCGGGTCTGGCATGCGGCAGCGTCCTCTCAATCCGCAGAATAGAATCCAGTCAGGACCGTTGTCGTCCCCCCCTATGCTTTCAGTTCGGACGCGGTTCCCAACAGAAGCTTCCGGTATTCCTGACGTCACGTGTCGCAGAATTTTAAATGCTCCTCGGCGCAAGAAATCGAAGGACCAGAGGGAATACGATTTCGGCCTTTTCGTTATAGCAGCGGATGACTGCGGCCGAGCGCTGTCTGGCCCCGCACCGGGCAATGGTCGCTGCAGGAAGCCAGTGGACGAACTTGGATTGACGCGCGAATACCGCCACATGCACTGCGCCACCCCGCGGCAGCGCATGCGGTCGCCACATTCGGTGTCGCGAGCCTGTCCTAGGCGAGACGAGGGGCCCCGCAACTCTCGTCTCGCCTCCACTTTTCCAATGCCGGCTCGCCCCCTGCCTCGGTGAGCGTCGCACCGGCCGCCGTGCCCTATGTGCTTCGGGGACGTCTGCGACCAGCCTTTCATGCGGGGGCGCGAACTTCGCGGCCAAACACTCCTCCCAATTTCCCTGATGGTTCGCGATTTCCACCACGAGCGCTTCGACGCATCGCCGCGCCGATATCGGTCGATATCTGCCAAGTGCCTTGAATTCGCCCTGCTGTTCGCATGAACATGGATAAGTCTTTTTTGCGCTTTGGGGGGATCGATCGATGCTTGCCTCGCCGCCGTTGGAAAAAGCGGGGCGTTCAGCCACGGTTCGGGTCCTGGCGCTGACGACGTTCTGCCTCACAATGCTCTTTGCCGCGTTCTGCGGTGTCGCCAGTGCACAGTCAGCGGCGGACCGTTGGATCACGCTTTCCACCCGCACCGTCGATGCTGGCGCGAGCCGAACCAGCGTCGACCTGCGGGGCGCCAAAGGCGCGTTCAAGGCTATTCGAGTGAGCGTGAAGTCTGGCTCTTTGTCACTGACCGGCATCGAGATCCGTTACAGCGACGGCACAGTGCACCGCGAACCGCGTGCCATCATTCTCGATCAGGGCGAACGGACACAACCGATCGACAGCCGAGGCAACGACCGCTTCGTCGATACCGTCGTGCTCAGATCCAGGATCGCAGAAACGCCTGGAGAACGCATCGTCCTCTCGGTCGAAGGTCTTCAGAGTGCGACCGGCGCTGGCATGCTCCGGGCTGCGCCTCCGGTGGCCTCTGCCGGAGCGCCCGGTACCGCTTCCGGCTCGGCCAGGTCTGCTGATGTCGATGCGGCAGCCTTGCGCTCCAGCAATCCCGAGCAGCGTCGGCGTGCAGAAGAAGACGCGCGTGCCCAGCTCGAGGCAACCCGCAAGGCCGCCGAGGACGTGCGCCACAAGGAGGCCGGCTCTGCTGCGAAGATGGCGGCGCAAGGTGCGGCCATCAGTGCACCAAATGCCGCCCAGAATGCCGCTATGGCGCCCGCCGCCGAAGCCGCACGGCCTGTGTCGCCGGGGGGAGCGCCCGCTCCTGCGGGAATGTCTGCGCCAAAGTCCGCAGTCGGAGGAGCCGTCGCCATCAGCAGCGTCGCACCTGCCAGCGAACCGTGGGACGTCGTGCCCGTCTATTACGGCACGGATCGAGCCGCAGAACCGCTCGCCCAGCGCGCCAGTTACAGCAGCGGTCGGGCCAAGCGGCTCGAGATCGGGCGCGCGCTCGTCACGGTGCCAAAGCGTCACGAGGTGCCAAACGTAGAGCGCCCGTGGGTCTATCGCTTGCCTTTCACCAACGTCGTGATCAGCCGAGGACGCGAGGACCCCAAGTTGCACTTCACGCTGAAAGAAGTGCAAGCGATGTCGCGGGAGGCATTCCTCGCAGCGGTTCGCGAGCGCTTGGGCGTATCTCGCACTTACAAGAACCACGCCCTGGTATTCGTGCATGGCTTCAACACGAGTTTCGACAATGCACTCTTCCGGACGGCGCAGATCTCCTACGACCTGATGTTCGACGGGGCGCCGTTCGTCTACAGCTGGCCATCGAAAGGCACGCTCGGGCTGTCAGATTACAATTACGATCGGGAGAGCACGGGACAAGCCGAGCCACATCTCAGGGCGTTCATCGAACTGATCGCGCGCGAGACGGGCGCCACCTCGATCAGCGTCATTGCGCATAGTATGGGCAATCAGCTGCTTCTGCCGGTACTACGTGATCTCAGGCGGGCTGCTCCTCCCGGCCTCGAGATAGCTCAAGTGATCCTGGCGGCGCCGGACGTCGATCGCGATACCTTCGAATACCTCGCCAAGGAGATCGCCGGTGTGAGCCGCGGCGTCACCATGCTGGCGGCTTCCTCCGATCGCGCGCTCGAGGCCTCCCGCCGTTTCTGGGGCGGGGTGCCGCGTGCCGGCGACGTGCCAGTCGGTGGGCCCGTCGTGGTCGCGGGTATCGATACCATCGACGTGACCGCGATCAGCACCGAGTTGTTCTCGCTCAATCACTCTGGCTACGCACAGAAGGCGGTCATTCTCAACGACATTCAAGCACTCATCCAAACGGGGTTGCGCCCGCCGGAGCGGCGCTGGCCGGTGCTCGTGCGCATGCCGACCGAGAAGGGCGACTATTGGCGGTTCCCATCGCGGCGCTGATGTTTCCGCCGCAGCCTGCATTTACAGGGGGCTTCAAGGTGTCGAACAGGTTCCTGGCGACGTTGTGCGCATTGGCCGTTCCACTCGGAACCGCGGCCGTCTTCGCGCAGGACGACCGCAGCGGATCGGCACCCGGCACGCCGGGCGTCATCATCCAAGGCAGCGGGGATGTGAGCGTCGGCGGTCGAGCCGCCGCACGCCGAGGTGACACCGACGATCGTGGCAGCGCTCTGGTCGAGGGCTCGCCCAACGTTATCATCAACGGCCGGCCCGCGGTCACTCTCGGCGACCGCACAGGTTGTGGCGGCGTCACCGTCGGTGGGGCGTCGAACGTATTCATAAACGGCAAACCAGTCGCACGCGCCGGTGACACGACGACGGGTTGCTGATCGCTCCGCCCGGCGGCAGGTGAAGATTTGGGGGCGTATGGGCAGATTTGTTCGTATCGAGTTGGACGGAGTGCACTTATGCGCGCGAGACTTTTTCCCGGGGAAGCAGGTATCGGAGCCGTCTTCTCGATCATAGCGCTGCTCGCCTGTTCGATGTCGATGCCGACGACTGCTGCTGCGCAATCTCAGCCTATCATGACAGTGCCTTCCGCAGCTCTCTCGAACCTTCAGGACATCTCGACCAATTTCTACAAGGCCGGCGCTTATGCCGAAGCGCTCGAGTTCGCCGAAAAAGTGATGGTGCTCACACTCGCAGAGTTCGGCCCAGACCATGAGCGTTCGGCAATCCAGACCTATTCGCTGGGGCTGATCGCGGAGGCCGCGGGCCGGCTGGACGATGCGGCCCGGCACTATCGGGATTCCGCTCGCATCCGCGACAAGGTCTACGGCGTCGACAGCGCGGGTACGGCGCAGGCGTTGGAGAGGCTCGGCGGCGTACTGCTTCGATCCGGCAAACTCGCTGATGCCGAGTCTCTGTTCCAGCGTGTCCTCAAAATTCGGGGTGATCTCGTCGGCCACCAGCATTCCTTCACGGCGAGCGCCAGGGCGGATCTCGGCGCCGTCAACGTCGCGCAGAAGAACTATCCGGCGGCGCTTGGACACTATCGCGAGGCGATGCGACTTCTAACGAACCAACGGCCGGCGCAGACGATTGCCCAGACAGTGATCGACGATGAGATCCGCCGTAATCGCGCGGCCTTCGCTGGTCTTGCCACCGCGGCCTGGGAGACGGGCTTGCGTCCGAGCGGTAATCGCCGGGCCCTGCTGGAGGAGAGTTTCGCGGCGAGCCAGCAGGCGTGGTCAACATCTGCGGCGTCTGCACTCGCCCGCATGTCGACGCGGATCGGCGCTGGCGGGACGGAGCTCGGTCGCCGGATCCGCCGCGTGCAAGACATGTCCGAGCGCATCGTCACGCTGCACGACGAGGACCTGAAAGCACTAGCCGCCTGGAGCGCCGTGCAGCGCCAGAACGCGGCGTACAGCGCGGTTTTGGAAGAATTTCGCGCCGCGAGCATCGCACAAAGCCGCGACACTGCACCGGTGGTTTCGCGACAGAAGGTGCTCGTCGATAAACTGCAGGAAGTGCTGGAGCGCTGCCCGCCGGGACAAAGGACTGCGGGTTGCGAGGGAAGGGTCCGGGAGCGTGAAGCGATCACCAGGGAACTCGGCGAGCTGTCGGCCGTCGCCGCCAAAGGTTCCGGCAACCTGATGGCGATCAACCAGCGCTTGCAAGCTGCCGAGGCGCAGTTGCCCGGTCATTCCCAATTCGCTGCACGCAGAAAGGCGCGGCTCGACGAGAGCCAGAAGCTGGAGACCACGGTCGCAGCCGAGAAGGCTGCGATCGTCAAGACATTTCCGGACTACGCCGCGCTGACCGAGCCGCGCCCTCTCACGGTGGCGGCCACGCAAGCGCTGCTCAAGCCCGACGAGGCGCTCGTCACGATCCTGGCCGGGCCGCAGCGCAGTTTCGTCTGGGCGATCTCCCGCGAGCGCGCCGAATGGGCGGCAATCGACGTGACTTCCGACGCACTCGTGGGCCACGTCGACGCCTTGCGACGCGGGCTCGATCCAATCCTGCTCGGACAGCCCGATGTCTCGGGTCGGGTCACAAGCGGCTTCGATGTCGCGCGCGCCCATACGCTCTACCGGCTGCTACTGGAGCCCGTCGCGCCCGTACTCGCAGGGAAGAAGCATCTGCTGGTCGTACCGACGGGACCGCTGACGAGCCTGCCTTTCCAGGTCCTCGTGACCGCGCCACAGCCGGCTGGTGCGACCGCGGCGGCCTCTCTGCGGGGGGCTCACTGGCTGATCCGCCGGCATGCGATCAGCGTTCTGCCGTCGGTGCAATCCCTTTCTGCACTGAGACGGCTCGCCCCCGCGAGTTCTGCCACCCAGCCGTTTCTCGGCATCGGCGATCCCGTGCTGACGGGGCCTCCGACCGCGCGACCGCAGCCGCGAGGAACATCGCTCGTCGCGAACAGGCCGGATTCGGTGTTCCGCAATGGACAAGCCGATCTACGGGCCTTGCGTGAGTTGATGCCGCTGCCGGATACTGCGCAAGAGCTCCGCACCATCGCGAAACTTCTCGGCGCTTCGAGCGATGCATTGCTTCTGCGCGCCGATGCCAACGAAGCCCGCTTCAAGCAGACGCGTCTCGACGATTTTCGCGTCATCCAATTCGCAACACATGGGCTTGTCGCCGGCGAACTGAGCGGTCTCGACGAGCCGGCCCTCGTGCTCACGCCACCACAACAGCAAAGTGATCTTGACGACGGATTGCTGACGGCTTCGGAGGTCGCCGCATTAAATCTCGCAGCGGATTGGGTGGTACTGTCGGCGTGCAACACCGCATCGGGTACTGCCTCGGGTGCAGAGGCGTTATCGGGACTCGCCCGCGCGTTCTTCTACGCGGGAGCGCGCGGTCTTCTGGTGTCGCATTGGGCGGTCAATTCGGAGGCGGCCGTGGGACTGACGACGAAGACCTTCGCAACACTCTCCGCGGAGCCGGCCCTGGGACGGGCAGAAGCGTTCCGGCGCACGATGCTCGGTATGATAGAAGCGGGCAAGCCTCCCTCGTACTGGGCGCCGTTCGTGATCGTCGGCGAAGGCGCCGGGCCGAAGTAAAATTGCCGATCCGGTTGCTCGCGGCACGGGTTCTGGTGCAGCATGCCAAATCGAAGGTTGCAAGGACACGCTCATGCTCGAGCTCTACGGATACTGGCGTTCGCAGGCAGCCTATCGCGTGAGGATCGCGATGTCGCTGAAGGGGCTCGACTGGCGCGAGCACTTGATCGACCTGGTGAAGGGCGAGCAATTCGCCGGCCCGGTTGCGCAACACAATCCGCACCACACCGTGCCTGTCCTGATCGACGGTCCTCGTGTGCTGACCCAGTCGCTCGCCATCATCGAATATCTCAACGACATCCACCCGGAGCCGTCGCTGCTGCCGGCCGATCCATTTCTGCGCGCCAAGGTTCGCGCTTTCTCGCTGATCCCCATCGCGGACTCGCATTCGCTCGTGGTGCCGCGCGCGCGCAAACGTCTCGCCGAGCAGTTCCGGGCGAGCCCCGCAGACGTGACCGAGTGGAACAATCACTGGCAGACGCTGGCACTGGCGGCCATGGAGAAGACGCTCGCTGAGCGCGACGTACAGTACCCGTTCTGTTTCGGCGATAGTCCAGGACTGGCCGACATCTGCCTCGCCGGCCACGTGGCGGGCTGCCAGAATTCCGAGACGCCATTCGAGCAGTTCCACCGCGTCGTGGATATCAACGAACGCTGCCATGAAATCTTGGCTTTCAGCGCCAACCATCCGTGGGCCATTCGCGATAACGGACCGCGCACGTAGGCCTTAATTTTCCAACCGGTCAGCCAGCAGGAGAGTAACTCGATGAACAGCGACGGTGCCTATACGCCACCGAAAGTATGGAAATGGGAGCAGCCGAGCGGGGAAGATGGTTGGCGATATGCCAGCATCAACCGGCCGATCGCGGGCCCGACGCACCAGGCGGAGCTACCCGTTGGAAAGCATCCGTTGCAGCTCTATTCGAGAGCCACGCCGAACGGCGTCAAGGTGACGATCATGCTCGAAGAGCTTCTTGCGGCAGGCCACAAGGGCGCCGAGTATGACGCTTGGCTGATCGACATCGGCAAGGGCGACCAGTTCGGCAGCGGCTTCGTAGGCGTCAATCCGAATTCGAAGATTCCGGCACTGATGGACCGAAGCGGCGCGAAGCCGAGGCGCGTGTTCGAGTCCGGTGCGATCCTTCTCTACCTCGCCGAGAAGTTCGGCGCTCTGCTGCCGGCCGATCCGGACAAAAGGACCGAGGCGATCAACTGGCTGTTCTGGCAGATGGGCAGCACGCCCTATATCGGGGGCGGGTTCGGCCACTTCTATCATTATGCACCGGTCAAGATCGAGTATGCGATCAACCGTTTTGCGATGGAGGCCAAGCGTCAGCTCGACGTGCTCAATCGGCATCTCGCCGACAACGAGTATATGGCGGGGAACGAATACTCCATCGCGGACATGGCGATATGGCCCTGGTATGGCGCGCTGGCGCAGGGCACGCAGTACGATGCCGGGGAGTTCCTGCAGGGCCGGGAATACTCCCACGTGATCCGCTGGACCGAACAGATCGGCAAACGGCCAGCCGTGAAGCGCGGTCGCATGGTCAATCGTGCGGTGGGAAATCCCGCGCAGCAATTGCACGAACGCCACGATGCGAGCGACTTCGATACTAAGACGCAGGACAAGATCGCCAAGTGAAATGGAGGTTCGCGCCATGCCGCGCACCGAGACGGTGACTGTCAACGCAAGCCCGATGCGGATTCTGGTGGCTCTGCCGACCGGTGCGGGTCCGCATCCCGGCATCATTGTGATGTGCCATATCGGCGGCCTCGATGCGTTCACGGCGGACCGCTGCGACCGGCTCGCAGCCGAAGGCTTCGTCGCCATTGCGCCCGATATCTTCCACCATCACGCCTGGAAGGAGGATCGCAACGAGCGGCGCGCGACGTTGCGCGATCACCTGATGCTGGACGACATCAACGCCGCCATCGACTACGCGGTGGCGGCCGCCAATGCAGATCCCAAGCGGCTCGGCATCCTCGGGCATTGTCTGGGAGGGCGAACGGCATTGCTCGGCGCAGGCGGTATCGCGAAGCTCCGGGCGCTAGCTATGTACTACGGCGGGCGAACCATGGCGTCATGGGGCGACGTGCTACCGGCACCTTTCGACATGATCCGCAACATCAAGGGGCCTGTCACCGGGTTCTTTGGTAATCTCGACACCGGTCCATCGCCCGAAGACGTGAACAAGATCGAAGCGGAGCTGAAGCGGCATGCAATCCCGACGGCCTTCACCCGATACGACGGCGCCGGGCATGCTTTCCAGGACCACACGGAACCAGATCGGTATCACCAACCTTCTGCTGACGACGCTTGGATGAAGACACTGTCGTTTTTCAAGATGGAACTCGGCGGCGCGTGAAGGCGATAGGCTCGCCCCCGTGCGCTTCTTGAAATCACCTTTCCCTGAGTGCCGTCTCGCGCATGCGCACGAGCGGCTTCGTCAAGTAGCCCATCACGGTCTTGGAACCGGTGATGACGTCGACTTCGGCGACCATTCCGGGAATTATCGGCAATGTGCTGGCGCCATGCGTCAATTGCGCTTTGTCGGTGCGAACACGGATCAGATAGTAGGTTTCGCCCTTGTCCGTGCTGATGCTGTCGGCGCCGATATGCTCCAGCTTGGCGGCGAGGCCTCCGTATATCGAGAAATCATATGCGGTGATCTTCACCAGTGCGTCCTGACCCGGACGAAGGAACGCGATGTCCTGAGGCCGGACCTGGGCCTCGACCAACAGTGTATCGTTGACCGGCACGATCTCGACGAGGCTGTGGCCAGGCGCGACGACCTGCCCGGGCGTCGTCACGTTCACCGTCTTGACGATTCCATCGGTCGGCGCGCGAACAGTTGTGCGGGCGACCTTGTCCTCGCTGCCGCGGCTCATCTCCAAAATTGCGGAATGCTCTACGCGCGCGCTGGAAAGCCGCTGCAATGCTTCGCCCCGGAACGCCTCGATGCGTTCGGTTCGCCGCCGTCCGATCTCGCTCTTCGCCGCTTCCAATCGGGGAAGGGCGAGCTTCGTCGCCTCGAGTGAGCCGCGGGTGTCGTTAAACTTTCCTTCGACGACGAGCAGCTCCGAACGCGACGCGGAGCGACTGCGTTCGAGGCGCTGGATCATCTCGAGTTCTTCGCCCGTAATCTGCAACGATCGCTGCAACGTCTGTATGCGCGATTGCGCTTCCTTGATCTCCTGAGAGCGTTGCACTTCCTGGAGATCCAAGGCTGCAATCGACGCCTCGATTTCCTTGCGCCGCGCCTCGTAGTACTCGCGCTGATGGGTCACGAGATCCGGCCGGCCCTGCGCGAGTTCGGGTGGAAACGACAACGGCCGCCCCTCGACTTCGGCCTCAAGGCGGGCGATCAGAGCGCCGAGGCCCAGCATCTTTTCGCGCGCCTCGCCCAGCGACGAACCGGCTTGCGTCGGATCAATTCGGAGCAACACGTCGCCCTCGCGCACGAATGCGCCTTCGCGCACGAGAACCTCGCGCACGATACCGCCTTCGAGATTTTGAACGACCTGGATCTTGCTGGCCGGGGTGACACGCCCGCGTCCGGTCGTCACCTGCTGCACCGAAGCCAGAATCGCCCATAGAATGAACGCGACGACGAGCGCCACCATCGTCATCATCAACAGGCTCGCACTGCGCGAGGGCATGGCAAGGAGATCTGCACTGATGGCCGTTGGAACACCAGTAGATCTCGGCTTTTGAGGCAAAGGAGGCGCTGATTTCACAGCGTTCATCTGCGTAGCAGCGGGGTTGGTCTCACGCGCTTTACTTCCCTCTGCTTTCGTCGGATCTGTCTTCTCCGGCTCTGCCTTTGCCGACGGAGTTGCTGCGGTCTTCGCGGTCATGCCGATTTTTCCTCGGGCTTCGACGCTGCGCCGGCAGTAGGTGGGGCCGCGGCCGCGGCAAGCGCGGCGATGACCGTCGCCTTGGGGCCATCGAGGCGCTTGCAGCCTCCGTCCATCACGATGAGGCGGTCGACGAGCGCCAGCATCGCGGGCCGGTGCGTAACGATCAGGCACGTGCGGCCTTCGAGCCATGGCTTCAAGCGTTCGACCACAAGCTGCTCGGTACGCGGATCGAGATCGCTCGTGGGCTCGTCCAGCAAAAGGATGCGCGGACGACGAAGGAGCGCGCGTGCGAGAACGATCGTCTGTCGCTGACCACCCGACAACCCGATGCCACGCTCCCGCACGACCGTCTCGAGCCCCTTTGGCTGGCGAACGATCCAGTCGAGCGCACCAGATACGCGCGCAGCCTCGATCAAAGCGTCGTCGTCAGCCGAAGGATCGGCCAGCGTGATATTGGACCGGATGGTGCCGTGAAACAGCTCGGCCTGTTGCAATGCCAGCCCGGCATTCGCCCGCAGAACCGCGGGATCGATCTGCGTTGCTGGAATGCCGTCGATCAGGACGCGACCGCTGCTCGGACGCTGTAGGGCATGGACGAGCTTGAGCATCGTCGACTTGCCCGTGCCGATGCCGCCGACGAGCCCCACGCGCTCGCCCGGCGCAATCGAGAAAGACACATCTTCGAGAACCGGGGGTGCGTCCTTTTCATAGCGGAACGACACGCCCTCGAAAGCGATCGAGCCCGCAAACTTCGATTTGGCGACGAAAATCGTGTCGTCTGGGCGTTCTTGCGGCGCTGACACTATCTCACTCAGCAGGCGGTACGACAGCCGTGTCTGATGGAGCCTCGCGACCAGAGCTGCGATCTGCGTCAGTGGTTGCATCGCGCGGCCGGCCAGCATCGTCGCCGCGATAAGGCCGCCCGTCGTCAGAGCACCGGCGGCCGCCATGTAGAACCCGACGATGATCATGAGGACCTGCGTGGCTGTCTGCACGGCCTGCACGGAGAAGACACCCATGTTCGTATAGTGCTTCAAGTCGTCGCCGGTCCGGATGCTGTCCGCCGTGGCCTTCTCCCAGAGCGAGGCGGCCCAACTTTCCGCACCGGCCGCCTTGATGCTGTCCAGGCCGACCATCGTCTCGACCACGACGGCATTTTTCACGGCGGATTGGCGCACCGAAGCCGCCATCAGATTTCCGATCGACCGTTGCGTGAGCCAACCGATCGCAAGCACAATGGGGATTGCCGCGAGCGGGATCAGCACGAGCGAGCCAGCCACGAACCAGATCATCGCCAGGAAAAGCAGCAGGAACGGCAGATCGCCGAATGCGGTCAGCGTCGCGGAATTGAAGAACTCGCGCAACGTATCGAGCTCACGCAAGGTGTTGGCGCGGACACCTGCCGATGCCGTGACGCCCTCTTGCCTCGCGCCGACCAGACGGCTGTAGATCAAGTTCGAAAGCACGACATCGGCGCGCCGGCCCGCGGTATCGACGAACTTGCCACGCAAAGCCTTGATCGCGAAATCGAACAAGGTGGCAAGCAGGACGCCGATCGCGAGCGACCACATCGTTTCGACGGCGGCGTTCGGCAGCACGCGATCGTAGACGTTCATCGTGAACAAAGGCATGGCGAGCGCCAACACGTTGATCGCAATCGTCGCCGCGATTGCTTCGCCGTAGATTCGATTGCTCGAGGCGAAAGCGGGCAGGAACCAAGGCGTCTCCGCGTTCTGCAGCATCCCCGAGACACGCAGGTCCTGCTCACCGAGCGGACGCAGCCGAACGATGCGGCCGGTCGATTCGGCCGCTAATTCCGCCGCTGGAATTGCGACGCGGACGGCAGCCACTCCTGGTTCGCTCGAGGTGAACCTCGCCGGCTTTCCTGCGGCGTCGCGTTCGATCGACCAGACCACGTCGATGCCGCCATCACGTGTCATCACGAATGCTGGCAGCTCTACGTCGGTGAGCACGGCTGGATCTGCATCGGCAATTTCGGCCGCGAGCCCTGCACGCCGAGCCGCGGCCTCGACATGCTCCAGCGGCAGCCGGCCCTCAACGAGCGGCAAACCGGAGACCAGAGTAATCGGAGCTGCAGGCGTGCCGTAATGCCGAGCCACATCGCACAACGCGAGCGCCAGAAGATCGCGGCTGTCTCCTGCTTCCCGGGACGGAGACACAGCGGGCCCAAACGACCGCACCGCCTGCTCGAGGCGTTGCAGCAGTTGTGTTGCTCCGCTCATGGTCTGCTCACAATCTCCAAGTCAACAATCGGCCTATTTCTGAGTGAGGGCTTCGTCGGCGCGGGTCTTGCTGTACATGTGATATCCAAGCCCACTGCCGGACGAACGAATGCCGTCTCGCCACCCGTCGAGCAGCGTCGGAGCGTGTCCAGCGACCGCTTCCGGCGGCGGCTCGAGACCCAAAGCCGGCACGAGACGGCCCATCGCAGCCAACAAGCGGTAGCTGTTGTAAACCCGAATGAACTCCTCGGTGCGCAGCGACGCCTCGGCGACGAACAACTCGGACTGCACGTTGAGCAGATCGAGGAGCCGGCGCGACCCTGAGTCGAACTGCTGATTGTACGCTGAGCGCGTGGACCGGGTCTGCTCGACCTGGCGGCGCAGCAGAGGAACCCTGGAATTCGCCGTCACTATCGCGTTCCATGAGACGCGGGTTTCGCGCTCGATGATGCGCCGGGTATTGGCGGAAATTTCCTTGGCTTCCATGGAGCGCGCAGTCGCTTCCCATATGCGCGCCTTGTCGATGCCGCCGTTGAGCAGGTTCCAGCGCACGACGAGCATGGCTCGTGAGTCCACCTCTCGATCTCCATCGTTGCTCACTGCAAATCCGCGGTGGGCCGATACTTCCAAGTTCACGCGCGGTAGCAGGCGAGAATACGCACCCCCAACGGCAGCCTGGGCCGCGGTCGCATCATGTTGGGTCGCCAGCACAGACGGGGCGAATTCGATCGCCTCGGCAACAGCCTCGTCCACACTTGCCGGGCGCGCCACGGACGGCAGCGGCGCCGCAGAAATTTTTCCAGGCGCCCGGCCGACAACCGAGCGGAACAGCGCATCAGCATCGCGCAAGCGCCCCTCGGCTTCCGCGACGAGTGCCGCAGCTTGAGCGGTTCGCGCCTGCGCTTCGCTTTCATCCGACGAGGAACCGCGCCCCCCGGCCACTCTTCCGGACACTCGGGACAGCAAGGCACGATGCGAACTCAAATTGCCGCGCGCCGTCGCCAGCACCGAATTCGCCCGCGCCAGCTCCAGATAGGCCTGGACGGCACGCAGAGCGATAGAGTTCGCCGTGTCCATCACCCGCCAACGCGCGCTCTCTACGCGGTTCTTCTGACGGGCAATCTCGTGCCGCGCTTCAAAACCATCGAACACGCGCTGAGATGCGACGATGCGATTTTCACGACTCCAATGGCGCTCGCCGCCTGTCGTGACGCCAGCAGGCGACCGATTGTAGTCCTTCACACGCCCTGTATCCGCCCGAACATCGACGGTCGGAAGCTCCAGCCCACGAGCTGCGGTCAATTCGTGATCGATGGCGCGACGGTTGAAGCGTATCGCGCCCAACTCGGGGTTAGTTCCCAAAGCCTGCTGAACCACATCCTGAAGCGCTTCAGCCGCCGCAGGAGGGGCAAAGGCACCAATACCTGCGAAAATTGCAGCCGCCAACGAACCGAAGCGCGTTGCAGTCGACCGGGAATTTGAATGTTTGTGCATGGAGCGCTGTTCGGTAGGACGCCAAGCACAAATTCAGAATCTCTTGCCTTCGTTAAGCGATTCGCAACTCAAAGACCTAGGACGAGGAAGCAACAGTCGAGTCTCGCTTGAGTGAAGTTTTCCCCAGATTCTGCTTTGCAGGCCGCCACTCAATCTTCGCGTGTTTTTTTCTTCTACAGAACCCCATTTGACACAGATAGAAATCAATCAAAGGTTGTGTGATAATTTTTGGGGTAACACTTTCCTCTTGAAGTGCACAATTGTGCGCACGGTAGACGGCTTTGGGCCGTTCAACCACGGCAGGTGGCATGGGTTCGTCGAGCCACAGCTCACGAGCCGCTGCAGTCGGTCGGTACGCCGACATCAAAGGGGCCCAGCCAGTCCCGCGGAATGGCCAGCTTCAGAGGAACAGTGGAAGCCGAGACACTTCCACCCCGAACCTCGGCGTCCGGTGCTCACACGATCAGGTTGCCGTTCGCCAGGAGCGTGTTGACGTTGAGGCCGGTGACGCCCTGCAGCGTCGCGAGCGTCTGGAAGCTGTTGGCGCCGCCATTGGAATCGACTTCCACCGTCGTGTTGGCACCCGCATTCGTGACGCGGACGAAGTCCGAGATCACCGAAACACCTGCGGTGTAGCCGGACAGCAAAGCAGCGATGTCGAGCTTGTCGCCGCCGCCCCCGGCCGTGAAGTCGGTGATCGTGTCCACACCCGAACCCAACTGACCCGATAGCCAACTGAACGTATCAGCTCCTGAACCACCACTCAGAGTGTCAGCACCCGAGCCGCCGCTCAACGTGTCCGCGCCCGATCCGCCAACTATCGTATTGGCCTGGCCGTCACCCGTACCGTTGAAGTTGCCCGCACCGATAAACGTCAGGTTCTCGACATTGCCGAACGTCGACAAACTGTAGTTGTTGAGCGTCGTCTGGATCGTGTCCGTGCCGCCACCCACTCCCTCGACCACATTGTCCAAGATAAAGTCCACGATATAGGTGTCGTTTCCTGCGCCGCCGGTGAGGGTATCGGTGCCGATGCCGCCGTTCAACGTGTCGTTCCCGGTTCCACCGGTCAGCGCGTTGGCCGAATTGTTGCCCGTGCCAGCGAAGTTGCCCGAACCGGTGAACGTGAGATTCTCCACGTTGGCGAGTGCCGACAAGCTGTAGGTGGCAAGCGTCGTCTGGATCGTATCCGTGCCGGCACCAGCACTTTCGACCACGACGTCGCCGGCGACGTCGACGACATAGGTGTCGTCTCCTGCGCCGCCGGTCAGGTTGTCGATGCCGCCACCACCGTTCAGGGTGTCGTTACCCGTTCCGCCGGTCAGCGCGTTTGCGGCGGCGTTACCTGTTCCGCTGAAATTGCCCGAGCCGGTGAACGTCAGGTTCTCGACGTTGGCAAGTGCTGCCAGACTGTAGGTCGTCAAGATCGTTTGGATCGTATCCGTTCCAGCGGCCGCGCCTTCCACCACGACATCGCCGACGACGTCCACGACATAGGTGTCGTTTCCTGTACCGCCCGTCAGGTTGTCGATGCCAGCACCACCGTCCAGCGTGTCGTTCCCCGTTCCGCCGATCAGCGCGTTGGCGAGACCGTTGCCCGTGCCGTTGAAGTTGCCAGAACCGGTGAACGTCAAGTTCTCGACGTTGGCAATCGCAGCAAGGCTGTAACTGGCGAGCGTCGTCTGGATGAGATCGGTGCCCGCGGCTGCCGCCTCGGTCACGACATCGCCGGCATCGTCGACGACGAACGTGTCGTTTCCTAGCCCACCCGCCATGTAGTCCGCACCAGCTCCGCCATTGATGGTGTCGTTTCCGCCGAGACCATAGATGAGCTGCGTGCCTGCGTTGCTAGCGAGCGGATCGGCCAAGGCCGTGCCCAGGATCACCTGCGGCACAACGAGGCGGAAAGTATCGGTTACCGCCGTGGCCAGCGTGTCGGCGCCATCGATCGTGACGGCCGACAAGCTCACCGTGTAAGTCCCGCCCGTGGCCGCCGAGCTCGCCAGCGCGACGATCGCATTGGCCTGCGCCTGCGTGCCGACGAACTGATACGTGCCCGCTGACGGATTGGTCATCGCTCCGCCACCGCCGGCCGAAAGCGAGATACCGGTCGGGACCGACGTGAACGTGATCCGGATCTGCTCGGCCGAGTTCTCGCCCGGTAGTGTTCCCGTCGTGTCTGCCATGCGCACGTTGAGAGCCAGAGCGACCTCTGCCGTCGCGTCTATCGTGACGTTCGCCGCCAGGATCTCAACCGAATCCGCTCGCGGCGCGACGACGACATTGAAGCTATCCGAACTCGTGGCCTCGTCACCGTTGGCCAACTCGAGCGCGATGCCGTTCAATGTCAACGTCGCCGTGCCGGAGTAGTTGGGCGGCGGCGTGAAGGTCAACGCAGCGAGAGATGCGACAGGGATCGTCCAACTGCCGTCGCCGTTGTTCGAGCCGGCAGAGAACTTGCTGCCATGAGGCACGCCCGAGATGGTGACCGACAGTTCCTCCGCGCCATTGGCGGTGACCGTGTCGACGAGCGCCGCCGACAAGCCCGGCAGAGCGATCGCGGTGTCTTCGGTTCCCGAGAAGGAGGTCGGAGCCGAAACGGTTGGCGCGTCGGCATCAGCCGTCACATTGACCGTGAACGAGTGCGTGTCGAGCCTGGTGTTGTCCGCGTCGGGCGTCAGATCGACCGGTTCGACGCTGTAGGCGGCAACCGTCACCGTGACGGCGCCGTGCCAATTGCTGGCCGGCATCATAGCCAAGCTGGCGAGATCGGCAGTGGGAACCCGATAGGTGCCGACCACGCTGACGCCACCGACCACGGCATCAGGGTTGCCAGCGGCGACGACGGCATATCCGCCGACGAGCGTCGCACCGTTGTTGAGTGTCAAGTATGCAAACGCGCCGATGTCTTCGTTCCCATCGGTGTCCTTCTCGGCGAGCGAGATGTTGAGCGCGACGGCAGTGTCTTCCACGCCGGTCGCCGGTGTCGCGGTGATCGTCACGCCGTCTGCGACGGGATCGACGGCAACGGGAACGGTTTGTGCCCCCGAGGTTGCGGTTTGCAGGTTTGCATTTCGCGCGATGCCTTCGACGGTCACCGACATGGTGCCGGAGAAATCCGTCGGCGGCGTAATGGTGACGAGACCATTGGCCACGTCGGTGGCGCTTGCCGTCCAACGCGGGGGATCGCCGACATTGACTGGCGGCAGCAAGATTGCACCATTCACCACGGCGCCTGAGGGCAGTCCGCTGATAACCACGGATACGCGCGGGTTCGTCGTGTCTCCGGGCGCCGGAGTCGCGGTCACGTTCAGCGTGATCGAACCGTCCTCGTTGCCGCTGTTGACGCCGACGACGACCGTGGGGGGAAGGGGAGCGGTGCCTGGGCCCGGTCCGGTCTGAGGCGTCACCACCACGTTGAAGGTCGTGCTGTTGGTTGCGCGATCGCCATCGTTCTCGGTGGCGACTGTCGTCAATTCCATCTGGATCGTACCGCCGACGCCACCCGGCGTGATGACACGAACGTCCGCGATCTCGGCTTGTGTCAGGACGAAGCTGCCGCCGGTATCTATGCCGATCGGGTTGCCGCTACCGTCGATGAGACCGAAGATCGGCGCCGTTCCCGGATTTGTCGTGCGCAGCACATAGAAGATGCTCTCCGACAGAGTTCTGCCCAGAGCGACGTCGGTGTCGGTCGACACGCCTCCCAACGTCAGGGGAATGGCCGTTCCGGAATTGCCCGAGGCCGAGCTTGCGAACACGGTCGGCACGTCCGCTGTACCGACGAGATCGACGTTGAAAGTGCCATTCTCCGTCTTGTCGACCGAAACCGGAGATCCGCCGATGATCGCGGTATCGCGGACCAGGGCTGCGACGGGGATCGAGAAGTCGCGGTTGGAATCCAGGAACAACTGCCGGCTCAACTCCACACCGGAAATGTTCGCCGCCAGAACCGTGATCGTGCCGGCCGCCTGATTGTAAGTGAACACGCCGGAGACATATCCGGCCACGAGCTTGTCGAGACCGCTGCCCGCACCGGGAAGGCTCGCCAGTCTTGCGGCGATCCCGGCATCAGCGATCAGATTGCTGAGATTGAACGTGTAGCTGATGGCGGTTTCGGACCCGTCGTTGTCGACGAATGCGTGCGTTGCGGTATTGGCGAGCGAAATGCCTGTCGACAAGACGCTTTCATTGGTCGCCTCGGCTACCGTCGCGCCGAGATTCCACGACGAGAATCCGTCGACCGTGCCGGCATTGATGACCGGATTGACCACGATGGTGACAGGCCATTGAGCAGACGTCGCCTGATCGCCGTCGATCTCCTGTGTGACGGCACGGACCGTCACGCCCGAATACGGATTCTCGCCGGAGAAGTTCGGGACTGCCGGCAATTGCAGCGTCGGCATCGCAACCGCGCTGATGCTCCAGGCACCGCCGCCGATGTAGCTGACACCACCTGGCACGCTCGAGGTCGGAATGACGCCTGCGGGTAATCCGCCGACGACGAACGACAACTGCTCGGAGGTATCGGTATCGACGAGTAGATTGTTCAGCGAGCCGCCTGCACTCGTGACGATCGCGCTGCCGAGTGCGATCACCTGGTCTTCGTCTGCCGTCACGGTGACGGTGCGTGTTCCCGGTACGTCGGCGACGCCCGTCACCGACACGACGACGTTGTTTGTGTAGTAGTACGTGAGAGAGCCGCCCGCAGACGCGTCCGTCACCGCCGTCTCAGTCACGAGCGTGATGTTGCCCTGCACTGCCGACGAGTAGTGGAGGGGCGGCAGGATGGCGAGGGCCGCAACGTCGGCCGGCGTCAGCAAGTAATCACCTGCAATGGGAAGAATCTCCAAGCCGCCTGCGCCATAGATCCTTGCGCCCGCAGGTACGCCGCTGGTGATGGTCACAGAGTAGGTTTCAGATCCGTCCTTGTCCGCGAGCGTGACGCTCATCGGGATGGGGATGCGGGTGTCCTCGACCCCGACAGCGTTGCCTTTGACGGTCGGCGCGTCGGGTACCGGACTGACCACGACATCGATGTAGTCGGTGACGGTTTCCGTCTGAGAGGTGTCGTCCGCGCCGCCGAAGCTGTTCGCTGCCACTTCGACGCCTACGCCGACGGCGCTTTCGGTCGAGATGACATCGACCCTGATGCCGTTGGTGCCGTAAAGCTCGCCTCCCCAATTGGTGCGCGGATCGAATGCGATGCCGCCGCCGTTGAGGAAGCTGTCGAGCGCTGCTTCGCGCGTGGCGTTGGTTTCGCCGGTCGCGGTGACGAGATAGACGCCGCCACCCTGGTGGGTCAGGGTGACACCAGACGGCGGAGTGCCGACGATGGTGCCAATCGGCCCAAGGCCGTCCGACGGTACCGTGATCCGAACCGACAGAGTTTCGGAATTATCCGTGTCGGAGCTATTGCCGGCGTTGATGGTTAGCCCGACATTCGCTCCGTCCTCGGCAACTGCAACGGACGGATCGACTACGCTGACAGTCGGCGTGTCGGCGACGGCCTGGATGCGGACATCATGGTTGAACGTGTTGTCCTGTGAATTGGCAACCCCACCATTCACGTCGAGCGTGGTTGCCGTCACAGCGATGACGCCGTTGAGATCCGTATGTGTCGGCCCCATCGTCACCGTGAAGCCGGCCAGCGTCGCACGAATGTCGGCTTCGGCCTGAGCACGATTAGCCTGTGAAACGGAGCCGTCGGCAGCCGTGTAGGCCAACAGACTGCTCGTAATCGTGTAGACCCGCGTCCCGGCATCGAAGGCGACCGACGCGGTTCCAACGGCTGCACCGGCAATAACGGTATAGGTCTGCGTGGCGGTATCCGCGGGAAAGTCGAGAACCACCCTCGAAATCGTTTCCGTCGTCGTGTTATTGCCGGTGCCTGTGGTGTTGTCGACAACGCGGATGCCGGTGGTCGCGTTCGCAAGATCGGCGCCGAATGCAACGGCTCCATTGTCCTCGACGCCGTTCGACAGTCCCGGCGGCGTGATCGCATCGGCGTCGGGCGTAACCGTAATGGGAATTGTGCTCGCTGCGGTCACCGATGTGATCGTTCCCGACGTGCTCACATCGGTGATCACACCGCGAACGCCCAAGTTGATCGTACCGCTGTAGTTTGCCGGCGGTTGAATGTTGAGGGTCGCGAGCGCGCTCTCCGGAATCCGCAGCCAGCCAGCCGTAACGACCGTGCCGACAACCGTCGCTCCATTCAGGAACGTCGTCCCGCTGGGATAGCTCGTCGTATCGAGCTCGATGAAGCGCTGCTCGGATCCGTCCGGATCGACGGAGCCCGACGACACCGTTATGGCGCCGAGCGCGAACGTTGTGTCCTCAGCGCCGCTGGC
>LNFM01002414.1_pt1 | contig 39173 bp, 34 predicted proteins | sample 596031 | NCBI WGS metagenome assembly LNFM01 (sample SAMN04254537, study PRJNA301005) | activated carbon metagenome | isolation source: dual media filters at the Ann Arbor, Michigan drinking water treatment plant | place: USA: Ann Arbor | reverse complement strand
ACCGATGAGGAAGCAGCCCACCGGGCGAGATGGAACCTAAGAACTACATGAACTTTTCCGAACTCGGCTTGAGCCAGAAAGTGCTCTCAGCCGTTGAGGCCTCCGGGTATACGACCCCGACGCCCATTCAGGCGCAAGCCATTCCCCACGTTCTCAATCGCCGCGACGTTCTCGGCATCGCACAGACCGGCACCGGCAAGACCGCCGCCTTCACGCTCCCGATGATTACGATGCTCGAGCAAGGCCGCGCGCGTGCGCGTATGCCGCGCACGCTGATCCTGGAGCCGACCCGCGAACTCGCGGCCCAGGTCGAAGAAAGCTTCATCAAATACGGCAAGAACCACAAGCTCTCGATCGCGCTTCTAATCGGCGGCGTCTCCTTCGACGACCAGGACAACAAACTGATGCGGGGCGTGGACGTGCTGATCGCGACGCCAGGCCGCCTGCTCGACCATCATGAGCGCGGCCGCCTGCTCCTCACCGGTGTCGAACTGCTCGTCATCGACGAAGCCGACCGTATGCTCGACATGGGCTTCATCCCGGACATCGAGCGCATCTGCAAACTCGTTCCTTTTACGCGGCAGACGCTGTTCTTCTCCGCGACCATGCCGCCGGAAATCCAGCGGCTGACCGAAACCTTCCTCTCGAACCCGGTTCAGATCGAAGTCTCGAGGCCGGCAAGCACCGTCAACAACATCGTCCAGAAGCTGGTCGCCACCAGTTCGAAAGATTTCGAAAAGCGCGAAGTCTTGCGGAAATTGCTCACCGACGCCGGTGCGATCCGGAACGCCATTATTTTCTGCAATCGCAAGCGCGATGTAGCGCTCCTGCACAAGTCACTGGTGAAGCACGGCTTCAATGCCGCAGCCCTTCACGGCGATATGGATCAGCACGCGCGCACGGCAGCGCTGGAAGCCTTCCGCAAAGGCGAGACCACGTTCCTGGTTGCAAGCGATGTCGCGGCCCGCGGTCTCGATATTCCGGAAGTGAGCCACGTCTTCAATTTCGACGCGCCCTACCACGCGGAAGACTACGTCCACCGCATCGGCCGTACCGGCCGCGCCGGACGCACCGGCGAAGCCTTCACGCTCGTAGCGCCGATGGACAAGAAATCGATCGACGCGATCGAAAAGCTGATCGGCCAGAGCATCGAATGGCTCGGAGCCGAACAATCCTCCGTAGAACTTCCGTCTAGTAACACCGAAGTAACCGGGGCTCGTGAGCCGCGCGACGGCAAACGGCGCGGACGCCGTGGCGGCAAAGGCCGCAAGCCGGGAAACCGCGCTTCGGCTCCAGAACGGACGGAAACGAGTGCTTCTGCCCCCGAGCGGACCGAAAATGTGCCGCCAGTGCGGAATGCGGAGCAAAAAACCGCGCCGCGGCCGCAAAGCGGTGTCTCGAGCGATGCCTCGCAACTCCCCGCTTTCCTGCATCGGCCAGTGAATTTGAAGCCTCGCGAACCGGTAAGTTGATACCCAAACTATTTGCGACTAACTCGCAAATTTACCCTCCGTTCACGATCCGAAACTAGAGTAAGCCCTTAGAAGATCGCGCTTTTCGTGATCAATAAGGTGCGCTGCCCTGCTTCGGGTTGCGATTGGCGTTCATGGCGACGACAGACGGTGACTTCGAACGCACGATCGGTCTCGCCGAAGCCGCGCTTGAGCGGATCAAGGCGCTTCGCCATCCGGCGAACCCGCACAATTTCGAGGTCTGGTACAGCTACGCCGCCGGGATTAATCCCGCACTGAACCAGGCGATTAATTCGCTGCTCAGCGTCAACGGCACCGTCACCGTTCCGCAAATCGAAGAAATCTATCTTCGCTATTTGTCCGCGGCGCACATCGGCGAGCGCATCGACAAGGTCGGCACGCAGATCGCGGGCGAGATCGAGCAGGTCATGGCAATGATCGACGTTTCGATCGGCACCGCCGACAACTATTCAAAATCGCTTGCCGGCGCGAGCGAAGACATGGAGAGCGACAACGACCGCGAGCAGATCCGCATGATCGTGGAATCGCTGGTCAGCGCCACGCGCGAAGTCGAAACCAAGAACCATGTGATGCAGCAGCGCCTGAAAGATTCGCGTCAGGAAATCCGCGAGTTGCAGGAAAACCTTGAGGTCGTGCGCACCGAGTCGCTGACAGACCCCCTCACTACGCTCGCGAACCGCAAGTTCTTCGACGGCTCGATCGAACGGCTGGTGAAGCAGGCGGAGGCGTCGCACGAGCCGCTCACCGTCATTCTGACCGACATCGACAATTTCAAGAAATTCAACGACACCTACGGCCACCTCACCGGCGACCAGGTGCTGCGGCTCGTGGCGGTCTCGATGAAGCACAACGTGAAGGGTCAGGACATCGCCGCGCGCTACGGCGGCGAGGAATTCGCGGTTTTGCTGCCGAACACCGCGCTCCCGCAGGCCGTGACGGTCGCGGATCACATCCGCCGCGCGGTGCAGAGCAAGGAATTGATGCGCCGCTCGACCGGCGAAACGTTAGGGCGCGTTACCATCTCGCTTGGCGTCGCCATGTGGCGGCCCGGCGACGATGTCGCCTCTCTCATCGAACGCGCCGATAGCTGCCTTTATGCCGCCAAGTCCGCAGGCCGCAACTGCGTGATCGCCGAAACCGCGCTCGAGAAAAGCGAAGCGCGGGTCGCCTAACGGCGCTTCGGTTTTTTCGATTTGCTGGTTTTAGGCTCCGGTTTCCGAGCCTTTTTCATTTTTCGCGCGCCGCTTTTCGGCTTAGCCGCCCGCTGCGCGGCACCGAACGCCTCCCGCGCGAAGCTCGCGAAATCATCCGGCTCGTCATAAAGCCGCTCCGGCAGCTTCCAGTAAGAAAGCGCGATCTCACGGCCCTTCGCCTTGTAAACGAACGGCTCCGAGTTTTCGGCAGCCAACTTCGGGATCGTGAGATCGTCGGCCTTCAGATAAAGTTCGCCGTCCGACTCCAGCGCGAACATCATGCCGTCCGCAAAAACGCCGTGACCGCCGAACATACGGCGGACACTGACAGGGCCGTAGATTGAGAAAAGTTCGCGGATGGATTCAGGATCGTCGAATGCCATCTCGCGGCTGCCACACTTAGTGGGGCGCGTGTTCCGCTTTCGCGGGCACGATCGTCACCGACTCGCCACAGCCGCAGGCCGAAGTCTCGTTCGGATTCTTGAACACGAATTTCGCGGACATCTTGTCGACCGTGAAATCCATGGTAGTGCCGAGCAGGAACAGCACCGCCTTCGGATCGATCAGCACCTTGAGGCCGTTCACATCGACGACCTCGTCGCCGCGCTCGACGGTTTCGGCCAGATCCATGGTGTAGGACATACCGGCGCAGCCGCCGTTCTTCACGCCAACGCGCACGCCTGCGACCGGCTTTTCCGCACGCGCAATAAGCTCGCGGACGCGCACTGCTGCGGCGTCGGTCACGGTCATCACGGCGGGTCTCGGGCGGGGTGCGTTCATGAGATCGACTCTAGAGGGCCTATTCTACCGAAGGATTAAGTGGGGTCACCACAGGTTCAGCGCAACCCTGGCATCCTCGGACATACGGCTCTGGTCCCAGGGCGGGTCGAACACGACCTTCACTTTTACCGGCCCCACGCCCTGCACCGAGGACACGGCGTTTTCGACCATGCCGGGAAGCTCTACCGCCGCCGGGCAATTCGGCGAGGTCAGCGTCATATCGACCGCGACCGCGCGGTCGTCGGCGATATCGACCTTGTAGATCAGGCCAAGCTCGTAAATATCGACTGGGATTTCTGGGTCATAGACCGATTTCAGCGAGGCCACGATGTCGTCGGTCAGCCGCGCCAGTTCCTCCGGCGGAATCGCCGACTGGATCGTGGGGGCGTTCGGGGTCGCCTGTGGTTTTGTCTCTTCGCTCATGTCTTCATTCTACATCAAAAGGCGGCGGTTATGCGAACCGCTGTTTCAAGCGAACATATCCTGCGCTTTTAGAAGCGCTTCAGCCAGGGCATCGACCTCTTCCTTCGTGTTGTAGAGCGCAAACGACGCGCGGCAGGTAGCGGTGCAGCCGTAGCGTTTCAAGAGCGGCAGCGCGCAATGCGTGCCGGCGCGGACCGCGACCCCCTGCCGGTCGATCACGGTCGCGACGTCATGCGGATGGGCCTTTTCCATTGTGAATGAAAGGATCGCGCCCTTCTCTTTCGCGCGGCCATAAAACTTCAGGCTGTTGATGCGCGAGAGTTTCTCGGTCGCGTAATCCAGCAGCATCTTTTCGTGGGCCGCGATATTTGCATGGCCCAGCGCCTGCACGTAGTCGATTGCGGCACCAAGCCCCGCCGCGGGCACGATAGCAGGTGTGCCGGCTTCGAATTTATGCGGCGGCTCGCCGTACGTGACCGTGTCTTCCGAAACTTCGCGGATCATCTCGCCGCCACCGAGAAACGGTGGCAGGCGATCTAACCATTCACGCTTCGCGTAGAGCACGCCGATGCCGGACGGACCATAGAGCTTGTGGCCAGTGAAGACATAAAAATCAGCGTCAAAATCCTGTACGTCGGGCGAAAGATGCACTGCGCCCTGGCTGCCGTCGACGAGAACAGGAATGCCGCGCGCGTGCGCGAGCTTCACAACCTCTTTAACCGGCACAATGGTACCGAGCGCATTCGACATCTGCGTGATCGCGATGATCTTGGTGCGCCTCGAAAGTAGTTTTTCGAACTCGCCAAGCAAGAAGTTGCCGTCTTCATCGACCGGTGCCCATTTAATCACCGCACCCTTGCGCTCGCGATGATAATGCCACGGCACAATGTTGGAGTGGTGCTCCATGATCGAGAGCACGATTTCGTCGCCCTCGCCGATCTCGGCTAACCCAAACGACGCAGCGACAAGATTGATCGCTTCGGTCGCGTTCTTCGTGAAAATGATCTCGGACGCAGACTTCGCATTCAGAAAGCCGCGTACCTTTTCACGCGAACCTTCGTAGGCTTCGGTCGCGGCATTCGCGAGATAATGCAGGCCGCGATGCACGTTCGCATATTCATGCTCGTAGGCATGACGCATACGGTCCAAGACTTGCAACGGTTTCTGCGCGGAGGCGGCGTTGTCGAGATAAACGAGCTTCTTGCCATAGACTTCCTTCGACAAAATCGGGAAGTCGGCGCGCACCTTCGCAATGTCGAAAGGCGCTTTGGCAGGCGCGTTCACTTGACGCTTCTTTCGGCGAGCCACTTGCCCGCGCGGAGCATTACGGCATCGCGGATTTTTTCGTTCTCGATCTGCTCGATCGCCTCGCCGAAGAACGACTGGATCAGAAGACTCTCGGCTTCCTTCTTCGGAATGCCGCGTGCGCGAAGATAAAACATCAGGTCGTCGTCGAGTGCGCCGGTGGTGGCGCCATGCGCGCATTGCACGTCGTCGGCGAAGATTTCGAGTTCCGGCTTGTTGTCCATCTCGGCGCTCTCGCCGAGCAAGAGTGCCGCCGACATCATGCGGCCGTCGGTCTTCTGCGCGTCGGGCCGCACGATGATGAGACCCTGAAACACGCCTTTGGTCTCGTCATCGAGCACTGTCTTGAAGAGTTCGCGGCTTTCGCCGCCCGGCAGCGCATGATCGACTTCCAGCGTCATGTCGGCGTGTTGCTTGTGGCGCAACAACGTTGCGCCTGAAATCGAGGCGCGAATATCCTTGCCTGCGAAAGCGAACGGAACGGTGTGGCGCGAAACGCTCGCCCCCGTCGTTAGCGTGAAGGAGCGGAAACGGCTCTTCGCGCCAGCCGCGCCAATCATCATCGAAAGATGGATCGCTTTGTCGCCCTCTGCCTGCACGCGCACGACATCGAGTTCGGCATCGTCGGCGACAGACAACTGCAACACGGTGTTGGTCTGGTAGGCGACCGCATCCGGACCCGAGTGCGACTGCACGATGGTAGCCTGCGATTTCTTGCCGGCCTTTACGAATACGCGGCCGAAAACGCTGACCGGCTTTGTGCCAGTCACGATATGGCGGATGTGAATGGGTTTCGTGATCTGCGCGCCTGCGGCGACATCGATCACCACGCCTTCGTTCAGCGCAGCCGTGTTCAGCGCATAGACCGCGTCATACTTGCTCGGATTTAGGCCCGCGAGCAGTTGCGGCAACATAGGATCCTTTGCCAGCGCATCAGCGAGCGTCGAAATGCTCAGACCCTTCTCCAGACCTTTCAGGTTGGAGAGTTCGGCGGCAAACGCACCGTTCACGAACGTAATTTCACGCGCGCCGATATTGGCGAGAACGCCGTTCTTCTTCGCCTCGGCAATCGCACTCGCATCCGGCCTGTCTGCCAGCGGCGCCATCTCGCGCATCAGGACGCGAAGATCGGTGTACTTCCATTCCTCGACGCGGCGGTGCGGGAGACCCTTCTCGATGAAATCGGAAAGCGCCTTCGCGCGCAGATCGCGGATCGCGCCGGTCGCGGGCAGGCTCCCTAGCGCATCCGCATACTGCGTTTCCGCAGCCGTGCGCATCATTTTCACTTCAGCGTTCACAACTTACCTCAGGCCGCGTTTTCGTAAGCGGCATAACCCTTGGCTTCCAATTCGTGTGCAAGCTCCGGCCCGCCGGTGCGGACAATCTTGCCCTTCGCCATGACGTGGACCACGTCCGGCACGATGTGATCGAGCAAGCGCTGGTAGTGCGTGATGACTAAGAAGCCGCGGTTCTTCGCGCGCAGGCGGTTCACGCCATCGGCGACGATTTTCAGCGCGTCGATGTCGAGGCCGGAGTCGGTCTCGTCCAGCACGCACATTTTCGGCTCGAGCAGCGACATCTGGAGGATTTCGTTGCGCTTCTTCTCGCCACCCGAGAAGCCGACATTCACCGGACGCTTCAGCATATCCTGATGGATATTGAGTTCTTTCGCCTTCTCGCGGACGAAGCGGAGGAAGTCAGGTGTCGATAACTCTTCATCGCCGCGCTTCTTGCGGACCGCGTTCACGGCGGTGCGGAGGAACGTCATCGAGGCGACGCCCGGAATTTCGATCGGATACTGGAACGCGAGGAACAGACCTTTGGCCGCGCGCTCGTCCGGCTCCAGTTCCAAGAGGTCTTCGCCCTCAAGCGTCGCCGTGCCGCCGGTAACTTCATAGTCGGACTTGCCGGCCAATACATAAGAGAGCGTGGATTTGCCGGAGCCGTTCGGCCCCATGATCGCGTGGACCTCGCCCGCTTTCACGGTGAGATCGAGGCCGCGAAGGATTTCCTTGTCTTCGACCCGCGCCTGGAGATTTCTTACTTCTAACAACGCCATTTTAGCCCACGCTTCCTTCGAGAGAGATTGCAATCAGCTTCTGCGCTTCCACTGCGAATTCCATCGGCAGGTGTTGCAGCACGTCTTTCACGAAGCCGTTCACCACGAGCGCCACCGCTTCTTCCGCGGAAAGCCCGCGCTGGCGGCAATAGAACAGCATCTCGTCGGAAATCTTCGAGGTGGTCGCTTCGTGTTCGAACACGGCGGACGAATTCTTCGCCTCGATATACGGCGTCGTGTGCGCGCCGCACTTATCGCCGATGAGTAGCGAGTCGCAATTCGTGAAGTTGCGCGCGTTCGAAGCCTTCCTGTGCGCGGACACCTGCCCGCGATACGTGTTCTGCGAAACGCCGGCGGCGATGCCCTTCGAAATGATGCGGCTCGAAGTGTTCTTGCCGAGATGGATCATCTTGGTGCCGCTATCGACCTGCTGATGGCCGTTTGAAATCGCGATCGAATAGAACTCGCCCTGCGAATTGTCGCCGCGCAGAATGCAGCTCGGGTACTTCCAGGTGATCGCAGAGCCGGTTTCGACCTGCGTCCATGAAATCTTCGAGTTGTTGCCGCGGCAGTCGCCGCGCTTGGTCACGAAGTTATAAATGCCGCCCTTGCCGGCGCTGTCGCCGGGATACCAGTTCTGTACGGTCGAATATTTGATCTCGGCGCCTTCGAGTGCCACGAGTTCGACCACCGCCGCGTGCAACTGGTTCTCGTCGCGCTGCGGCGCGGTGCAGCCTTCGAGATAGCTGACGTAAGCGCCTTCGTCGGCGATGATGAGCGTGCGCTCGAACTGGCCGGTGTTGCGCTCGTTGATGCGGAAATAGGTCGACAATTCCATCGGGCAGCGTACGCCCTTCGGGATGTAGACAAACGAGCCGTCGGAGAAGACCGCCGAATTCAGCGTCGCAAAGAAATTGTCGGTGACCGGCACGACCGAGCCGAGATATTTACGCACCAGCTCTGGGTGATTTTTCACGGCTTCGGAAATCGAGCCGAAGATCACGCCAGCCTTTTTCAGTTCTTCCTGAAACGTGGTCACGACAGAGACCGAATCGAACACAGCGTCCACCGCGACCTTCGAGCGGCCTTCGACCGCGACACCAGCAAGCATCTCCTGCTCACGCAGCGGAATGCCGAGCTTCTCGTAGGTCTTCAGCAATTCCGGATCGACTTCGGCAAGCGACTTCGGACCCGCCGTCGTCTTCGGCGCGGAGTAGTAATAGAGATCCTGATAGTCGATCGGATTGATCTTCACGCGCGCCCAGTCCGGCTCGCTCATGGTCTTCCAGCGGCGGAACGCTTCTAAGCGCCACTCAAGCAGCCATTCCGGCTCGTTCTTCTTCGCCGAGATGAAGCGCACAGTGCTTTCATCGAGACCCTTCGGCGCGCGGTCGGACTCGATCTTGGTTTCGAAACCATACTTGTACTGATCGACGTCGATGGACTTTACGCGTTCGACGGTTTCTTGAACTGCAGGCATTTCACACTCCAAATCGCTCGCGCGATACTTTCGATTAAGCGGCTCGCGCGCCGCGCTTGTTGAGAGAGGTATAGACCTTCGCGAAGGCGTGAAGGAACTGCGTCACATCCGCGTCGGTCGTATTCCAGCCCGTGCTTACACGCATGGCGCAGCGGCCGATTTCCGAATTCACGCCCATCGCCTGCAAGGTTGGTGAAGCCGCGGACTTGCCCGACGAGCAGGCCGAGCCGGCGGAGAGCGCAACGCCGTCGAGATCGAGCATAATGAGCGCGACTTCGGCGGCGATTCCGGGTGCGGCGAAGAACGTTGTGTTCGGCAGCCTTGCCGCACGGTCGCCGAAAATCACCGCATCTTTTGCTGTTCCACGAACGCCTTCTTCTATCTTCGCGCGGAGCGCGCCGAGACGAGAGCCTTCCGGCGTCAGCGTCTGGCCCGCTTCAGTCGCGGCGGCACCGAAGCCCGCGATTGCCGCGACACTTTCAGTGCCCTGTCTGCGCCCGCGCTCCTGCCCGCCGCCGCGCATGATTGCCGGAACGCGCGTGTCTGGATGCGCGCTGACGACCGCGCCGATGCCCTGCGGTCCGCCGAGTTTGTGCGACGTGATCGACAATAGATCAACGCCGCTTTCGCGCAGATCGAACGGAATCTTTCCGATCACCTGCACCGCGTCGGAATGAAACACACCGCCCGCCGCGTGAACGAGATCGGCGACCGCACGCAAGGGCTGCAATACGCCGGTCTCGTTGTTCGCCGCCATCACGGACACGAAAGCGCGGCGGCCATCCTTCTTATGCTTTGCGAGCGCTTCTTTGAGCGCATCGAGCACGATCACGCCGTTGCTATCCACCGGGACATATTCAATCTGTTCCTGCTTGAAGCTGCCGCCCGCACGCACGGCGGGATGTTCCACCCCGGAGAGCAGCAGCACATCAAAGCGCGCGGGTTTGCCCGCGAGTTCCAGTTCCGGCGAGAGCACGGTCGCGTTCGACTCGGTCGCACCGCTCGTAAAGAAGATCGCCGAGGGCTCCGCCCCGATCAGCACGGCAAGCTGGTGGCGCGCATCCTCGACGATTGCCCGCGCCGCACGGCCCTCGGTGTGCACCGAGGAGGCGTTTGCCGGCGACATCATGGCCGCCGCCACGGCTTCCTTAGCCGAAGCGCGCGGAACGCAGGTCGCGTTGTAGTCGAGGTAAGCCCTTGCCATCGCTCATATCCCGGAGCCGAAAAATCTTGCTTTTCGGACCCCGTATTGTTTAAGAGAGAAAGCTCGAAGCGTGGAAACGCGTGGCTATCGATGGCTGGCGCCGCCGAGCGGAATCTCTATTTAGAATTATTCTAAAGTAGGCCGGTGGTACTTATGAGTCAACCGGGCCCGGAACCCTGCGCACTCTCTAGATAAGCCCGAGAACGACGGAAAGCACCCCAATGCCTGAAGTAATTTTCACCGGCGAAGAAGGCCGTCTCGAAGGCCGGTTCCAGCCGGGCCGCAGCCGTACCAGCCCTATCGCCATCATCCTGCATCCGCACCCGCAGTTTGGCGGCACGATGAATAATCCGGTCGTCTATCACCTCTATTACGCCTTCGCGAACCGGGGCTTCTCGGTGCTGCGCTTCAACTTCCGCGGCGTCGGCCGCAGCCAAGGCACCTTCGATCACGGCCAGGGCGAATTGTCGGACGCCGCCGCCGCACTCGACTGGGTGCAGAGCGCAAATCCGGAAGCACGCGCCTGCTGGATCGCGGGCTTTTCTTTCGGCGCGTGGATCGGAATGCAGCTTTTGATGCGCCGTCCGGAAGTCGAAGGCTTTCTTTCGATTGCCGCGCCTGCAAGCCTCTATGATTTCTCGTTCCTTGCACCCTGCCCGTCGTCCGGCCTCTTCGTTCACGGCGACAAGGATGCGGTCGTTCCCGTCTCCTCGGTCGGCACGCTGGTCGAGAAGCTGAAAACGCAAAAAGGCATCGTGATCGAGCAGAACATCATGAAGGGTGCGAACCATTTCTTCGACGGCAAGGTCGAAAGCCTGATGGAAACGGTGAACGAATATCTCGACCGCCGTCTGCCGAACGAGCGCGCGACCACTGCGGCTTAAAGATCGCGCCTAAGGCTTCACCAGCACCCCGCCGCTCATCGGCTGCGATACACCTGTCGTTTTCGGAAACGAAAGCGGCAGGTTTTTTATTGAACGCACGGCAAGAAACGCGAACGCCTGCGCCTCCACCGCGCCCGACTGCCAGCCGATGTCTTCCGCCGTTTTCACTTTGGCAGGCTTAAGTTTTTCCCGCAGCTTTTTCATCAGCGTTGGATTTTTGGCGCCGCCACCGGCGACAATCCAGCGCGAAGGCGTTTTCGGGAAATGCTTGCCAGACATCGCAATCGAGGACGCGACGATTTCAGCTGCGGTCGCAAGCGCGTCCGGCAGCGAGAGCGTATCCAAATCAAACCGCGCAAAGTCCGCGCGGTCGAGCGACTTCGGCGGATCGAGTGCGAAGAATTTGTGATCCAGTGCGGCTGCTACCAGCGCCTGATCTGCTTTTCCCGAAGCCGCAACTAAGCCGCCTGCATCCATCGGCTTACCGCTGCGCGTCAACATCAACTCGTCCATCGGCGCGTTGCCGGGGCCGGTGTCGAATGCAATTGGCTCCGCTTCGCCGTCGATATACGTGACGTTCGCGACGCCGCCGATATTCACGACAGCGATCGGCCTGTCATCGAAAGCGCGCAGCAACGCGCGGTGAAACACCGGCACCAGGGGCGCGCCCTGCCCGCCGGCCGCGACATCGGCTGCGCGGAAATCATAGACCACTGGAATCTTGAGGCGCTTTGCCAGAAGCACTCCGTCGCCGATCTGCACCGTCAGTTTTTGTTCAGGGCGATGCAAAATCGTCTGGCCGTGAAAGCCCACGACCTCGACAGCGCTTGGATGGACGCCCGCCTGTTGCAAGAGCGCGTCGATGGCTTTCAGATGCGTTTCGGTGACCAGCTTCTCGGCCTGCGCAACCGCATCGGGCCGCGCGCTGCGGTTCGTCATATCCTTTGCAGCATTCACGGCGCCGCGCAGGATATGCCTCTCGGTCGGGCTGTATTCGCGGGAATGATAGGCGCCGAAGCGCGAAACGGTCTCGCCGTCGGTTTCGATCAGCGCGACATCGACCCCGTCCATCGAGGTGCCGCTCATGGTGCCGATGGCAACGGCCAATAGAATCGCTCCGGTTGAATCCGCCCGAAGACCTGTTTACACCACCCAATCATGAGCGCTTACAAATCTGACTTCCTTCACGTTCTCGAAACCCGCGGCTTTATCCACCAGGTCTCGGAGCCGGACGTGCTCGACCAGCTCGCAAAAACCGAGCAGGTGACGGCCTATATCGGCTTCGATTGCACCGCGGCCTCGCTCCATGTGGGGTCGCTGCTGCCGATCATGATGCTGCGCTGGATGCAGAAGACCGGTCACCGCCCGATTGCGCTGATGGGCGGCGGCACCACGCGCGTCGGCGACCCTTCGGGCAAGGACGAATCCCGCCGCCTGCTTACCGACGATCAAATCAACGAGAATCTCAAGGGCATCCGTCAGGTCTTCGCGCGCTTCCTGAAATTCGGCGACAGCGGCAACGACGCCATCATGGCGAACAACGCGGACTGGCTGAACACGCTGAACTACATCGACTTCCTGCGCGACGTCGGCCGTCACTTCTCGATCAACCGTATGCTCACATTCGACTCGGTGAAGATGCGGCTCGAGCGCCAGCAGGAACTGTCGTTCCTCGAATTCAACTACATGATCCTGCAGGCCTACGACTATCTCGAGCTTTCCAAACGCTACGGCTGCCGCCTGCAGATGGGCGGCTCGGATCAGTGGGGCAACATCATCAACGGCATCGATCTCGGCCGGCGCGTTTCCGGGGCGCAGCTCTTCGCCCTCACCTCGCCGCTGATCACGACCGCATCCGGCGCGAAGATGGGCAAGACCGCGGCCGGCGCGGTGTGGTTAGATGCAAATCTGGTCAGCCCCTACGACTACTGGCAGTTCTGGCGCAACACCGAAGACGGCGATGTCGGCCGCTTCCTCAAACTCTTCACCGAACTCTCGCTTGAAGAGATCGCGAAACTTACCGCGCTTAAGGGCTCCGAGATCAACGAAGCGAAAAAGATTCTCGCGACCGAAGCGACCGCGATGGTGCACGGCCGCGACGAAGCGCTGAAGTCCGAACAGACTGCGCGCACGACTTTCGAGGAAGGCGCGTTTGCAGAAAATCTTCCAAGCATCGAGACTTCGAAGGGTGAACTTGAAAAAGGCATCGGCATCCTGAACGCAGCCGTGCAAGCCGGATTTGTCTCGTCGACCAGCGAGGCGCGCCGCCAGATCAAGGCCGGCGGCATCAAGGTAAACGACGTGACCGTCACCGACGAAAAGCTCACGCTCACGCCGAAGGATCTCACGCAGGAAGGCGTGATCAAACTATCGCTCGGAAAAAAGAAGCACGTGCTGTTGCGCGCGGTCTAGCGCGTGATCCCGAAAAGAGTGAAACGGTTTTCGAATAAGATCACGCGCCAAGAATAATTAACGAATGGGCGCCTGCGCGTCCATGCCGCGGAACTCGAACAGCTTTCTGAAAAATCCGGGCGCTGCCATCGACATCGGATTGACGCGCAATGTCGGCCCGCTCGCTGGACCCGCGATCTCAAAGGTCAGCGCGAGCAAACCCTCCTTGGGACCGCCGAGAAACAGACCGACCAACGGTATCTGCCCAAACAGATTATTCAGACCATAGGCCGGAACATACGTCCCGCGAATTTGCACGTTGTTGTTCGTGTAATCCAATACGCCGTCCACCGTCGCACCAATGGTCGGCCCGAAGATCAACCCTTCCCGGATCGTGAAGCGCCCGGGCGTGCGCGTGAAATCGATGCGCATACGCACAAACTGCACCGAACCGCCTCGCGGCTGATTACGCGCAGTGCGATCGCCTTCTGTCGGCGCAGGCGCCGAAGATTGCAATCGATCGAGATTAGGCTCGCCGACGATACTGAAATTGCGGACGCTGACGATACCTTCCTGCGGCGCGTTATCCATCGTCGGCGTATCGAGCACGATCCAGATTTCGCCGCCCTGAATCTTCGAATAGTAGTCGGCGAAACGGAAAATCGCGCCGGCATCTCCCGCGGTCAGATAAACCACCTGCCTGCCGCCTTCGCGCGCGCGCAATTCGCCAACCAGCGTGGAGTCACGCCCGACACGGCCAAGCAGCGCAAAGCTGCGCATTTCGCCGTTCCTGCGCGTTACACGCAATTCCAGATTGCGGACCACTTCGCCGTTGAAGCCGGTGGCGGCACCCACCCGCACGTCGAGGTCGACATCGCGCGGCTTATCTTTCTTCTTCGTCGCTGGCGGCGTATCGGAAAGCGAGCGCAGCATACCACGCGCATCAAGCACCGTGCCGCGCAGCGAAACGCGGAGCGCGCCGTCGTTGCGCTCTACGGTCAGCGTCGCGCGGTCGCCTTCCGACAAATTGAAGGTTGGAAAATTAGCGCCGAGGATCGCGCCGTCGGAATCGAACTCCACGGTACCGCGCAAACTCACGCCGGAGCCGGTTACATTCACGTCTTCGAGTTTGTAATTGCCGTCGCGCTCGATCAGGCGATATTGCGCACGCGTGGCGCGGCCTGCCGGTTTATTCCAGCCGGGCACCAGTTCGGTAATCGTGGCAGCGGTCAGGTCCGCATCGATATTGATGCGGGTCTCCTTGTCGTTCGTAACTCCCGCCGCGCGAATGGTAACCGGGCCGGTAAGCCAGGGCGAAAGCTCGATGCCGAAGCGGTTGCGCGCAGCCTCATCCAGCGTTGCCGCAACGCGAAACTCGGCGTCAGGCTTGCCGCGCGGCTTGGTATATTCGAAAGCCGTTGGCGCACCGGCCAGCCTGCCCTCGCCTTTGATGAAGAACTGCACCGCGGAAAGCGTGACCTTGCCGTGGGCATTCTCGATTTTCTGCCCTTTGACGATGTTCTCCGCACTGAACCCGGTCACATCGGCTTCCGCCGCGTAGCGAATTTCGCTGCGGAGTAATTCGCGTTTGAGCGGCAGTTCAAGCCGTAAATTTGCGATTACACTGCCGCGCGTCGTATCCGGATTGAGCGTGAACCCCGTCTCGTTCTTTAAAACGTCGCGCGAAAGAAGATCGGCGACCGACTCGCCATTGCCCTCGATCCGCAACTGGATCGTACCGATCGGCGCTTTTTGGAAATGCTCCGGCACCAGAAGCGTGCCTTCCGGAATCGTCAGCCGCCGCTTGCGCCCGAGATCGATGGCGCCGCCGGTTAGCTTGATGATCGCGGACCTTCCCGTGACCAGAATGGTCCCGCGCGCCTCGGTGATCGGCGGCAGTCCCTCCACCGGCGTGAACTTCATGCCGGACGCCGTAATGTCGAGATTGATTGCATTGTCGGGAAGTATCGGATCTTTCTTCGCTAAGGCTTCAAGCGGAATGTTGAGTGCGATTGCGACACGCTCTACGACGCCGCTCTCGATATGTTCGAGGACCCATGTTCTGGCGCCGGGCGCAACCGGCGCCGGCCAAAGCCGCTTCAAGGCAGAAACCGGCATACGGTCGGCCGCGATACCCAGTTGCAGAATGGCATCTTCGCCGCCGAACTCGATCGCGCCCGAGAGCGCGAGGCCGGCGGTAGGACCGCGTAACACGCCTTCGTCAATCGTCAGCCGTTTGGTGCGCTGATCGTAGCCGCCGCGAAAGAGAATGCTGTCGATGGTCAGGCGCGGCTCATTCGCACGGCCGGTCGCAAGTCCAAGCGCGCCTTGCGGGATCAGGAACGACCATAAGGTCGTGCCCTGTTTCGGCGGTTCGATCACGGCACCGAGCACCAGCCGGTTCTGCCCGCCGCCGAATTGCAGCCGCTCGACAAAGAAAAGACTACGCTCCGCGTCGAAGCGGATAAGGAGTTGCGCTTCGTCGATTTCGAAACGGCCGCGATCGTCAAGCGCATTGCCGAACTCGCCCTTGCCGGCCACGAGCCGCAGATTGGCGCTGACGAGCTTGCCGTCGGTGCCGATCTGCGCGCGCAGAAGGCCCGAGATCGGCGTACTCGCGTAAATATCGCTGTCGCCGTAACCCGCGGCATTGATGAGATCGTTCGGCACGACGCGGTTCGCGATCACGTCGACCGCGCGAACGCCGTCAGCCGGTGCGCCGATCGACGCATTGATCTCCCACGGATTTGTGCCGTCGCCAGAGCTGAGCCGCAGCGTGATGCCGCCTGCGGATGGGCGGCGCATCGAGAAATTGATGTTGTTGAACATCCAGCGTCTGCCGGGCGTATCGCTCTCGACGATGAGCGTGCCGCGATCGAGGCCGACTTCGTTAAGTGCGATGCCGTCAATTCCTGTGCGCTCGAGCCGGCCGAGCCAATTCGCAATCTCAGAGAAGACCAGCGGATCGGGCATTGGCGCCGCCGTCTGCTGCTGTTGCCGCAGCGCTCTCGCCTTCAACTCGGCCTGTGCCGCCGCTTGCGCAGCCTGCGGGATCTGCTTCGGCGTCGAAACCTTGATGTTTCCGTGCTCATCGAGCCGGATGGTCATCACCGCGTTGACCAGCGTGATCCGGCGCGCGCGATAATTCCCCATCAGGAGACTGCCCGCTTCCAGGCCGATCTCGGCGGCAGGCGCGCGCATGATCTCTTCGTTCATGTCATTGCGGATTACGAGTTGCTCCGCGGTCAAGACAGGCGCGCCGGTCGAGTCGTAGTCGAGGCGAGTCCGTCCGATAACGACCTTGTGACCGGGCGGCAGCTTCTCTTCGAGTGCGCTCACGATCCATGGCGTCGCCATGTCGACGTTGAGCAGCCCGGTCAGGAAGGCGACGTAAACGCCGACAAGGAGAAACACGAGCGAGGCGGCGATGCCCGCGACCCAGCGCACGGCGCGGCCCAGTTTTCCTCTAAACAACCGATTTGCGGGCGCGATCAAACGGGCAAGAAAATTCGGCCGCTCCTGCGGCTGGTCGTCGTCTTCGTGCTCGTGCCAATGGTGGCCGTGGCCGCGTCTCATGCGCGCGATTGCCTCAACGATTTCCCCAGCACCGATGGAGCTTGCCGCTGCCGCGCGCCGCCCCGCCGGAATCTTTCGCCACCCCGCCCCCGGAATGCGCTAGAATTGAGCAATATCAAGCCTTTAAACCCGCCAAAAGGAAGGCGTATGACAGCTTCGCCCACAGAAGGCGCCAAGGCGCCGGACTTTTCCCTGCTTGTGGATGGAGGCGGTTCGATCAGCCTGTCCGGCCTGAAGGGCCGGAATGTCGCAATCTACTTCTACCCGAAGGCGGACACGCCGGGATGCACCAAAGAGGCGATGGATTTCAGCCGCCTTAAGCCGGAGTTCGAGCGCGCCAACACGACCGTGATCGGCGTCTCCGCCGACACTGTTGCGGCGCAAGACAAATTCAAGGCGAAACACGGGCTCACGGTCCCGCTCGCCTCCGACCCCTACCGCGCGATGATCGAGCGCTACGGCGTATGGGGCGAAAAGCAGATGTACGGGAAGAAATTCATGGGCATCGAGCGCGCGACCTTTCTGGTCGACGGCAAGGGCACGATCCGCAAGGTCTGGCACAAGGTCAAAGTCGAGGGCCATGCCGAGGAAGTGCTCTCCGCTGCCAAGGCGCTCTAGCCGCAAGAGCGCCGGTTCCATCCATTAACCGCGCGCTAACCATAACCGGGCTTCTATTCCCTTCGTAATTGCCGGCGTTTGTCCCCGGCTCGAGGCTGGGAATGGCCTACCACTCCGTCCACGGCTCCAATCATCCTTACGCGCGCAGCGAGTTCGGCAGGCGGGATTCCGGCTATGGAATGCCGGCACAGAACGGCGTCGCCCGCAGCACTTTCGCGGTCACGCTGGTCGCGGCAATCCTGTTCGCCGTGTGGTCGGGCGCGACCACGTTCTATCTCCTGTTCAGCGACGACATCCTGCATCGCATAGCAATTTCGCAATCGGAATCGAGCCGCACGCAGGACGCGCAGATCGCGGCACTCACGACCGAAATCGAGCGCCTGCGCTCCACCAAATTCGTCGATCAGGAAAAGATCGAGCGGCAGCTTTCGGATCTGTCCCGCATCCAGCGCCTGATCGACGCGCGCCATAACGCACTGGCCGCGCTCGCGCAGTCGGTCAACCGCAACTCCGATATCACCGGCTCGATCCCGGCCGCGGCCGCGCCGCTGCCCCCGCCGCCCGCTTCCGAAGACACGGCACCAGCACCGAAACCGCGGCCGCTATCCGATACGCTGTTGTTCGATCCGCCGGTCGAGCGCTCCGCCTCGATCCAGTCGCGCGTCAATTTTCCGCGCAGCGCGGTCGCGCCCGCAGGCGGCGACGAAAAACGCCAGCGCGAGCTTTCCGCTGCCGCACGCGCGCTCTCGAAACTCGGCGCGCAGCAGGCGCGGACATTGAACAGCATCGAACTCGAACTCGACCAGCGCACTTCGCGAACGAAAAAAGCGATTGCCGAACTCGGACCGCGTCTGCAAATTGCGCAGAGAGCGCAGAATACGCCTATGGGCGGTCCGTTCGTACCGCTGACCAGCGTCCCCGAAGATACCTTCATGCGGCAGGTGTTCCGCATCCGCCTGGCAGCGGAGGAGCAGGAACGCCTGCGTAAGCAACTCGACGGCCTGCCCGTTACGCTCCCCGTGCTTGGCCCGGCGGAAATCACGAGCGGCTTTGGCCCGCGCGTTGACCCGTTCCTGAAGCGGCTTGCAATGCATGCGGGCGTCGATATTCGCGGCGAAAGCGGCGACCCGGTTCGCGCGGCCGCCAGCGGAACCGTGGTCCATGCCGAGCGCCACAAAGCCTATGGCCTGATGGTCGAGATCGACCACGGCAACGGGCTAGTGACCCGCTACGCGCACCTATCTGCGATTATCGTCAAGGAAGGCGCCAAGGTTCCCGCAGGTGCCCTCCTAGGCAAGATCGGCTCGACGGGACGTTCGACTGCGCCTCATTTGCATTTTGAGGTCCGACTTAACGGCGATGCGGTCGATCCGCGCCGTTATCTGCGCGCCGGAAAGCAACTCGCCGGGTTCCAGTGAGGCCAACAGGTCACGCGTTGAAGCCCTGTTAGCCATCTCTGAGCGATTTTTATTCAAATCGCCGGGAACCGCGGAACGCCTGCAGGACCAGCGCATTAACCGCCGAAGTACTTGCGTGAGGATCTTGTGGGGAACTTTTTACCAGCAGTAGTTGCGCGGAACTCCGGCGGTATCCGGGGGTTACCTATCCGGCTGCTAACTCGCAACGCCATGGGGCGTGAGACCCCTCCAAAGGCGGACGTGACTGAAGAGGCTGAAATGAGCGAAATTGAAACCGACCCGAACGAAATCAACGCCAACTCGCCGGCTGAGCCGCGGGATAACGGGCCAAATCCGGGATTTGACAACAACGACCGGCCTTATGGCGATGCCGGCAATCTCTACGAAATCCCGCGCGTCCGGTCCGACGATCCGCCGCTGCGGAACTGGTGGACGGACGACGAACCGCAAAAAGACGGCAGCGGCTCGCAGCACAACGGCTGATTATTCGGCGGCGACCGCCACCGCTTCAAAGCGTGGCACACGCCGCTCGTTATCCTCGACCCAGGCATTGCCCGCGAACCACTCATGATCGCGCTCGCAATGCGGGCAATAGCTCCGCGAGAAGAACACCGGCGACGAATAGAATTTCTCGCGCTCCGCGCGCAGGCCGGTCGGGATGGCTTCGCCGGTGACCGGGCACTCGAACATCACGTTACCCATCTTCTCCTCCTCCGCTTTCTTCCGTTTCACGGCGGTTGGTAAGCGGATCAGGTGAAGGCAGTACGACGGGAACCGCACCATTGCGGGGTCATATTGCGGCGGGATCGGGTCCGGAGCCTGAACGAATTGTAACAATGAAAAACCGCCGGAGATTTCTCTCCGGCGGCTGTTTTATCTCGCAGTCGCGAAAAGTTTATCCGCGCAGTTTTACGCGGCCTTTTCGGAAGTGCGCTTGTCGAGATCGCGCAATTCACGCCGCAAAATCTTGCCGACGTTGGTCTTCGGCAGATCGGAGCGGAATTCGATGTATTTCGGCTTCTTGTAGCCAGTGAGTTGCTCGGCCGCGAACTTCATCAGATCCTGTTCGGTGAGGTTCGGATCTTTCTTCACCACGAACAGTTTCACGGCCTCGCCCGAGTTTGCATCGGGAACGCCGATGACCGCGCATTCGAGCACGCCCGGATGCATCGCCATCACACCTTCGACTTCGTTCGGATAGACGTTGAAGCCCGAGACGTTCACCATGTCCTTCTTGCGGTCGACGATATAGACGTAGCCGTCGTTATCGATGCGGCCGATGTCGCCGGTGCGGAAGAAGCCGTCCGAGGTCATCACCTTCGCGGTCTCTTCCGGGCGCTGCCAGTAGCCGGCCATCACCTGCGGGCCTTTCGCAGTGATTTCGCCGACTTCACCGAGCGGCACTTCCTTGCCCTCTTCGTCGCGGATCGAAATCAGCGTTGAAGGAACGGGCAAGCCGATCGAGCCGTTGAACGCTGTGTTATCGCCTGGGTTACAGGTCAGCACAGGCGCCGTCTCCGAAAGACCGTAGCCTTCGAGGATCGGAGCACCCGTTGCGGCCAGCCACTTGTCGGCGACCGCTTTCTGCACGGCCATGCCGCCGCCGTTCGCGACTTTCAGCATCTTCCAGTCGATCTTGCCGAAGTCCGGGTGGTTGAGCAGCGCGTTGTAGAGCGTGTTCACCGCCGGGAAGGTCGTGACCTTGTACTTCTGCAATTCCTTGATCAGCGCCGGCAGATCGCGCGGATTGGCGATCAGCAAGCAGCACGCGCCTGCGCGCACGCCAAGGAAGAAGCACGCGGTGAGCGCGAAGATGTGATAGAGCGGCAGCGCCGTCAAAATCATCAACTGCTCGACCTTCGGTTCTTTCTCCAGCACCGGCTGCAACCACGCATCGTTCTGCAAGATATTCGCGATCACGTTGCGATGGGTGAGCGTTGCACCCTTCGAGACGCCGGTGGTGCCGCCGGTATATTGCAGGAAGGCGACATCCTGCGGCCCAAGCTGCTGCTTGGTGAGCGAGAGGCCCTTGCCCTTCGAGAGTGCCGCGTTGAACTGCACGGCCGTCGGCAGGTTGTAGGCCGGCACCAGCTTCTTCACCTTGCGCACGACGAAGTTCACGATCGTGCCTTTGAAGCCGAGCATATCGCCCATATTGGCGAGGATCACGTGCTTCACGCTCTTGGTCTTCGAGAGCACTTTTTCCAGCGTGGACGCAAAGTTTTCGAGAATGACGATCGCGGATGCGCCGGAGTCGTTGAGCTGATGCTCGAGTTCGCGCGGCGTATAGAGCGGGTTCACGTTCACGACGGTGTAGCCCGCGCGCAAGATGCCGGAGATAGCGACCGGATATTGCAACACGTTCGGCATCATCACGGCGACGCGGTCGCCTTTCTTCAGGCCGAGGGACTGAAGATAAGCGCCAAGCGCCGTCGAATTGGTATCGACGTCGCCGTAGGTCAGCGCCTTGTCCATCGAGATGAAGGCTTTGCGGTCGCGATACTTGACGAAGCTCTCTTCGAGTACCTGCACGAGCGACGTATAAGCGTCGGCGTTGATTTCAGGCGCGACACCCTTCGGATATTTCTTGAGCCAGATTTTTTCCACGGCTTAACTCCCTCCCGGAATTACAGTTTTGTTTTTTCTTGCTTGCCTGACGAATACCAAAGGCGAGCCGTAAAATGAAGCGTCCGTTACGGCAGCTTTATGCGCAAGCGGGAACCTGCGGCTGGCATTACCGTAACGGCATCAAGGGTTTGGCTGCGGCTCTGTAGAAACGCTGCCTACGCCGGAAGCTCGCCAAACCCCTTCCCTGCTTTCGCGGGAGCGCAGCGGATCAGGCGGCTGTCTTGAACGGCAGCCTGCCGGTGTTTCACCGCTTCGCGATACACGGGATCGCGGATCATCTCGACGAAGGCCGAAACACTCGGATATTGCGCGATGAAGCAATGATCCCAGCGTTCGCTTTGCGGTCCGATCAGCATCAACTCGAACTTGCCCTGCCAGACGATCTTGCCGCCTAGGCGCTCGAACACCGGCAGGCTCTCGCGGCCATAGGCGGCATAGGCCTCGGCACCCGTCGCTTTTCTTCCGTCCGGATAGTTGGCTGCCGCACGGAGCTGCACAAGGTTCAGCATCTGGATCGGCCCTTCGCGATTGTTGTCGCGAAAGGCGGCGAAGATTTCTTTGGTGGGGTCGATGTGGGAGGTCATTTCAAAAACAACTCACCTTCGTAACTTCGAGGATCAGGACTCCATCCTCAATCACCCTTCCCGTCAAAGTCATTCTTTTGCCCACGAGGCATTCGGCGGGAAGCGCGCCCTTCCCCTTCAGGGTCATCACCTGACACGGCGCTCCCGCGAACTTGCCCGGCCAGAACCATTCGCCGGCGTCCCACACCGGCGGAATGATGATCTCGCCCTCTAACGTGACCGTCTCGCCCGCCTTGCAGGATGCGGCGTCCGCAACCTGCAAAGAGAAAAGAACGATTGCCGCTGCGAGAATCCATTTGCACATGGCGCGAGCATAAAGAAAAAGCCCCGCGATTTCCCGCGGGGCTTTCTCGCCGGAAGTTCAGCCGATCAGCACTTGCCTGCCTGCACGTAGCAAAGCGGGTTCTGCTGCACGCAGACCGAGCGCGCTTCATCGGCGGTCTTGCCTTTGGCGGTGCAGACCTTGGCGCTCAGCGGAATCGGGATCGGGCAACGGACGCAGAACGAGCGCGAAGGCGTGGTCCAGTTACGCCAGGTGCGCTTCACCTTCTGGGTAACGGTCTCTTCCTTTTTCGGCTGGGCGGCCTGCACACGCTCGATCGGCGTGTAATTCAGTTCAGGGGCAATGGAAGTCAGCGGGGTGGCCGGCACGAAGCTCGCAGACGCGAACAGAATGCCGGCCGCAATCAATGTGCGGCGCATAAGGTTCTCTCCCAAATATAGACCCTTACCCGGCCAAGCCGGGCGTGGGGCCGATGCCTCTCAACATCGTGTCGGAACAAAAAGTTCCTTTGGGCTTAGCCGCGCTGCGCCTTGTCTTTGGTGTTCTGCGCAACAATAGCATCGCGCGCCGCTTTCCATTCCGCGTCACCCCACTTGCGAAGCTCGTAGAAGTTGCCACCGGTGGCGAGCGCCTGTGCGCCGTCCATCGCGATCATTTCGCCGGAAAGCCAGTCGCAACCCGGCGACATCAGGAAAGTCGCGAGATTCTGCAATTCCTCGAGCGTGCCGGGCCGGCCCATCGGGTTGCGCGCGGCCGTGCGCGCCCCCGGCTTCTCGCCGGGGTTCAGACGCTTGCTCATGCCTTCGGTCGGAATTTCGCCGGGGGCGATTGCGTTGAGCCGAATGCCGTAGCGGCCCCATTCGGAGGCAAGCGACGTCGTCATCGCCGCGACCGCGGCCTTGCTCATGGTGGACGGCACCACGAACGGCCCGCCGTTTCTGACCCATGTCACCGAGATCGAAACCACGCTGCCTTTGTGCTTGCCCGCGATCCAGCGTTTGCCCACTGCCTGCGTCACATAAAATGTGCCGCGCATCACGATGTTGGCGACCGCGTCGAAGCCGTTCGGGGAAAGATCCTCGGTGCGCGAGATGAAGTTGCCGGCGGCGTTGTTCACGAGCCCGGTCAGCGGCGCTTCCTTGAAAATCTCGCCTACCATCGCATCGACCGCCGCGGCATCGCGGATATCGACGCCGTAAGCCGAGACCTTGCCGCCATGCTGCTTCATGAGCGCGGCAGCGGTATCGTCGCACACCTGTTTGCGGCGTCCGCAGATCGCGATTTCCGCGCCCAGCGACAGGAATTTCTCGCTCATCGCGCGGCCGAGACCGGTGCCGCCGCCGGTCACGAGGATTTTCTGGCCCTTCATCAAGCCGTTCTGAAACACGAGCGCCTCCCCTATTTTTATTTGCGCGTAGCGTCGGGCAAGGCCGCTATTGCGTCAACCATCGGGAGCGTTAGGCTGACGTAGCGTCCGCCAGCGGTTGAGGGCTTCATGCGAATTCTGATTGCAGTTCTGATGTCGCTTTCGCTCAGCGCGCACGCCCATGCGCAATCCGGCAGCAGCGGCGACACACCTTCGCCCTCGCAAGCAAAACCGCAGGAGCAATCCCAGGCACTCAGCAATGCCGAAGCGCTTCGGGTCATCAGCAGAGAATGGAACGATCTGGTCGGCTGGTTACTGATCAGCGAACGGCTGGTCGCCGCCAATACGCCTCCTGCGGACTGCAAGAGCGAAGCGATCTCGCCGCCGCAATTCGATTTCCTGCTCAACGCCGAGCGCGCGGGCCTCGTCACGATCCGCTACTGGGACGACCGCGGCGCGTTTCTCAAGGAGAAAGATTATACGAACAGGGAGATCATCGAGTTTGCCGTTAACGGCCGTTTGCAGAAGATGACCATCATCCCAACCAAGCTGGCGCAGAAGGAACAGGTGAAGCTCGAAGTTCACAGCCGCACCGGCTGCATGAGCTTCAAGGTCGGCGACTACAAGATCGAGCACGTCACCGAGAACCGTAGCTTACGCAAAGGCGCGATCGAACTCGCCGCGGTCAACGTCACCTATAGCGTCGACTACCGGCCGATCTACAAACAAGTGTACTCGGCCGGCAAAGTAAAGATCGACAGCAAGCGCAAGGCGAACGTGCTTCTGCGGTTCGACGCGGCTGGCAAGCGCTGGCGTATTATCGCCTTCGATGCCGCAAATATCGGCGAGGACATCAAGCCGGTGAATATTCCGGCGGTCTACGACAAACTGTAAAAAGCGCGTCAGGCGACCTTCTTCGTGACTACGCCCGCGCCTTCCATCAGCATCACTTTGTTCAGGAGTTTGACCAGCGCATAGACCGACTCGATCGCGGGCGCCGGCGTATTCGTGATTTTCGCCATTTCGAGAATGGAGCCGATAAGCGCTTCGGTCTCAAGCGAGCGGCCGGCTTCGACATCCTGCAACATCGAGGTCTTGTGCGCACCGACGGACTCCGCGCCAGCAATGCGCTTGTCGATGGTGACGCGGAAAGTGACGCCTAACTTCTCCGCGATGTCCTGTGCTTCCTTCATCATGGTTGCGGCGAGCGCGCGGGTTTCCGCGAACTGGCAGATGTCCACGAGCGTCGCGTGCGTGAGCGCCGAGATCGGGTTGAACGAAAGATTGCCCCAGGCCTTCAGCCAGATTTCCGAGCGGATGTCTTTCAACACGCGCGACTTTAAGCCAGCTTTCACGAACAGATCGTGCAGCGATTTCGTGCGCGCTTGTGTCTTGCCGTCGAGTTCGCCGATCGGGAAGCGGTCACCTTCGACGTGATGGATGACGCCAGGTGCCGTGATTGCGGCAGCGGGATACACGACGCAGCCGATCAGGCGGTCGGCAGGAATCTTCTTCGAAAGCACACCCGACGCATCGAGGCTCGCTAACCGCTGGTTATCGTATTTTCCGCCGAGCTTCTGGAAGTACCACCAAGGCAGACCGTTCTGCACGGTGAGTACGACCGTGTCCTTGTCCATCAGATGCTCGATGTCGCGCACGACCGAATCGAGGAAGTGCGCCTTCACCGCAAGCACGACCAGATCCTGTTTGCCCGCTTCCGATGCCTTGTTCACCGCCTTCATCTTCGCGGTTTGCACCTTGCCGTCATGCCACTCTAACTTCAGACCGTTCTTCTGGATCGCCTGAAGATGTGCGCCCTGATCGATCACGGTGACATCCTCGCCCGCAAGCGCGAATTTTGCCGCAAGCAGTCCGCCGATCGCGCCAGCACCAACCACGCAGATGCGGCGCGGCTTCGGCGCTTCGCCCAACAGAAACGGCGACGGCAGCACCTGATCGAATTTATTAGTGAGCGTCCCCACTCCGTCGATCACGATATCGACGACGTTGTTCGCCGCCTCCATCACGCCGACGCCGAGCGAAGTGCCGCAGGCGATGATGTCGCCGGGCATCAGGGTCATGTCTTTCGAGACGGCTGCCACAAGTTTATGCGGCGGGAAGAACATATCCGTCACCGGATAGTTCTGCCGCTCTTTGCCGTTCAGCACCGTCTTGATACGCAACTTCATCGGGTCGACGCCGGTCGTGATCGCAGGGCCGAATACGCCGAAGGTGTCGAAGCTTTTCGCACGCGTCCACTGATCGAAGGTCGGAAACTTCTTCATCAGATCGACTGCGGTGACGTCGTTCACACAGGTGTAGCCGAAGATGTATTCACCGGCTTGCTCCTCCGTAATATTCGAGCACTTCTTGCCGATGACGACGCCGAGTTCGCCTTCGTAAACGATCTTTCCGTCATAAGTCGAAGGCCGCCGGATCGGCTCGCCGTGCGGGTGATAAGCGTTCGGTGCCTTGATGAAGTAGAGCGGCTCGGTTGGGTGCTGGAAGTCGTTCTTCGCGGCAAGCTCGTGGAAATTATTCCACAGACAGACCATCTTCGAGGGCTCGCAGGGCGTGGTCAGCTTCACATCCGAAAGTTTCACGCTTTCGCCGGTCGCCTTCGGGTTCGCGAACAGGTCGCCTTCGTGAACCTTGATCGTGTCGCCTTCCAGCGTGCCGAATTGCTTTTTGCCGCCGCGCTCGAAGCGAACCCACTGCGTCATCGTTTTTCTCCCGAATTATTGCGGCGCAGTATTTTTTCTGCGCTTGGATCGGCGCGATCATGACGTTCCGCCTAGCGAAAGCAAGTTCCCGCGGCCCGCAAGCGCGAATGCCTGCTTTGCACAATCTATTTGCTTGGCCTTGCTGTAGCCGCGAAGAGAGGTTCCTGTTCCGATCTGCGTTGGTTCAGTCTTTGGCGGGGCACTGATGGCGGCGACGGCAGAGCTGACGGAGTTTGTGCGGTTACTCGCGGAGTAGGCTTCGGCTTCTCCGGTGCGCGCATCTATGTGTTCGGAAGCCGCGTCCGCGGCGAACGCCGCCCCGACAGCGATCTCGATGTCTATATCGAGTTCGAAGGTGTCACGCGCGACGACATGGCCTAGTGGCTCGATAACCAGCGCGACAACTTCGAGGAAATTCAGTCGAAACTGCCGTGCAAATTCAACCCGCTCGATCCGAGCGATCCGCTGCGGCTGAAAATCGTGAAGGCGCCGGTCACCTACCGCGACCGCAATGTCTTCTGCGTGATGACGCCTGCGAAAGCCGCCTGATTATTCGACATCCTCGACGCTATCCGGCCCGCCGCCGAATACCTTCTGCGCGAGCGTTGCGTGCATGAAGTCGTCGAGATCGCCGTCCAGAACATCCTGTGGCGCGGACGAGGTCTCTCCGGTGCGTAGATCCTTCACCAGCTGATACGGCTGCAAGACGTAAGAACGGATTTGATGGCCCCAGCCGATGTCGGTCTTCGCGGCCTGATCGGCGGCGGCCTTCTCTTCGCGGCGCTTTAATTCGGCCTGATAGAGTTTCGCGCGCAGCATATTCCACGCCTGCGCGCGGTTCTTGTGCTGCGAGCGGTCGCCTTGCGAAACGACCGCGATGCCGGTCGGAATGTGCGTCAAGCGAACTGCGGACTCGGTCTTGTTCACGTGCTGGCCGCCCGCGCCGCCCGAGCGCATGGTATCGACACGCACATCGGATTCCGCGATCTCGATTTTGATATCGTCATCGACCACCGGATAAACCGTGATCGACGAGAACGAAGTGTGGCGCCGAGCATTCGCGTCGTAAGGCGATATACGCACCAGGCGATGCACGCCGTTCTCGGTTTTCAGCCAGCCATAAGCATTCTTGCCTTTGACTTCGATGGTCGCGGATTTGATGCCAGCGGTTTCGCCGTCGCTCTGCTCCACGAGCGCGATCTTGAATTTACGCTTTTCCGCCCAGCGCGTGTACATACGGAGCAACATCGAAGCCCAGTCCTGGCTCTCGGTGCCGCCCGCGCCCGCGTGAACTTCAAGATAAGCGTCGTTCGCGTCGGCTTCGCCGGACAAGAGCGCTTCCATCTGGCGGCGGCCGGTCTCGGCTTTCAATTCAGCGAGTTTACTTTCCGCGTCCTTGACGGTCGCGTCGTCCTTCTCGGCTTCGCCGAGCGCGATCAGTTCAATGCTGTCGGAGAGATCGGTTTCGATCCGCCGGATCGAAGAAAGCGCATCTTCGAGCGAAGTGCGCTCCTGCATCGCTTTCGATGCCTTTTGCGGGTCGTCCCAAAGCTTCGGTTCTTCGGCGAGCGCGTTCAGCTCAGCCAGACGTTTTTCGGATTTCTCGACGTCAAAGAGACCTCCTCAGCAGTTCGACCGACTGCTTAATTTCTTCGACGAGTTTCTGGGTTTCCGCGCGCATAGTTCGATTCTCTTTTCGGGCGAGACATATATGTCAACGTGTCGTCCCGGCCAAGCGAGGCAAAGCCAAGCGCGAGCCGGGACCCATACTCCCAGTATCAGTTATGAAGGCAGGTGGTTATGGGTCCCCGCTTTCGCGGGGACGACCGGAGAGTTTTCACCAAAGCCCGCGGCCGCGGGTGAAGAAGCCCTGCTGATCGGGCGAGCTTGAGCGGTTCGGGTTGCCGCCGATCGGATTGCCGTTCTCGTCGTTGAAGCCGACGATGGATAACGAGTCCGGCGGTGCGGTGCCAGGACGGAACGCTTCGAGAATGATCCGCTTGTCGTCGGATTGCGCGCGCAAGCCGGTCGCGAGATCGACACGAACGAGCTTCAGGCCCGGCGGAACGCGGAACGGCTGCGGCGGACGATCGGCAAGCACTTCCTTCAGGAAATCGCGCACGATCGGGGCCGCATACTGGCCGCCGGTGATGCCGCGGCCCAGCGGACGCGGGCGGTCATAGCCAAGATAAACGCCGACCACGAGATCGGGCGTGAAGCCCATAAACCAGACGTCCTTTTCGTCGTTGGTGGTGCCGGTCTTGCCGGCCACCGGACGATTGAGCGGGCGCAACACAGTGCCGGTGCCGCGCAGAACCACGCCTTCCATCATGGACGTGATCTGGTACGCGCTCATCGGATCGATCACGAGTTCGCGGCGGTCAACCAGCGTCGGCTCGGACTGGTTTTTCCAGGCCTGATTTTCGCAGCCCTGACATTGCCTGTCGTCGTGCTTGAAGATCGTCTTGCCGTAGCGGTCCTGCACGCGGTCGATGAGGCTTGGCGTCACCTTGCGGCCGCCGTTCGCGAACATCGAATAGCCGGCGGCCATGCGAAGCAAAGTCGTCTCGCCCGCGCCGAGCGCAAACGAAAGATAAGGCGGCATCTTGTCGTAGACGCCGAAGCGGCGCGAATATTCCTGCACCAGCGGCATACCGACATCCTGCGCAAGACGCACGGTCATCACGTTGCGCGAATGTTCGATGCCGAAGCGAAGCGTCTGCGGCCCGTAGAACTTGCCGGAATAATTCTGCGGATTCCACGCCGCCTGCCCTGGGCCCTGCTCGATCTCGAGCGGTGCATCCATCACGATGGTGGACGGCGTGTAGCCGTTGTCTAGTGCCGCCGCATAGACGAACGGCTTGAAGGACGAGCCGGGCTGGCGATAGGCCTGCGTCACGCGGTTGAATTGGCTTTCGTCGAACGAGAAGCCGCCGACGAGTGCCAGCACGCGGCCGGTCCAGGGATCCATCACGACGAGGCCGCCGGAAACTTCGGGCACCTGTTGGAGGCGCCACTGGTTTTCCGTCTTGCCGTCGAGCTTCGAGACGTAAACGACATCGCCCGGCGCGAACACCTGGCGCATAGCCTTCTTGGTCCACTTCACGCCGTCGGCGGGAATGATACCGGTCTGACGCTCTTTGGAGAGCACGCCGCCGCGGTCACGCTGCGGCTGAAAACCGATGGTCGTGGCTTGATCGGTCACCTGAAGCACGACGGCGAGCTTCCAGCCGGTGTCGTTGAGCTGGCGGATTTCGGCGAGCTTCGTTCCCCAGTCCGAACCCGGCACCGGATCGATCTTCTGCTGCGCGCCGCGCCAGCCGCGGTTTTCGTCGAAGCGAATAAGACCGTCGGTGAACACGCGGCGCGCGACCACCTGCATCTTCGGGTTCAGCGTGGTGCGGACCGAGAGACCGCCTTTGTAAAGTTTCTCTTCGCCGTAGCGCTGGAAGATTTCGCGGCGGACTTCCTCGGCGAAGTATTCGGCATTGAACTGGTTCGGCCCCTGCGCGCGTGTCGCGATCTCGAGCGGCTTCTTCTTCGCTTCGCTGCCTTCCTGCGCCTTGATCGCGCCGGTGATAACCATCTGGTCGATCACCCAGTTGCGGCGGGTGGTAGCGGCATCGCGCTGGCGGAACGGATGATAGTTGTTCGGCGCTTTCGGGAGTGCCGCGAGATAAGCGACCTCTTCGACGGTCAGTTGATGCACGGACTTGTCGAAGTAGAGCAGCGACGCGGCGGCGATGCCGTATGCGCCGAGGCCGAGATAGATTTCGTTGAGATAAAGCTCGAGAATCTTTTCCTTCGAGAACGCGCGCTCGATGCGCAGCGCGAGCAATGCTTCCTTGATCTTGCGGTTGATCGAGGTTTCGTTGCCGGTGAGGAAGTTCTTCGCGACCTGCTGCGTAATCGTGGATGCGCCCTGCGGGCGGCGGCCGGTGCCGTATTGCTCGATGTTGTTGACCACCGCGCGCGCGATGCCGAACAGGTCGATGCCGCCATGCTCCCAGAAATTCTTGTCTTCGGCCGAGGTGAAGGCGTCAAACACGCGCTTCGGGATCGCCTGCACCGGCAGATAAAGGCGCCGCTGTTCGGCGTATTCGGCGACCAGCGAGCCATCGACCGCGTGAACGCGCGTCATGACCGGCGGTTCGTAATTCTGGAGCTGCGAAAAGTCAGGCAGGTCTTTGGAGAAGTGCCAGACCGCCCAGGTCACGCCGACGGCGCCGACCACGAATAGGATCGCGCCAGCCGCGAACAAGAAGCCAAGAAATCTTACGAGAAAGCGCATTTCTTTCCGACCTGCCCTGCCGCGATTCAGCCGCTAGGCCTTAAGGAGACCCCAATCGGCCCTAATTCGGCGCTCGCGTCCAGCCCCTTAAGCGCAAAATAGCGTTATCGGGATACCTTGTGTCCTACTTGGCACGGAAGGCTAAAATTAGACCGTCCCGCCAGACACATAAGCCAGAAGTAGTCGCGAAGTTCCGGACGATCAACCCGCGGAATTCGGGGCGGCTTCCATGGCGTTTCCACGCCACTGGAATGAGCGCCCTCGCCAGCCCTCGAACCATAGTGCCGGCAGGAGCAGGTCGCGTAAAATTCCCATCAATGGCGAACGCCAAGTCCAATGCCAGCCGAGGAACCGGGCCATCAACGCCTCGGCGCCATACCAGAACCCTGCGAACGCTATGCCGAGCCACCACGGCAGCCCGGCAAGATTTGCGGCGATGCCGACCATTACCGAAGGCCAGACGCCGCCGGAAAAGATTTCGAGCGCAAAGCAGAGCGGAAAACTCACGCGTCTGAGCCGTGCCCAGCGCACCTGCCGCGCCCAGACTTCCTTCACGCCACGGTTGCCGAGCGGCTGCACGAAACAAGAGTCGGCAAGCCGAACCACGAGCCCCGCGTTGCGTACGATCTTGGTCGAAGCTGCGTCTTCGGCGGTTTCCGCACCGAGTGCTGCGATGCCGCCGTTCGCATCCAGAAGATCGCGCCGCCAGAGCATCGACTTGCCCTGCGCGAAACCGGCTCCGATCGCATCCGCGAAATATTGCCAGCGTGCCTGATACTCATTCAGAAAAGCGCATTCGAATTCGGCGGGAATACTTTGCGGGGCGGCGCCAACCGGCGGCGCACAGACGAGGCCGGTCTCTTCGTCCCAAACTTCGAACATCCGCTGCAAGTAATCCTGCGGCAGGATTACGTTTGAGTCCGAAAGCACAATCCATTCGTGCTTCGCCCCTAACCACCCCTTCACGCAGTTATTGAGCTTCGGGTTTTCGCTGACCGCATCGTCGCCGATGAGAAGCCTCGCCTCGGCTTGCGGATATTGCGCGAGCAAGGAACGCAGCAACGCAATCGCAGGATCGTTCGGCTGCGCAACGCAAAAGATGATTTCATAGCGCGGGTAAGCGAGATGAAAGGTCGAGCGCAGTGTCGCTTCCGCATCTGCATCCACGCCGCAAACAGGCCGCACGATGGTGACCGGCGGCGTGCCGAACATGGAATTGGCGACGGGCTTTCTACGCAGCTTGAACACCGGCAGCGCGATGCTGGTCAGATGAATCGCGGCGGCGACAGCGCCAATGCCTGCGAACAACCAAATCAGCGAGTTCATCCCCGCCTGATGCAATGAATCTCATGTCAGGCGTGTGACAGTCAGTCCGGGAGTTTGCGCGCGAGTTGAATAGCGCCGAAACAGGCAAAGATGCCCCCGAAACAGATGATTTTACCGTAGTCGGGCAAATGTTGCGCGATGAAATCGGTCTGCGACATGAAACCCAAGCCGCACGCGAACACAGTCAGCACGAAAGTTACCGCGCGCTTCGGATTCAGCACATAGGCAGCAAAGCCTTCCAGCATTGCGCCTCACCTCCGCTTGCTGCAACTCAGCGGCTTCGGCTGGCAGGCAATGCCGATGTTGTTTGCCGCATCGTACTTGCCGTCACTGGCGCGCGTGAAACGGCGGCACCCGTCGGTCGCCTCGATGCAGTCCGCACCCAGCTTCTCAAACTCGTTCGGCTGCGCAGGCAACGCCTTTTGCGGCGCTGTCCGCGACGGCACCGGCAAGTCGGCGGTAAGTGCTCCTCCGGCGAGAACCGTAAATGCCGCGGCGGAAACCAGAACGATTTTGAGGAGAACTTTCACGAAGCGGAGTCTAGGCCCGTTCGGCCCGCGCGGCTAGCATCGCGCGAGACCGAAACCGGGAGCAAAACACATGGCCGAACCCATCCTCGTCGAGCGAAGGAACCGCATCGTCATCGTCACGGTCAACCGGCCGGAACGGCGCAACGCTTTCGATCTCGCCACCGCCGAAGCGATATATAAAGTCTTCAAGCAGTTCGATGCCGACGACACGCTCGATGTCGCGGTGCTTACCGGCGCCGGTGGAAATTTCTGCGCGGGTGCGGATCTGCACGCACTGGCAGGCGGTGAGAAGCGGCCCTTTCTCGCTGCGGGCGACTTCGCGCCGATGGGCTGCACACGGCTGAAACTTTCCAAGCCCGTGATTGCCGCAATCGAAGGTTATGCGGTCGCGGGCGGCATCGAGGTCGCTTCGTGGTGCGATATGCGCGTCGCGGCAAAGTCGGCAGTGTTTGGTGTGTTCTGCCGCCGTTTCGGCGTGCCGCTGGTCGATCTCGGCACGATCCGCCTCCCTCGCCTGATCGGCCACAGCCGCGCGATGGATCTGATCCTCACCGGACGCCCGGTGAAAGCAGACGAAGCTCTGCAGATGGGCTTGGCCAACCGTGTCGTCGAAGACGGCAAGGCGCTGGAGGCAGCAACCGAGATCGCCGAACAGCTTTCCGCTTTTCCGCAAATCTGTATGCGAGCGGACCGTCTGTCTGCGATCAACCAATGGTCGCTGGATTGGGATGAAGCAACAAAGAATGAAATGAACGGCGGATTGCCGGCGGTTCAGAAGGAAGCAATTACCGGCGCAGGCCGCTTTTCAAGCGGTACCGGCCGTCATGGAAAATTCTAGCTTGGCTAGCTGGCGCGCGCGTTCTTGATGGTCGTAAGCGCGTCGTCGAGCGCCTGCCGCTCGGCGCGCTCCGCCTGCTCCGCGATTTCGGCCGCAGCCGCACGGCCTTCGGTTTTATCAGCCATCTCGGTCCACATCGCCGCGAGCTGACTGAAGTTCTTTCTATGAAAATCGTCCTGCGCTTCTTCCGCACGCTTCGCGCAGTCTTCGGCACGCCTCCGATAATCCGCCGCATGGATCATGACGGGGTACCCCCAAACTAATTGTCCGCCGCCGGAACGCTCCAATGCTGTGGGAAGTTTCGCTCGATTGCAAAGAATTTATGACGGAGTTGTCCACACCGCGTGACGATTTTTCATTGACCGGGACAAAGTCTCGTCAGCGCTGGACGCCAAGCGCCTGAAATTCCTGCTCTATCGCCGCGCGGATTTTTTTCGCCTCAGCAATATCAGTAGTTCCACCTGTCACATCGTTGCGGCGCAACTTGATAAGCCCTCGCAAGTAGAGCGCCTGCGCGCGTTTCGGGTTTGCTTTCAACGCGATCTCGCAATCGGCTAAAGCGTCGTTGAGATTTCCGAGCCGGAAATTGGCGAGCGCACGATTATGGTGCGCTATGTCGTTTTCCGATCTTACGCGAAGCGAGACATTGCAATCGTCGAGCGCTTCCTTTGCGCGGCCCACGGCAGCCAGCGCCCAACAGCGGTTATTGAGCGCCGCTACATAATGCGGTGCAAGAAGGATTGCCTCGTCATAGTCCGCAATCGCCCGCTCGTAGTTATTGCGAAGACGCCATTCCGCACCGCGGCTGTTGTAAAGTTCGGCCAACCGGTCGCCCTTGAAGGCACCGGAAGCGATTGCGTCAGAACAGGCTGCGATTGCGTTTTCGCCGGATTGCTTCACGCAGGCATCGGAATCCGCCGGCTGGGCGAAAGCGGGCGCGAAGAACAAGCAAAAAAGCAACAGCAGCGGTAATGGCTTACTTGACGCCATAGCGCTCGAATTCCTGCGCGATTGTAGGCGCGGCGGCGGTAGCCGTCGCAATATCGGCCTGCCCGCGTTTGTCGCCCTTCTTCAGCTTCGCAAGCCCACGGCCATACATCGCGCTGACGGTATTGGGTTGCAACTTCAGCACCGCGTCATAGTCGGCAATCGCAAGATCCCACTTGCCCTGCTTGAGGTAAACCAGCGCGCGGCTGTCCAGCGTATTCGGCTCGTTCGCAATCAGCCGCAGGGACTCGTTGCAGTCTGCCAGCGCGGCATCGAGGTTGTTCGCAATCGCCTGCACGAAGCAGCGATTGTTCCATGCGCCGGCATGATCGGGCCTGATCTTGATCGCTTCGTTGTAGTCGGCAATCGAACGCGGGAAGTCGCGAATGCGGCGGTAGGCGACGGCGCGGCCGACAAAAGCGTAGAAATCTTTGCTGCCGAGCTTGATCGATTCCGAGAAATCCTCGATCGCCTTCGCGGAATCGCCGGTCTGCAAATAAGAATGTCCGCGCAAGGTGTAGGCGGGCGCTTCCTTGGGCAGCAGCACAATCGCTTCGGTCAGCAACTGAATCGAAGTGGTCGGATCGCCGCCTTCAAGCGCCTTCGACGCCTTCTCCATGAGATCGCGCTGCTTCGCGATATTCGGATCTACTTGTTGCTGCGGCGGCGTCTCCTGCTTTTTCTGCGGCTGCTGCGCCGAGCGGAACGAAGGCCAGCCGTAGATCGTCACATAGGCTGCGGCACCGCCCGCGACGAAGAGCGCAAACAAGGCCGCCGCCACGACGACGATCGTGCTTGAGCTGGTTCCCTGCCCGGCGCTTCGCCGCGCACGGCCACGCGGCTGACGTTGCGCGCGGCGCTGTTCCTGTTCGCGCATCCGGAGCGTGCGCTCGTCGGGATAATTCTCGTCCGCTTCCGGCTCGTAAGACGGCTCGTAATATTCCTCCTGGTAGGCCTCCTGTTCATAGACCTCTTGGACCTCTTGCGGCGGCGCGGCCGGACGACGCTGCACGGGAGGCTGTTGGACCGGAGGACGCGGCACCACTGGCGGTCGCGGCCGCTCGACCGGCGGCGTTGCCACGGGCACGCGTGGACGCGGTGCATTCACACGCGGCGGCGCGCGGAAATATTCGTTCTCGCCTGCCGCTTCAGCATTCTCGTTGAAGACGGCTTCGGCTTCGACCATCTGGATCGCTTCTTCGAGCGCGCGCTGCTCGGCGATCAGTTCGCTCACCGCCATCGGCGGGCGGGAATTCTGCGCTTCCTCGAACAGAAGTTGCCGCGCCTGATCGTAGATCGAACGGCGTGCGGCAAGAGTGTTCGGCCGCAGGCGGCCGACCGCGTTGGCAATGGGTTTGTAATAGTCGGTGGACACGCTCTCGACTCGTCCTCGTTCCCGCGCTTCGCGTATATATCGCGGCGGCGGGCTAGCGTCCTGCGACCGCAGGAGTGCGGCCGGCAAAGAACTTGTCGATCGCCTCGACCATTGAGACCGTTACCTTTTCGCGCCAGGCTTCGGAAGTCATCTGCCTCAAGTCTTCCGGGCTCGACAGATAACCAAGTTCCACGAGCACAGACGGCACATCAGGCGATTTCAGGACCACGAAACCCGCCGCGCGCAGCGGCGACTTATGCAGGCGGGCCGAACTCTTCAGGCTTCCCACCAGTGTACGCGCGAACAAGGCGGAATTGTTCTTGGTATCGCGCTGGGCGAGGTCGAACAGGATATTCGCCACGTCATCGGGCTGTTGCGAGAGATAGCCCGCGCTTTTGTCGGAGTCGTTTTCCTTGTCGGCAAGGCGCTGCGCTTCGCTATCCGACGCGCGCTCCGAAAGCGTGTAGATCGTGGCGCCGGAGGCTTCCCCCGCCCCCTTCGAGAGCGAGTCCGCATGAATGGATATAAAGAGCGAAGCCGCGTTCGAGCGCGCGATCGCAACGCGCTCATCCAGAGACACGAATGTGTCGTCGTTCCTGGTCATCACCACGCGGTAGCGGTTGGTCTTTAGCAACTGGTCGCGGAGTTTCTTCGCGACTTCAAGCACGACTTCCTTCTCTTCATCGCCGGTGCCTGCGATGGCGCCTACATCAGGCCCGCCGTGGCCGGGATCGATCACGATCAGCGGACGCGGGTCGGAAGTCTGTTGTTTCGGCTGCGTCTTGGCAGCCAGAGATTGCGGGCGTTCCGGCACGATCGCGCTTTTTTGAAAGCTTGCGAGATCGGTACGGACCAGATCGATAACGAGCCGCGCGGGCTGATCTTCTTGCGCGGCGATCACGAAGGTTTTGTCGATCTTCACCGGCTCGCGCAGATCGATCACGATACGCGCCTTGCCCGGCGCAAACTGGCCATAACGGAATGCGGAAACAAGACCGCGCGTCTGCTTGCCCGCGCCAACCGGCAAATCGAAGCTGACTTCGGGAAGGTCGACCACGACCCGGTTCGGATTGGCGATGGTATAGGCGCGGACATCGATCTTTTTGTTCAGATCGATCACAAGCCGGGTCCGGCTGGCGTCGCCCGCAAGCCGCGCATCGAGCGCAATCACGCGCTGAGCGGTCTGGGCACCGGCATCCAAGGGCGCGAATACGCCCGTTCCCAGCAGCAGTCCCAACAGTATTGACCCGATACGCATTCCCGCCGGCCCAGTGATCCCGCCACATTTCATAGCTGGGCTAAGTTAAGCCGCCGTTTACCGTGGTTTTTCTGGTGAAATTATTCAAGAAAACGAGAGGTTTAGCCTCTCTGCTTGCCAAGCGGGCAGCGGGAAGCCTACATAAAACCATCACGGTTCGCGGGCGGGATTCGTCCGGGCGAACGGAAGGCGCGGGTCCGCGACCGGCAACAGAGTATGCCGCGACGCGCAGCGCGCCCAGGGTCGCCCGATACCACACCGCCAATAACCGTGTCGGCGAGAAGGCCTCGCGCGTTTGTTCGCGAAGCTGGCCGCCGGAAACAGGAAGCGACGCCGATGCTGGCACTGCAATTCAAACGGGAACTACTTCAGTCCCCGCGCAGCCGCGCATCCGCTTCGCGTCACATCCATTCGCGTTCCAATCAATTCGTGACGCGCGCTGGCTTAGCGCGCCCAGTGGGAATCTCATGGCCAACAAAATGCTCATCGACGCCACCCACCCGGAGGAAACCCGGGTCGTGGTCGTGCGCGGCAATCGCGTCGAGGAATTCGACTTCGAATCCGCAAACCGCCGTCCGCTTCGCGGCAACATCTATCTAGCCAAGGTCACGCGCGTAGAGCCTTCGCTGCAAGCTGCCTTCGTCGATTACGGCGGCAACCGGCACGGCTTTCTCGCCTTCGGCGAAATCCATCCCGACTATTACCAGATCCCGGTCGCCGACCGGCAGCGCCTCATTGAAGAAGAGGCCCGCGCGGCGGAAGAAGCCGACCAGCGCCGCAAGCGCCGCCATCAGGCGAAAGCCGCGGAAGGCTCCGAAAGCGTTTCGGAAGATGCTGAACTCGCAGATCATGCGGAGCATCACGACGAAGCGCCGGAAAAGATTCATGTCGATGCACAGCCCGACGATGCGGGCGAGCATCACGAGCACCACGACGATCACGAGCAGCCGGTGGAAGCCGCGCGTGAATCCGAAGCGCAGCCGGAAGCGCAAGCAAGTGCTGACGACGAAGCCGAAACCGAAGCCGACGATGCGCAACCTTCGCATGTCGAAGAAGCGCCGGTCGATGCGGCGGCTCCCGAGGTCGTGGAATCCACCGGCGGCGACGCCATGGAGGAAGTGCCGGAGCGCGCACCGCGCCGTCACCGCACCTACAAGATTCAGGAAGTCATCAAGCGCCGCCAGATCATTCTGGTGCAGGTCGTGAAAGAAGAGCGCGGCACCAAGGGCGCGGCGCTCACCACCTATCTCTCGCTCGCCGGCCGCTATTCGGTGCTGATGCCGAACACCGCGCGCGGCGGTGGCATCTCCCGCAAGATCACGGACGGCGCCGACCGCCGCCGCCTCAAAGACCTCGTCTCCGATCTCGAAGTGCCGGAAGGCATGGGCGTGATCCTGCGCACCGCGGGCGCGTCCCGCACCAAGACCGAAATCAAGCGCGACTTCGAATATCTCCTGCGCCAGTGGGAGCAGGTCCGCGAGCAGACGCTGAACTCGACCGCTCCTGCCCTCGTCTACGAGGAAGGTTCGCTGGTGAAGCGCGCGATCCGCGACCTCTATAATAAGGACATCGACGACATCATCGTCTCAGGCGACCAATCCTACCGGGACGCCAAAGAATTCATGCGCATGCTCATGCCGAGCCATGCCAAGAACATCAAACCGTATCGCGACACACTGCCGGTGTTCTCGCGCTTCGGCGTCGAGCATCAACTGGATGCGATGTTCTCGCCAGTGGTTCAGTTGAAGTCCGGCGGCTACATCGTCATCAACCCGACCGAGGCGCTCGTCTCGATCGACGTGAACTCGGGACGCTCGACGCGCGAGCACAATATCGAAGACACGGCGCTCAGAACCAATCTCGAAGCGTCGGAAGAAATCGCCCGCCAGCTTCGCCTGCGCGACCTTGCCGGTCTCATCGTGATCGATTTCATCGACATGGAAGAGAACCGCAACAACCGCTCGGTCGAGCGCAAGATGAAGGACTGCCTGAAGCACGATCGCGCGCGCATTCAGGTCGGCCGCATCTCGCATTTCGGCCTGATGGAAATGTCGCGTCAGCGCATTCGTCAGGGTGTGCTGGAAAGCTCGACGGAAATCTGCCCGACCTGCGGCGGCACCGGGCATATGCGCTCGGTTTCCTCGGTCGCGCTGCATCTCC
>LNFM01002691.1_pt1 | contig 39176 bp, 44 predicted proteins | sample 596031 | NCBI WGS metagenome assembly LNFM01 (sample SAMN04254537, study PRJNA301005) | activated carbon metagenome | isolation source: dual media filters at the Ann Arbor, Michigan drinking water treatment plant | place: USA: Ann Arbor | reverse complement strand
GAACAGCTCCAGGGGTACCAGGTGGGGAAGCAACTGTGGACGGGGCGCAGTATAGCAAAACGTTCAATCAACGACCCTATTATTCAACAGGCCCGCATCACAATCCAGATAAGGCGACTCACAATAGAAGACGTCTGCGCCACGAGCAAGTGCGACGATCTTGGCTTCGTTTTCCTCGTCGTAGCGTACATCAACCACGTAGGCGATCTTTTGTCCCCGCGAGATCGTCAAGAACCGTTCTTTCACTTCTCCCAGCATAAATTCCTGCTCTGCCCGTCGATGTTCGTCGTAGAGCGCTACGGTGAAGCGGAAATCGTCTGGCCTGCCTTGCCAGATATGCTGCTTCACGTCTTTGAGCCAGGCGCCGACCCTGAGCCCTGCCTCATGCAATCTCTGTTTGTTCACATTGATGTGGAACTGTTCCTCAAGCACATAGGCAAATGAGGGGATGCGATGGTTCAAGGCCACGGCCTTGACGGTGAAAATTGGGTCTTCCATCACGGTGAAGAGTGGGTCATCAAGTTGCTGTGCGAGGTGGTGGGTATGTTCCGGTTGTTGGAACCCATTACTTGCCAAGAACGTTGCTTGCCGTCTCTCACCTTTGTGGAATTCCCAAACTACGATCGTGAGGGGGTAGCCATCCACGAGATTCCAGGTATAGCCCCTCAGTTTGCCTTGCACGTTGTCGATCAACCCGGGAGGGCCGAAGAGCCTGAGCGTCTTGCCTCGCCCCAGCGCGACACGAAGAACGGCGTCGAATCCGATGAAATGGTCCATGTGGGTATGAGAGACAAAAATTTCTCCGGCCCTGAGCAATCTGGTCGGCCCCAGACCTTCGTTGTGCCCGAGATCAAAGAGCAACGCTCGCTTGGACCAGCGGACCTCGACATAGACACCAGGATCGCCGAAGACATCGTTGATCAGATAGCTGGAGAAAGAAGGATTCATGACAAACTATTGATGGGATTCTACTCGATCGCCGCTCTGACCGCACTGTACATGATGATGACTTCAACTGCATGTGCCACGATCGTGATCCAGAGATTGCGTGTTCGGAGCCAGATGAAGCCCCAGATCAATCCGTCCCACAGCGCGATCCAGTGGAGATGTTGGAACGTATTCACCAGGAAGGGGTCGCATGCAAATGTGAGTGAGCTGACTGCGAGGGCGAGGAGCGCCGGCCGTTGGCGTGAGTCGGTCCCCCGCCAATGCGATTCGAGTTCGGCCAGTCGGCCCAAGAGAAAACCGCGAAAGTTCACCTCCACGAACAGCGCAATCCCGCAGATGAGCCATGGCACCATGAGCAGGACAGGAAGCCGGCCATGGGGCGTCTGCTTTAGGAATGTGATGTCGTAGCCGAGATGCGGATAGACTGCCAGAATCACGAAGGTATTCAGACTGCCTAAGGACAATCCCGTCAGAACTCCCCACTGCAGGCCGCTCCGTATCTTTTCTTTTTCTAACCCGAGTTGAATTGTGACCTGCGTGGCACGCGTAGCCCAGAGACCAAGTGCGATATAGGCGAGGACTTGCGGCGCGAATTGAACGAGGAGCTGTTCCCTGCAAGATTCTGGCAGACCGTAGTAGCCGAATGTTGCTGCGATGGGGAGCAGCGGTAGCGCAGCTCCCACAGTGAGAATGTGACTTGGAGCCAGCCGATCTGGCCCGGACGCCATGAGAAGGTTACGAGAGCTCGAGGTGATAGCGGTCCAACGTGGTCGCTTTATGCCGTGCAAGATTGGACAGCGACTTGTTGTAATCGACGACGGCCCGTAGTTCGTTCCCCTGAGCCGTGGCCAGGTCTCGTTGAAAATCGAGCACAAAGCGAGTCGTGCTGAGGCCGACCTTCAGCCGTTCCTGCTCGGCTTGCAGCTGTTTTTCCGCCATGATGCGTGCCGAACGGGTGGTCTCGATGCGCTTGAAGTCGGTTTGGACTCGACGCACAGCCTCACGAATGCCGACGATGATTTGTTGGCGCACGTTGGCGAGGGCGACTTCCGCATTCTTGGCCTCCAGCTGACGTTTGGAATAGGTGCTGACCGCGGCGCGGTTGCCAAGCGGATAACTGAGCACCAGTCCCGCTCCATAGTTATAGAAGTCGCCGCTGAAGTTCCTGGTAAAAGCTTCGCCGTAGTCGCCGCCGAGTCCGGCGAGTCCGAGGGTGCCTTGAAACGACAGCGTCGGCAGCAACTGATTGCGGGCGAATTGCTTGTTGAGTTCACCGGACTCGATCTGTTTTTTGGCCTGGGTGATTTCCGGACGTTGTTCGATCGCGATGTCGATGGCCTCCTGGAGGCTGAGGGGCTCCAGGACCGTGACGGGGGCATCGGCGGGTGTCAGCCGCACGTCTTGACGCAACTCTTCCTCGCCCGGATTCAAGAGACGCCGTAATTGATCTTCCTGGTCACGAATGGCTTTCTCCGCCACCACCACCTGCTCTACCCTGGATGCCATCGCGGCTTCGGCTTGCAGAACGTCGACGATCGACATGATCCCCGCTTTCGCCTTGGCGCGGTTTGTGGCTAAGAGTTCTTCGGCGGCTTTCAAGGCGGCCTGTGCAACTTTCAAGTTTTCGTTCGCAAACACCAACTCCCAATAGGTTTGCTCCACAGTGGAGACAACGGTCATCACACGATCTCGAAACACATGCTGCTCGACCTCGGCGTTGTTTTGAGCGACCTTGATGAAGGTCTTGTTGATCGCGATCCCGGCGTTTCTGAGCAATGGCTGCGTGAAGGTGAAGGCCAGGCCGCCCGTCCACGAGGGATTGAACAAGAACCCTCCGGCGACATTTTGATTGATACTGCTTCTTGCCGGGGCATAATTCACATCGAAATTACCCCCGGTAATCAGGTTGGTCGAGGCGTCTACGGTCACGGAATGGCTGCGTTGATCAAAGATTGTGATCTGACCGAGGTTCTGAGCGGTTCCTCCAAATACAGGTCGATTGAGCGGGTTCACCGTTCGGTTATATTGACCGTTGATGCTGAGGTTTGGGTCGAACTTGGATTGTTCGATGATGATATCGGCCAGCCGACTTTCACGATTCTGACGGCTGATGCTGATGTCGAGATTGTGTTGCAGTGCGCGGATCGCGGCGTCAGCCAGGGAGACAGTTTCACGTCGTTCAACGGAGATAGGCTGAGTGACATCGAGGCTCCAACTTTGAGATGGTGACAAGACGCAGCACAAGCCAGCGATCACGAGGTTCGCGAGGTTGTGGCGAGGTGGAGATGTGCGATTCATACATGCCTCCTTGATCGACGATCTGGGCAAGAGCATACTATAATGTGTCCCGTGGACTCTGTCATGAACATTAATGCTCGTCTCATCCAACAAGCATGCAACCGCTTGCGACGTGTGACCGTCATAGGTGGTTTGCTGGGTGTACTGGCGGTTGTGGCGCCCTATGTTGATCGGGCCGCCCTCGCGCAGAGTACCGCGGGCGCATCGAGCGTCCGGTCGTTTGGCGGAGGAGTCTCTCCGCTGTTTAAGTTCGGCGGCGGCAGTCTGTACATCGATAACCAGGGAACCCAAGGGTTTCTCTACACACCAGCCCCGAACTTTCAGTCCTTTAACTTTCGCAATCCAACAACTGGTCAGGCGTGGAGTGGCGCGATGATGACCTTCGGACCACAGCTGTCCATTGGGCTTATTCAAGGTGCGAATCAAGTAGGTAGCCCCACCGTTCTTCCTGGGCCGCCACGCGAAACCGCTCCGTTGCCTCCGATCGAGTCTGGGTTACTCGACGAGATGCCGTAGGTGCGCAAGCTGGTTGCCCCTGCGTTGTTGTATTTCCTGCAGCACCATCAATCGTCGATTGCAATGGGCGGATTGACCGATGTTTCTGAATCTATCTTCTTGGCCCTTGACGATCGCTGCCGGTCGTTTGTGAAACGATGTGCAGCCGTTCATGGCCCGTAGGCCAGCTGCCAGGTCATGGCCAGCACGTACCGAGCGGTGGCTGTTAAGACTCCTGACTCGATGGTCTCGGCGGTATCCGTTGGTTGGTGAAAGTGTGGATGCACCCCGCCACTCACCACCGTGACGGTCGGTACGCCAGCTTCTTTGAACGGCACATGGTCACCGCCGGGGAAGAATCCATAGAGATCCAGCGTGTTGTGAATACCCGCGGCTTTCCCTGCCGCGAGAGGGACGTCCTTCTCTAACCCTGTTACGCCGACAGTGAGTCGTCCATTGCCGACGCCCGCATGGTCGATGTTGATCATGGCCCTCGTGGTATTGAGGGGAATGATCGGCCGAGAGGTATAGAGGCGTGAGCCGAGCAGGTCGAGTTCCTCACCACTAAATGAGATGAAGAGGATTGTTTGGGAGGGACGCACGTCAATCTTAGTGAGCGTCCGCGCCACCTCCAAGATGACTGCCGTTCCGGAGGCATTGTCATCCGCGCCGGGGAACAGCACCCCTCCCGGGCGACCGAAGTGATCGCGATGGGCTCCGATAATGACGGTCTCGGTTCCGGTTCCAGGGATCATCCCCAGCACATTGACCAGGAGGCCTTCCTCTATGGCAGTCTCCCAATGAAGCGAGGCAAATCGGTGGGTGCGTGTGGCCTGTGATGACGCTGCATGGTTCAGTCGTTCCTGAAGCGTGCGAAGGCGATCGGGAGCCGCTCCGTTCAATTCGGTGAGAAGATCTTGGGCGAGTGCCGTGCTGATCCAGGCACCGGGAATGGCTTGATCAGGCGGCAACTGTCCGTAAAAGGCGCTGGGGTTACCAGTCACGCCCCGGCGGATTTCATAGGGGTGGAGAAGTGGGCCGGTCGCCGTCAGATAGCCGACCGCTCCATGTTCCCGTGCAAGCCGAACTTTGTCGGCATGACTGACGGGACGTGGATAATGCTCCGGCTTGCCCCGCAGGAACAGCACGATGCAATTGTTCACGTCGACTCCGGCATAGTCGTCAATGCCGTGCGTTGTATCGACAATGCCATATCCGACGAACACGATTGGGGCCTGGATGTCAGCCGATGGCGCATCAAAGATCGGGAGATAGTCTGAGCCAAGGTTCCTGGTACCCAGCCGATCGGCGGTACCGACTCGCAACGCCGGATCTGGCGCCATGAGGGGAGTGGGTATTACGGCTGTCATCGCGCCTGATGAGGTGTCGTCCTTTCCACTTGGGAGAGAGAGTGTGCGTGAGTTATTGCGAATGAGTGGCAGCCTCAGGCCGGCCGAGCGAAATTCTTGCGCCACCCACTGTGCCGACCGCAGGTCGTCAGCCGTGCCGCTTTGCCTTCCATTGAATGCTGGTCCGCTGAGGGTTCGGATATCTGCGAGCATCCGATCTGCCGAGAGCGATTCGATGGCAGCCTCAAGAGTCGACATCGATAATTGAGCCAGACTGGACGGAGGCTGCACTCCCAGCGCCAGCGCGGTGCAGACCAGGACCCAAGCGTGCCAGGCATGCGTGAGAGCACAGACACGTTTCGATGGCGAGCGTCTGATCATGATCAGGCCATTGCGTTTATGTAGCCGATCATAACACAGTGGGCAACGCCGCTTGCAGAGCTGCATTGAGCCCAGGTAGTATTCGCTGCATCAACGAGTACGATCGATTCAGTGCGATGTATCTGAAGGGACGTGAACGAGCTGGAATACAGTGAACGCTTCAATCAGTGATGGAGTGGATATGGCAGGTGGTGAATCAGGGAAAGGCTTGTACGATCATTTGTACCGGCGATTTTTCGAGCAACGTGACAGCCATGACGGCTATTCGTTTCAGGAGGCTCCCGGCGGTAGCGCTTCGCCGCCGACGGTGAGCTTTAGCCAGAAACTGCGGTGGTGGATCTGGACTCGGGGTCAACGGAGGAAGAAGATACTGGCCGAGCGGGACCGGCTGCAGCGCGAGATTCTCCAAATCAAGAGCACGGGAAAATCGAAGTAGTGCGGATGCTGTCGGTGTGTGAGCCAACTCGACCCTGTGTCGTTATGAAACGAACTCCCAGGACAGTCTGTGTTTCCCTTGTCACCGGCCTTAGTCTGATGCTGGGCTCTATCTCGGCGTACGCAATTCAGAATGAAACACGCGAGGAAAAAGCTGCCAATCTGAGGAAACAGGCGGTGGGGGGGCTTTTCCAAAAGTGGACGTTCGACCAGGATCTCCCCAACGCTCAGCCCACCAGCTTCGTCAAGGAGATTTCCACTGACGAACCGCTTGCGGAGTGGGTGGTCCAGGCTCATGCGACGGCACCTTCTCCGCCGCAAGTGGTCACTGGCTCCTCGACCTGTACCCAGAATTGTTACCAGCTTCTGTTGGCCGAGGGAATGCAGTATGAATATCCTGACTTGAGCGTTCGATTTCATATGCCGGAAGGGGCCGTTGGATCAGGGGGGGTTGTCTTGGGGGTGCGTGATGCAAGGAATTTTTATACGGCAATCGTCGACCCTCTCGCTCGACAAGCCCGATTTGTTCGGCTTTCTGACGGACTTGCAACGGTTCTCGGTCAGGCACCGGTCACTCTGAAACCGGTTGAGTGGCATTCACTCAGGGTGCAGCGAAATACCATTATCAGCAAGGACTTTATCGAAGTGTTTGTGGATGGAGTGCTCGTTCTGTCTATTGAAGACCAAGCGTTGGGGTTGGGGCAGGTCGGGTTAGTGGTTGCTGGAACATCGACGATGGGGTTTGATAGCTTTCATGCCGTTCCTCTTTTCTCCCACCGGCCGTTTTCCGCGCCACCGGCCTACTAAGGTAGGCTCACTACCGAGCCGGTTTGGCCTCAAACTGTAGATCGCAAGTTAACTTGTCCGGTGTGAAGGAGCCCAGGATCTGTCGGGTGTTCCCTCTCCAGGAATTTCAGCGCGGGGCCGCTTCGTGCGGTGCGCCCCACGCCGCGGCGCGCGGACTAGGAGCGCGTCCCATCGTGCTCGGCGCGTCAGCGCTCGTGGAAGTGAGTCACGGTCCAGCCCGTATGGCGGGTCTCATACAGGGGCACCATCTGCAGGATCTCTTCCGCCGGCACCGCGTGGCCCGGCTTGAGGGCCCACCCTAACCCGGACACTTCATGTGCTACAAAAACTGGACAGATGATGTGCTAGCTACAGGGCTATCTACAGAAATTGACGCGTCTTAGGTGAGATGTTACAATCCCGGCTATTCCTGTGCTTCCAAAGTGCGGCTACGACTCGTAGCTGCTCATATATACAGGGTTGCAAGAACAACAACGCGAGCGAGTGAAGGAGAACGGAATGGCTGTTCCGATTTCCCAGATGTATACAGTGGCGACGTATGTGCTCTCCCAGAAGTTGAAGGGAGTGAAGCGATATCCCTTGGTGTTGATGCTTGAACCGCTCTTTCGATGTAATCTAGCCTGCGCAGGCTGTGGGAAGATCCAGTATCCTGATCATGTCCTCGACAAGCGGTTAACCCCTGAGCAATGCTGGGCGGCGGCTGAGGAATGCGGAGCGCCCATGGTGAGTATTCCTGGTGGGGAACCACTCATTCATCCTGAAATCGCAACGATCGTAAAGGGTTTGGTAGATCGGAAGAAGTATATTTATCTCTGCACGAACGCCATCCTCTTGGAGCGGAAGTTGGACGAATATCAGCCTTCGAAGTACTTGACCTTTAGTATCCACATGGATGGACTCAAGGATGAACACGATTTGGCTGTCTGTCGCGATGGGGTGTATGAGGTGGCAGTCAAGGCGATCAAAGCGGCACTGAAGCGCGGTCATCGCGTGACGACCAACACCACCTTGTTCGATGATGCGAATCCAGAGCGGGTCAGAACATTTTTCGATGAAATGATGGCCCTCGGCGTCGAGGGGATGACCATCTCCCCAGGGTATAGTTATCAAAAAGCTCCAGATCAGCAACATTTCTTGAAGCGGGAGCGGACTCAAGAACTCTTCTCCAAGATCCTTGCTCGTCCCAAGCCAGGTTGGCAGTTCAATCAATCGCCCCTGTTTTTAGATTTCCTTATGGGGCGACGTCAGTACGAATGTACGCCCTGGGGGAATCCAACGTATAACGTCTTTGGATGGCAGAAGCCCTGCTATTTACTCCAAGAGGGGTATACCGCGACCTTCCGGGAGTTGATGGAGTTGACGGAGTGGGAGAAGTATGGAACTGGTCGAAATGAGAAGTGCGCCGATTGCATGGTCCATTGCGGCTATGAGGCCTCTGCAGTTGAAGATACGTTTAGTACGGCCTCTGGATTTGTTCGGACGGCAAAACTGACATTATCGCCTACCTCTCGATAACAGTGCTCGTGATGCCCGCTTCGCCCGCTCAGCGAGGCGAGGGTCATCCATAGTGCGTCAGGGTGGACGGCGCTTCACGAAATATATGTCGCGAACGAGAACCTCGCCATGACCGACACGAAAAACCATATTGCCGGTATAGCCGGTTCCCTTGAAGGGCGTGTTTTTACGCCGAATTCTACTGCCGAAATAACGGAAGCTGTCGAACTCGCATTCGACTATCGTGGCGATGTGACGTTAACACTCCGTTCTGGCGAGTCGGTCACCGGATATATCTATAATCGACATGCCGGAACTACCGGTCCTTATCTTGAGCTATTTTCCGCTGACCGTCCGGATGCTCAACGCATTCCGTATGCAGATATCACCACGATCGCCTTCACCGGGGAAGACACCGCAAACGGAAAATCGTGGGAGACCTGGGTGTCTAAGAAAGAGTCTGAGCGTCGAACGGAAGCCGAGAAAATCGAGGCGGTCGCGCGTACAAAGGGCTATCTCTGAAGCTCCTGCCCACTTCCGCTGGTTGTGAAAAAGAGAAATTGCGAAAGACCTTTGTGTGTCAGCGAAATCACCTCCCTTTTCGTTGACAAAGGTGGAGTGCTGTGTTAGAAACGCCTGCCCGAATCCTAGCGTGCTCGTTATACAGCGAGTGAGTATTTCTTCAAAAGAGCGAGCGACGAATCAGCGGTCAAGTTCGAAGCTTGCTAGGCGAAGTCTAGCGGCACTGTCCGTCCTGACCTGCTGTCTCATAATGAGCGTAATATTTCCACAGGTGGCTCCAGCCACGCATGAAGCGGACCATCGTTTCATGGTCGAGGGTTATGTATGCGGGCCAGATGGGAAGGGGATTTCGAGTGCAGAGGTTCTTGTCAAGGACACAAAGATTTCATACGGTCAGGTTGTGCGGACAGATGGAGATGGCTACTATAAAGCAATGTTTCATCTGCACAATGACAATTTTGGCGATCCCCTTTTGGTAGAGGCGAGAGGGGAGCAGCAACACCATAAGGTTGAATTCGACAAAAAAGATTTAGAAAGTGACCGGAAGATCCGCGTTAACTTTGGAACTGGTTGTGAGGTGAGTGGGCCTCCCGTGTGGATTTGGTGGGGGGGCGGAGCGGTGGTTGCAGTAGCTGGCGGTGTTATCGGGATGAAGCTGGCCCGTTCTCAGCGGAAGCGAGAGCGAGGCAAGGTGAAGGCGCAGGGAAAGAGAAAGTCATAATCGCCGATAACAACCATGAGGGCTACAGGGTGTCTCACCGAATCGATTTATGTGTGGCGGGGCCTTAGTGCAGAGCTGTCGAGAAGGGTGTAATCAGAACGCTTTTGTTAGAGGGGAAAGACCTCGGCAGAAGCGTTTTTCGTTTGTCTGCCACTTCCTGGATCGCGTTACGATCTTGAAAAGGATCGGTCTATAATGAACATGAGGATACGATCGATTCACGCTGTGTTGGTCATGGGTCTCGGACTATTGTCGGGTTGTAGTGGAGAGCAAGGCGGAGAGGGGCCGATTGTCCCGCCGCCCCCAGCTCCGGCTGAATACGCCGATAAACATATGCCGGCAGATTGGTGGAGCGATGCTCAGAAGCTGGAAGAGGGCCGCAAACTCTTCATCGGCGAGACAAACCCTGATGTGAACTGTGCCAGCTGTCATGGGAAGGACGGAAAGCCCGTAAAGGCAGGTGCCACGGATTTCCGAAATCCTGAACGCATGAAACTCTATTCAGACGCTGTGTGGTTCTGGCGCATCTCCGAGGGTGTAGCCAATACCAAGATGAAGGGTTGGAAGAGCAAGCTCTTAGAGGAAGATCGATGGAAGCTTGTGCTTTATGAGCGGAATTTTGCACTGATGGGAAAGTCCTGGAGCGAAGAGAAAAAGCAATGGGTTGATGCCGGTGGTATTGCGGTGGCCTCGGCTGACACCAAGTAGCTGTATGATCACAGGAAATCGATTTTGCGAAAGATTCCAGCGTCGGTTATTCTGTTATTGAGTAGAACGAAAAGAATAGGGGGCATCGAGGCATCGTGAAAAAGCTGTCGAGCGGTCTCCTGGCTCTCGGTGTGTTTTTCTTGCTGTGTGTGGCAGCTGCCACCAATGTCTATGCCCAGGAGTCTGGGCTATCTTCGGTGGAGTTTCCCTATACGGGCAATCGGACGGCAGTATGGGTCGTTGCTCAGCTCCATATCTTGTTTGCTGCATTCATCCTGGGTGCACCGATTTTCGTCGTGATCTCCGAATGGCTGGGGTATCGCAAGCAGGACCCACGCTACGATCGTCTCGCGAAAGAAATCACCAAAATCACGGTGATTCTCTTCAGCATGACGGCGGTGACCGGCGGGTTATTTATTTTCGTCCTTCTGGCAGCCTATCCACAGTTCACCACCTCGTTCATCAATCAATTTTATGTGGTCTTTGCGATTTTGTATCCGGCATTGTTTATCGCGGAGACCATCCTGATGTACGCCTATCTGTATACCTGGGATGTCTGGAAGGGGGAAAAGAAAGGGCGGCACATCGCCCTGGGTGTTGTCTTGAATCTTGTGTGTTTACTCATCTTGTTCGTGATCAATGGCCCCACGTCATTCATGAATACTCCGCCAAAGGCTGAGGGGGTCTCGCCGCAAGATTTTCTTGCGGTAGCAACCTTGTGGGATAAGATCGCCAATCAAAGCTGGTTTCCCCTCAGTCTTCACCGGATTGACGGGAATATCGCATTCGGAGGGTTTATCACCGGGATGATCGCCGCCTATATGTACATGGGGGCGAAGACGCAGGAGGAGAGAGCCTACTACGACTGGATGGGCTTCGCCGCCATCTGGATTGCAGTGGGTGGGTCGCTCTTGCAGCCTTTCACGGGACTCCTGCTGGCCTATGAAATGTGCGATTACGATTTCTCGTTTTGTCCGTACATGATGGCCGATCAGCTCTCCATGTTTTTTGAAACGCAGGGCATGATGATCGGGCTCTTGTTTTTGGGAATCAACTATTACAGTTGGCTCAGTGTCAAACGAATCGAAGGAGCTGAGAATGTGCGGATGACCATTCTGGCTCCGATCGTTCTCGTGGTTCTCCTTCCCGCCACCATGTGGGTCATGAATAAATATTGGATTCCCGATCCAATGTCGTTGGCGTTTTTGCTACCCCTTGCACTGTCGCCATTTCTGTTCGGTCGGTTCATTCCAATGACTGTCTCGGCGCGGACTGTCATCAAGATCGGCTTTATCGTCATGCTCGCGAGCGACGCCGTGTGGCTGACTCCTGCCGGATTTGTGGCGACGGGAACCGATATGCCTGATGAGCTGAAACTGCCTGAAGGGTGGGATTTTCTGTCGTCGATGCCAGCAAAGCTGTCTGCAATCTTGACGCTGGTATTCGTGACGGTTGTCAACTTCGTCTTGTATAACCGAACAATCAAGCAAGGCACGATTATCTGGGGGAAAATTGATTTTGCAGCACAGTTTGTGCTGATTTTTCTGGCTTTCACATCCACGTGGATCATGGGTTTGATGGGAGCAGTCCGGTCGTTGCTCAAAAAATATTTCCATACTTATAGTTTGGTGTCGGATCTCGGCCCCGAGTCGTTTACCCCGACGCTTTCGTATTCTGCGGGATGGATTACGGCGATTACCGTCGTGTTTATCGCCGTCGTCAGTCTGGCTGCGCTTGTGGCTCTTCGGACTTCCGTCGCGCGGGTGCGAGAGCCGGAGGGAAGCGTCGTTCCCATCGCGGCCAAATAATCACAGTTTGGAGCGCCTGCCAAGGCAACGGGAATTCGCATGGGGAATATATTCAAAAAGCTAGGTATTGGATTGGCGGTCGGTGGAGTGTTGGCTGGTATCGCGCGATCGCAGGCAGTGCCGGCTGACTTTCAAGTGCTGTTCTTTGTCATCGCGCTGATTGGGGCGATCATCTTCATGCTGCTTGACGCGCAGCCGATCGGAACCATGAGTGGTGGGAAGTCCCTTATTTCCGTCGTGGCGTTTTGGGTCCTCCTGATTACCGTTTGTGTAGCCGGGGCCTCGTTGTTACCGCAGTTTGATCCGGAAGACGAAAAGGCAAAAATCAGCAAACTTCTCGAGAAGGAGCGAAAGCAATCAACACAGGGGAAGGCGGATGAACTGATTGCTCGGGCTAAGGCTCTCGATGCACAAGTCAAAGCGCTTGAGGATCGGCTCAAGGGTATTGGCGGAGTCCAGGCCGCGTCGACGCCTCCGGTTGGGGAGAAACCCCCTGCCGCAGCCAGTGCGAGCGCAGGCGATTTCATGAAGGTGGGTGAGGAGCAGTGGCAACTGCAGGAATGTTACAACTGCCACAAGCTTCGGGGTGAGGGTGGAAAGAAACGAGGCCCCGAATTGGATAATATCGGCACGTTGTTAACTGTCGATGAGATTCAAGAGAAAATTGCGAATCCCAAGAGTTTTATGGCCGAGGGGTATGAGAAGGAATGGCAGAAGGGTATCATGCCCAACAAGTTCAAAGACCTCATGGATCCCAAAGAAATGTTGGCGCTCGCCACCTGGTTGGGTAGCTTCAAAAATACCTCGATCAATACCCCGAAGCCGATCAAGAAAAACTAATGCTGCAACCGAAGCTGAAATCCAAGGTCCGGTGCACCGACCTCGACATCGGCGAAGTCTCGAAGGTCGTGCTTGATCCGCTCTCCCACGAGATCAGCCACATCGTCGTGTCCATGAATGGTAGTGGCGAGCGACAGGTCGCGATCGGGCATGTACAAGCCGTGACGGAAGATCTTGTCCAGCTCCGTGCGCCATCCGCTGATATTCTGGCGTTGCCTCCCTTTAAGCGAGAGGACTATGTCACCACACATGAAGTAGAGATTTCACATCTCGAAGACAGCATTCATGTCACGCCGGGCGAAGTGTTGGTGCCCTTACCCGATCTCGAAAAGAACGTGAAACGTCGCACGTTCTTCATGAATTTCACGCATGTGATCGGATTTTTGATCGGTCTGCCGCTTGCCTATCCGATTCTCCGTTTTCTCATGAAGCCCATGTACGCAGAGTTCGATAACCAATGGCTGAAAGTGGGAAACGTGGGCAAGATCAAACAGGACGACGTCGGTGTGCAGTTTCAGTACAAGAAAAAAGTCAAAGAAGTCTATATGCCGGAGGCTGAAATCCATAAAAATGTCTGGGTGTTACGCGCCAGTCCGGAGCTTCTTGAGAAAGTGTATCAAGGCAAGGATGCCGAATTTCGGGATGCCAGAGGGAAGGCCATCTGGACGAACAAGAAAGATGTTCCCTACGTGGCGTTCTCGGGCAAGTGCCCACATTTGGGCTGTGGGTTTAAGTGGCGGCAGCATAAAGCATTAGGGCAAGTGTTTCTCTGCCCATGTCACTTGAGCATCTATGGTGCATCTGGAAAAGTACTTGATGGCCCAGCCCCACGTGGCCTTGACGCGTTACCTGTAAGGGTATCTGCCAGTGGAGAGGTTGAGGTCATCGATATGGAGTTCAAGGCTGGTACGAAGTCGCAAGTTCGAATTGTGTGACAGTTAGCGGCATGAACATCAAGCAATCGGCCCCAACAACGGTTCACAATCCACATCAGCCGACTGCGGTTGAAAAGCTTGTGGCCTTCCTTGATGAACGGATGGGTCTCAAGGAAATACAGGCCAAGATGCTCAATGAGCCGATTCCTGGCGGCTCTCGTTGGGCCTACGTGTTCGGGTCTGTGCTGTTGTTCATCTTTGCCATGCAGGCCCTGACGGGCATGTTGCTCATGTTTTATTATGTGCCGACGGCCGACCACGCCTATGACAGTACGCAATATATTATCCATGAAGTCGACTATGGCTGGTTCCTGCTAAGTTACCACTTCTGGGGATCCAGTGCGATGGTAGTCTGTGTTTTCGCACACATGTCCCAAGTGTTTCTCTGGGGGGCCTACAAAAAGCCCCGAGAATTGCTATGGCTTGTCGGTCTTGCCCTGCTTGGCATCGTGATCACCTTCGGCTTTACCGGATACCTCCTGCCCTGGGATCAACGGGCGTTCTGGGCGACACTGGTGGGTGTAGAAATCTTGGATAAGGCGCCCCTCGTTGGTGATTTTATCGCGCGGTTTCTGAAGGGAGGGCCGACTCCTGGTCAGATGACCTTGAGCCGATTTTTCGTGCTCCATGTGATGATTCTTCCGGCAGCACTCATGGCATTGGCTGGCCTGCATCTCTTTTTGTTCCGGGTCGCGGCTCCTGCCGGGCCGTTCAAGGGAACGGTTGAGGAGATTAAAGCGAAGACCGATTATTTCTTTCCTCGTCAGATTTGGAAAGATATTGTCGGGATGGCTTTTGTCTTTGTCGGTATCTGTGCCTTAGCCCTCTGGGAACCGGTCGTTTTATTGGACAAGGCTACGCCGGATCCGGGTGACTATCATCCCGAGCCGGAATGGTATTTCCTCTTCTACTTTCAGTTGTTGAGACTCAAGCTATTTGCCGGCCAGTTCGGTCAATTTATGGGGGCTGTTGCGTTACCGGTTGTCTTCATGGTATTGCTCGTCGCGCTGCCGTTTATGGACAAGGATCCTGAGCGGAATATTTTCAAAAGGCCGATCGCTCTTATCAGCTGGATTGCGATCATGGTGGTGATCGTGTTGTTCACAGTGGCGGCAGTCATTAACCGTGAGTTCCTGGATTAGTTGATTAAATGATTGCGGAAGAACGTGAATCGATGTCTCCGACAAAGATAGGATTCGGCATCCTTTGGCCAGCCTGCTGGACGGGTATCCCTATCAAGGCCGTGATTGCTGTCATTGTTATGACGATGGGATTGGTGCATTTCGAAGGAAGATTTGGACTTGCCGTTGTTATGTTGCTGATCAGTCCGGTCACCGTCTTTGCGATTCCGATCATCATGGCCGTCTTCGGGACACACTTTGGTGAAGGGATCGGCCTCGAGATCCTGTTCTGGTTCTCGATTCCAGTCGATATTTGGGCGCTCGGCTTGGTTGGTCGAACATTTTTTCTTGAGCGACTCAGAAAAGAGCCGCCCGACGAACTTGGACTTGCCATTTGGTGGAGAGCGGCTCTCGTTGGAGCCTTCTTTCTCCCGGCACTCTGGGGTGCCGTGAGCTTCGTAACGGATAACGCAATTACTGCGTCTCACTCGATGGCCGAAATAGAAAGCCTGCGGCAAATCTTTGACAACGGTCTGCCGATAGCAGAACGGATAGGTCTTGAACTGACCATCTGGGGAACCATCTCTTCGGCCTTACTGATCGTCCTCTCGCTGATCGGAGTATCCATTTTTGGGCAAATTATTCGGCGGATATCGGAAAATTGCAAATCGACTTTAGAGAATTACCAAGGACTCATTACGCGCTGGGACTTGATGCGGGTGCCGACCGATCAAGGGCTACTGTTGGGTTCATTGGCGGGAGTGGGTGTGGTCATGTCGCTGGTATTTTGGACCGGCCTTCCGGTGACCACTCCGCATCCTCATGAGTGCTGTAAGAAGCCTGAGGCGCAGGCCGAACCGGTATTCAAACCAGCGGAAGCATTGAACAAGAACGCCCAACGTCTCGCATTACTGACGGCGCAGGTTGAGGCGATGGAACAACAAAAGGCAGAAACCAAAGGTCAGAAAGAAAAGGGCAAGGGGAAGGCCGAAGGTGAATCGGCCAAGGACTCCTCTGCCAAGACGAAACCGTAACTTACGAGGTGATGAGGTGAGGGTCATACAACAAGGGGTTAGCATAGTTCAACGGGCTCTCCGGGCCGTCGGAAGTCACGGCGAATGGCTCGCAGGTCTCTTGTTGATGGCGGGATGGCTGGCCCTTCCTTCAGTCGGGATTGCAGCAGAGGGGACAACCGCGGGTCCTACAGAGTATCGTGATATTCCTTACGTCGGCAGTCGGAATCTTGTTTGGATCGTTGCCCAGTTGCATCTTCTGTTGGCCGGGTTCGTTTTAGGCGTGCCGATCTTTGCCTGGCTGTGCGAAGTCATTGCCTGGAGGGGAGGCGAAAAGCGTTATGACAAGCTCGCCAAGGAGTTTACCAAGCTCCTGACTTCCGCCTATGCGACCACCGCGTTGTTCGGCGGCATTCTGTTGTTCCTGTTGGTGGCGTTCTACCCCAAACTGATGAACTATTTGACGGACGTCTTTTTCCCCTCCTTTTTGCTCTATTGCTTCCTGTTCTTATTAGAAACAGCGACGCTGTATCTGTATTGGTATGGATGGGATGCCATGCAGCATGGCAGGAAAAAGACATTGCATGTGTTTCTCGGGTTTCTCCTGAACTTCTTTGCCTTATTCATTATGATTGTCCCCAATGCCTGGGCTACGTTCCAGTCCAGCCCGGTTGTGATTGCAGACGGGACCGCCCTTGAGAGGGCCTGGGCGGCAACGTGGAATCCCACCTGGTGGCCGATCAACATCCATCGCCTTATCGCGAACGTCGTCCTTGGAGGTTATATCTGCGGGGCCTATGCCGGTGTCCGGTACTTATCGGTGAAGAGTCCTGAAGATCGAGAGCATTACGATTGGATGGGGTATGTCGGCAACTTCATTGGCGTGTTCGGCCTACTGGCCCTGCCGTTTGCCGGCTATTGGCTCATGCGGGAAATCTACCAGTACAACCAGCAGATGGGCATTACCCTGATGGGAGGATTCCTGTCCTGGCTCTTCATTATCCAGGCCATGCTCATCGGGGTCCTGTTCCTCGGCTCGAACTATTATTTCTGGCTGGGGATTACCTACCGAATTCCAGGGTCAGAGGGTAAATATCGCCGGGCCATGTTGATGATGTTAGTCAGTCTGTTGCTGTGCCTTGCCGTGTGGATGACCCCGCACTCCCTTGTGGCCAGCATTGAAGAGGCCCAGAAAATGGGAGGGGCCCACCATCCCTTGCTTGGTGTCCTCGGTGTCATGTCGGCAAAAATGACGGTCTCCAACCTCATGATTCTGATTACGTTCATGAGCTTCGTCATGTATTGGCGGGCAGGGAAACAGGATACAGCTGGGTGGGCGAAGCTGGGGAAGGCAGTCATGGGTGCCGTATTGGTGTTGGCCAGCATTGCTGTCATTGTCCTCGGCGTCTGGGGGTACTTCGTGCCGGCGATTGTCCGTATCAATTATTTCTCTACGTCCCAGGTGCTGATCGTCATCTTTGTCATTCTGACGATCACGCCCTTGACGGCGCTGTTGCTCAAGAGCGCAAAAACGACGACAGAGATGGTATGGGGGAGCATGCCGCCACGCGCCGGGTATTCCTTGGTCCTCAATGCCGTCATGGTCATCCTCCTCATGACGCTGATGGGCTATGCGCGGTCCTCGTCCCGTGTCCACTGGCACGTATACGGAGTCATGCGCGATACCTCGCCCTATGCCTATTCGCCGGCGCTGGGCAGCGCGTCGTTGATTATGGCCTTCTGTACGTTTTCCTTCTGCCTCCTCGTGGCGTTTATCTTTTGGGTCGCGACCATGGGCGATAAGTACAAAGTGGCTCCAGGACCGGGGAAGGGAGAGCTGCCGCACGGCATTCCGGCGATGGCCGGAGGGGCTCCAGAAGAGCGGTCATAGAGATTAAGAGAATTTTGAGTTTTGAATTGTGAGATTTAAGTTAGGAACGAAACACAAAGAACTCAGCACTTAACATTCGAGGGCCCATGAGTGAAGTCGCACAACTACAACTAATCGCACTGTCCATCATTGGGATCGGTATTCTGATCCTGTTGTTCATCAAGGCCGTGTTTGTCAGGGTGACGGGGTTCGTTGCCATCGTGCTGGGGTTGTTTGCACTGATGTCGCTTGCCGTACCTCAGCTGGCCTCTCTGCCTCCCGCCGAGGAGAAGATCGATATTGCCAGCATCAAGACACCGACTGACATTGCCGCAATCGGCCAGACGGTTTTCTTCAGCAAAGGCCAATGTGCACTGTGTCATTCCATCGGACCGAGTGAATCAGCTCGTTGCCCGGATTTAAAGGGAATCGGCGCTAAATTGAGCAAGGATTTCCTCTATGAAAGCCTGACGGATCCCCAGGCGTTCGTCTATAAGGATTACCGCCATGGTGGCGTGCCGAAAGAATATCCAGCCACGATGCCCGCTATCAATAAGGATCCGATCGGGCTCTCGAAGAATGAAATCTTGGCCATTATTGCGTTTTTGCAGCAAATGAGCGGGGAGCCGATCTCTGTCAGCACGTCGGAGCTTGATATGCCGGGAAAGGCGCCGTCTGTGCCGGTGAAGGCCGCGCAAGCTGCGCTTGTTGCCGACGCACACACGAATTAGGAGGAAGGATTGTTATGGGAGCGTTAGGGACGCCAATCATTCTCATGGTCGCCATGTATGCGTTTCTGAAGTTTGGGTTGCCTAACATACCTGGCTCTGCCCCCCTTCCCTCGAGCCTTATATTTCTATATCTCTTGCTGACAGCAGGCGGCATTTTCATGTTTAAAACATTGAGCGGTGAATCGAAGGATGCCTTCTGGGGTCCGATTCAACGATTCCTGACCGGAGAGAACATCGGCGGTCTGCAAGCACTTCGTTATGGCGTGTTCATTCTGTTTCCGTTGCTGGTGGGCTGGCAAACATACGGAAGTACGGCAGTGAGCGACCTCCCTCCGACGGAAAGCCGCACGATTCATCCGGCACCGCCTGGGGAATACACGGGCCTGTCTAATCCTGTTCCCAAGACTCCTGAAAATATTATGCAGGGGAAGGGCTTTTATGCCGCTTATTGCTCACCCTGCCATGGTGGAAACTTTGACGGGAAGGGACCGGCGGCTCGTGGATTTATTCCGGCGCCTGCCAATTTTGCCGACCCCACGACGATCGCCATGTTGCAAGAAAGCTATCTATTCTGGCGCATCAAAAAAGGTGGCGTCGGTCTTCCGATTGAAGGTGCACCATGGAAGTCGGCCATGCCTCGTTGGGAAGTCGAGTTGCCCGATGAATGGATTTGGAAAATCATCTTAGGTGAGTACGACGGCGCGCATCAATCCCCACGAACATGGGAGTAGCGGGAAGGAACAGCGTGGATCGATCTAGTTGTGGAGGGAGCACGAGGACAGCATGAAACCGGCGAATCGCATCATGAAACGGGTTTTGCGGGGTGGAACGGCAGCAATCGCAGCCATGATTATTGGTGGAGCATCGCTTGGCTATGCACAGGAGAGTGTCTCGGTTCGAGCGACGCTTCTGACTGGAGGCGTACCCGTGGACGATCCAAGCGCGGCCGTCTGGAGCAGTGCGCCACCTGCTACATTTCCAATGTCACCGCAAGTCCATTGGCAGAATCGCATTCAGGAAGTGACCGTCAAGGATGTAATCGTGCGTGCCTTGCACGACGGTACACAAGTGGCGGTGCTGGTTGAATATACCGATCCTACTCAGGATCCCGATGATGCAGCGGCACTGGAGTTTATGGTGGGCGATAAGAAGGCACACTTCGCCCATGGGCAGCCGATGCTCCAGGTAGAAGGCGGGCCGGTCAATATTTGGTTCTGGAAAAATAAGACTGGCAAGGCCATCGACATGAGTGCGAAAGGCTTTGGGACGTTAAAGCCACAAGAACATCAGGATGTGACAGCCAAGGGCGTCTATTCCAACGGGACATGGAAAGTCGTATTTTCAAGGAAATTGTTGACCGGGCATGCTGATGAGGATGTGCAAATTACGGCGGGACAATTCATGAGTATCTCCTTTGCGGTATGGGACGGACGAAAAGATGCCGTCGGTGAGTTGGTGGAAAAAGGGTCTCAAAAAGCCGTCTCGTCTTGGTGGTATTTCCGAGCCGATGCCCCGCCGGACTATTCCGGCTATATGTATGCGGCGATCGCTGCTGCATTGGGCTTGGGGTTTCAGTTTGTCCTGATCCGAAAACTCAAGAAAGGGCAGTGAGCATGAAGGCGCCAAGGCTGGGTATCATAGGATTGGCAGTGGGAGTGATCGGAGGCGTGGCTTTCATCACCGGTGGCTGCGCGAACGAACAGGAAAAGCGTGGCCATGAACTCTATACCCACTATTGCAGCGATTGTCACGGCGAGAGCGGGAAGCAAAACCAAGGGTTTAATTGGTCGGCCATGCCCGATCCAAAGCCCAAGGATTTGTCCAATAAGTCAGAGATGGGCACGTTCAAGGATGAGGAGCTCTTCGCAACTATCTCGCGGGACATGCTGGACACCAGTGAGGAAGGTGGCGATACGATCGGCGACGACGACTTTGCCGTGCCTACAATGCCGACCTTCAAGTATACGCTCTCTGAGGATGAACTCTGGTCAATTGTTGGATATGTGCGCACGTTGCACGGGACGAAGATGGAATTTAACGTCGCGGCACGCAAGACCTCCTTGGAAGAAGGACTAAAGACCGCACAGGCCAAGTTTGAACAGGCCAAGCAGGCCTACGAAGCCGCCGAGAAGAAAGCCAGCGATGAAGCGGAGCGGAAGAGCGAGCAGTTGAAGAAAGATGTCGATGTGGATGAATCCGCCTATGCGGCCGAACAAGCGGCGATGGGGCAAGCCAAGAAAGAGATGGACTTGGCCCAGGTTGCGCTGAACAATTTCTCTACGAGACCTGGCAAAGGGCTCAGTGTCGCAAGGCCAGATCTGACGGTCAAGCCTGCAGACACTGCAAAATTGGTCGATCGTGGCAAACAACTCTATGAAAATAAGTATGGCTGCAACGGGTGTCACAATGTCGGCGGTGAAGGCGGTAAGATCGGTCCCGCGTTGGATCGAGCTGGATTTCGGTTGAATGCCACGTGGGTGTATCGTTGGCTCAAGAATCCACAGGCGATGGATGCGCATACGCGGATGCCGGCCTTGGGTTTGAATGATGCGGATGCCAAAGCCGTGACGATGTATGTGGCCACCTTACGGGCGCCAAAGACGGAGCCTGTAGTCGAGAAGCGAGTCGAAAAACCCTAATCCGCTAACCCGACGAGCAATCCCAAAAGGATGGCAACGCCCGCCCAGACGTGTGCGCGAAACATGGCGAACGCGTGAGTTGGTGTCATCGGCCTCTGCAGGCGCATGACTTGGAGTATAAAAAATACCGACACGCCCAAGATCGCTGCAAAATATGGCCACCTGAGCTGAGCGAACCACCCTGCGGCTGTCAAGCATGCCAGCATGATACCCAACGCCAAGCCCACGCCTTGGTGAATTGAAGCCCCGAAGTACAGGGCGGCGGACTTGACCCCAACGCGCCGATCATCCTCCTGGTCCTGGATCGCGTAGATCGTATCATAGGCTACGGCCCAGGCCGCAGTTGCTCCAAAGAGACACCACGCCGGGGTCTCCAATTGCCCTCGCACCGCAGCCCAGGCCATGATCGTTCCCCAGCCGAACGCAATGCCAAGCATGGCTTGCGGGATATGGATCCACCGTTTGCAATATGGGTAGAGGGCGGCAAGAAAGACCGCAATGGGGGCGAGCCAGGCCACGATCGGCAGAAGGAAGAACAGGAGGCTTGCCGCCACAACAAGTAGCACACTGAGTAGTATCAGCGCATGGCGACGCGACAATTCGCCAGAAGCCAACGGCCGCGTCTTGGTCCGGGCGACTTGCCGGTCGAACGTTTGATCGGCCAAATCGTTCATGATGACGCCAGCGCTTCTCATGAGGAACGATCCGCCGATGAAAATGGCTAAGAGGTGAGGCGGAGGAATTCCTCGGGCGGCCAGTACGAGGCTCCAGAGCGTGGGCAGGAGTAAGAGATAGGTACCAGTCTGGTTTGGCAGCCGGATCAATCGGGCTAGCGCAGACCAAGAAATCCACGAGGAAGCGGATGATGACGCGGCCGGACCGGACATGCCGCGACCTTAGCCCAGGGGAAATTGGCTGTCAATGCGGCTCCCCCCGGTTGTGACGCCAGTATGAATTCGGTATAACCACAGCGTGAACAAGCTACAACCTATACTGACTGGTTATTCCCAGTCATGCAGCTACATTATTATCTCCTGCGTGGTGCTGATACTCGTCCTATCAGGTGTCGGCTGTTCGCTGCTCAAGCGAGGGAAGGAACCGGTCAGTACTCAACCGATTCCGCTGACGCCGGTGATCTGGTTCTCCCCCAGTGTGACCACGGCTGAGGTGCCATACCATGATGGTTGTGGCGAGGTGAGATCCTTGTCCCTGACGAATGCGCTTGTCATCTCCGTTCCGAGGAAGTTGACGGGAGTCTTTACCGGCGTCGCGGCCCAGAGCCACTCGGATGAACCCATCGCCTCAGACGGAGTGGTTGAAGTTGGAGTGGGAGTGAGGCGGATCGAGCTCGCCGTTCCAAAGCAAACGCCTGGAACCTATCCCGCAAAGGTCACGGTGGGAATTGAAATGGTGTTTTTGGCGCGCGAGGGAACGTTGCTCTTCAATAAGAAGTTCGAAGGTACCGGCCTTGGTATGGTAATGGTCGGAGAACAGCCGTGTCAGGTGGAGGGGCTGGAGGCGATAGTTCAAGATGCCATTGACTCCGCGACCAACGGATTGGCTCAACAGATCGGGCAATCGGCGCAGATCCGGGAGTACGCTGCTCAAAGAGATACATGGGTTCCAGTAGCATCAAGTCCACGCTCCTCCGTGGAGCCGTCGGCAGCGGGCCTTATCACGTCGCTCCCCACGGTGATGGAGGCAACGGAAAGACCACCGCAGGTGGCTTTGAGCACGACAGGTAGGCCAGCGCAACTGAGTTTTCGTGCCATTATCCGAGATGAAAACGGAGACCAATTCCTTCAGCCTGACGAATCCCTCACGATCCAAATTGAAGTCAAAAACGAGGGCCTGGGGGAGGCAAAAGATGTGATCGTGATAGTTGAAGGAAAAACCGACTTAGCGGCCTTGTTTCCCTCTGAAGTCCACCTCGGCACGCTCCAATCGGGAGAGATTAAACGGACCTCGATGACACAGCGGGTGACTGTCTCTCAAGAGGCCCTCCAGGGAGAATTAACGCTGAACTTGCGGACGACTAGTCCGGTGACATCCGTTCCGCCACCCAAGGTCTTTAGTTTTGGGGTCAAACCTCGAGGGATCAACCCGGCTCTGGTTCCGAATGTCGACAACCTGCCGAATTCTCTGGCGGCGTTTCATCAGCCGAAGGCCATCATCATTTCGATCGGCATCGGGACGTTTCGAGACGAACAGATGCCGGCGGTCAAGTATGCGCGCCACGATGCGGAAGTCATGGCTGAATATCTGCGTATCATCGGAGGTGTCCCAGGCGAGCGCATCCGCATATTGCTCGACCGACAGGCCCTCGAACGGGACCTGGAAGACACGTTTGAGCGATGGCTTCGAAAGCGGGCGGACCGAGAGACCGTTGTGTATATATTCTTTGCCGGGCGAGCACTCGTAGATGGCGGGACCGGTGCGATCTCGCTTGTGCCATATGATGGGACACTCTCCGAGGCGAAGCAGCAGCTGTACCCACTTGCCCGTCTTCAGGAAGCGCTCTCTCGATTGCCAATCCGGCGGGCGATTCTGATGTTTGATGTCTCGATGGACCCGTCTCCGGGCGCCGGTCTTGCCGACATCCCTTCGCCTGCCTGGGAATCCCCTGTCAGCGAGGCCCGGAAAGATGTGGAGATGTGGATGGTAGGTAATCGAAGCTTGCAAGAAGCCGATCCGTATGACGAAGGCAAGCACGGGTTGTTTACCTATCATCTGCTAAGGGGTTTGCAAGGTCTCGCTGATGTGGATCGAGATGGAACGGTCATCGCCGGTGAACTCTGTACCTATGCTCGTGGACAGGCGGCTCTGGTGGCTCGTGAACAATTCGGGAACAAACAAGATGCGCTCTGTCTACCCGCGACTGGGCGGGGAGGCATGGTGCGAATCCATCCGGTGGCGAGAGGTCATAACCCAAAACCTAGTCCGATACAGAAGCCTCCACACCTGCCTGCTGATTCATCAGTCCCAGGCCCCAATCCGATGCAGATTGGGCCATAATGATTTGGGTGAGCCCAATCTGCTTTATTGACAGGCTCGCCGGTGGCCGTTATCATGCCGGACTAAGATTCAGTCCCCCCTTCAGTCTCACCCAGGTGCCGGCGTAGCTCAGTTGGTAGAGCAGCGGTTTCGTAAACCGCAGGTCGCCCGTTCAATCCGGGTCGCCGGCTCCACACCGTATTTCGTACTCTCCCGCAGATTCTTCTTCGTCGCATTATCATTGACGTCGGTGGATAAACGTCTCCCATGATTCTCATTTCTAACTGAAATGACTTACCGGTGCCGTCCGTAGGGTATTCGGCCCTGCGGCAAGCTGAAATGGTGAGGCTAGGGATGAATGTGAGGCGAGGGGGCTCCACATTCTTGCTTGGCGAAGAAGAACCTGCTTTGGCGTGTAATGCCGAACAAACCTAAGGAACCACACCCCCCGCTAGGGTTATGGAGCTTTCTTCGGGGAGTGCGAGCCGATCATTGTGAGATCATCGCTCGTCTGATGCCACTGATCAGAGAATAGATTGTCAGCAATGAACGGATCGCACGAGTGAAGCTACTTGCCCTTCAGATATACGATCACACCGCCGATCCCGAGCGCAATAATTACGGCAAAAAAGGTGATGGTATTGATGTCCATAAGTTCTCCTTATCATTTAGTGGGATAGTTATCTCATCAACATGCTGACTCCTTATGGAGCAACCAGTCCGTGCTGAGTCAGGTGCAGTCCAGAACATACGGTTTCGATTCAGTGAACTACCGTCGGCAGGCATCCCAAGGAAATCATGTACGTGCAGACTGTCCATTTAATAGAGCGGATCTTGAGGCCCCCATTGTAAGCCCGCGAGGTCAGGGTCTTCACCCTCTTGCTCCGGACGGTTGAGTTTGGCGGCCTTCCGTTGCACACGGCGCTCTTCCTTGTCCCGTTGCTTCTGCAGACGTGCTTTCTCACGGTCCCGCTTAGCGGGTGTGGTTTTGCCTGTTCCTCCGATGATGTCCTCCTTTCAGGCGTGACACGCCTAGGTCAAGCTATTGCGAGGTGGTACCACGCTTGCGGGTAGCCGCCGACGCCTTGGCCCCAGGTTTTTGGCGTCCCTCTTTCTCGCGAGAGCGAGAGAGTGTATCAGCGCTCAATCCCTGACTTGCGGCTGAAGTGATCTGGCGACGAATGTCCTCGATCGACGGTGCCAATGAGGACTGGGTAGGATCTTGAAGTCCCAGCATCTCCCAACGGACCTTGGTTCGAAGAATAGCTCGCTTCCGCCGGTGTGGGGCTTTGGTCCCCCATGATGTATTCATTGCTTCTCCATCGTCTAAGATTGAAACCTATGAAATGGGCAGTAGGATGTTCGTCTTTCACTCACTGCGACTTCTCGATAGACGCAGGCACTTTAGACGCAGGCACTTTGCCCGCAGGGGTCACGAACCGATCCTCCTGAAAAACTGCTCGGAGCCGGTTGGTCACCGACTGCCGATAGAGTTCGGATTCACGGGCCAGAAGAACCATGTTCTTGCTGTCGACCAGAATATTGAGGTGATCTTCCGAGACGAGCAGTCGCGTACTGTCGCCCACATTCACGCGATACTGTGTTTTCCCGTCCGGATTTCGTTCCGATCCGGATACGATCTCTGTCAGGCCGTCAATAACCCCTTCATAGGCCTCCGAACGATGACGCACTTTCGTGCCGTCAGGGATGCGAACCCAACGCTCAACCGATGGCGGTTGGTTTGTTTTGCCGTTACTCATGGACGCTCACTTTGCTTGTGGGTATTCATCTGTATGTTCTCCTAGATGCGAGGGCACAAGGTTGCTCGAGTAGGGCCTGACCAGCCTTCACCGATTCCCAGTGCTTCATATGACGATAGAGTACCATCACGACGTCGATGTTGGAGCCTCCGTCGCGTCCACTGATAACTTGAACACAAAGGTCGTCGTCCAACAAGCTCGTCACAGACTGACCAACACAATCGCGCATGAACGAAACAGGGAGGGAGGAGCGCGAGGATCAGGACTCCTATAGCTTTACTCTACCATATGCCGATCTAGATTGCGAATCCTGTCGCCCCGACTAGTGCTCATTGTTAAACCTTGTTGGATGCTGGTTTGCTCTGCTGACCGAGGATTAAATTAATGCGGTTGCCATCAAGGTCCACATTGGCGCGGGATCATTGGGCACCCCAAGCCGTTGGTGACGCTGGACAGGCTCTCGTGGACGGTCTTGGTCGTGGTGCGTTTTCGTCCACGTACATCTAACTCGGGCGCCTACAAGGTGGCTCGCTTGAGCGCATTCTCTCGTGGTTATAAGACGATAGGTCACGATCGCTCTGACGATTGCGGTCCATGCCAGATCAAGTACGGCGGTTTCTTCATGGACTCGGCTGCGCTAGGGTAGAGCCGGAGGGTGTAACTATAGGCCTGTTCTTGGGCCGTCAAACAGGTCGGTGCCGAGAGAAAGTGGCTGGCAATGTTGTGGAAGGCTGTGCGATCCCCCTCCTCTAGGACCGTATAGACTGAGCAGGAGAAGTGACCTTCCTTTGAACATTCCGTGCTGATTGCCAAATACGATCCATCAGAAAACGTCATCAGGGGTTGTAGATTCAGACGGCTCATCGGGACTCCTTCCGTTTCACAGCAAGGACAGGGAGTGCTGAGATGCGGGTGTATGGACCTGCGCCGGTTAGGAAGTACCGCAACCGTGTGGCTGGTCATACGCATAGAGCTGAAAGAGGTACCACTTACCAGCTGCTGGATGGTACTGGTCACGGTATCGTTCGCGCGAACGCAGCGTGAGAAGAAAGGCGCGAAGGATGGGATGCGTATTAATCAAGTATACCATATTGAGGCCCATGATAGCGAATCGGTACGCATTGCCTGTGCATCGAGAGCCACATAACGCTGGTGTGAAGCAGAAAGGGAAAGTCTGAGCGAAAGGAGGTCTTGGAGGTCTATGCATGATGAGGAAGGAAGGATCGACCGCCGGAGCCGTCGTAGAACAACGGCTCCGCCAGACGTCTGAAATTTACACATAGCTGTTCACCTCCTTGATTGAAATAAGACGCTATTCGACTCAGGGGGTTGGACCGTCCTCTGTATTCGTCCACATCCTAGAATACGAACAGTTTCCCTGCTATCTCCTCGAAGGTGGAATTGCGCTCTACATCGATTGGGTGAGAGCAAAGGCTGGAGAAAAATACGAGTTACTGAGTCTGGAGGTAGGTGAGAATGGCCTCGACACGTCCGTCGACGGAAAGTTTCTGATAAATATGATGCAGGTGTGTTTTGACGGTATCGATCGACACACACAGCTGTTCGGCGATTTCTTTGTTGCTTCGGCCAGCTGCTGCGCAAACTAATATCTCTCGTTCTCGCTCAGTCAGGCTGAGGAGCAGGGTAGTGTGGTTCTCGTGGGGTGGTCTGACTGTGCCAGGAAGGTTGTGAACGAAACCGGCTGATATGAGCGGTGACAGGATACGTTCTCCTTGAGCGGTGGCCCTAATGATGCGGAGGAAGTCGGTCTGGTCGGTGTCCTTCAAGATGTAGCCGAATGCACCGGCCCGCAGCGCGGTCACAATCCGGATGTCTTCATCATATCGGGCCAAGAGTAATACTCGTGTATCGGGTCTGTGTTGATGGATGAGCCTGGTGATTGATCCCACGTCGAGAATCGGCATATCGATGTCGAGTAGAACGATAGTGGGCTGGTGTTCGATCACCAGTCGGTAGGCCTCTCGCCCATCTGTCGCCTCAGTGACAGCGGAGACGTCTCGTTCCTGTTCCAAGAGCAACCGAAGACCTTGTCTGAATAGTCGTTGCGCCTCCACAATCAGGACTCGGATGGCCCCGCGGCTTGTGCTACGAGTGATTCGATTGGGTGGATGTCTCTGGCGGCGGTTGGAGGTAACGCTTCCCTCTTTCATCTGAGTGCCCCTTGCCGGTGCTCGAAGCCATGCCTCTTCGGCTGATGGCGCGGCTGGGTACCGGCACAGTCTTTTTGTTTCTGGGCTATGCGGCCATACGAAACGCCCAGCGGTCCGCATCGCGTCGTATCTGGTCAAGAGCCCTTGTCTCCCTGTGTTGCGCCGCCATGGAAAGACCTCCCAAAAAGACGGTGGCCAGCATGAGACCGGCAGCAATCAAGTAGCTCATCGGGATCTCCGGCCATGATGCTGGTTCCGTAGAGGCGACGGCGATCTCTTGAGAGGTCGCGGGGATAGTCGTCTGTACGGCGACCGCTGCCGAAGTCGTATGGCGTACTGAGGCAAATATCAAGCTTGCCAGCTGCTCTTGTTGGACCGCGCGTCCTTGTTCGGATCTCGTTTGTACCTGAACTACTTGAACGAGAGCCGCCCCGAGTCGCTCTTGGATTGTTCGCGCCTGCAGCCAATCCTGCTGGGCAGCCTCGACAATGTGGTGTCCAAGCATGGCTTGCCAGGTCGAGGTGAATTCGTCATGCAAACGTAGTCCTTGGGTTTCGACCGCGCCGATCATCTTCATGTTGTAGATTGTGCCATACTGATCACCCGACAAAAGGCCATTCCGAGAGCCGCGTTTCGTGAAGTTGACGATAGAACGTCCCTTGATACCCTCGACGCGCGCCAGGTGATTGGCTGGCACGGTCTGAGCGTGGTGTATCACGGATCCCAAAGCACTTCTCGACCCAGACACAAACTCGTGGAACGCGAGCGTCGCACGATTCCACTCGGATACAGATTGAGCCATGGCCTGATTGGCTCGGCGCTCGAAGACCGCTTGATCGAGGAGAGCTTGACCAAAGGTCGGCTGGAGCGTTCTCATCCCGATCTCACTGTTTGCCGGTTGTTCCGACACGAGAGCCTGCGGCCGGACGACTTGATAGGTGCCATTGGCCGCGGCGAATACTAGCAGTGCTCCACACAGAATGGCACAGAGTCCGACACCCACGATGATATCAATGGTGTTGTAACGGTAGGACATAACGACCTCCTTGCCATATCGGACAATCGCAGGTGTGCGACATGTCACGTTGGAATAGGGTCCACGGGCTCACAAGCCCGAGGACAGTATGTGAGAAGAGTCTTACGAGATGATTAGTCAGGGACGAACTGGAGAAGAGGGCACGTGTACCCTCTTCATTCAATTGCATCTCAGGTCGACGGAAGGTCATGGTCACCACCTCCGAGACGAAGGCGGTTGGAATCACACTATTTACTCTACGCTCCGATGGTAGACCGGTCAAGGGCGTATGAACCGGTAGTGGGGTCAATCTGAACTGGTATGGTCGCATTTGCATCAAACAAAGACTGGTCAATAGTGAACAGCGCTCAATTCAGCCTAGGTGGCATACAATCAGTATGAAATGTACATGCGGTTGCATAACTGAACTCAAACTGATCCACCACCATTGCGCCACTACTTCCTGTCCGCAGTTTAATCGGGGCCATCACAGTGAACTTGTTCTGCGAGGCGAGGAAATGCTAGTGTTAATTAGGACTGCGCCCATCTCCACCGGGTATTCACCAGTGCGTCTGAGGAGCTGACCATGCGCGTGACGGAACAGCAGACGCCAGGTAACGATAGCGATTCCACACTAGACAGACGCCAGCCACCCGATAGTGCCCGAAAGCGGACTGAGCAGGCGAAGGTGCCGCCGGGTAAGACATGGCTCTGGTTCGTGCTCATCCTACTCGCCAACTTCTTCCTCGGAAAGTTTCTGATCCCGAGCCCGGAAACGCCAGTCACCGTCCCCTACACTTTCTTTAAGCTGGAGGTAGGGAAGCACAATGTTGCGGCGATCTACAGTCAGGGGGACACCATCACGGGCCGCTTCACGACAGCTATCACCTATCCGCCGTCGGGCGAAAAGGGTACGGCGTCCAGTGGCGAGGCCAAAACCACAGACGAGCGTGGTGCGGTGTCCGGCAGCGTGCCTAAACCCATCAGTGTGTTCACCACGACACTCCCCTCCTTCGTCGATCCCAGCTTGGAACAATTCTTAATCACAAATGGGGTTGAGATCAGTGCGAAACCGATTCAAGAAGGCGGCAACCCATGGGCGACGATCTTTCTTAGCTTCGGCCCGGGTCTGCTCTTCATCGGCTTTTATATCTGGCTCTTCCGTCGGGCTGCGCAGCAAGGCGGTGGCATGATGGGCGGAGGATTGATGGGCATGGGCAAGAGCCGAGCTCGCCGCTATGACCAGGAGCAAACTGCGAAGGTGACCTTCGAGGATGTTGCCGGCATCGACGAAGCTGAAAACGAGTTGGTCGAGATCGTGGACTTTCTCAAGGATACCAAGAAGTACACCCGCCTCGGAGGGACGGCTCCTAAAGGCGTGCTGCTGGTGGGCGCGCCGGGGACAGGGAAGACGCTTCTCGCAAAAGCTGTGGCAGGAGAGGCGGGGGTGCCCTTCTTCTCGATGAGCGCCGCGGAGTTTGTGGAGATGATCGTAGGAGTGGGCGCAGCGAGGGTACGAGATCTCTTCAAGGAGGCGCGCGAGAATGCCCCTGCGATTGTGTTCATCGACGAACTGGATGCCATCGGGCGCGCACGCGGGCAGGTGGCGATTGGCGGATCCAGTGAGCAGGAGCAAACTTTGAATCAAATCTTGACCGAAATGGACGGGTTCTCGAGTCGGCAAGGTATCATCGTATTGGCGGCAACCAACCAGCCTGACGTATTAGACAAAGCGCTCCTGCGCCCCGGACGCTTCGACCGGCGCGTCGTTGTCAATCTCCCAGACAGGACAGGCCGAGAGGCGATCCTGAAAGTCCACACCCGCAATGTACCGCTGGCGAGCGACGCAATACTGGGAAACCTGGCCGCCATGACGCCGGGGCTTTCGGGGGCCGACCTGAAGAATCTGGTCAATGAGGCTGCATTACTGGGAGCTCGCCGCGAGCAACAGGAGGTCCGGCACAAGGACTTCCTCGATGCGCTAGAGAAGATCGTGCTCGGCCCCGAACGCCCAATACTCATGAGCCGGTCCGACCGGGAACGCATCGCCTACCATGAGGGTGGACATGCCATTCTCGGTCTCGTGGTCTCTGGGGCCGATCCAGTGAACCGGGTTACGATCGTGCCACGTGGGCAGGCGCTCGGCGTCACCTATCAGCGCCCAGACAGCGACCGCTACAACTATCCGGAAGCCTATTTACGCGCGAAAATTGTTGGCATGCTGGGAGGGCGGGCAGCCGAGGAGCTTGTCTACGGGACCAGGACCACTGGGGCCGAAAACGACATCGAGCAAGCCACCGGTCTCGCCCGCCGAATGGTCACCCGTTGGGGCATGAGTGATCGGCTTGGCCTCGTGCAGCTCGCGCCAAGAGAGAACCCCTACCTGAGCGGCCTAACCGGGTATGGAGATGCGAGGCCGTTCAGCGAGGAGACGGCTCAAGTCATCGACGCTGAGGTGCTTAAGATTATTGGCGAGAGCTACGACGAGGCTCGGCGGCTTCTCAGCAGGTATCGCAAGCAACTTGATTTACTTGCCGAAGCCTTGCTCGCGCGCGAGACCCTCAACGAACAGGAGATTCTTGATGTGACGGGGCTCCCTCATGCGCCGGCCCTAGAGACTGGAATGTTGCCTCAGCCCGGCGCTGGCAGCAGGAGTGCGGACTCCTCCCGTGAGGAGTCCGCAGCGCGAATATCATAGAAAGCCTCACCTAGCTTGCTTAAGCGGACCGAGATCCTCCGTGAGGATCGGACCAAAAGGAGGGCTGCATACCAAGGCCCTCGTCACACTATCGAACAGATCCTTACTCAGCTGCGTGAGGTCACGACTCTCGTTGCTTCAACCATTAGTTGGCGGGACTTTCTTGAGTGTCAACCAGAGCACCACATAACCGGCTATTGCGGAGAGGAGTGATCCAAGCAGAACACCAATGCGCTCATCAAATAATGCAGGTCGCTGCAGTTCCTCAAAGGCGAGCGCACCGATAAATAGACTCATGGTGAAGCCGATTCCGCACAATATGGCGACCCCGTAAAGCTGTATCGCTGTGATCCCCATCGGCAGGCGGGCAATCCCCAGCAGAGTCCCCACTATGCAAAACAGAAAGACTCCCAATTGCTTGCCCAGAAACAACCCCAGTGTAATGCCGAGGGAGACCGGGTGGGTGAGACTTTCCATGGACACCTCATTCAGGGAGATTCCGGCATTAAAGAAGGCAAAGAGTGGCAAGGTGACAAAGGCCACCGCCGTGTGAAGTTCATGCTCCAGGATGCGGAGCGGTGAGTGAGCTCGATTCTTGGGGTCAGTGAGTGGAATAAACATCGCGAGAAGGACGCCAGCAAGGGTCGCATGCACACCGGACTTCAGCACGGCGACCCACATCACGAGGCCCACTAAGGCATAGAGGGGAATGGCCGTCACGCCACTACGGTTCAGAAGCAGCAGGACCACGAGACAGCCGCCAGCGGTCCACATCATGGCCGGAGAGAGATTCGCGGTGAAAAAGAGCGCAATGATGATGATGGCGCCGACATCATCAAAAATCGCGAGCGACACCAAAAATACTTTCAGCGAAAGCGGGACCCGTTGACCCAGCAGGGAGAGAATTCCCAAGGAGAAGGCCGTATCAGTGGCGATGGGAATCGCCCAGCCGGCCATACCGGCCGGATTCTCAGAGTTGACCCACCAGTAGATAAATCCAGGAACCACCATCCCACCCAGAGCGCCCATGGCTGGAAGCCCAACGTTGGCTGTATCGGACAGTTCCCCTTCTATGATCTCCCGTTTCAGCTCCATCCCGACCAGAAAGAAAAATAGCACCATCAGGCCATCGTTGATCCAGAGCAGAAGAGGTTTGTGAATCTGCAAGTTCCCAAGCTGAACCCCGACTGGAATCTGCAGGAGGCTGTCATACAGATGATTCAGACCGGTATTGGCGCAAATCATGGCGAGTCCTGCGGCCAGCATCAGCAGAATGCCACTGGCGGATTCCAGTTTAAGGAACGTGCGAATATTACTCATCATTCCGGTGCCATCGCGTTCGGTGTCCAGAATTTTCCGATCGTCTCGGGTGCCGTATTCCAGCTCCTACTATGGCACTCTGCACATACCACGACCGCTATGGCAATACGAGAGTGTTGCGGCGAGAAGGACCTACCGACACCGACGATCTGATAGTCAGGTCATCCCAACAAGATGATTGATGAAGGATGAATTCGAGAGAAGACCACCTTAGTCTGTTTCTTGTCGAGTGGGTTTCATGTTTCGATCATGGACGTGGCCTCCCAATGCGGCTTTTCACTGATCGCATGAATATGGGCCATACATCGCTCCATTGACACAACCAGGGTAGATCTGTAGGCTCATCACATGACGTACTGAGCCATCGCTGACTATCATATCCCTCGCGCAAATCCTTCCTATACCGTTCTTGCGCGTCTGATTCCCCGGTCGTCGCCGCTTCTACGCCTGAGTTTCCACGATTGTCTCTCTGCCGAGCACGCCAGAGGGTCTTGCCGTCGAGAGGAGTGGAGACCTCATCTTCTCACCAAGGAGTCCATATGAATAAGGAGCAATTCGGGCAATTCTGGGAGCAACTTAAAACGCCGCTCAAGGCCAAGTGGGTGAACATCACTGATGCGGATCTCATTGAAATTAAAGGAGATCTTGACAGGTTTGAGACAGTCATCCAGAAGCGGTATGGGGAACTCCAGAAAGATGAGGTGGCGACATGGGCGAACCGTCGCTACTCCCATTGGACGGGGAACTATATTGGATATAAAGATGCAGCCCCGGGGGTGTAGGCAAGCAGTTATTCGACGGCAGGACAACGGCCGTATTTACTGAGGGAGCGAACATGAAGCGAATCGTGATTAATAGGAGTTACGACGAATTCTGCATCAGCCATAAGGCGCTGATTCGGCTGCGGGAACTAGGCCAACCTCAGGCGCTGGCGGAGACGGATCGCGGTGCCTATTGGCCGCAGGCAGCAGGGCCGCGTGAACCAAGCTTGAATCAGTATGGAAAGCTCATCCCGCGGGATGATGAGAACCTGGTTCGTGTGGTGGAAGAACTTCTGGAAGCAGCCGATGGACATGCGGCCAAGCTCAAAGTCGTATCCATCCCTGACGACGTGAACTGGGTAATTGCCAAGACCGAGGGTGGTGAACAGGTGAGCGAAGTTCACCGTACGTGGGGATAAGTGTAGGAGTCAGATTCGACGAAAACTGCATTCCGAATGGATTAAAGGGGCGCTTCGAGTGAAGCGCCCCTTTCATATTCAGACAGAATGTGTAGTGCGATTAATAGCGGTTTCGGTCGCGCCCTCCACCACCGAATCGTGAGCCGCCTCCACCCGCACCGCCGCCGGAACGTGGCTCCATTGGCTTCGCTTCATTCACGGTCAATGACCGTCCGTCCATCTGTGACCCGTTCAGGGCAGTGATGGCTGCCTTGGCTTCTTCGGCGGTCGCCATTTCAACAAAGCCGAACCCACGTGACTGCCCCGTGAATTTGTCCGCAATCACGCGGGCCGATTCGACCGTGCCGTGCTCAGCAAACAGGCTGGTGAGTTGAGATTCTGTTGCCGAATAGGGCAATCCACCGACATACAATTTTGAACCCATGGGGGTTCCTCCTTCCAAAATGACATTGTCCGAGACACGAGAAGGACTTCTAGAGGGGAAGGAGAGGGCCGAAGACGTAGTTGATGAACGACTCAGGTCAGGCTTCCAATCAGATTCTCGGCAGGAACAACATCGGTGACAGGCCGTTGAAATTCGTGTTTCATGCGAGGCCCTCCGCAGTGAAACATCGACATCCTAACAGGTGTATACAGGAATAGCTACCCTGAGTACTCGGGGAGGTCAGGACCGTTATCCACCAGCAGGGGCGTGAGGGTTTGACGCATTCCCCGCAAGACCATCGTGCATCTGTACTCCAAACGGAAAGCATCTCTGTCGCAAACTCAGAAATGATTGGCTGAATGGGTTACCGGCAGTAGCATACAAAATCATGATGAGCCGTCGTATCGTAACAGTCCTGGTGCTGGCGTTGGTCCTCGTCTCTCCTGCGCTTGCCCTGGCCGAGTTCGTCGCGCGGGTCTTGATCGTCCACGAAGGAGATCGCCTCACCATCTATCATCAAAGCCGAAAGGACATGGTGTATCTTCGCGGGGTGGATTGTCCCGAGCTGAAACAACCCTATGGAAAACAGGCGAAACATGCCACAGCTGCTTATGTCGCCAATCGCGAGGTTGTCGTACGGGATATGAAACGGGATCGACAGGGTCGGATTACCGCCGATATTTTGTTGCCGGACGGGCGACAGATTGCCCATGAGTTGATCAAAGAGGGATTGGCCTGGGTGCAACCGGGAGGGGCTGGCGATCAAGCCCTGAAAGACATGGAAGAACTGGCCAGAGCCGCAGGGACAGGCCTGTGGTCAGAACCCAATCCCATCTCACCGTGGAAGTGGAAATCCACGAGGCCTGCTCGCCACAAGTAGAATTCTTATTCCACATCTTCTGTGGATAACCATGTGAGCAAGTCTCAGTATCTTGCGAAAGATGGTGCATATCGCCTGCGTATTTAGCGAAGTGCCTGTTTTATAGGCATCCGCCTCATCTTGATTGAGCCACAACTAATAGTGGTACTAGCCTAAGTTACTTGCTTTCTTGCATATTCCTAGGAATATAGCTTGACATGATCTAGGCGACCCACGCCAATGTCGGTGCGCCTGCCACTAATCCAATGGTTATGCACAGGTTCGACAGCTTTCTGGGGATGACGGCTCTCAGCAACAGGAGCGACGTTTCATCTCTGTCAAGGAGACGAAGAGGAAAAGATGGCTCCAGTGAATGGGGGAAAAGATCCAGAGACCAATTTCTCACAGCCAGAGCCGAATGACTGGTCTCAGGCACAATCGTCTCCTTTTCTGAGGGCGAAACGGTTTGTGAGAGTCCCTACTTCCATCGGTCAAGGAGTCGACCCCTCGTTTCTGATGGAACACCTCGTGTCTGGCATACAAAGAATAAATCCTTTCGAAAACCAATGTTGAGATAGGTGTTTGTAGGGGCGTTTTGAACGACGTGTGCCGTGAGCATGTTGACGCATGAAGGACCTGTTTGGAGGCACGCGCTCTTCGACAGGCAGAGAGCGAACCGACTCGGACACGAACGTTCGAAATGCTCGACTGGCCTGAGCGCCGCCAGCTCTCTTCTGCAACCACCACGTACCTCAAATGGCCCACCAGGCGTCATCGCATCAAACGGGTAGCAGATGACGAGGACGAGCCTAGGCTGTGAGGGATCGAGTGTAATGGTTCCGGATCACGAATCTACGATGCGGCGCTCTGAAACCATGTAGCCTAGTTCGTTCCACCGTGCCGTTTGGATCACGAGTTCATCCTCACGAGTCAATTCCTCCAAGAAGAAAAAGTGTGTATCGCGATGGCCGGTGAAGATCGTCGTGCCGACCGAACCGGGTAACACGCTCGATTCGACATGGCCAGGGCCGAAGGCAAGCGTGCGATCGTACGCGCCGTTCAACACGAGCAGATCGATGTTCTTGGAAGGGACGGTTAAGCGCGCGACGGGCTGGAGAGCACGGCAGTGTCGTGCCAGGAGCGATTCGTTGAGCATGAGCTTGGGGACGACCTCCGTCGTCCCCAAGCCTCACCGATTAATTACCTGCCCTTTGTAGGCTTAGGAATGAGGGCTGGCTCGGACCATGAGGGAGGAAGGCTCTCTCCTGTCGTGCCATCTTCACCCATGGTGGATGACGAGTCGATAGTGGTCTCGGGTGAATCGGACGGAGTGGTCGGGGCGGATGGCAATACCATATGTTCTTGGCCGATCTTGCGGACTTCGAGATGCGCCCGTCGATTCATGTGCCGGCAGACATCGCTGGTGTCGACACAGAGGACACCTTCTTCGCCTAAGCTCACGGTCTTGATCCGATGTTCGGCAATGCCGGCATTGACCAGTACCGCCTTCACCGTTACAGCTCGCTTCATGCCAAGCTGCATATTGTAGCTCGCCGACCCCTGCTGATCGGTATAGCCCTGGATCAGCACGCCATAGTCCTCATGTTGCTTCAATATGTCGGCTTGTGCGGCGAGCTTGGTTTTCCCCTCGTCGGTCAGCCCCTTCCGACCGACTTCGAAGTAGACATCGGCATGGATGATGTCCGGGATCGATACGATCGGCATCGCCACCTGGGAGAAGGGGGTGGTCGAAGCCTCGGCCTGGTTGACGATCGTAGCAAGGTTGGTTTTTGTCTGATCGCCGGCCTGGGTGTAATACCAGGCGGCAAGTAATCCTCCGAGGAAGAGGACGACTGTGCCCAGGATCATGACCTCTTTCGTATCCCTCTCCGGCCCCAGAATCTTGGGGGCGATGTTCTCCGACGAAACCTGCGTTGACCCGTGCGACATGATGGCAATCCTCCTTATGATGAAATGCACACAGTGAACTCACGATTTGACACTCAGTTCTCAGCACTCAGCACTTGCTTGGGCTTGTTGCGATCCACCTCCTTTCTGGCCTGCTGCGCCGCCCGCCGACGGGCCTATGCTTGAGCAACTGGAGTGCCGGTGGGAAAGTGCGAAGGAATTGAGAAAGATATGAGGAAAATTGAGGGGTTCAGAAAATGAGGGAGAGATGCCGTTGATGCGGGGAGACTCAGTCCATCATGGGATGCGGGGATAGCCCCGCATGGGAAGAGGGGTAGCCTGGTTAGTCCTCCGTTCTCACGGAAGGCGCACGCCAGAGTTTATCGTATTGTCAGATTGCGGGCGGTGCTCCTTCCACGTGCGCAATAGAGGACCAATCCAGGCTACCCCTAAGGGTAAGGGGAGAAGCATGCTTAGATGGACCATCATGGGCGGTGCTCGCTCGACGCGCGCGCTAGAGGATCAACTGGGCTGTCCCCAACAGAGGTAGGCGAGGAGAGCTTGGAAGAAGAAGGAATGAAGGCTGATGGGCTTCTGTGCTCACGCAACGCGTGGGCTCAAGAGGGTAAAGGGGAGTCGCTAGGCGGTAGTGGTCGTCGGAGGTGTAGAATATAATTGGTTCGTATCTGCTATCCTCAAAATCACTATAGAAAGAGATGAAAGGGAGGGCGGGAATTGGCTGAGTGGGTGACGTATAAAAATCATCAGATTAAGGCATGCTCCCAACATCTCGGAGATGACCGATGGATGCCTAAGGCGCTCGCGTGGCTTTCAATAGGCGGCCGAGCGCCAATGAAGACCATCCAGGGTGAGTCGCATGAGGTCAGCAATACGGAAAGTAAGGCGAATGTGATCGCGCTTGGGAAAGCCAAGAAGTGGGTCGATCAGCGCCAATAGGGTAAACCTGATTCCCCCTCCCATCAGACTATTCTTCTAGTTCGCAGACCCCCCACGATAAAATGGCTTGAATGACACTGGTGCGGATCCTTTGCTCCTGGAGCAGAGGGACCGGAGAGCCGCCAGACCATCTTTCTTGCTCGCGGAACCCCCAAGATGAAACGGTGGTCACTCAATGCGCGCAGTGAAGGATGGTCTGACACCTTTCTTGTGGGGATGATAGATGAATCATAAGGAATGTAGTGTCAGCGGTCATGCCATAATCCCAGCTGTGGTCATTGAATTCTCCCCACCCTCTCATGAGAGGAGAAGGAGAATGGCGCTTGACGAGACGAGAGAGACGACCATCATGCCACCTCAGAGTCATCACACGGGGGAGGTCTGCATGGTGGATCAGGAGCGATGGACGGAGATTCGACGGTTGCGTCAGTAGGAGCGGGCTTCGCTGTCCGAGATTGCACGGCGATTGGATCTGGATCGGAAGACCGTACGACAGAGTCAGCATTCTTGACAGGTTACGGAAACGCTGTGTAGAGTTTGATTTTTCTACAGTCTTTTTGGGCCGTGCATTCTAACCATGTCGGGGGAAATATATGATCAGTAGATACTACCGTGCCATCCTCATCGTGGTTGTGCTTGGAGCGTTCGTGAGTGTACACATGGTGCATGCCTATCCGACCGCAGCGGGTAACGTGAGCCAAGCCATCGATCACGCGAAGCAAGCAGTGGCCCATGGTAAAGAGGGGCATGTTGACGAGCTTGTGAAGCATGCGGA
>LNFM01002410.1_pt1 | contig 39192 bp, 36 predicted proteins | sample 596031 | NCBI WGS metagenome assembly LNFM01 (sample SAMN04254537, study PRJNA301005) | activated carbon metagenome | isolation source: dual media filters at the Ann Arbor, Michigan drinking water treatment plant | place: USA: Ann Arbor | reverse complement strand
ACGGCACACACCAGCAGCGCGGCGATCACGTGCAAGGTGATCGCCCAGTTGATCAGACGGGCGCGCCGCTCCAGCTCGGCCAGTTCCTGGTCGAAGCGGCCGACCTCGGCCGGCGCCGCCTGCGCGCGCTGCGGCTCCAGCGCGCGGGCGCGGTCGACGATGCGCGCCATGCGGTTGGTCATCACGCCCAGCAGCGCGCCGATGCCGGTCAGCAGGAACACCGGTGCCACAGACAGCTGGATGACGTGTGAAATCGGATTGAGGTCGGTGGCCAAGAGCGCTCCGGTCAGCGTGGAGTTCAGCGTGAAGATTCAGCGTGGAGTATGGGCGATCACCCGGCGCGCGGTGTCGATGCGCTCGCACAGCGTGGTGATCTCCTGCGCCATGCGTGGTGAATGCCGGTTCAGCTTGTTCGCATCCAGCGTGACAAGCTGACCCATCTTGACCGCGGCGATCGTCGGGAAACGCTTCCAGCCATCGAGCGCGCTGGTGGCTTGCGAGTCCGGCTCGGCAGTAGCGATCAGTTGCGGATCAGCCGCGAACACCGCTTCCAGCGATACCTGCGGCGCGATCGGCATCAGTGCATCGAACACATTGCGGCCGCCGCACACGCGGATCGCCTCGCTGAGCACATGGCGCCCGGACAATGTCATCAACGGCTGCTGCCAGATCTGATAGAAGACCCGCACCGGCGCGCGTGGTTCGTACTGCTCACGCAGCGTGGCGATGCGGCTGCGAAAGTCGGCCGCCGCCTGCGTGGCGCCGTCGCTGCCGGTGAGCGTGCCCAACCGCAGCATCGAACTGGCAATACTGTCGAGCGCGCCGGGTTCGTTGACGTAGACCGCGGTGCCCAGGCGCCGCAGCGCTTCCAGCGTGGCGGGTGGAAAGCCGCTGCCCCAGACGACGATCAGATCTGCCCGGCTGGCCGCCACGCGCTCCAGATCGACGCTGTGGGCGCGCGCCACGCGCGGGATCTGCACAGCTGCCGGCGGATAGTCTGCGTACTCGGTGGTACCGACGATGCGCGCGCCGGCGCCGATGGCGAACAACTGCTCGGTGATGTGTGGGCCGAGCGCGATGATGCGCCGCGCCGGCGCCTGCAGGGTGACCACCTGGCCGGCGTCATCGGTCACGCTCACCGCCGACCGCGCGGGCGCAGCGCCCAGCAACAGGCAGCTTGCGAGGATGAGCGTGATCCAAGCGCCCTCCCGCTGCAGACCGATTTCGGCGGATGCGGCGGTCCGCACGCGCGCCTCGTTTGGTTGCCGCGTCATCGCGCTAGCGCGCGGTTGGTGGGCTGGCCAACGGCGCTGCCGCATCGGCTGCCGGCGGCTCGGTCACGAAGCCGATCCGCGTGAGGCCCGCCTGCTGCGCGGCGCTCATCACCTGCGCCAGCCGCTCGTAGCGGGTGGCCTTGTCGGCGCGCAAATGCAGTTCAGGCTGCGGCAGCACCTTGGCCGCAGCGGTCAGTCGCTCGGTTAGCGCGCCGTCTTCGATGAGCTGGTCGTTCCAGTAATAGCGGCCATCAGCGTCGATGGCGAAGTTGATGGTCTCGCTGTTGGCAGCGGCCGGTGCGGCCTTCACCTCGGGCAGGTCGAGCTTGATCGCTGACGCCAGCAGTGGCGCGGTGATGATGAAGATCACCAGCAGCACCAGCATCACGTCGACCAGCGGCGTCACGTTGATCTCGGCCATCGGTTGCGATGGCGCCTGGCTGCGCTCGAAACCACCGAAGCTCATGGCCGCGCCACTTCACTTCCCTGATACGGCGCGCTTTGGTACTCGCGCTTGGGACGGCCCGGCGCGCTCATGCACCATCCGCCGGACGGGCGCCGACCGTGAAGAACGCGTGCAGGTCGTGCGCAAAGCCGTCGAGCTGCGCCAGCACCAGCCGGTTGGCGCGTGCGAAGCCGTTGTAGGCGAGCACGGCGGGGATCGCGACCGCCAGGCCGAAGGCGGTCATGATCAGCGCCTCGCCGACCGGCCCGGCCACCTTCTCGATCGAAATGCTGCCGGTCGACGCGATGCTGATCAGCGCGTGATAGATGCCCCAGACGGTGCCGAACAGGCCGAGGAATGGCGCGGTGGCGCCGACCGAGGCGAGGAAGGTGAGCCCCGCTTCGAGACGCGCCGCGGCCTCGTTGATGCGCTGACGCAGCACGCGCGTCAGCCACTCCGAGCGATTCATCTGCGCCGACAGCGTCGCGTCATCGGCAGGGCGCTGGGCGGTAGCGGCCGCGCTGGTGGCCAGGGGCACGAAGATCGCTTCGGCGTCGATCGGCTTGAGCTGCGCGACCGCCTCGTCGATCGAGCGTGCCTGCCAGAACGCCTCCAGCGAGCGCGCCGCGGCACGCACCCGCCACCAGGCCCAGCTCTTCCACAGGATGAGGAACCAACTGCCGACCGACATCGCCAGCAGCAGGTAGGCGGTGATGCGGATCAGCGCATCGGCCTGCGCCCAGAAGTGACCCAGCCCCAGTGCCGTCCCGCCGTCCATCACGCCTGCCCTGCGGTGAAGCCGAGCACGTCGTTCATGTCGTACAGCCCGGTGGTGCGCGTGGCCAAGTAGCGCGCGGCGCGCAGGCTGCCCATCGCGTAGGTCATGCGGCTGGAAGACTTGTGGGTGATCTCGATCCGCTCGCCGGTGCCGGCAAACAGCACCGTGTGATCGCCGACGATGTCGCCGCCGCGCACGGTGGCGAAGCCGATGGTGCCCGCCTTGCGCTCGCCGGTGTGGCCCTCGCGCGCGTAGACCGCCAGCTCGTCGAGCGGCTTGCCGAGCGCGCCGGCGATCACCTCGCCCATCTTGAGCGCCGTGCCCGAGGGCGCATCGACCTTGTGGCGATGATGCGCCTCGATGATCTCGATGTCGTAGCCGCTGTTCAGAATCTTCGCGGCCACTTCCAGCAGCTTGAAGGTGGCATTCACTCCGACGCTCATGTTCGGAGCGAACACGATCGCGGTCTGCGCCGCTGCCGCGCGGATTGCCTGCTTGCCCTGATCGTCGAAGCCGGTGGTGCCGATCACCAGCTTGACACCGTGCTCGACGCAGGCCTGCAGATGGGTGAGCGTGCCCTCCGGGCGGGTGAAGTCGATCAGCACGTCGCAGCCGCGCAGGGCGGCCAGGTCGCTGGTGATCGCCACCCCGGTGGCGCGGCCGAGCATGGCGCCGGCATCGCGGCCCAGGCCCGCACTGGCGGCGACATCCAGCGCCGCCGCCAGGGTCAGGTCTGGTGCGGCGAGTGTGGCCTCGATGAGCATCTGGCCCATGCGTCCGGTGGCACCTGCGATCGCGATCTTCTGGGTCATGCGTGTGGCCTGGGAACGGTACGTTGCCGCACTCTGGCGGGATCGACTTCGATACCTGCGCCAGGCGCCTGTCTGCTTGCTTGCCTGCGTTCTCGCTTGGGTCAGTAGATCGGACCGGGCGGATTGCTCTGCGGATCGGAAGGCCGCGTCGGCACGTTCTTCGGCGCCGCCTTGGTGGCATCGCGGCCGAGGATCAAGTTGTCGGCCATGGCCTCGGGCGGCATCTCATCGGCCTTGAACGACGCCAGGCGACTGTCCTTGAAGAGGATGGTCAGGCGGCGCGTGGAGGTCTGTGCGCCCTTGCCGCGCCGCAAGTGATACACGTAATCCCACCGATCGCCGTGGAACACGCTGACCAGCATCGGCGAGCCGAGAAGGAAACGCACCTGGTCGCGCGTCATGCCTTCGCGCAATTGCTCGACCATTTCCCTCGTCACCACGTTGCCCTGTTGCACGTCGGGCCGGTAGGGCTGGATCAGCGGCGGAGTCCAGCTGCGGATCGACTCGCATCCGGTGAGCGTGACGAGCGTCGCAAGAATGGCAACTGCCAGGTTGCGGACGGGACGTCGCGGACATGCGGGCAAAGGCATTGACGGTGCAGCGGGCAGGGGCATCTGGGCAGGCGCGATCGCCATGGGTGGTTTGAGAGCGAGCGGTATGATACTCAGCGCTTGGCTGAAGGCGCCCGGCGATGCGTGACTTACGCCTCGCACCGATCGCGGCGCTGCCGATTGCCTTGCTTTCCCCAGGTCCACTTTCTCTCAGGCAGGACGCCACCATGCCGAGCCGTGCCGGTTCCGGATCCAGCGAGCTCAAGAGCAGCGGCCTGAAGGCTACGCTGCCGAGGCTCAAGATCCTCGAAGTCTTCCAGCGTGCCGCCGCCGCCACGGGTGCCCGCCACTTGAGTGCCGAAGACGTCTACAAGGCGCTGATTGCGGAGAACCTCGACGTTGGGCTAGCCACGGTGTACCGGGTGCTGCAGCAATTCGAGCAGGCCGGCTTGCTGATGCGCAATCACTTCGAGCAGGGCCGCGCCGTGTTCGAGTTGAACGAGGGGGCGCACCATGATCACCTCGTGTGCCTGACCTGCGGCCGCGTCGAGGAATTCATCGACGCCGAGATCGAGCAGCGCCAGAACAAGATCGCGCAGGCGCGCGGCTTCCAGTTGCAGGACCACGCACTGGCGCTCTATGGCGTATGCAACAAGACCGCCTGCCCGCATCGGCCGAAAGACGAATGACCGCGTGACGCGCCCGGCTGAGGGTGCTCAGCGCGTCGTGCCGCTGCCGTTGATGAGTCGCTGCACCACCGCCCGCGCCGCGCCGGGCTGATCCGCGAATACGCCGTCCAGTCCGGTCGCCAGGAAGCGGCGCAATTCTTCGTCCGGCTCGGTCTGCAGGTCGGTCGGCAGAAAATTGGCTTCGCGCCGGAACGTCCACGCATGCACCGTGAGTCCCATTGCATGCGCGCGTTCGACCAGCGCTGTCGGTGTTCCCAGCCGGCCCTGCGCGTCGCGTCCGATCACCTGTGCCTTCGCCGCGCCGATCGCCTGGGCGTACTGCGCGACGTTGCGCAACGCTGCGTCGTTCAGGGTGGCGCGCTCGCCGGCCAGCTGCACCCGGCGCAACGGCGTCAGACCAGCCAGGGCGCGCAGGCTGTCCGGATCGAACGACTGCAGGAACACCGGCGCCGAGCCGGTTCGCCAGCCTGCTAGATGCAACGCCTCGACCAGCGGGCCCTCGAGCGCCAGACCGCGCTCGGCGAAGTGCCGCGGGTGCTTTGTCTCCGGATACAGGCCGATCGGGCGTGCAGTGCGCTGCTGCCGACGCTGCACGAGCTCGATGATCTGCTGCAATGACGGCACGCCGAACTGGCCGTCAAACGCGGCCGATTTCGGGCGCCACTGCGGCCAGCGCTCGCGTGCGCGCAGCTGCTGCAGCTCGTGCCAGGTGAAGTCCTCGACGAACCAACCGGTCATGGGCGTGCCGTCGATCACCTGGGTGCGCCGGCGCGCGGCGAACGCGGCGCGCTGCGCCACATCGGTGGTCAGCGACAGTTCAGCGTCATGGCGAGCCACCAGCACGCCGTCGCGCGTGCTGACGATGTCAGGTTCGATCGAGTCGGCGCCCTGGTCGATCGCCAAGTCATACGCGGCCAGCGTATGTTCCGGCCGCTCACCGCTGGCGCCGCGATGGGCGATGACGATCGGCGGCTGGCCGTCCAGCGTCGGATACGGCCACGCGCCGGTCGGTGCCACGGTGGGCGGGCGATGGGTGCACGCTGCCAGGACCGGCAGCGCCGCGCCGGCGAGCAGCCGGCGGCGCTTCATGCCGCAAGCATCTCGCGCGCGTGCTTGCGCGTGGTCTCGGTGATCTCCACGCCGCCAAGCATGCGCGCCAGTTCCTCGACGCGGGCCTTGCGCTCCAGTGCGGCAATGCGAGATACCGGCCGCGCATCGACTGTCGCCTTGCTGACGACGAAGTGCTGGTCGCCGCGCGCCGCCACTTGTGGCAAGTGGGTCACGCACAGTACCTGGCGCTGCTGGCCCAGCTGCTTGAGCAGGCGTCCCACGGTTTCCGCAACGGCGCCGCCGATGCCGGCATCGACTTCATCGAAGATCAGCGTGGCCACCGGTGTGGCGGTCGCAGCGATCACCGAGATCGCCAGGCTGATGCGCGCCAGTTCGCCGCCGGAGGCGACCTTGGCAAGCGCCTTGGGCGTGGTGCCGGCATGGCCCGCGACCAGGAACTCGATCCGCTCGCTGCCACTGCTGCTCGGCTCTGCTGCGCTGATCTGCACCTCGAAGCGACCGCCGGCGAGCGACAGATCCTGCATCGCGCGCGTCACCTCGCGGCTCATCCGTGAGGCCGCCAGGCTGCGCTCCTTGGACAGCGCAGCCGCCGCCTTGTCGTAGGCGGCGCGGGTCGCTGCTTCCGCCTTGCGCAAGCCCGCCAGGTCGCTGGACGCGGTCAGCGCCGCGAGCTTGGCCTGGGCGTTGCCGAGCAGGTCGGGCAGCTCTTCGGGCGTGCACTTGAACTTGCGCCCGGCCGAATGCAATGCGGACACGCGCGCTTCGACCTCGGCAAGCCGCTTGTCATCGATCTCGATGCGCGCCAGGTAGCTCGACAGCGCCCGGGCCGCGTCGTCCACCTGGATACGTGCGCTCTCCAGTGCCTCGATCACCGGCTTGAGACGCTCATCAACGCTGGCGAGCTGGCCCAGCCGCAGGCTCACGGTGTCGATGCGCACCAGTGCCGCGTCGTCTGCTTCGCTGAGCGTGTCGATCGCCGCTTGCGCGCCTTCGACCAGGCTGGCGGCATGCGACAGTCGACTGTGCTCGGCCTGCACGCTGGCCCACTCGCCGGCCGCCGGCGCCAACTCGCCCAACTCGTCGACGACCCAGCGCAAGCGGTCCTGCTCCAGTTGCGCGCTGCCTTCCATTGCTTCGGCCTCGGCGCGTGCCTTGGCGGCGCGCCGCCACGTGGCAAACAGGTCGGCCACGCCGCGCGCCTGGGCGGTGAGGCCGCCATGTTCGTCGAGCAGTTGCTGTTGCGCGACCGGCTTGAGCAGCGATTGGTGCGCGTGCTGTCCATGCACGTCGAGCAGCAGTTCGCCCAGTTCGCGCAATTGCGCCAGCGTAACCGCCGACCCGTTGATGAAGGCCTTGCTGCGGCCGGCGGCGTCGATCGTGCGCCGTACCAGCGTGCAACCGGCGTCCTCCCCGGCGAGATCATGCGCATCGAGCCAGTGCCCGGCCGCGTCGCCGACGCGGAACTCGGCACTGATCTCGGCCCGGCCGGCACCCTCGCGCACGACGTCGGCATCGGCGCGTTCACCCAGCGCGAGCAGCAGCGCATCGATGAGGATCGACTTGCCGGCTCCGGTTTCGCCGGTGAGGACCGTGAAGCCGGGCGCAAATTCCAAGTCGAGTTCGTCGACGATGACGAAGTTGCGGATGGACAGGGCAAGCAGCATGGAGGCAGAGGCAGGTCAGGGACGCGTCGGCGCGCAGTTTAGAGATTCGCCGCCCATGCGAGGTGAGGTCGATGCGCCACCGTTGTCGCAGCGCGCGCGCCGCTCGATCAAATGGTGGGCGGGTGGCAATCGCCGCCGGCCCGGTGGCGGGCAGCGCGCCCGTGTTGGCTGCACGCCGGCCTCTCAAACCCGGCTGTGCGACTCGCTCGGCATCACGTTCCAATGCAGTTTCTGCCGCAATGTGGCGAAATAGTTATAGCCGCGCGGATGCAGCAGGGTCGCGCTGTCGCGACTACGACGGGCGCGCACCACGTCGCCCGGCGCCAGTTGCGCATAGGTCTGCATGTCGAAGTGGGCGGAAGCATCGCGCACGTCGGTAATCTCGATCTCGATCACGCAGGAGTCGGGCAGCGCGATCGGGCGGTTGGACAGGGTCTGCGGCGCCACTGGCACCAGCACCAGTCCCGCCAGCGACGGATGCAGGATCGGGCCGTTGGCCGACAACGCATAGGCGGTGGAGCCGGTCGGGGTCGCCAGGATCACGCCGTCGGCGCGCTGGTTGTACATCGTCACGCCATCCACCCGCACCGTGAATTCGACCATGCCGCCGTTGACGCCGCGCGACACCACGACGTCGTTGAGCGCGCGGGTATGAAAGGTGGGCGATCCGCGGCGCAGCACCTCTGCGTCCAGCAGTACGCGCCGGTCGATCTCGTAGTCGCCGGCCAGCATCTGGCCGAGTACTTCGGTCATCTGTTCCAGGGCGATGTCGGTCATGAACCCCAGGCGGCCGTGATTGATGCCGATCAGCGGCACCTGGTGAGGTGCCAGTTCGCGGGCAATGCCGAGCATGGTGCCGTCGCCGCCGAGGACGACGGCAACATCCGCGTGCTTGCCGATGGCGGCGAGCGAGTGGCCGGCAAACTCGTGCAGCCCGGCCGCCTCCCGGGTGGCGGCATCGAGCAGCACCTCCAGCCCGGCGGCCTGCACCTGGCTGATGATGCGCGACAGCGGTTCGCGGACAGCGTCCGCCCGCGGCTTGCCGAAGATTGCGACTCTGCTGAATGCTTGCGCCATGACGTCCGACTCTAGCAAATGCCCTTGCGCCCGCCGCGATAAATCGACGTTGATGCGTGGACGCTGCGGTTTCTGCAGTTTCAGCCGCCCAGCGGTGGCTCGGCACGCCCCGCTGAAGTGCGCCACGCCATAAAATCGGCGTCACCATGATGGACGACCGGGCCAGACTGCTGCTGAAGGCGTTGATCGAACGCTATATCGCCGAGGGTGAGCCGGTGGGCTCCCGATCGCTGGCGCGCATCTCCGGTCTGGAACTGTCGGCCGCCACGATTCGCAACGTGATGGCCGACCTCGAGGAGATGGGCTTCATCACCAGCCCGCATACCTCGGCCGGCCGGGTACCCACGCCGCGCGGCTACCGCCTGTTCGTCGACACGCTGCTGACGGTGCAACCGATAGAGCAGCAACAGGCAAAGATCATCCAGGGGAGCCTGCAGGTGGCCGAGCCGCAGCGCGCGCTGCAGACGGCGGCCCAGATGCTGTCCCATCTTTCGCAGTTCGCCGGCGTGGTGCTGACGCCGCGCCGCAGTTCCACCTTCCGCCAGGTGGAGTTCCTGCGGTTGTCGGAAAAGCGGGTGCTGCTGATCATCGTCACCCCCGATGGCGACGTCCAGAACCGCATCCTGCTGACCCAGCACGACTATTCGCCCGCACAACTGGTGGAGGCGGCCAACATCCTCAACCAGCAGTTCGCCGGGCACAGCTTCGAGGATGCGCGCCGTCGGCTCGGAAGCGATCTGCACGAGTTGACCAGTGAGATCGGTCGCCTGATGCAGGCTGCCGTGCAGGCGGGCAGCGAGGCGGCCGAGGAAAGCGATCCGGTGGTCGTGTCCGGCGAACGCAAGCTGCTGGGCATCAGCGATCTGTCGGGCAGTCTCGACAAGCTGCGCGCGCTGTTCGATCTGTTCGAGCACAAGTCGCGGCTTCTGCAACTGCTGGATGTGTCGGGGCGCGCGCAGGGCGTGCAGATTTATATCGGCGGCGAGTCGGCCAAGGTGCCGATGGACGAGCTGAGCCTCGTCGTCGCGCCATATGAAGTTGACGGCAAGGTGGTCGGCACGCTCGGCGTGATCGGCCCCACCCGCATGGCCTACGAGCGGGTGATCCCGATCGTCGACATCACCGCGCGGCTGCTGTCGAACGCGTTGTCACGCGACTGAGGCGACTGAGGGCGGCCGGCGCCTAGCGCCGGATGATGCTGGTGGCGACCAGGCTGCCGCCCGATGGATAGCCCTCGACGGAGACGGTGCTGGCGCTGAGCGTCTCGGCGGTCACGCCCTCGAAGTACGTGGTGCCGGTCCAGCGCACCGACTGCGTCGCCGCCCCTGCCGGCGTCAGCGTGAAGCTTCGGGCGGTGGTGCTGACCGCGCTCGCGACACCGATGACGGTAACGATGCCGGTGGCGTTGTTGACACACCGCACCCGCTCGGCTTCGATCCGGTTGCCCGCTACCTTGCCGTTGATCTCGACATACAGGCCGGCGGCCAGCCCGGCGGCCGGGCAGGCTGACAACGGACTGACGCCGACGGCCGTCACGGCCACCCCGCGCACCTTGAAATTGTCGATGCCGGCGAAGTCGGTGATGGTTCCGGCCAATTCGATGTCGATGTCGTTGTTGCTGCGCGAGCGCAACCTGACCTGACGCGCCTGCAGCACGTTGCCGCTGTCGAAGCTGCCGTCGACGATGACGTAGCGGCCGTCGCTGAGCGACTGATTGGCCGGCACCAAGATCGCCGTGCGCGCGTTGACCGCAATGCCGCCGATCTCGAAAGTCGCTGCCGAGGCATTCAGGCGGCTGACCGTGCCGGCGATCTGGCTGCGTGCTGCCCCGCTGGTAGCGGTGGCCGCGTCGACCGCGCGCACGTGATCGGCCACAAGCGTCGGCCCGCTGGCGCTGCTGCCCAGCGGATCGTCGCTCCAGACCACCACCTGCTGGCCGTTGGCGAGGACGCGGTTGGCCGGCACCACGACGCTGCCGCTGGCGAGCGTCACCGTCAGTTCACCCAGCCGGAAGCGGCCGGCGGCGGCGACGTAGTCCTGCACCACGCCGCTGACCCGGATCAGATTCGCGGGCAGGCCGGCAAGCTTCTCCACCCGGGTGGCGACAATCACGTGCCGGTTCAACTGCGCATCGAACTGCGTGCTGCCGTGCACCTCGACGACATCGGCGACCTGCAGGGCCGTGAGGCCGCTCAGACCACCGACGCCGTCGAACACGGTGACAGGTCCCGCCGCAGCGTCCAGATTCGTGCGCACCGTCTGCCCCGCCACTTTGAACTGCGTCGGCGTGGCACCGGCGCTGACCTCGCTTACCGTGCCGATGACCGCGGCGGTGATCAGCACCCGATCGGCGGTGCCTCGACCGGTGAAATCGATCTCCACGCGCTGGCCGAGCCGGGCACGCGCCGCGATCAGTCCAAGGGTTGGACTGCGCTCCAGTTCGACGCGGGCGGCGCGGTCGTCCCAGCGTTCGCCGTCGACGATCAACGAGCCGAACCCGGTCACCGTGCCGCCTCCGCTGCTGGCGATCCCGGTGCCGCCGCCGCCGGTGCGTGCGACTTCATCGCCGCCGCAACCGGCCAGCAGGCCCGCTGCCAACGCGACCGCGCATGCGCGGCGGACCTTGCGGCGAACCCGTTCGTTGATGATCGACTTCATGACGTGCTGCCCCCCGACTTCGGGGCTGTGGTGCTGGCAGCCGCGCCGCTGGACGCAGCGTTGTCGGCTGGGCTGCCGGCCAGCGGCTCGAACCCCTGCTGCTGAAAGAAGTAGACACCGAAGCGAAAGCGATGCATGACCTGAGCCGGCAACGTGCGGTCCTGTTCGCTCAGCACTTCGGCGGCGTTGCGCACCTTCTTCATCGCGACCAGCCATTGCTGCTGGGCCATTGCCTGCAAGCGCGCCGTTGACTCGGCCGACAGTTCATCGCCCCAGAGGGCGAACTCCAGGTGCGGCGTGCGCTTGCCTTTGCCGGCGGCGGTGAAGTTGGCGGCCGCGGCAGCGATGTGATCGCCGACGTTGGCACTGAGGTAGCGCGCCAACTCCTGCAGGTCGCCCGACGGCAGGAAGCCTTCAGCAAGCACCAGCTGAGCCAAACCGTCGCGCTCCTCGACAATTCCCAGCCGGACCAGTTCATCCAGCACCGAACGCGAATGAAAGTCTTTCGAGATGGCCTGTGACAGGCGCTCGAATGACGGTTCGGCCTCGTCGGCGCTGCGCAGCGGCAGCGGACGGGGCCGACCGTGGTCATCCAGGTATTCGGGTTGGGTGGTCCAGGCCATCGTCACCTGGTTGGCGATCGTCACGGTGCGGCGCGGCGGCGGCTCCGGCGCAGTCAGCACCCGCACGTCCTTGCGATGCACGCCTGACAACAGGCTCAGCGCCGAGTCCGTGATGCGCTTGCCTCCGCTGTGCAGTTCGCTCTCGGCGGCATGGAGGAACACCCGCTTGAGGGCCTGCGCAAACATCGTGTAGGTCACGCCGTTGGCGACGAGCAGCCGCGCCAGCGGCTCGATCAGGCGCGTGGCGGCGGCCAGCAGGATGCCGGGCTTGTCGGAAGCGTCGTTCACAGGAGGTCGACGGGCGGGGCACGCATTTATGCGACGTTAAGGGATAAATGCCCGGTTAGAAACCCGCCGGAGAACCGAGATTCGCCCACTCTGGATCGCAACGCCAGAGGGCATGAAGGGGCATGGCGCGACAACTTGGTACGCTTGGCCCCTCATTTCGTCCGATTGGGCGAGTCCTTCCGGCGTGGGTGCGGATGCAACACGCGGCCCGCCTACTTCCGTAACCCGACCTGCCTTTTGCCGTGAGCTTTCTGCCGGAACCCCCGTTCGTCCATGGTCGCCCCGGTCGCACGGCGGTGCTCCTCGTCAATCTCGGTACGCCCGACGCGCCCGAGCCCGGTCCGGTCCGCACGTACCTGAAGCAGTTCTTGTCCGACCCGCGCGTGGTGGAGATTCCGCGGCTGCTCTGGTGGCCGATCCTCAACGGCATCATCCTGACCGTGCGGCCGCGCAAATCGGCGGCAAAGTACGCCACCATCTGGACGCCGCAAGGCTCCCCGCTGAAGTACTGGTCGGAGCAGCAGGCGCTGCTGCTGCGCGGCTACCTCGGCGAGCGCGGGATGGACATCTCCGTGGCGCTGGCGATGCGCTACGGCAACCCGTCGATTCCCTCGGTGCTGGCACAACTGCGTGAGCAGCAGGTCGAGCGCCTGCTGGTGGTTCCGATGTACCCGCAATACTCGGCCACGACCACCGCGACCGTGTTTGATGCGGTGCATGCCGACCTGGCGCTGGCGCGCAACGTGCCCGAGGTGCGCTGGGTCAAGCACTTCCACGATGATCCCGGTTACATCGAGGCGCTCGCCACGCGCATCCGCGCCTACTGGCAGCAGCACGGACGCGCGCAGGACGTCGGCGGCAAGCTGGTGATGAGCTTTCACGGCGTGCCCAGACGCACCCTCGAACTCGGCGATCCATATCACTGCGAGTGCCATAAGACTGGCCGCCTGCTGGCGCGCGCACTGGGTCTTGGCCCCGACGAGTACGTGGTGAGCTTCCAGTCGCGCTTCGGCAAGGCGGAATGGCTGCAGCCGTACACCGCGCCGCTGCTTGAAGAACTGGGTCATGCCAAGGCGCGCCGCGTGGATCTCGTGTGTCCCGGCTTCGTCGCCGACTGCCTGGAGACACTCGAAGAGATCGCCATGGAAGGCAAGGAAGACTTCATCGCGGCCGGCGGCGGCGAGTACCACTACATCCCCTGCCTGAACGACGCGCCGTCATTCATCCATGCACTGGCCGCCCTGGTGACGAGCCACACCCAGGGCTGGCCGGTGACACTGGCTGACCGCCCACGCCGCGAAGACGAGGCTGCCGTGGGTGCTGCGCGCGCCAAGGCGATCGGCGCGCAGGCCTGAACCGCCTCGCGACCTACAGGTACAGCAACTGTTCGCGCTCGGCCGCCGTGGTGGCGAAGCCTTTGGCCTCGTAGAAGTCGAAGATGTAGTTGACGACATCGTCGCTGTCGTCGGCCACGTGCAGCAGCTTCATGTCGTCGGCGCCGATCATGCCCTGCTGCGCCAGGGTGTCTTCGATCCAGCCGAGCAGACCCTGCCAGAACGAGCTGCCCACCAGCACGATCGGGATGCGGCGCCCCTTGCCGGTCTGGATCAGCGTCAGCGCCTCGAACAGTTCGTCGAGCGTGCCGAAGCCGCCCGGCATGACAACGTAGGCCGCCGCGTACTTCACGAAAGCCACCTTGCGCGCAAAGAAGTGGCGAAAACGCAGCGAGATGTCCTGGTACGGATTGCCGTGCTGCTCGAACGGCAGTTCGATGTTGAGCCCCACGCTCGGGCTCGCTCCTTCGAACGCCCCCTTGTTGGCGGCCTCCATCACGCCCGGACCGCCACCGCTGATCACGGCGAAGCCGGCGTCCGACAGCTTGCGGGCAATCTCCTGCGACTGTTCATACACCGGGGTACCCGGCTGGGTGCGCGCGCTGCCGAACATCGACACCGCCGGGCGGATCTCCGACAGCCGCTCGGCGGCCTCGACGAACTCCGAGATAATGCCCAGCAGGTGCCAGCTTTCCCGCGCCTTCTGGCTGGTCGCACGCTCGGGCATCGTGACGGCGCGCAGGGTGGGAATGTTCTTGCGGCGATCCAGCATCGTGACTCCTTGCAATGAAGCTCCGCGCAGTGACGGGGCAGGACGAGCGGGGCGGTGCCACCGGCTCGTCGTCGTTGTCAGCCTGAGCCGTCGTCGAGCCAGGATCGCGCATCAACCCGCTTCATTTCAGCCAGGCCGATGAAAACGCTCCTGCTCGTCGACGGTTCAAGCTACTTATACCGCGCGTTCCATGCAATGCCCGACCTGCGAACCTCGCAAGGTGAGCCCGTGGGCGCGCTGCGCGGCTACATCAACATGCTGCGCACGCTGCGCGCACAGGTGCCGTGCGACTACTGTGCCTGCGTGTTCGACGCGCCGGGCAAGACCTTTCGCGACGATATCTACCCCGAGTACAAGGCCAACCGTGCCTCGATGCCGGAGGATCTGGCGCGGCAGATCCCGGCGATCCACGAGGCGGTGCGTGCGCTGGGCTGGCCGGTGGTGATGATCGACGGCATCGAGGCTGACGATGTGATCGGCACGCTGGCCTGCACGGCACAGGCGCACGGCGTCACGACCGTCATTTCAACCGGCGACAAGGACCTGGCGCAGCTCGTCAATCCACAAGTCACCTTGGTGAACACGATGAGCGGCGAAACGCTCGATATCGCTGGCGTGATCGGCAAGTTCGGCGTGCCGCCGGAGCGCATCGTCGACTACCTTACGTTGGTTGGCGACAGTGTCGATAACGTGCCCGGAGTCGACAAGGTCGGCCCGAAGACAGCGGTCAAGCTGCTGGCGCAATACGGCTCGCTCGACGGCGTGGTGGCTGCGGCGAGCGACATCAAAGGCGCGGTGGGCGAGAACCTGCGCAAGAGCCTCGACTGGCTGCCCACCGCGCGCACCCTGGTGACGGTCAAGTGCGATGGCGACATCGCGCATCAGGTGCCGAGCTTCGAATCGCTGCAGGTCCGGGCGCCGGACGAGGCGCAGGTTCGTTCGCTCGCCGAACGGTTCGAGTTCAAGGCCCTGCTCAGGGAGCTCGGCGCATCGGCTGCAGCGACCGCGTCGGCGGAAGTCGCTGGCGCAGCACCGGCCGCAGAGACATCGGTGCGCGCTGTTGCGCCGCTGAACCTGCGCTACGAAACCATCGTCACCGAAGACCAGCTCGATGCCTGGCTCACGCGCCTGAACGGCGCCGCACTCACCTGCATCGACACCGAGACCACCTCGCTGGACCCATTGCAGTCGAAACTGGTCGGCATCTCGCTGTCGGTCAGCGACCACGAGGCTTGCTACATCCCGCTCGCGCACCGCTATCACGGTGCGCCGGACCAACTGCCGTTCGATGCCACGCTCGGCAAGCTGCGCCACTGGCTGGAAGGCGAGCACCACAAGAAGGTCGGCCAGCACCTGAAGTACGACGCGCACGTGTTCGCCAACCACGGCATCCGCCTGGCCGGCATCGCCCACGACACGCTGCTGCAAAGCTACGTGCTCGAAGCGCATCGCCCGCACGACATGGACTCGCTGGCTGAGCGGCATCTGGGCCGCAAGACGCTCACCTATGTCGAGGTGTGCGGCAAGGGCGTTAACCAGATCTGTTTCGATGAAGTGGAGGTCGAGCGCGCCACCGCCTATGCCGCCGAGGATGCCGAGGTCACCCTGGCGCTGCACCGCACGCTGTGGCCGCGCATCGAGCACGACGATCGGCTGCGCTTCGTCTACGAGCAGCTCGAGGTGCCGGTCAGCAAGGTGCTGTTCGACATGGAACGCAGCGGCGTACTGGTCGACCGCGACAAACTCGTTGCGCAAAGCGCGGAACTGGCCCGCCGCATCGGTGAACTCGAAAGGCAGGCACACGAGCTGGCGGGGCAGCCATTCAACCTGGGCAGTCCCAAGCAGATCGGCGAGATCCTGTTTGGCAAGCTCGGCCTGCCGGCGATCAAGAAGACGGCCAGCGGCGCTCCCAGCACCGACGAAGAGGTGCTGGAGAAGCTGGCGCAGGACTACCCGCTGCCCAAGGCGCTGATCGAGCATCGCGGCCTGTCGAAGCTCAAGTCGACCTACTGCGACAAGCTGCCGGCCAGCATCAACGCCCGCACCGGACGCGTGCACACCTGCTATGGCCAGGCGATCGCGGTCACCGGTCGCCTCAGTTCGAGTGAGCCCAACCTGCAGAACATCCCGATCCGCACGCCGGAAGGCAGGCGCATCCGCGAAGCGTTCATCGCGCCGGCCGGCAGTTGCATCCTCAGTGCCGACTACTCGCAGGTGGAGTTGCGCATCATGGCGCACATCAGCGGCGACGACGGCCTCTTGGCTGCCTTCAACGCCGGCGAGGACGTGCATCGCGCCACCGCGAGCGAGGTGTTCGGCGTGCCGGTCAACGACGTCACCTCCGACCAGCGTCGAACCGCCAAGGTGATCAACTTCGGCCTGATCTACGGCATGAGCGCATTTGGCCTGGCTTCCAACCTGAACATCGAACGCGACGCGGCGCGGCTGTACATCGACCGCTACTTCACCCGCTACCCCGGGGTCGCGCGCTACATGGAGCGCACTCGCGCCGAGGCCAAGCGGCAGGGTTATGTGGAAACGGTGTTTGGCCGTCGGTTATGGCTGCCGGAAATCAACTCGCCCAACGGCCCGCGCCGCGCCGGCGCCGAGCGCGCGGCGATCAATGCGCCGATGCAGGGCACCGCGGCCGATCTCATCAAGCTGGCGATGATCGCGGTGCAGGGCTGGCTCAGGCGGGAGCAACTGAAGACCAAGCTCGTGATGCAGGTGCACGACGAACTGGTGCTCGAGGTGCCGGATGGCGAACTGGCTACCGTTCGCAGCGAAGTGCCGCGCTTGATGAGCGGCGTGGCACAGCTGAAGGTCGCGTTGCTGGCCGAGGTCGGTGTCGGCCGCAACTGGGACGAGGCGCACTGAGTGTCTGGTTCGACCACCTCAGGCTGCCGACCAGCGATGCAATCGCACCTGCCACTCGCTAGAAGCGCTAGAAGCGGATCGACAAGCCAATCTGCGCGTCGGCCTGGGTGAAGCCGTCGCCGCGGATCGACAGCGTGCAGCCACCGTCGCAAAACAGGCCGCCGCTGCTGTCGATCAGCGTGAAGTAGCCACGCGCCTCGAACCGCAGGGCAACGCGATCCCCCAGGGGCAGCTGATAGCCGAGGCCCAGGTTGAGCGACGGTCGCAGTTCGGTGGCGTACTCGCTCGTGCCCGGGCGCAGCAGCGTTGCGCCGATGCCGCCGAGCACATACGGGCCGCGACCGATCGGTCCGGCAAAAAAGTTGGTGCCGCCCAGGTGCAGGTACGTCACCGTCAGCGGCAGTTGCGTGGCGCCGCTGGCGGCGCCGGTGGCCGGGCTCAATTGCAGATCGGACCGCTGCCGCGAGACGTGGAACTGCAACTGCCGAGCGCCATCGAGCCCCAGGTCGAGGCTGGCGGCGTACAGGCCGCTGCCATCGAGGCGCAGTTTGCGGTCGGAAGCGGCGTCGACGAAGCTGCCGCCGTCGCGATACCCGCCGTGCAGCGTGAAGGCGTTGTCACGCGGCACCGTCTGCGCGTGCAAGCAACCAACCCAAGCGGCGGTGGCGACCAGGAGTGTGGCGGCCGACGCGCCGATGGCGGGCCGCCAGCGCATGCGAGTTCGACAGGCGCGGTGCATGGCCGAGATTGTGCGCCAGCGCGGCGACCTCGCGGTGGTCCCAAAGCCGCTCACAAAGCGGGTCACTTGCCCTCGTCAGAGCGTGAGCGCAAAGCGTGACAGCAGGGCGCCCGTGACGCGGCTGGTCTGCACCGATCGCTGGCCATAGGTGCCGCTGTTGAGCATCCACTCAGGCGCATCGGTGAGCGACTCGAGGTTGTGGCCGAGGATCCGGTACAGCGAGTCATCGAAGCGCATGACGTTGACCGGCGCCACCGGCTCGCCGCGCTCGACCCAGAAGGTGGCGAAGCGGGTCAGGCCGGTGATGCGGCCGCTCGCACGATCGGAGAAGTTCAGGTAGTGCAGGTTGCCGATCCACAGGCCGGTGTCCAGCGCGGCGGCCGCGGCGTCTTCGCGCAACGCGCCGGGTGTCATCACCAGTGACTGCAGTCCTTCGTCATCGTCGGCGCCGTTGGCATCGATGCCGAACTCCTTGGCGGTGCGGGGGCTGACCATGCTGCCGGCGTGCTTGCCGGCGTCGATCAGGGTGACCGCAGCCGGGCGGGTGAAGCCGGATTCGTCGAAGGCGGGCGCCAGACCCGCCGCGGCCTCCTCGCGCAGCGTGATCAGCGGTGACAACGTGACTTCGCCGTCGGCAAGCTTCTGCAGGCAGCTCTGCTTGGTGCGTTGTGCCTTGCCCGACACACCGCCCCAGCTAAGCATCGCCATCAGTTCGTCGACCGCTGCCGGGGTCAGATAGGCCCGTACCTCGCCAGGTTCCAACGTGCGCGGCGGTCGCGCCAGCAGGGCGAGCTGCGCGCGCGCGCCGTCCATGCGTCGCTGCAACTCGACGCTGTCCCAGTGGCTGCCCGCCCAGGCCGCCTTCACCGCCTTGTCGGTGGCGTGATACAGCGACCAGTCGAGCAGGAATGCGTCCACGGCGTGCCAGTGACGCGCACCGCGCGAGCTGGCGAAGCCGCGGTAGATCGGTCCGCTGGCCAGCAAGCCGACCAGGTCGGCACCGCGGGCGGCCTGCGTCACGTCGTCGATCACCGCCGCAGCCGATGGCAGGCGGCCAACCGTCTCACGGGTCGACTGCGTCGCATCGTCTGCGTAAAGCAAATAGGGATCCTCGGGCAGCGAGTGCAAGTCGCGGCGCAGCGCGGCGAGCGCCGTGATGACGGCCCCCTGATCCTGCGCGGCGTCGCCGCTCAACGTCAGCGTGATGTTGTCGCGCCGCGCGCCGTCGATCAGTGACAGCGTGATCATCGCCTGGCGCACGGTGAGCGGCTGCCGCACACGCGCCTGGTTGAAGCGCACGAAGTCGGTCTGCTCACCAGCGAAATTGACCAGCAGCACCTCGCGGCCGTGCAACGCTGCGCAAGCGTGATCGGCCAGCGCGTAGAACTGTTCCTTCATCATCGCTCCGCGCCGAAGACGTCGATGCCGGTGAAGCGGCAGGCCGGGCTCGCATGGCCGACGCGAACGGCCTGATTGGGCTCGCCTTTGCCGCAGTACGGCGTGCCCATCACCTCCATCGTGTCGCTGCGGCCGACCTGCGCGAGCGAGCGCCAGAACGTGGCGCTGATGCCGCGGTAGTTCGGGTCGCGCACGGTCTCGGCCAACCGGCCATTGCGGATCATCTGACCCCACTCGCAGCCAAACTGGAACTTGTTACGCGAGTCGTCGATCGACCAACTGCGGTTGGTCTTCATCAGTACGCCCAGTTCGGTGGCGGCGATCATGTGTTCGACGCTGGCGTCGCCCGGCTCGACGTTCAGATTGCTCATTCGATCGATCGGCGGTCGGTTCCAGGCGCACGCACGGGTGGTGGCCACACCGCCGATGTCGGCGCGCAGCCGCTGCGCGCGCTGCTGCGAACTGGTGCCGCCCAGCGGCTTGACGAGCAAGCCATCGCGGATCAGCAGGTCGCGGCGGGCGGGCGTGCCTTCGTCATCGAAGGCGAAGCTCGCAAACTCCTCGGCGCGGGTGGGGTCGTAGCTGACATTGAGCAGCGGCGAGCCGTACTGGTAACTGCCGAACATGTCGAGCGTGACAAAGCTTGTGCCGGCGTAGTTGCGTTCGTCGCCGAGGATGCGATCGAGCTCGAGCGGATGGCCGATCGATTCGTGGATCTGCAACATCATCTGGTCGGGCATCAGCACCACGTCCATGGTGCCGCAAGGACAGTTCGGTGCGCCGAGCAACTGCAGCGCCTCGTCCGCCGTGCGACCACCGCTGCCGATGAAGCCGGAGCGATCGATCACATCGAGCCCGCCCTGCTGACAGAAGCCGTTGTAGCGCCCACCCCAGGAGCGCACCTGCGTGATGCCGCCGGCGTATGCCACCGCGTGCAGGCTCGGGATGGTGAACTCGAACTCCTGGAGCGCGAAGTCGTCGGGCTGTCTCGCGTCGGCGCTCAATGCGAGCTGGCGCGACTGCACGGTCCACAGGCTCGCCTCCCAGTCGACGATGCGCGGATCGATGCGGCAAGCGCGCGATTCGCGCATCAGCACGTCGATCCGCTCGGCCTTGCTCCACTGCACGGGCCGCAACGCCGGCGACGCATAGCGACCGGCCGACCGCGGCAATGCCGGCGCCACGCCCTGGAACACGCTGCGTCCGCGCGCCAACCGCGCCCAGTCGCGGGCGCGGTCAATCGCCCAGGCGAGCCCGCTGTCGGACAGGTCGCTGGTGGCGGCATAGCCGATGCCGTCGCCCACCACCACGGTGACCATTGCACCCTGGTCGATCGATGCACAGGTGGGAGCGGCGATGTCCTGCCGGACCGACACCCTCTGGGAGGACTCCTCGACCACGCGCAGCGCGCAGTAGTCGACCGCGGGTGCCAGGCGACGGAAGCGGCTGGCCAGGGTCTCGGTATCGAAGGGCATCAGAGGTGAGCGAGTGGCTCGGGCGGCGCCACCCGCATGAAGCGGGGAGGCGGCGATTGTGCCACCGCGCTCAGCACTCATTGGGGTGACTACACTCGCGTCGCCCGATGGCGGCACAACGAGAATCAACAGGAGACCTTGTGGACGACAGCAACCGGATCGGGCAGGACGCCCACGATGAAATCGACCGAATCCACCCGGCGCGCGAACTGACCCGGCGCGGCTTCGTCACGACGTCGCTGGCTGCGGGTTTCGCCGCCGCTGTTCTGCCCGTTCAGGCACAAACCATGATCACCACCGACACCCAGGGACTGGTCGCCGGCGAAGTGAAGATTGCCGCCGCCGATGGCGAGATTCCGGCCTACCGCGCCGCGCCGGCCGGCAAGACCGGGGTGGCGACCGTGCTCGTGGTGCAGGAGATCTTCGGCGTGCACGAGCACATCAAGGACGTCTGTCGACGGCTGGCCAAGGCCGGGTACCTGGCGATCGCCCCGGAGCTGTATGCGCGGCAGGGCGATCCGACCAAGTACTCGGACATTTCGACGCTGATCAAGGAGGTGGTGAGCAAGGTGCCCGACGCGCAGGTGATGGCCGATCTTGATGCAGCAGCGGCCTGGGCCGCAAAGAACGGCGGCAGCGCCGAGAAGCTCGGCATCACGGGCTTTTGCTGGGGCGGGCGCATCACCTGGCTGTATGCCGCGCACAACCCGAAGGTCAAGGCGGGTGTGCCCTGGTACGGGCGCGTGGTGGGCGATGCCTCGGCGAACACGCCGAGGCACCCGATCGATGTGGCTGCGCAGATCAAGCAGCCGATGCTTGCCCTTTATGGGGGTGCGGACGCCGGGATCCCGAACGAGACGGTCGAGCGGATGATCGCCGCCCTCGAACGCACCGGCAACACGCGCTCTGAACTGGTGCTCTATCCGGGCGCACCGCACGCCTTCCACGCCGACTATCGGCCCAGCTACCGCAAGGAGGCGGCGGAAGATGGCTGGAAGCGCGCGCTGGCGTGGTTCGGCAAGCAACTGGCATAAGCAACCCGCCAGCGCGCCCGAGTGCTGCATCGACGGCCGCCTGTGGGCGGCCGTTCTCGTTTGGCGACTGGGCATCTGCAGGGCTTGACACGTTTGCTACCGTCAACAGCTCTGCCCCGGATTGCGCATGTCCACCACGCTCGTCTTCATCATCCTCGCGAATCTGCTGTCGACCGTTATCTCGATCGGACTGGCAGCACTTCTATCGTTCCGCCTGCTCTCCGGTTTGGTCGACAAGCTCGTCTGCGTATCCGCCGGTCTGCTGCTGACAGTGGCCTTCACCCACCTGCTGCCCGAGTCGTTCCATAGCGAGGCCGATCCGTTTGTCCTCGGTTGGGTGATGCTGGGAGCGATCATCGGATTTTTCCTGCTGGAAAAAGCCTCGCTGATCCATCACACCCATCATCACGAAGGCGACGCCCATCATCATCAACACGGACATGACGCACACGAGGCCGGAAGCGGCGGCCTGCCGATCCTCATTGGCGATGCGTTCCACAACTTCGCCGACGGCGTGGTCATCGCGGCCGCCTTCATGCTCGATTGGAAAGCGGGCCTGCTCGCCACGTTGGCGGTGATGGCGCACGAGATCCCGCACGAAGTGGGTGACTTCATGATCCTGTTGAACGCCGGCTTCACCAAGCGCAAGGCGTTCGTGTTCCAGCTGATCTCGGGATCGTCGGCGGTGCTGGGTGGCATTGTTGGCTACTTCGTCCTCGAAGCCAGCGTCACGCTGCTGCCTTATGCGCTGATCGTCGCCGCCGCGAGCTTTATCTACATCGCCTTGAGTGATCTGCTGCCGGAGATGATGCGGCGCAAATCGCTTGGCCAGTCACTGCCCGAGGTGGCGCTGGTGCTGGCCGGGGTGGTTGTGGCCGGGGTGGTGATGGGTTCGCTGCATTCCCATTGACCCGTGCCGTCACCGCGGGCCGGTGGCCACCGGTCGCCTCGGGTCGCGGATCCACTCGCTCCAGGAACCGGCATACAACGCAGAACCCGGCAAGCCGGCGATTTCCATCGCGAGCACGTTGTGCGCGGCGGTCACGCCGGAGCCGCACTGGTGGATCATCTGCGTGGGTGCCCGCCCGCCGAGCATGGGCTCGAACTCGGCGCGCAGTCGATCTGCCGACTTGAACTTCCCGTCCTCCAGGTTGTGCTGCCAAAAGCGGTTGATCGCACCGGGAATGCGGCCCGCGACTGGATCGATCGGCTCGTTGCGGCCTTCAAACCGCTCGGCATTGCGCGCATCGAGGATCACGGTGTGATCGTCGCCTTGCGTGGCCAGCACGCGCTCCGTATCGACAAGGTTGACCAGCGGTGTGCGGGCGGAAAAAACACCCTCGGTGCGTTCCGGCTCTTCGATGCTGGTCCAGTTGGTCGCCGCCAGCCAGGCCTGCCAGCCGCCGTCGAGCAAAGCGACGTTGGCGTGGCCGAGCCAGCGCGCCAGCCACCACAAACGTCCGGCATACGAGCCGCCCTGCGCGTCGTAGGCGACGATCTGGCTGCCATCGTTGATGCCCCACTCGCGAAAGATGGTGACCAGGTGCTCGCGCACCGGCAGCGGATGGCGACCCGTCTGCGGCGTGATCTCCCCGGACAAATCCTCTTCGATATGGGCGAAGGTGGCTCCGGGGATGTGTCCGGCGCGGTAAGCCTTGAAGCCGGCAGAAAAGTCCGCCAGGTCGTGCCGGCAGTCGACCACGACCCAGTCGTGATCGAACAGGTGCTGCTGCAGTTGCTCGACGTTGACGAGCGTGGAGGATCTCATCGCGTGCTCCGGGACTTGGGGTCAATAGCATCGGCTGGCGCCAAGGCCGCTTGCGCCTTACTGTCCAGCGCAAGAGTGGCGGCGGCTCTGGACGTCAGCACGGTGGCGACGACGCCGCTGATGATGATGATGGCGATGCCCAGCCAGCCGATCAACGGGATGCGATCGGCGAACACCGCCACCCCGATGATCGAGGCAAACACGATCGCCGAATACTGCAGGTTGGCCGTCAGTAGTGCGCGGCCGGCCCCGTAGGCGCGCGTCATCGCCAACTGCGCCAGGGTGGCGGAAACGCCGATCGCCAGAAGCAGTGCGGCACCGCCCAACGTGTGCGCGGTGAACCCTGTGATGAGCGAACCAGCCAGTCCGAGCATCAGGCCGGTGAACGTGAAGTAGAACACCGTGCGCCATTCGGGCTCGCCAAGCTTGGCCAGTTCCTTCACGTGCCAATAGGCGCTGGCGGACAGCACGCCGGAAATGAGGCCCGCGACCCCGGCCACTGCCTGGGTCGGGTTAAAGCTGGGCTGCAGCACCATGAGCACGCCCGCGAAGCCTGTACCCAACGTGGCCGCCAGCGGCCAGTTGACGCGTCGTCCGGCCAGCACCGCAGCGCCGACGATGAACGCCGCCAGATAAAGCGACGACGCGTAATTGAGCGTCATCGCCGTTCCCAGCGGCAGTGCCGAGGTCGCGAAGAACCACAGCGAAAGTGCGACCGTGCCTACCGCGCCGCGGCGCATATGCATCCAGGGCACCGGCGTGGCCAACGACAGGCCTCGCGCCCGCACGAAGACCGCCAGCGCAAGGCAGCCGATCAACGATCGGTACAAAACAATTTCGGCGATGCTGTAATGCGCGGCAGCGAACTTCACGCATGCGCCCATCATCGCAAACAGCAACGAGGCGACGAGCATCCAGAGCGATTGCATAGGGACGCAGTTTATCGCCGCGCTGTCATCCGCACGACATGGCGACAACGTTGTCAGCAGGGGCTGCTCTACAATCCCGCGCATGGTCAATCGCCCAGTCCATGACATCGCGCCCGCAGCAGCCGCGCCCGTGAGCGCGCTCAGTTTCGAGCAAGCGCTCGACGAACTCGATGCTCTGGTCCACCAGATGGAGTCCGGTGAACTCGCGCTCAGTGAATCGATTGCCGCCTATCGGCGTGGTGCGGAACTCGCCCAGCACTGCCAGGGCATGCTTGCCGCTGCCGAGCAGGAAATCAGCAAGCTCGATGGCGAGGTACTCAAGCCGCTGGATCCCGCCGAACTGCGCGGCGCTGGCTGACGGTCACCCCATTTTCTTTCTCCTGACCCGTTTTTCATGAATGCCACTGCTCCGCTGCGCGCACCGGCTGCCGGCGACATGTCGCTTTCGATTTGGATGGAGCAGGAACTCGACCGTTTCGAGCGGGCGGCGCAGCAGCGGTTGCCGGCTGCCGAACTGCCGCCGCAGCGCCTGCACGAGGCGATCCGTTACGCCGTGCTGCAGGGGGGCAAACGCGTGCGGCCGCTGCTGGTCTACGCGGCGGGCGAACTGGTCGATGCGCCGGCCGATGGGCTGGATTGCGCCGCTCTGGCGGTCGAGTATGTGCACGTGTATTCGTTGATCCACGATGACCTGCCCTGCATGGATAACGACGTCCTGAGGCGCGGCAAGCCCACTGTGCACATCGCGTTCGACGAGGCCACTGCCATGCTCGCGGGCGACGCGCTGCAGGCCGAGGCGTTCAAGGTGCTGTCCGATGCGCCGCTGCCGGCTGCCATACAGACCGGGTTGATGCGCGAGCTCGCCCATGCGGCCGGGACGGCAGGGATGTGTGGCGGCCAGGCGATCGACCTGGCGGCAGTCGGGCAGGTGATGACCGTCGTCGAACTCGAACAGATGCACCGGATGAAGACCGGCGCGCTGTTGCGGGCGGCGGTGCGCATGGGCGCGGTCAGCGGCGGCGCGAATGCCGCGTCGCTGGCTGCCCTGGACGTCTACGCGTCGGCCATCGGCCTCGCGTTTCAGATCGTCGATGATGTGCTGGATGTCGAGTCGACCTCGGCGGCGCTGGGCAAGACGGTGGGCAAAGACGCCGCCCAGGGCAAGCCGACCTATGTCTCGGTGGTGGGTCTGGGGCCCGCCAAGAGCTGGGCTGAACGGCTGCGCAGCGAAGCCCTTGCTGCCCTGTCGAGTTTCGATCGACGCGCCGATCGGCTGCGACAATTGGCCGACTTCATCGTGTTGCGCAAAAGCTGATGCAGATATCCCAACCCGAGGCACCTATGCCGGCGCTGCTTTCCACCATTAACGACCCGTCCGACCTGCGGCGGCTCGATCGCGTCCAGCTGCAACAGCTGGCGGTCGAACTGCGCGCCTTCGTGGTCGAGTCGGTCGCCCGCACCGGCGGTCACCTGTCCTCAAACCTCGGGACGGTCGAACTGACGATCGCGCTGCATTCGGTGTTCAACACGCCGCATGATCGGATCGTGTGGGACGTGGGCCATCAGACGTACCCGCACAAGATCCTCACCGGTCGGCGCGAGGGAATGGCAATGCTGCGACAGTTTGGCGGGATGTCAGGCTTTCCGCGCCGCATCGAGAGCCCGTACGACACCTTCGGCACCGCGCATAGCTCGACGTCGATTTCGGCCGCACTCGGCATGGCGGTGGCAGCGCGCAACCAGAAGATCGACCGCCACTCGATCGCTGTGATCGGCGACAGCGCACTGACCGGCGGCATGGCGTTCGAGGCGTTGAACAACGCGGGCGTGACCGACAACATCCGGCTGCTGGTGATCTTGAACGACAACGACATGTCGATCTCGCCGGCGGTCGGCTCGTTGAACCGCTACTTCGCGCGGCTGATGAGCGGAAAGTTCTACTCGACGGCCAAGCAGGCTGGCAAGAATGTGCTCAAGAATTTGCCGCCCGTGTTCGAACTGGCGCGTCGCTTCGAGTCGCACGCCAAGGGCATGGTGGTGCCCGCCACGATGTTCGAGGAGTTCGGATTCAACTACATTGGTCCGATCGATGGTCACGACCTCGATGCGCTGATCCCCACGCTGCAGAACCTGAAGGAACTGCGCGGCGCCCAGTTTCTTCACGTGGTCACGCGCAAGGGACAGGGCTACAAGCTGGCGGAGGCGGATCCGGTGCTCTATCACGGGCCGGGAAAATTCGATCCAGCCGAAGGCATCAAGGCGTCAGCCGCGCCGGCGCGACCGACCTATACCCAGATCTTCGGTGACTGGTTGTGCGACCAGGCACGCACCGACGTCCGCCTGGTGGGCATCACCCCGGCGATGCGCGAGGGCTCCGGCCTGGTGCGCTTCGAGCGGGAGTACCCGGATCGATACTTCGACGTCGGCATTGCCGAGCAGCATGCCGTGACCTTTGCCGCCGGGCTCGCCTGCGAAGGCATGAAGCCGGTGGTGGCGATCTACTCGACATTCATGCAGCGCGCGTATGACCAGCTGATTCACGACGTCGCGCTGCAGAACCTGGATGTCACCTTCGCCCTCGATCGTGGCGGTCTGGTCGGCGCCGACGGTGCCACGCACCACGGTGCCTTTGATCACAGCTTCCTGCGTTGCATCCCGAACCTGGTCGTCATGGCGCCTGCCGATGAATGCGAGTGTCGGCAGATGCTCACGACCGCGTACCAGCATCCTGGGCCGGCGGCAGTGCGCTATCCGCGTGGCACCGGTATCGGTACCGCGCTGCAGGCCGAGCTCACCACGCTGCCGATCGGGAAGGGTGAGGTTCGGCGTGAGTCAGCCGCCGCGGGCGGTCGTCGGATTGCGATCCTCGCATTCGGTTCGATGGTCGGGCCGTCATTGGCGGCGGCGGCATCGCTGGATGCAACCGTGGCCAACATGCGATTCGTCAAGCCGATGGATCGAGAACTGCTGGCGAGGCTGGCGCGCACCCACGACGCGCTGGTCAGCGTCGAGGAAAGTGCGGTCGTCGGTGGTGCAGGTTCCGCCTGTGCAGAGGCGCTCGCTGACCTGGGCATCGAAGTGCCGCTGCTGCTGCTGGGTTTGCCGGACCGATTCGTCGACCATGGCGAAACCGCGAAGCTGCTCGCCAGCATCGGCCTGGATGCGCCCGGCATCGAAGCCGCGATACGAGCCCGCTTCGGCACCCTGCTGCAGTCGGCCGACGGGCTGCGCCCGACCGCGCGCATCAAGTCGGTCGCCTGAACTGCAAGCAGCGCGCCCAAGGGCAAACCAATGCCGCGCCTACCCCCGGCATGAAGCCGATCGCGATCTTCCAGCACGAGGTTGACGCACCTGCCGGTTACTTCGAAACCTGGGCGCTTGCGCAGGGCCTGCCGCTGCAGGTCGTGCGCATCGACCGAGGCGACCCCGTTCCAGCTAAGGCGGGTGCGTTCTCTGGCTTGTGCTTCATGGGCGGCGGCATGAGCGTCAATGACCCGCTACCCTGGATCGACGAGGAGTGCGCGCTTATTCGCGACGCCGATGCCGCCGGCGTGCCGGTGATCGGTCACTGCCTGGGCGGGCAGATGCTTGCGAAGGCGCTGGGTGCCGCGGTGACGCGCAACCCGGTGAAGGAATTGGGTTGGCATCGGCTCACCGTAACCGACTCCGAGGTCGCGCGCCACTGGCTAGGTGAAGACACGCCGCCGGATGCCGAGTGGTTCCAGTGGCACGGCGACACGTTTGCATTGCCACGCGATGCCCGAAATTTCCTTGCCAGCGACTTGTGCGCACGGCAGGCGTACGTCATCGAGCGCGCCGGCTTCGCCCACCTGGGCATGCAGTTCCATTGCGAGATGACGCCTGCCCTGATCGACGACTGGATCGGTGCCGAAGGACAGGCCGAGATCGAAGCGGAATGCGCGCGCACCGGGGGTCCGGGGGCGCAATCACCGGCGTCGATTCGCGCGGATATGCAAATGCGTGCAACCCTGCTTAATCAACTCGCTGCGCGCTTGTACGCCCGCTGGGCGCTCGGCCTGTCGCATAGGCCGTGATCGAAGTGCCGGTGTGATGCGTTGCCTGCGACTGGCTACGCAGGCGAACTGGGCGAGTCAGCGGCGTCCGGGCACATCGGCCCAGACATCGGATCGACCCGGGCGTTGCGGATAGCTGCGGCCGTATGGGCTGGGCGACGCGTGGGTGGAAGGCATGATGTCCATGTGCAGTCGAGCCAGAAGCATCAGGTCGGCCATGACTTCGGGATCGATGGGCTCCGCCTGGCCCTCCGGAAGCCACAGCTTGGTGAAGTACGCATTCATCTCCGGATAGCCCCACAGCAGCGAGATGGCTCGCGCCATCTGCGGATAGCGGCGTTCCAGCAATGACGGAGCATCCGCCTGCCCATCGCCAGATACCAGCGCGGCATTGGTGCGGCTGAGCGGGACCGTCGAACGGACGTCGAGCGCGGCGTAAGGATCGTAGGAACGGCTGGTTCTCATCGTTCAGTGCAGGACACCCGGCAAAGGGCAAAGGCAAACCGTTTAAGCATTGATTTAAAAGACTCTTTCATCGGCTTCGGAGTCACCCGGCGTCGATTCGATGGCTCGCTTAGCCATCTAGCGGACATGGATGATCGAGCTGACAACATCCAAACGGATGACATGTTAACGCTATTAAGCCGAAGCAAATCATTCTGTTGTCACGAAGTTGCCCAAAGCGCACGTCCGAACGCCGCGAAGGGAACGAGCGGACGACGGCAGGCGATGCCCGGTGGGGCGGGCGGTTGGGATGCGGGGAAGGCCGTGCCGCTGACGCGGCGCCGACCCCGATTGGTTAGTCGCGGAAGTTCTCGAACTGCAGCGGGACTTCATCGATCTTCTGCCGCAGCAGCGCGATGCAGTCCTGCAGTGCGTCTTTCTTTGCCCCTGCAATGCGAACGGCGTCGCCCTGGATGCTGGCCGTCACCTTCAACTTGTTGTCCTTGACCGTCTGCACAATCTTCTTGGCCAGCACGGACTCGATGCCGTTCTTCAGCTTGATCGTCTGTTTGAGCTTGTCGCCGCTCATCCGCTCCGGTTTGGCGGTGAAGTCGACGAAGCGCACGTCGACCGAGCGCTTGGCAAGCTTGGCCAGCAGGACGTCGCGCACTTGGCCGAGCTTGAAGTCATCGTCGGCAAACGCGGTCAGATCGAACTCTTTGTGCTCGATGCGCGCGTCCGAGCCCTTGAAGTCAAAGCGCGTGCCGATCTCCTTGTTGGCCTGATCGAGTGCATTGCGGACCTCGACCATATTGGGTTTGGAGACGATGTCGAATGAGGGCATGAGTTTCTCCGAAACGCGGCCGGTTGCGAGGGGACAAGTCTAGTGTGCGGGCGATAATCACCGCATGCCTGCGCAACTTCTTCACACCGATGTCTCGCTCAAGCCGTTCAACACCTTTGGCGTGGATGTTCGGGCTCGATTTTTCGCCCACGTTCGCACTGTCGAGCAACTGCCTGCAGTGATCGATGATGCGCGCGTTCGCGGGCTGCCGCGAGTCGTGCTCGGCGGCGGCAGCAACCTGCTGTTCACCGGCGACATCGATGGGCTGGTGCTGAAGATCGACATTGACGGTCTGCATGAACTGGAACCGTTGCCGCATGCGTGGCGGGTGCAGGTCGGCGCAGGAGAAAACTGGCACGCCACGGTGCAGCAGCTGCTCGACCGCGGGCGGCCGGGCCTGGAGAACCTGGCACTGATCCCGGGTCAATGCGGGGCCGCTCCGATTCAGAACATCGGCGCCTATGGCCTGGAGCTGGCCGAACGCTTCGACAGCCTGCGTGCATGGGATGTCGAACGCGCACAGGTGGTGACGATGTCATCGGCCGATTGCGCGTTCGGCTATCGCGACAGTGTCTTCAAGGGGGCGCTGGCCGGTCGACGCATCATCCTGGACGTGACGTTTTCGCTGCCGCGCGACTGGCAGCCGGTGGCGGGATACGCCGAACTTGCGCACGACTTGACGGCGCGCGGGATTGCCATGCCGACGGCGCGGGATGTCTTCGAATCGGTCATCGCGATTCGCCGCCGCAAGCTGCCCGACCCGGCGGTGATCGGCAACGCGGGCAGCTTTTTCAAGAATCCGATCGTCAGCCGCGACAAGCGCAACGAGTTGATTGCGCGCTTTCCATCCCTGGTGAATTACCCGCTTGCCGGCGGGCGCTTCAAACTCGCCGCCGGCTGGCTGATCGACGCAGCGGGTCTGAAAGGTGCCACCCGGGGTCGCGCGGGCGTCTACGAAAAGCAGGCGCTGGTTCTGGTCAATCGGGGGGGAGCCACCGGCGGCGAGATCCTCGCACTCGCGCGCGAGATCCAGGCCAAGGTGCAGGAGAAGTTTGCCGTGGCGCTGGAGCCGGAGCCGGTGATCGTCTAGGGGCGCAGTCGGCGGCGCCGCTGCGTCGTCGTCGTCTTCGCGCGTGCTCTTCGCGCCACTCTGAACCGCGGGCCGACCGTGCTACTTGGCGGTCTTGTCTTCCAGGCCCGGCAGGCCGATGCCGCCGCCGCTTGTGAGCAAGCCAACTCTTGCATACGTCATCAGCTTCTCGCGCGTGTCTGCAATGTCCAGATTGCGCATGGTCAGCTGGCCGATGCGATCCTGTGGCGAGAAACTGGATTCACCCTTTTCCATCGTCAGCCGCTCGGGCTTGTATGTGAGATTGGGTGATTCGGTATTGAGGATCGAGTAGTCATTGCCGCGGCGAAGCTCCACCGTGACCTCGCCGGTGATGGCGCGTGCGACCCAGCGCTGCGCCGTTTCGCGCAGCATGATCGCCTGCGGGTCGAACCAGCGACCCTGATAAAGCAGCCGGCCGAGACGGCGGCCGTTGTCGCGGTACTGCTCGATCGTGTCTTCGTTATGAATGCCGGTGATCAGCCGCTCGTACGCGATGAACAGCAGCGCCAAGCCCGGCGCCTCATAGATGCCGCGGCTCTTGGCTTCGATGATGCGGTTCTCTATCTGGTCCGATACCCCGAGCCCGTGGCGGCCGCCGATCCGGTTGGCCTCCATCATCAGATCAACCGGATTGGCAAACTCGATGCCGTTGAGCGCCACCGGCTGGCCCTGGTCGAAGCGCACCCGCACCTCCTCGCGCTTGACCTGCACGTCCTCCCGCCAGGACGCCACGCCCATGATCGGCTGCACGATGCGGATGCCGGTCGACAACTGTTCGAGGTCCTTCGCCTCGTGGGTGGCGCCGAGCATGTTGGAGTCGGTTGAGTAGGCCTTCTCTGCCGACATCTTGTAGGCGAACCCGGCCCGTCGCATGTACTCCGACATTTCGGCGCGGCCGCCCAGTTCGTCGATGAAGGCCTGGTCGAGCCACGGCTTGTAGATCTTCAGCGCCGGGTTGGCGAGCAGCCCGTAGCGATAGAAGCGCTCGATGTCGTTGCCTTTGAAGGTGCTGCCGTCGCCCCAGATGTTGACGTCGTCCTCTTTCATCGCCGCCACCAACATGGTGCCGGTGACGGCACGACCGATCGGCGTGGTGTTGAAGTAGGTGACGCCGGCGGTGCTGATGTGAAACGCGCCGCATTGCAGGGCGCTGATGCCTTCGGTCACCAACTGGAGCCGGCAATCGATCAGGCGAGCCTTCTCGGCGCCGTACAAACGCGCCTTACGCGGGATCTCGTCGTAATCGGACTCGTCCGGCTGGCCCAGATGGGCGGTGTAGGCATGCGGGATCGCACCCTTTTCGCGCATCCACAGCAGTGCTGCACTGGTGTCGAGGCCACCGGAAAAGGCGATTCCGACCTTCTGGCCGGTGGGGAGGTGCTGCAGGATCGTCGACATGATGTGGGCCGACCGGATGGGCCAGCGGCAGGCAGTGAGTGGGCGTGCAGGTCACCGCCGACGATGGTCTGGACGAATCCGGAAGACTTCGCGGGCGGGATCGAACCAACGGGCCAACGCCATCGCGTCAGCACGCACGGATTATAGGCGTGCACCGCACTGGCCCGCCGGCGCATTGCGCACGCGCGATGCGGTTGCCGGCCGATTGGCCAGCATCGACTTCACCGGGCAGGCTTGGGCGGCGGCTCGATGACGCGTAAGTCGCCGGCCTCGACCACTGGCACGGTGGAGGCTAGGGCGCGCCCGGCGGCACGCTCGGTGAACGCTTCGAATCGGTCGGCCAGTTGATCGGGGGTCAGCTGTCGGGCCACATCCAGCGCGGCGGACTGTGGATCGTAGATCTTCTCGTCGAACAACCAGGCATCGTTCTGCAGCACCGCGAGCGACTTCGCATCCAGCACCCAGATCTGTGTGTATGAGTACAGCGCGATGTACTTGCTCGAGCGCGTTCCAGCGCTGCCGTCGGGCAGCTTCGTCTCCGGGCCTTCAATCGACAGTTGGCCCCCCGTAATCGGAGAACTGCCTTCGTCGACGTTGGTTTCCATACCCTGGATGTAGACGCCGACACCGTGCAGCTTGCCCGCCAGTCCGCGCATCTCGGACATCCGGTAGTGCGGCGTGATGATGATGATGCGATCCCAGCTCTGCCGCTGCGGCAGTTTGCTCAGCTCGCTCTTGAGCTTGTCGAGCGCAACGCGCTCACGGTCCTCGGGTCGGACGTTGGCGAGTTCACCAGGCGACAGCCGCAGGAAGACGCGCTGGCTATCGGGCTCGCGGCGCGCCAGCACTCGGTCCATGCCGCGCAACACGGCAGCGTCGACCGACTTGTCGTTGATCTGCAGCGTCGCTCTGCGGTAGCCCTCGAAGTTGGTCCCCGTCTGCATCCGCTGGCGGACATAGTTGATCTGGTCACCGACAGCCGATACGAGCGCATACGTCTTGGGCGCGGGAGACGGGCTGCTCGCAGACGGTGCGGATGGTTGTGCAGGCGACTGCGCAGCGGCGGATGTCGTCAGCAGACCGACCGCAAAAAGCTTCGTGACAAGCAGAAATGTTTTCATCGACGCACCCTGGATCAATTGAATCCAGTCTATTGACCCGGTTCCCCGTCGGCAATGCGATCCAGCCTGACCACCCTGCACTCCAGCGTATCGATCGCGCGTTTCGTCACGCTGACCCTGCGATGGACGGTACAAAGCCGATTTGGCTGGCCGATTGTCAGTCGAGTCGTGCGCCGCTGCGACGGATCACCGGTTCCCAGCGTTTGCGTTCGTCGGCCATGAAACGAGCGAACTCCTCGGCGGTGCCTGGTTCCGCATGCCAGCCGGCCGACTCGATCCGCTTGACAACATCAGCCTCGCGCAGGATGGTGCCTAGCTCGCGGTTCAGGCGAGTAACCACCGACACGGGCGTGCGCGCCGGCGCCACGATGCCATTCCATGCGATGGCCTCGAAGCCGGGCATTCCGCTCTCGGCGACCGTCGGCAGCTGCGGCATGCCGGGCCAACGCTCGCGGCTCGTCACCGCCAGTGGCCGGATGCGTCCGGCCTGAATCAGCGGCAGCAGCGACGTGGGGTTCGACATCAACGACTGAACGAGGCCCGAGGCAACGGCCTGCACCGCGGGCGGCGCGCCGTTGTACGGAATGTGGACAAGGAATAGTCCTGCTTGCGCCTTCAGCAGCTCCATTGCCAGGTGCGAAGCGCTGCCGTTGCCCACCGATGCGTAGTTGAGCTGGCCTGGACGCGCTCGTACATGAGCCAGGAACTCGGCGAAGGTCTGCACCGGTAACTCGGCTGATACGGCCAGGATGTTCGGCGCCGTGCCGACCAGAATGACCGGTGTGAGATCGCGCAGCGGTTCGTAGGGCAGCGAGCGGTAAAGCACCGGCGCGGTCGCCAGCGGTCCAGTAAATGACAGACCAATCGTGTGACCGTCGGGTGCAGCCTTGGCAACGGCGTCGGTTCCGATCGTGCCGCCCGCCTGCGGCCGATTGTCGGCAACAACCGGCTGTCCGAGCCGGTCTTTCAGACGGTCGGCGATCAGGCGACCCAGCACGTCGATCGACGAGCCGGGCGGCGCGGTCAGGATCAGGCGGATGGCCCGCGTCGGGTAATCCGCGGTGGAATCCTGGGCGCGGGTCATGTGCGAAGTGAGGGTGAGGCCGGCGGCGGCGGCTCCCAGGCGAATGATGTCGCGTCGTTTCATTGAAGTTTTCGTGAACGAGTTCAGTGTCGCGCCAACTGCTCGCGACCGAAGGTGTCATCGATGGATGCGGTGACCCGCCAACGGCTGACAAGCAACACTGCATTGCCAGAAATGCGCGGGCTGCGCTGCCAGACCTTGTTTAGCAGAACCCGCGCTCTGCAGTGTGCGGACTTGGTTTCGCTGGTCGCCACACGTCCGCTCACCGCGTCTATGCGATGCCGCGGCCGAGCAACAGGTACTCCATCAGCGCCTTTTGCACGTGCAGCCGGTTCTCGGCCTCGTCCCACACCACTGACTGTGGACCATCGATCACTTCAGCCGTCACTTCTTCACCGCGGTGCGCCGGCAGGCAGTGCATGAACAGGGCATCCGGCTGAGCCGCAGCCATGATGTCTGAATCCACGCACCAGTCCGCAAAGGCCGCCAGTCGTTGTGCGTTCTGTGCCTCGAACCCCATGCTGGTCCAGACGTCGGTGGTGACGAGGTCGGCGCCGTGCGCGGCATCCAGCGGCGAATCGAACACCTTCAAGTGCGGGCCGGGTGGGGCGAGCTTCGCGTCCAGCGGGTAGGCCGGCGGCGTCGACACATGCATGGTGAATCCCAGCAGGCGGGCCGCCTGCAGCCACGTGTAGGCCATGTTGTTGGCGTCGCCGATCCAGGCCACGGTGCGCCCGGCAATCGAGCCACGCTGCTCGATAAAGGTGAAGATGTCGGCCAGGATCTGGCACGGGTGGTACTCGTTGGTCAGGCCGTTGATGACCGGCACCCGCGAGTGCGCTGCGAAACGCTCGATCTTCGTGTGCTCGTAAGTGCGGATCATCACGATGTCGACCATCCGCGAGATCACGCGTGCAGTGTCCTCGATGGGTTCGCTGCGACCAAGCTGGGAATCGCCGGTAGTGATGTGAATGACCGATCCGCCCAGCTGGTACATGCCGGCCTCGAAGCTGACGCGGGTGCGCGTGCTGGCCTTCTCGAACACCATCGCCAGCGTGCGGTCGCGCAGCGGCTGGTAGAACTCGTATCGCTTGAAGCGATCCTTGATGATCGAAGAGCGCGCGAAGACGTGCTCGATCTCGTCTCGCGTGAGATCGGCGATCTGCAGGAAGTGACGTATCGGGGCAGCCATGACGACCCGCCTAGGCAGCCGCGGCCGGCGTTGCCCCCAGGAACGCCCGCACCAGAGGAGCCAGTCGGCTGACGATCTCGGTTGCTTCGCGCTGGTCGATGATGAGCGGTGGCAGCAGTCGGATCACGCTGTCCTGCGTGACGTTGATCAGCAGTTTCGCGGCGAGCGCTTGCTTGACCAGTTCGCCGCAGGGTCGATCGAGCTCGATGCCGAGCATCAGCCCCTGACCTCGGATCGCGCGTACCCCGTTGACCCCGGCCAACGCCTTTTCAAGTCCCGCGCGCAGCTGTGCGCCGCGCTGAGCGGCGTTCTCCATCAGCTTCTCGTCCTCAATGATCTTGAGCGTCTCCAGCCCCGCTCGGCAAGCGAACGGACCGCCACCGAACGTGGTGCCGTGGTTGCCAGGGCCGAACACCCCGGCGGCCTTGCCGCGCGTCATTACGCAACCAATAGGCACGCCCGAACCCAGTCCTTTGGCTAGCGTGACGACATCGGGCCGAATCCCTGCCCACTGGTAACCGAACCATTTGCCGGTGCGTCCAATGCCGCATTGCACCTCATCCACCATCAGCAACCAGCCGCGCGCGTCGCAGAGTGAGCGCAGCGCGCGCAGATAGTCATGATCGGCGACCTGGATGCCGCCTTCCCCTTGCAGGACCTCGAGCCACACGGCCTGCACGCGCTGATCGTCGGCGGCGACGCGCTCGATGGCGGCCAGGTCGCTGTACGGCACGCGGATGAAACCGGAAGGCAGCGGATCGAATCCCTTGCGCGCCTTGTCGCTGCCGGTGGCCGCCAGCGTGGCGAGCGTGCGGCCATGCCAGGCGCGCTCCATCACGAGCGTCTGCGCTTGCGGGTTACCGTGCTTGTGGCCGTAGAAGCGGACCAACTTGAGAGCGCCCTCATTAGCCTCGGATCCCGAGTTGCCGAAGAACACCTCGTCCATGTCGGCCAACTCGCACAGCCGATCGGCCAGCGCCTCCTGCTCGCGCACTTGATAGATGTTGGATGTGTGGATCAGGCGCCCGGCCTGTTCGGCAAGGGCGGCGACCAGACGCGGATGCGCGTGCCCCAGCCCGTTGACGGCGATACCGGCAAGCGCGTCCAAGTATTCATGACCCTGCTCGTCGATCAGCCATGCGCCCTTGCCGTGCGTGAACGCCACCGGCAGGCGGGCATAGGTATTCATCAGGTGCGACATCTGGACTCCGCGACGGGCAGAAAAAGAAACGCGGCATCAAGGTCGCGCCGCGTCAGCGGATTATAAGAACAGCCCAAGGGTAGCTTGGCCATCGGGCAAGGGCGCAAAGGGTCAGGGACTTCGTCAGATTCGGCGTAGTGCTCGCAAAAGCAGGTACGGCGGGTTGCTTGCTCGCGAAACGAAATAGCTAGGCGCGGCGCGCGTGAGTCTTATATAAGACTTGGCTAGAATGACGGGCTGCGTCATGGCACTGGGGAGGAGAACCGACCGCGCCGTTGCCTTGATCAATCCTGGCCAAGATCTTGCGTGAGCAACGCAATGACGTCCGGGAACGACCATAACAAGCACGCCCATAAGTGGGCCAGATGAGAACGCACCAGCGTGGCGGAACCAGTTAAAGCGAGGCAGTTCTTCATCCACGGGGTGACCGTGCATGGCAAAACGTTTCGCCCGAGTGACTGGGCGGAGCGGCTGTGTGGTGTGATGTCGCCGTACCGACCGGGCGGCATCGCCACGGGCCGTGACGCATTCATCGGCTACTCGCCCTACGTGCGGCCGGAGACGATCGGTGGTGTCAAATGCGTCGTGGTGGACGAGCGCCTGAAGGAGGTCGAGTCCATGGCGTTCAGTTTCGTCATGAACTTCGCGCGCGACAACGAACTGCCAGTCATGGAAGGCTGTGTCCTGCTCGATCCGAAAAAGTAGCGACCCGGCGACGGATGCCAGGAACGATAACGACGTGTACCAATTGAAAACAGGCCCAGCGGGCCTGTCTTTCATCAGTGCACGGCACGCCGCGCAGGCGTTAGCAAAGCGGCGGGTCGCCTTGCGCGTTGCGTCAGCCCATTGCCTTAACGGCTGCGGCCAGGCGGCTCTTGTTGCGCGCCGCCAGATTCTTGTGGACCACCTTCTTGTCGGCGATCGAATCGATGATGCTGGTCGCCGTCTGAAACGTGCCCATGGCCGCGGCCTTGTCACCGGCAGCAACGGCCTTGCGCACCGACTTGATCGCCGTGCGCAGGCGTGAGCGCAGCGAGGAATTCTGAGCATTGCGCACCGTCGACTGGCGGGCGCGTTTGCGAGCTTGCTTGCTATTGGCCATGAAGTAAGTCCTGTCGGAGTTCGGCGGCCCATCAGCTTGACTTCCGAATCAAACGAAAGCCAAGCAGACAACGGCGCTTGTCATGTGCTGGAACTCGATGACGAGTCCCAGGCAGTATCTGCGGTTACCGCCACGCTCGTGCGTATTGGAAACAGCGCGCGGTTTGCCTGACGGAAAAGCCCGATACTATAGCAGAGCGCGGCAAGATTTCTACTCTCGTCCCCCCTCGGCAGCTCAAAGCGCCGCTGCCCGATCGCTCCCGCCCTGTGAACCTTCTACGCGCCGCCGCAACGGTCAGCAGCCTGACACTGGTATCGCGGATCACTGGTTTGATGCGCGATCTGTTGCTCGCCCGCCTTTTCGGCGGTGGTGCAGCAATGGATGCGTTTGCCGTGGCATTCCGGCTGCCCAACTTGCTGCGCCGCCTTTTCGCCGAGGGCGCCTTTGCGCAAGCGTTCGTTCCCATCCTGTCCGAAGCGCGCGCACAGCGCGGTGACGATGCGACGCGCGTGCTGGCTTCGCATGTGATGTCTGCGTTGTTCTGGGTCGTTCTGGCGGTTTCGATCCTCGGCGTGTTGTTCGCGCCGGTGCTGGTCTATGTGATCGCCAGCGGCTTCGCCAGCAATCCGGCGACCTTTGACTTGGCAACGTTGCTGACGCGCTGGATGTTTCCGTACATCTTCTTCATGTCGCTGGTCGCCTTTTCGGCCGGCGTGCTCAATACCTTCAGCCGCTTTGCCGTGCCGGCTTTCACGCCGGTGCTGCTGAACCTGTCGATGATCGCGTTCGGGCTAATGGCAACGCGCTGGTTCGACCCGCCGGCGCTGGCGCTTGGCGTGGCGGTCTTCGTCGGCGGGCTGCTGCAGTTGTCAATTCAGCTGCCCGCGCTGGTCCGCATCGGCATGCTGCCGCGCCTGTCGGGGCTGCGCACCGCATTTTCGGATCCCGACGTGCGCCGAATCCTGGCCCGGATGGGGCCCGCCGTATTCGCGGTTTCGGTGGCGCAACTGAGCCTGGTCATCAACACCAACATCGCGTCGCACCTGGGCGAGGGTTCGAATGCCTGGCTGTACTACGCCGACCGCCTGATGGAGTTCCCGACGGCGCTGCTGGGTGTCGCCCTGGCCACGGTGCTGGTGCCCACGCTGTCGCGCGCGTTCGCCGAGAAGCGCACGGCCGACTACTCGCGCATGCTTGACTGGGGCCTGCGGCTGGTGTGCCTGGTGGCGCTGCCTGCTGCGGTCGGCCTCGGCCTGCTCGCCGAGGGCTTGATCGCGGTGCTGTTTCAAGGGGGAAAGTTCGGCGCGAACGATGTCGCCCAGACGTCAGTGGCGCTGGTGGGCTATGCCGTCGGCCTGATGGGCCTGATCGGCGTGAAGATCCTCGCACCTGGCTTTTACGCGCA
>LNFM01002407.1_pt1 | contig 39201 bp, 37 predicted proteins | sample 596031 | NCBI WGS metagenome assembly LNFM01 (sample SAMN04254537, study PRJNA301005) | activated carbon metagenome | isolation source: dual media filters at the Ann Arbor, Michigan drinking water treatment plant | place: USA: Ann Arbor | reverse complement strand
AGACACCCCCCACGACGCCATCAACGCCGCCAAGACCTACGTCACCGCCGCACTGACCGGCGCAGCAACATGGAACCTCGGCGCCGGCCCGGGCCCCCTCGACCACTTCAACTGGAGAAGGGGGTCGGCGTGCCTGACCGCATCGAGCTGAGCGGGATACGGGCGATGGGCACCATTGGCGCCCTCGCTGAAGAGCGCAAGCGGGCCCAGCCCTTCGAGGTCGACCTGACCGTGGAGCTCGACACACGTCAGGCCGGTCAGACCGACGAGCTGTCCGACTCGCTCGACTACGGCATCGCCATCGCCATCGTGCACCGGATCATCACCACCGAGCAGCCGCGCCTGCTGGAGCGGGTGGCCGAACGGATCGCCGAGGAGATCCTCGAGTTGAAGCAGGTGGAAGCGGTCGAGGTCGTGGTCCGGAAGGTGCACGTGCCGGTGCCCTACGACATCCGCTCAGCGGCAGTCCGGGTACGCCGCCCTTGCGTTCGCCAGGACACCCCGGCCGGTCCGGTCGCCGTGGCCTACATCGGTATGGGCTCCAACCTTGGTGATCGGCGCGCTCTGCTGCGCTACGGGGTCCGTCAGCTCGGGACGGTGACCATGGTCTCCCCGTTGTACGAGTCAGAACCGGTGGGAGGCCCGCAGCAGGGCCCGTACCTAAACCTCGTCGCGCAGATCCAGACCGCGCTGGACCCCTTCCAGCTGCTCGAACGGTGCCTTGCCATCGAGGCCGGCGCGGGACGCGTGCGGAGGGAGCGCTGGGGGCCGCGCACACTCGATCTGGATCTCCTGCTTTTCGACGACGTCGAGATCCGCTCCCCCCGGCTGACGGTGCCGCATCCCCGCATGCGGGAACGACGATTCGTGCTCCAGCCGCTGGCTGATATCGCCCCGGCCCTCGTCCCTGAAGGTTGGGATGAGCAGCTCCCCAAAGGAGGTATCTGGCAGATCGACGACCTTGAGCTCTGACAAGGGCGCTGTCACGGAGGGCACCAGCGGGGGCCCGAATGATGCCCGACGAGTCGGGACGGGTGGGTCAGGTGTCCACGAGAGCGGTGACGACGGCGAGCGCTTGACGATGCTGGGCGACGTCGTGGGCCCGCACCACAGCGGCGCCGTGCAGGGCCGCCCACACGTGCAGCGCCAGGGTTCCCGGGCCGCGGTCCTTCGGGTCGGGCACATCGGCCAACTGGTGGACGAGGCCCTTGCGGGAGGCGCCCACCATGATGGGGTGCGGCCCGAGCTTGTCGAGGGAGCGGAGCAGGGCCAGGTTGTGCTCCGTGCTCTTGCCGAAACCGATGCCCGGATCAACGAGGACGCAGGGGACCCCCGCGGCGAGGGCGTGCTCCGCTCGGTCGCGCAGGTGGCGGCCCACCTCAGCGACGACGTCCTGGTAGTGGGGGTGCCGTTGCATGGTCGCCGGGTCGCCCTGCATGTGACCGATCACCACTGGGACGCCCAGGTCGGCGCACACCCTCGTCATCTCCGGGTCGCGCAGCCCGCTGACATCGTTGACCAGGTCGGCGCCGGCGGCCACAGCCTGCCGGGCCACCTCGGGACGGCGGGTGTCCACGCTGACCAGGACAGGCGCCAGCCGACGGAGCGCGGTGACCACCGGCAGGACACGGGCCAGCTCGGTGTCGGTGTCGACCGGCACCGCACCGGGGCGGGTCGACTCGCCGCCGACGTCGACGACCAAGGCGCCGTCGGAGTAGAGGGCGACGGCGTGGGCGACGGCAGCACCCGCTTCGAGGTGGTCCCCACCATCGGAGAAGGAATCGGGCGTCACATTGACGACGCCCATGATCGCCGTGCCACGCCAACGCACCTCCCAACCGTCCCCGACCGGGACACCACCCGGGAGCGGTCGTCGGCTGAACAACCGGAAGTCACGAACGAGCATGAGCTCCAGCAGAGCCCGTCCCCACCAGTAACGGGCAAGTCACCACCGGCCGGTGTCCGGTCACCCCACCCACCGGCGGTTGACTGGAAGCCCGTTGCAGACCTCGGCATCGCTGATTGGCGTCACCGCCGGAGCGTGCAACAGCGACGACCTCGCCCCGCCCAGTCATCCACAGCAACAGAAAGGACGTTATGTTGCACTTGTGAGGGGCGGGGAGCGGTGGCCGGGGTACCTCCTCGAGGCGGGCCCGAGGTGACGTCAGCGACCGGGTTCGGGGTTGCGTCTCGGGCGGTGCGCGGGGATGATGGTCGTGCTCGTCCCACTAGGGATGAGAAGTGCACCCGGCGAGCTCTCCGGACGGTGAGCAGCCGGGTGTTGCGCGTCAGGGGTGCAGGACGCGCACCTCGATGAGCGGGTCGACTCGACGCCGCCAGTCGCCGCCGGCACCGAAGGCCCACAAGAGCCCGTCGACCGCCCACAACAGCGGCTCCTCGTGGCTGGGCCGGTGCACATACGTCAGCGGGTCGTCATGGGCGAGTACCGAGGCGATCGCCTGGCGATCCCGGGCGGCCTGGGCGACGTCCTGGTGGTCGAGCACCCAGGACGTGACGCCTCGCTGGCTGGCGATGGTCGTGGCTGCGACGAGCAGCTCACGGCGCAGCGCAGGTCGATGCACTCCCGGGAGGCGTCGTGCGCTGAGCACGACAGCTGATGCGTCGAGCCCGGTGACGGCGCCGATCAGCAGGCGCCGCCTCGTTGGGGACTCCTTCGCTGCGTGGACCCGACGCTGCCCGGAGAGCAGCAGTCCTCGGAGCTGGCGGCGGGCGACGACCAGCGCAGCATCAGATACGAGGAGCACGCCGAGCAACATCACGTTGCCGCGCTCAGACTCGTCGGTGAAGGCCCACATGGCGGGCGCCACCGTAGAGGTGCCACACCGCTGCAGGCTCCTTCACGGTCACAGCCGGCTCGTAAGCTCCGGATCGTGGCTGCGATGAGCGTCGAGCACGAGCGCACATCGACGACGGCCGACCTCGTGCCGCTCGGCCCCGCACCCACTCCGGTCGTGCCGGAGCGGCTCGACACGCTCGACGCACTCGCCGGCGGCTGGCTCATGCGCTTCGGGATCAACACGCGCAAGGCCTACGCCACCGACCTGCGCAGCTGGCTCGCGTGGTGCGACCAGCTCGGCATCGACCCGATGCGCGCCGGGCTGCACCACGCAGACACCTACAGCCGCTGGCTGAGCGAGGTGGCCACCAGCCGAAGCGGCGGCCGACTCGCCCCATCGAGCGTCAACCGCCGCATGTCCGCCCTCGCCAGCTTCTACCGCTACTGCGTCCGCCAGCGCGCGCTGACCGAGTCACCCTTCTTCGAGGTCGCACGTCCAGCGGTGTCCGCTGACTCGACAACAACGGGGCTCAGCCGCGACGAGCTGCGCCGCCTCGTCGACGTCGCCCAGGCCCACAGCCTCCGAGCCGGTGCGCTCATCGCGCTGCTCGCCTTCAACGGACTGCGCATCACCGAAGCGCTCTCACGCGACGTCGAGCACCTCACATACAACGAAGGCCACCGCGTGCTGCGCATCGAGCGCAAGGGCGGCAAGCGCGCCACCACTCCCCTGGCTCCACCCGTCGTCCGGGCCCTCGACGCGTACCTCGGCGACCGCACCACAGGCCCGATCTTCGTGACGAGCAAGGGAAGTCGCGTCGACCGGTCGTACGCGTACCGGTTGCTGCAGCGCCTAGCGCTCGTCGCCGAGATCCCTGCTGCAGCTGAGATCAGCCCGCACAGCGCTCGCCACGCGTTCGCCACCCTTGCGCTCGATGCCGGCGTGCCGCTGCGCGACGTGCAGGACGCGATGGGCCACGCGGACCCACGCACCACCCGCCGCTACGACCGCAGCCGCCACAACCTCGACCGGCACGCCACCTACGCAGTGGCTGCCTACTTGAGTGGCGCCAGGGACATCTAACCGCCGAAGCCGATGGTCAGACAGATCCTTCGGCCACAGCAGCTTGGTACCGGCGGTGTCGCGCTTGGAAGGCAGCTTCGCCGCCTTCCAAGATCTTGCGAGCCCACTCAGCCACGTTGGGATCCTCCAGCCCTCCAGTGGCAAGGACGCGGCCGCGTGCGGCTTGCGCGTCCAAGGCCAGCACCATCTCGGCATCGCCAAGGATGGGGATGTTGGCGTTGTGGGTCGCAACGATCACTTGGCGGCGCTGGCACACATCGGCAAGGACCTTCACGACTTCGTCGTAGATGTAGCGGTTGTCGAGATCATCTTCGGGCTGGTCGATGATCAAGGGCTCCTGACCACCTGCCAACGCAAGGGCGAGGAGGGCAGTCGCTCGTTGGCCAGGGGACACCTCAACGACGTCTTGCCAAGCTTCCTCACCGCCCGGCTCGGCAAGGTTGACCTCGACGACGATGCGATCGGGGGTGTCGGCCTCTTCGATCCTGCGGATGGAACCGGGGTTTGCTGCGCACAGCTTGGAAGCGGCAGCAGAGCTGCAGCCAAGACCTTCGAGCTTGGCTTGCCCTTCACGGATGGCAGCAGCGATCCCCGTGGGGGTGTGAGCGGTGGCGAGCTTTGTGAGCTGGTCACTCCGCACGCTCTGGCCGCGGACTGAAGCCTCAAGGGCTTCGAGGAGCTGGCTCTTGTCTGAGAGCGGGTCCACGCGGATCCTGACCCGTGCGCCAACCGAGGTGTCGAGTCGTTTCGCCGCTTGCTCGATGAGGCGCGACTTGCGCCGGCGCATGCCGGAGAGATCGGTCAGCGCCTGACTGCGGGCTAGGGCGGCAGCGTCGGTCTTCTCGCGTTGTTCAGGAAGCCCGCCAAGGCGCTCACGGAGGTCGCGGTCTTGGCGCTGCAGCTTCGCAAGGTCGCGAGGGTCCGTGAGCCCGGCGTCTGCGAGTTCGCGCTCGATCTGCGCCCGTTGCTCCTTGTGCTGCTGCTGCCATGCCGCAGCAGCAGGTCGGAGTGCGACCTCGGCCGTTGTGATTGCGGTGTCGAGGCCCGCCGTAGCGGACCGCACCTGCTCACCGAGCTGGTGGACGGCGGTCCGCATCTGGTTTCGTTCACCAGGTAGCTCGGGGACGGAAGGTGGCGGGAGGAGGGATGACAGCTCTTGCAGTGCAGCCCCGACCTTGGCTGGCCATCGGAGCACGCTGTCGACCTGCTGGTGGGCGGCGGCGAGCGTCGCGAGACGCTCGGCATGCTCTCCGACCCCGCGTGCGATTGCGTTGTCGATCTTGTCGGTCACGTCAGCGAGCTCCTGCTGGTCCTCCTCCAGCCGTGACATGACGGCTTCGGCCCGTTCAAGGGCGCTGTCGGTGAGGCTGATGGCATCGAGGAGCGTCCGTTCGGAGGCCAGCGCTTCGGTCCAGGCTTCGCCTGCTTCGGCTGCGACGAAGCTTCGAAGCGCCTCCGGCCGGGAGGCGAGCTCCTGCAGCTCGCGCTGGCCGAAGATGCGAGTGCTCACTCGCTTGGCAACGTCGACGCTGAGCTCGACGCCGTCGCGCAGCAGCTGAGCAGGATCCTCGCTGCCGCTTCGCCGGACTTCGTAGTGGTCACCGGTGGCGTCGAGGAACGACACGACTGCTTCAGCGTTGGCTCTGAAGTTGTGCTTCCGGTTGCCATGGGCCTCGCCGGTTGCCCGCTCGGGGTGGATGACGTGCCGGAGTATCTCGATCAAGGTCGATTTGCCGGTGCCTTTACCGCCGATGATGGCGTTCAGGCCGGGGGCGAAAGACACCACCAAGCCATCGTGGAAGCCACCGTCGACTGTGATGTTCGTGAAGCGAGGCCAAGAGGGTTCGACTGATGAGATGAAGCGCGCGCTGCGAACATGGCCCCACTGTGCTTGCAGCTGCTCGGGGAACCGGATCCGGGTCTCGTGCATCAGGAAGGCCTGGCGGAGGCCTTCGAGGGTCGGCTCCTCACCGAGCTTTAGATACACCGCTCGCTTGCCGACGACGTCGAAAGATCGAACATCGCCGGAGATGAACCACCGGGGTGATCGGTCAGTGAAGTCGCTCGCCGAGTTCGAGAGGACGTCGGCCTTGGAGTTGCCCCATACGTCGAAGCCGGCGATGCACCCCGTCGCGATCACTTCCTTGCGGTTGGTGCAGACGCCGCTGGCCAGCATCCCGATGTTCTTCGCCGTCGCGTGGGGAGCGAACACAAGGGCCTTGTGATCGTTGGCTCGCTTCGCGAGCTCGCCTACCTGCCCCTTGCTCACTGGCCGAGGGTCGCCGTTGGCGTCGAAGGGATCGACCCCCGGGTCCCACATGGTGGCCAGGAAGCGCTGGGCCAGCTCGTAGCCCTGGACCGTGCGGTCCCAGACGGCGAGGAGGTGACAGCGGTTGACGCTGAACTCAAGGGCGGGAAACACGTACACCCCGACCGCCTCGCCGGCGCTGCGGAGCATGGGATACCAGTCCACCCGGTTGTGATCGGAGACCGCCATGACCCGGACGCCTGCGCTGGCGTGAGCTTCGACGAGGCGGCGAGCGAACGCTTCGTTCGGCTCTCGGCCTCCGACGTCGCCGTAGCCTTGCTGAGGGTCAGCAGGCGTGTGCACCTGGAGATCGCACAGGTAGAACCGGGAGTAGCCCACGTCGGCTGAGCGTACGAGCTGCGGGTGGTCGGTCCTCCTTCCGACGGCGGCTCAGCTGGCTCGGCCGCCGTAGTCCAGGACTGTCGGCCTTCGTCGAGCTTGCGGAGACGTACGCCTGGTGAACAGCAGCAACCTGTCCAGCAACGCAGGGCTAGAGGAGGGGCGAAGGAACGCAGTGCGAGGCATACCCGGACCTGGCGCCCAGAACGAACCCAGCCAAGCCATCCGGCGACCACCAGCGAGACCATGCGAGATGCGTCCGATAGCTGGAAGCGCACGAGTTGAGGCCCATTCAGAGGTCGCCGGGCGAGCGCGAAGCGTGACACGGCGGCGGCATCGAGGAAGGCCGCTAGCCCGCGGGGCTCACGGCGAGTCAGCGCCAGATCCGCACTGCGTCGCTGCAGGATGCGAGCCACTCGCCCGACGGCGCCACCACTACCCCATCGACGGAATCGGCATGATCGAGGCGGCGCAACTCACGGCCGCTGCGGGCATCCCAGATCCGCACCGTGTTGTTTCTGACGTGGCGATCAGAGGAAGCCAACCACTTCCCCGACGGCGCCACCGCCACTGCGACCACCGGCTCTGTGTGACCGTTGAGGCGGTGCCGCTGCCGGCCAGAGGCCGCATCCCAGATCCGTACCGTGTGGTCGAGGCTGGCGGAAGCTAACCACTTGCCCGACGGCGCCACCGCCACGCCGAACACTGCGTTGACGTGACCGTCGAGGCGGCGAAGCTGTCGCCCCGAGCTCGGATCCCAGATCCGCAACGTGCTGTCGCTGTGAGCTGAAACCAACCACTCCCCCGACGGCGCCACCGCCACCGCATAGACCGAGGTGTCTTCACGACGACCGATGGTGAGGCAGCGTCGCTGCCGGCCAGAGGCCACATCCCAGACCCGCGTCGTGCCGTCGTGGCTGCCAGAGACCAGCCACTCCCCCGACGGCGCCACCGCCACTGCGTCGACCACATCGGTGTGACCGTCGAAGCGGCGCAGCTCACGGCCGCTGCGGGCATCCCAGATTCGCACCGTCCCGTCGGTGCTGGCGGAGGCGAGCCACTCCCCCGACGGCGCCACCGCCACCGCACAAACCATGTCGGTGTGACCCTCAAGACGGCGTCTCAGCTGCCGCCCCGAGCGCGGATTCCAGAACCGAACGATGTGGTCCATGCCGGCGGAGACCAGCCATTCCCCCGACGGCGCCACCGCTAAGGCCAAGATTGCCCCGTAGTGATCGCGGAGGACGTTGGTGCAAGTCCAGGCGGCGAAGTCTGGACCCCCGACCAAGCGGGGTGAACTCTCAGGCTGTGAAGCTGGGGAGTTGGCTGCGGTGAGCGTTGCCAGGTGCTGGACGAACCGGGCGGTGGGCAGTGAGCCAGAGCGGACGTCTTCGAACTGGTGCTCGGCGAGGCGGAAGAAGCGTTCGCCGGAGAGAAGCAATGGCCGGATCGGACGTTCTTTGAGCTGGGCCTGGTCGATCTCGCGGCCAACCCACTCGGAGTCTTCGGCGCTAGGGGTCATGACGACGATGAAAGCTGCGCAGGAGTTGATGTGGTCGCGGATCACGGTGGGCCAGCGGCTGCCGTAGTCGATGCTGCGGGCGTCGATCCATACCTCCAACCCGTGAGCTTGCAGGTGCTCGACGAGCAGGTCGACGTAGGCCTGGTCGCTGCTGCTGTAGGAGATGAACACGTAGCTGCCCACGGTCTCCTAGCTTGGCCGCTCCGGGTCGGTGAGACCCAGATGCTGGGTCGCGACACCAGACGACGTTGCGCACACCACGACCATCTCGTGGCGAACGACCGATGATCAACCGCTCGTGCCCGGGCCGCCACCGGCAAGCGCTTCCCAGGGCTGGATGGGGACAGGGCTGATCGACGATCCGGCCGAGACCAATCCCGAACGCTTCAGCTTGGGGTCCGGGGCTCACGTCCCCGTCTTGAGCAAATCGCTGGTCAGACCTCTACCCGGGGGTGCTCCCATGCCGTATGATGGGCTCATCAACCCCAGTGGCTTCGGCCGCTGGCTGCAGCACCCGCCCTCGGGCGGGTGTTCGCTATTTCAGGGCCCGGATCGTGTCGGCGGGCTTGGCCAAGAGGCGGGCTTCCTGATAATCCGCCCTTCCGAGTCGAGCAGCTGCAGCGGGAGCTGGCAGGCGGCGAGGTCTGCGGCTCGCAGGGTCCGGTAGAAGTCGGCGGGGACCGTCTTCGGCTTCAGGCCTTCGGCGGGGATGATCACGCCGACAGGTGTGCCGCGGGCTTGGAGGAGCCGGGCGGGCTCGGCCAGGTCGCTGTCGTTGGTGAGCAGCACGACGGTGCTGGCACGTCCTCCGTAGCCGTCGGCGAGCGCATGAGCGGCCATGTTGACGTCGGAGCCCTTCTCCTCGAACGTGGAGATGACCGCGAGCGTCCGCTTCTCAGGCTTCGGCCGGACGAGGAGCCCGGTCTTCTCGCGCCGCTTGAACGAGCCGTAGTGGATCGTGAGCCGCGGATCGACGTCGACGGCACGCAGGTACGCCTGCTGGCGTTGCGGCTGCTGTGGGTCATTCTGGCGGGCGATGATGCGGGCGGTGAAGTAGCGCACGTGCTCGACGCGATGGCCCAGGACGCGGTCGCACAGGGCGGGAAGATCGAGCCACTTGTACGGCGTGCCGGCCAGCGCCCGGTTGTACAGGTTGAACCCGTCGACGTAGACGAACGTGGTCACGTCGTGGCGTGCTCCTGCGTAGCCTCCGAGGTGCTGCTGTTGGGCTGCGCGTCGTCGACGTCGCGTCGGACGCGCTGAGCGATGCGGGCTGCGCGAGCGGCGAGGTCGCTCCCCCTGCCGGATGGAATTGCGTCGTCGGTCTCCACGGCGTCGAGGGTCAGCTGGGCGTCCAGCTCGGGTGGTGCTGGGGTCGAGGTGGTTGAGCGGGCTTCGACGAAGCTGGCGACTGCGGCGTCGATCCGCTCGTCGTCCCAGCCTGAGCGCGGGTCGCGCGCTCGCTCGTCGAGGAGGCGGGCACGGAAGTCGTCTGCCGTGCTGGCGACGTCGAGCTGGGCGGTCCGGGTGCCGTACGCCTGGGCGGCCTCGAGGAGCTGGGCCCGTTGGGCGGTCTCAGCGTTGCGCTGTGCGACGGCCCGAGGGTTGGTGCCTTCGGCTCGGGGGCTGCGACGCCGGGGGCGGCCGTGCCCGGTTGCATCCTGCGATGACGAAGCCTTGTCCCCCATGGCGTGAGCCGTGGGGTTAGGGGGGTTCTTAGTACTTGACCTAGGTACTTGATCTCTTAGCGCCTGGTCTACCGACGCCCGGTCCACCGAAGTCCGGTCGACCGACGCCTGGTTCTCCGACGCCTGGAAACCCGTCTTCGGTGTGACCTGGGCTTTCGCGTCGGGTGGGATCACCGGCGCCTGAAAATCCGTCTTCGGTGCGACCTGCGCTTCTTCGCTTCCCCCTCCGGCTCCGGCGACGGGGACCTCGAAGATCGTCTGCACCGTGTACCAACGCCCGCGCTCGTCCTGGCGGCGCTCGCGGACGAGGAACCCGGCGGCTTCGAGCTCACGTAGGCAGCGGCGCACGGCGTCGCGACCTTCCTTGCCGGGCAGCTGTGCGAGGCGGTCTGAGCGCATCGTGGCCCCGTCAGGGAGCGACAGCAGGTAGGCGAGCACGCCGGTCGCCATGAACGAGAGCTCGGGGTGGCGGACGGCGGTGTTGTCGAGGACGGTGTAGCCGCGCCGGTGCGCGACGCGGATCACTCCCCCGCGGGCGGGACCGTCTCGCGCTTCGCCGGGTGGCTCGGGTACGCTTCGGTCAGACAACTCTGATGCTCCTCTCGTAGGTGCAGCTCTCGACCCGGCGGGCCAACGCCGGGTCGTGTGCGTTCTGGGGTTCAGTGCGTTACGAGGCCTCGGCGATGGGCTCGGCCCACGCCAGCTCGTAGGTGGTCACGGGTGCGCCGTTGGCCTTCCACTGGCGGTGCCGGCGGATCAGCCCTCGGGCTTCGAGCTCGTCGAGCTGGCGGAAGACGGTCGTGCGGTGGATGCCGAGCTCCTCCGCGATCGTGTCGACGCCCGGGAAGGATCCGCTGGCGGTGTAGACAGCCAACGCGCACCACGTGCGGAACGCCCCCGGCTCGACGCCGGCGAAGACGGTCCACGTGGGGATGGCTACCTGGGCCATCCCGTCGATGACGACCTGGTTCTGCATCCCCGTAGCGTGCGCGCGACTCGGCCCGCGAGTGGTGGATGGTCACACGCCTGTAGTTTGACGGCGGTTACTGAATTACTGAGTTCAGTAATTCAGTAACCGCCCCTTCCCCTCAGGGAGTCGAGCCAGCGAAGACCTCGTTGAGGGTGGCCGGGACGACTGCGGCCAGTCGCTCACCTCGCTGCTTGCTCGGCTCCAGGGCCTTGCTCAGCGTTGCGATGAGATCCGCGGTGCGCGCTTGGTCTGCGAGGGTCGGGAGCGGGATCCTCAGGTCGAGGAATGCTCCCTCCTTGAGCCGGTTTCGGCTGGTCGGCGTGCCACCGGCGCTTCGGTCGCCGGCGTTGGCCCACATGTCGGGAGACTGGAAGAGACCAAGCAGGTAGCGCGCATCGAGCCGTTCGTGGTCCACCACGAACGTGGGGAACTCTCCGGAGACGTAGCAGCCGGCGAACTCGTCGGTTGCCAGCGCAAAAGAGCCCTTCCATGCGAAGAGCCGGTTGTAGACGAAGTCCCCGGTCTCGATCCGGTAGAGCTGGTTCGCCGCGATCTCGGTCCCGAGCTGAGTCTCCCGGACGAACAGCCCGTGGCCGTACCAGCGCACGCCGAGCTGCCGGTACTGCTCCGAGGCCTGGACAGACGTGTCGCGCCGGACCTGGTGCAGGACCTCGCGAAGTGGCACCCGCTCGCCTTCGAGAGCGCTCACGAGCGAGCTCCGAAGGGCCGTCATGAGCGTCTGGGACCTGCTGGACAGCTCGATCGCGTCGAAGGTGAGCCGGGACACGGCGCCGAGCTTGGCGGCGATTCTCGCTTGCTCCTCGATGGCCGGCAGCGGAACCCGAGTTGTGAGCAGCTGCTGCGGGTGGACTCGTTCCCGTCTTGCTCCGACGCCCTTCGATGTAGCTCGCAGTGAGGTCCAGAAGGATGGCCACTGGCAGAGGAGCGCGAGGTATTGCGGGTCGAGCATGTCGGGGCGGCAGGTGAAGGTCGGGAACTCAGGTGAGAGGAACCAGCCGTCGTATGAGTCTGGCGTGATGGCGACTGCACCTTCGAAGGCCTTGAGCCTGCTGAGGACGAGCTGGCCGGTGTGGAGGCGGTTGAGCTGCTTGTAGCTGGTGTCCGCTCCGCGGATGGGAGGCCGAGACATGAGGCCGCGCCCGAAGCTGTAGACGCCGCTGATCTGGTACTCGACTTCTGGCTGCACGTCGACGGGGTCGAGGTCCAAGTCGAGCACCTCGCCAAGAGGAACGAGGGGGAAGCTCATCGAGGGGCGTCGAGTTCGGCGTCGAGGGCGTCAAGGACGGCCATGAGGTCCCGCTCGATCTTGATGATCTCAGCGAGGAGGTCCCCAGGAGGACGGTGCGCGAGGTCTTCGGGCCTTGTGGGGTTGCTCCTGCTCAGGTTGTAGCTGTCGGCTTCGATGTCTTCGATCGGGACCCGCCACGCGCGTGCCGTCTGCTCGCGGCCCTTGCGATCGTGTCCGCCCCACCAGTCGATGCACTCTTGGAGGTCTTCCGATCGAAGCGGCCGAGTCTTGGTGTAGTTGCGACCTTGCGGCGGTGTGTGCTCGTAGAACCAGACTTCTTTGGTCGGCCCGGTCTTCTCGAAGAAGAGCACGTTGACAGGAATGGATGTGTACGGGGTGAAGACGCCTTCGGGAAGGCGCACGATCGTGTGGAGGTTGCACTCTTGGAGCAGCCTCTTCTTGATGCGTGCGCCTACTCCTGCTTCGAACAACACGCCGTTGGGGACGATGATGGCGCAGCGACCTGACGGGGCGAGACGTCGTTGGACGAGCTGGAGGAAGAGCCAAGCGGTCTCCGAGGTCTTCTCGGGGAAGTTGGCTGCGATCCCCTTCTCCTCTTCACCGCCGAAGGGCGGGTTGGTGACGATGATGTCGACGCGATCGGCCCGTCGGATCTGGGTGACCGAGTGAGCGAGGGCGTTGCCTCGAACGACTGCCGGTTGCTTGACCTCGTGGAGGAGCAGGTTCATCACACCGAGGAGGTACGACATGGGCTTCTTCTCGATGCCTCGAACATCGGCATCGAGCTGGCGAAGCTGTTGAACGGTCTGCACCTGCGGGCGGAGATGCTCGATCGCCTCGACGAGGAAGCCGCCGGTGCCGACGGCGGGGTCGAGCACGGTCTCGCCCAGCCGTGGATCAACCTGCTGGATGATGAAGCGGATCAAGGGCCGAGGTGTGTAGAACTCGCCGTTGTTGCCAGCGGCGTCTCGCATCTCCCGCAGCATCGACTCGTAGAGCACCGCCATCGTGTGGATGTCGTCGGCGGACGCGAAGTCGATCTGGTCGACGTAGTTGACCAGATCGCGAAGCAGGAAGCCGGAGAGCATGTTGTTCGAGGTCTCTTTGAAGACCTGGGCAATGACGTCGCGAGGGCCAGATCCAGAGAGGTTCCTGAGGTAGGGCAAGAGCTTGGTGTTAACGAACTCTATGAGCTCCTTCCCGGAGAGCCCATCGATCGGATCCGCAGCCCAATCACGCCATCGATAGGGCTCCGCGATGGCAGGCCGGTACGTGCGCGAGGTGATCTCGCTGTTGGCTTCCAACGTGTCGAAGGTCTTGAGGAAGAGCAGCCACGCGAGCTGAGGGATGCGATCGAGGTCGCTGTTGAGCCCGGCGTCTGTGCGCATGGTCTCGCGTGCAGCCTTGATGACCTTCGCCAGGCGGGCGCGCGTGGTGATGGGGGCTGCGGTGCGCTTGGGCATCCGGGTGTCCTAGCGGGTCAGGCGGCGTAGAGGCGATCTTCGAGATCGGCGAGAGCGGCTCGCAGCCCGGCGACGCCCCCGAAGCGGCTGGCGATCTGGACGGGGCTGCCATGGACGGGGATGGGCGGGATCTCCAGGACTCGCAGGTCTTCGAGCTGATCGATGCCGTGTTCGGCGTACTTCTCCAGCAGGTCGCCGAGGATGGCTCGGGCCTCGGGGACGAACGTCTGCAGCCACGCGGCATGGTCGGAGTTGAGCTGGCGGACCCGATCTCGGCGGGTGACCGTCGGGGTGTTCCAGGCGAGGTGGACGAGCAGGTCGAACGGGTCGACCTCGTCGAGCCCTGTCCGTTCGGTGATCTCTTCGAACGACACCCCCCGGCGTTCGAGGACGTCGATTACCTCTTGCCGCCCGATCCGGTTACGCCATCGTTCACGCAGGTCGGAGGGAGTGGTGCAGATCTTCCGCACCTCGTTGGCGACGTGGTCCTCGTACTCGACGAGTCGTAGAGCACCGCTGTCCGGGTCAGGGACGTAGAAGCCTTCAGCAGTGATCCACGCGGTGGCGCCGTCGACATAGAACTTGCCCTGGGATCGTGACTCGACGTCCTCGGGGTCCGCTCCCCCACCTTGCGGCTCGTCATCGTCGACCGGGTCCTCTTCGCCGTCGGTCTCCGTCGTGACGATCTCGCCGTCATCGTCGACGGTGATGTGCTCTTCGACCACCCGCTCGGGGGGCCCGTCGAACTCTGGGTCAGCGAAGAGCCTGGTAGCACCGGTGTAGTCGATGATGTCGAAGGTGAGCTTGTCGTCGTCGGGGTAGAGACGCGTCCCCCGTCCGATGGTCTGCTTGAACTCGACCATCGAACCGATCGGCTTGAAGAGGACGATGTTCTTGATCGTGGGGATGTCAACGCCTGTGGAGAGGAGCTTCGAGGTCGTTGCGATCACGGGCGTAGCTTGCTCTGGGTCGGCGAAGACACCGAGGTGCTCGACGCCGACGTCGCCTTCAGCGCTGACGATGCGCACGACGTAGTCCGGGTGCTGGCGTGAGAGCTCACGGTTGGCGTTGTTGAGCGCCATGCGCATCTGCTCGGCATGCTCGGAGTCAACGCAGAAGACGATGGTCTTGGCCATCGGGTCGGTGCGTTGCATGTACTCCGTGAGATGGCGGGCTGCGATCTCGGTGCGGCCAAGGAGCGACACCACTCGCTCGAAGTGCTTGGTCTCGTACAGGCCTGCGGGGATCTCTCGGCCGAAGCGGTCCAGCTCGCCGGGATCAGGCGACCACCCGAACGCATCGGGACTGAGGATGACTCGTCGCACTCGGTACGGTGCGAGGAACCCGTCTTCGATGCCCTGCGCGAGCGAGTACTCGAACACCGGGTTGCCGAAGTACTGATACGTGTCGGCGTTGTCTGCACGTCGAGGTGTGGCAGTCATGCCGAGCTGAACCGCTGACGAGAAGTGGTTGAGGATGCTGCGCCAGTTGGACTCGTCGGAGGCACTCCCCCGGTGACACTCGTCGACCACGATGAGGTCGAAGAAGTCAGGCGGGTAGTCGCGGAACAGGCCCAGAGAGTCCTTCGTGTCGGCGAGGGACTGGTAGAGCGCGAAGTACAGCTCGCGGCCGTATTGCGGCGTGCCTCGCAGACGCCAGAGCGCCTCGCCGAAGACTGGGCGGAACTCGCGGGCGATCGGCTGCTCGATGAGGACGTTGCGGTCGGCGAGGTAGAGGAACCGTGGGGGTCGGTCCGTGCGCCAAGAGCTGTTCCGCAGCTTCCAGAGGATCTGGAGGGCGGTGAAGGTCTTGCCCGTGCCGGTGGCGAGGGTCAGCAGGACCCGCCGCTGGTTACGCCCCAGGATGGCTTCTAGGGCCTCCTCCACGGCGATCCGCTGGTAGTAGCGGGGCTCCTTGACGGTGCCGTCCGGGTTGCGGAGGTCTCGGTTGAGCGGGAGCAGGAGGTTCTCGACGACCTCGTCTTCTTCGAGGCCCTTCCACACCCGGAAGCGATGGAGCATCTCCTCAGGGCTGGGGAAGGCAGTGAGCTCCCGTTCAAGACCGGTGCTGTAGTCGTGCTCGATGATGCCGAGGCCGTTGGTGGCGTAGGCCAGAGGGAGCTTGAGCAGCTGGGCATAGCGCTTCGCCTGGCCGAAGCCGTCCGCTGGCTTCGCGTACTCGCGCTTGGCTTCCACCACTGCGATCGGGAAGCCGGGCCGGTACTCGAGGAGGTAGTCGGCCCGCAGCTCCCGGGCTCGGGTGTGATCGCGTCGTCCGCTCCCCCGCCGATGCGGTCTCGGGATGATCCGGCCGTCGGTGATGCGGTACTGCTCGACGACCTGCTCTGGTTGCCAGCCAGCGTCGTGCAGAGCCGGGACGACGTAGTCCCTGCACGTCTCCCACTCCAGTGGCCCCATGTCAGTCATCACTGGTCAAGGTAACGACGTCACGGAGAGATGCATCACCTCACGCAAAGCCGGCCTTCTACGGAGCTACTGAGTTACTGAATTCAGTACTTGCTGAGCTACTGAAGGATCGGTCTGGAGGAGCCTGACCAGGGCTCGGAGGACGTCGGCGTGGGTCATGTGGGCGTCGTGAGCCCATCCGCGGAGGGTCTCGTAGTCGGCGGGAGCGAAGTCGATGGTGACTCGGTAGGGCTTGACCCGTGCCGGTCCGGTGGCTGGTTGGCTGGCGGCGCTGGGCTGGGTGACGGGTGAGCCTCGGCTGAGGCGGTCGCCAGCGGTGGGCTTCTTGCTGCTCATAGCTGGGGCTGGCGGATGGCCTGGTCGAGGATCTCCTTGCAGATGACCTCGTAGGCGTCGAGGTCCTCGGGGGCAGTGCCCTCGGCGCCCCCGATCGCCTCGCGAAGCGGGACCTCAGCCGCGAGGACGGGGAGGAGGTCTGCGTCTTCGAGGGCCTGGCGCACGTCCTTGCGGGACTGGGTGCCGGCTCGGGTCTTGGTGAGCACGGCGAAGGCCCGGAGCCCGGGGGAGATGGCTTGGGCGCTCTCGATGAGCTCGACCGTCGCTCGCACTCGGACGAGGTCGACGGAGCCGGTGGTGACGGGGACGAGGCCGACGTCGGCGATCGTGAGCGCTGCCGTGGTGATCCCGGGGTGGCCTGGCGGGGTGTCGATCACGAGGTGGTCGTAGCGGGTGGAGAGGTCACGTCCGCTGCGAGCGACGGAGGGGTTCGGCACGGCGACCGCCTGGAAGGGCAGCTCGGGAGCGTTCTTCGCCCACTCGACTGCGGAGCCCTGTGGGTCAGCGTCGATGAGCAGCACCGACCCCGACTCGGCCAGGGCGCAGGCCAGGTAGATGGCGCTCGTCGTCTTGCCGACGCCGCCCTTCATGTTCGCAAGGGCAAGGATCACCTGGTGGAACCTATCTTCCCGATTGCTGAGCTACGGGGATACTGAGCTACTGAATTCAGTAGTTGCTGAACGGCGGGCGGGCCAGGCGCTCGGCCCGACCCGCCCGCTGCCTCAGGAGGCCACCGCCGCGGGCTCAGCGACGGGGGCCGGCCCGTTGCGCCGGGGTCCGTCGAGGTAGGTGACCTGGTCGGCGATGCACTCGTAGGTCTCGCAGGGGCTGCCCATGGGGTCGGTCCAGGTGCTGTGGTGGAGCCGGCCGTTGACGGCGATGCGCCGGCCCTTGTGGAGCCAGCGGGCGTCGTTCTCGCCTCGGGCACCGAAGCTGACGACGTTGAGGAAGTCAGCGCCCTCGCCGGGGCGGTCGATGGCGATGCGGTACCGGCAGACGGTGGTGCCCTTCGGGGTGGCGCTCTGCGGGTCGGCGGTGAGCCTCCCGATGACGGTGAGCTGGTTCATGTCGTGTCCTCTCCGTGATGCCGCCCCGTTCGGGCGTGCTGGGTGCCGGAGGCACGGTCCTGCGCAGGGCGGCAAGGGCACCGGCGGTGAGCCGAGCAGCTGAGGGCAGACCTCGGAGCCGTGGCGAGAATGCTGGAGCCTTCAGGTGCGAGCGTCCCTTGCGCCGTGCGCAGGATCGGGCAGCGTGCGACCTGCTCACGTCCGAGAGGGACGGCGGGGGAGTGACGTGAGGCGGCTGCAGCGGTGTCTGGTGGCCTTGCGGGTGTCAGTAGACGTGCACGGGGCTGAGGTGGTTCTGGCGGTAGATGCACTGGACGTGCTCGGACTCCCAACGATCGACGATCTTGGTCTGCCCGCCCTGGACGGCGAGCTCGACGACGTGGCACTTCCCGTCGCGTGAGCTGAAGTAGGCCCTGGCCGTGCCGTCGCCCGGTGAGCTGACGAGGGCGGCAACGGTGATGGGGTCGATGACGCCCTTGACGACGTCGACGCGAAGGCCCTTGAGCCTCGCTGCGACTTCGTCCATCGCTAGGACCGCTCTCGCGTTGTCGAAGGGCGGTGGCCCAGCAGCAGCCGTCACCGGAGGAGCAGTCGGAGGAGGAGGCGCTGGTGCCGCCGTGGTCGGCGGTGCGGGTGGTTCGGTCGGTGCAGGGGCTGGGGCTTGTGTGGTCGGTGGCGGCGGTGAAGTCGTCGTAGGCGGGGGTGGCGGGGCCGTCGTAGGCGGGGGGGCCGTCGTGGGAGGCGTGGTGGTCGTCGGCGGCACCGTCGTGGTGGGAGCAGCGGTCGTCGAGGTCGTGGGCCTGGTGGTGGTCGTCGCCCTGGCGGTGGTCGTGGTCGTGGCCCGACTGGTCGTCGTGACGCGCTCGGCGGGTGGCTCAGCCACCTCCTCGTCGCCGCTTGATCCCGTGGTGAGAGCCCACACGACCCCGGCGATCAGCAGGACGGCCGGGATGCCGATCAGCGCGGCCAGGCGCCGACGAGGGGACCGGCCTGATGGGCGAGCGTCGAGCGCAGCAGGCGTCGGGGCAACGGGCCCCGATGCTTGCGCTTCGGGTGCCTCGCCGACATTGCCGCCGAGCAGGACGGTGGCGGGGCCGGACGAGGGTGCTGGTTGAGGCTCGGTGGCAACCGGCGATGCGGCCTGCCCTGTGGTGATGGGCTGGGCTGCACTCACGCTTCCAGTAGCTACTGAATTACTGAGTTCAGTATCTACTGGAGGAGCTGCGGGGGTTGGTGTCCGCTGACCAGGGGCGGGGGCGTGGCCGGCAGTGACTGGCCCGCCCAAGAGCGACCGGGCGCGAGTGCGAGCATCACCGCTGGGCTCGTCGAGCGGCACCGCTGGGCTGTCGTCGTCGGCAGACGGGCTCGGCGGTTCGTCGGCGCTCTCCTCAGCGACGGGAGGCGCGGCCTTGACGACCTCCGGATCGACCGGGGCGGCTTCGACGGGCTGGGGGTCGAGGCGTGGCGCCGGCTGCGCTTCAGCTGGTGCTGGTCGGCCCAGCAGGAGCCGGGCTTGGCTGGCTGCTGCAGGCTCGGTCCGTACCTGGGCGGGGGCGACCGGATCGGGGATGCTCTGCGCTGCAGGCTGGGGCCGTCGCCCGAGCAGCACCTCGGCCCGTGAGCTCGCAGCAGGGGGATCAGTCGCTGGCGTTGGCGCCTCGTCCTCGGGTGACGCCTGGATGGGTTCGGGCTCCGCTCCGGGGCTCAGCAGGCGTCGTGCACGATCACGCGCGCTGTCACTGCTCACCATGTCCCCGCCTCCACCCGACTGTGCACCTGGGGGCGATCATCCCGACCTCGTCAACCGGGGGCCGTCGCGAGGCGAGCTGTCCGGAGTCTGAGCAGCAGTGGGCAGGTTTGCTCATCGCGATCTGGGACGCGCGTGCACCGAACGGTGCTTCAGCTGTAGGGCATGGGCTTCTGGGGCGAGGTGGGCGCAGCGACAGAGCGGGCGTATCAGCGCCAGCGGGCCGATCTCGCCGAGTGGCGGGCAACGCGCAAGGCGGGCACGCGTCCGCCCCGCCGGCGCGCGTTCGGGGTGCTGGGGCTCTTCGGGTACCGGCTGAGGGCGTTCGAGGTGAAGAGCGATCGGCCGGCCTTCATCGAGTACTTCGTCGGCTGGCTGTACTTCTTCATCCCGTTCTTCCTGCTGCTGATCATCCGCTTCGGGCGCCGCTCTGGGAGCAGGCAGATCGGCGGGTCGGGGCCAGGGTGGGGGACTGCGCTGCTCATCTACGTCGGCGTGTGGGTGGCGACCGGGACCGGGCACCATCGCCTGGCGGCGGCGTTGGGTGTCATCGGGTTCGGGGTGTTCATCGTCTACCTGTGGCGCACCTACGTGGAGCCGATCCCGGTCGAGGCTGAGCGGGCACCGAGCAAGCGCCTCGCCGAGCTGGCGAGCGCAGTGCGCACCGGTGACGACCTGACCCGCCTGACGGCACCCGTGGAGGTCGCCGAGCTCGGCGCTGCACGAGAGGCGGCACAGGGTCGCGTGATGCTCGGCTCGGCGTTCGGGGCGCTGCTGTCGACGAGCCCGCAGCGAAGCGCTCTGCTGCTCGGCCCTGCCCGCAGCGGCAAGACGTCGACGGTGCTCGCCCCGACGGTCGCCGGTTGGAAGGGCCCGGTGATCATCACGACGACGAAGCACGACGACGAGGCGATCGAGGCGGCGGTGTCGGCGTCGCTGTGGGAGGGGCGCCCGGCGTTCACGTTCACACCGACCGAGCCCGACATGCCGGCACCGTTCTTCTGGTCCCCGCTCACGATGGCCCGCAAGTGGGGTGATGCACGCCTCGTGTCCCGGGAGATGACCGGTGCAGTCACGACAGCCAGGGAGCGCTCGGGGGAGAACGCCTACTTCCTCGACCGGGCCGAGGCGCTCCTGGCGGCGCTGATGCACGTGGCTGCGGTGAGCGGGAAGGACATGGAGACCCTGGTGCAGTGGGCGACGAGCCCCCCGGCACCGCCGACCAAGGCTGGGCGGACGCCGCCGGTCGACTGGATGATCGAGGTGGCCAGCTTCCAAGACGACATCGACCCCCTGGCCAAGCTCGTGCTCGACGGGTTCAAGGACTCCACGGCGGACAACCGGGGGCTGTGGGCGATCTGGTCGACGTGCGCCCGCACGGTCAGCGGCTACCTCGACGCCAGGGTCCTCGCGTCGACCGAGGCACCCGAGGGGTGGGGGTGGTCGATCGAGCGGTGGCTGCGTGAGGACGGGTTGCTGGTCATCCGCGCGTCGTCGCGCGACCAGCAGCTGTGCGTCGCCAGCATCACCGGCCTCATCGGGGAGGCGATCGCCACCCGCTACCGGCTGGGCCCTGACGCGAAGCCGCTGCTGCTCGCCCTCGACGAGGTGGCGAACATGGCGCCGCTGCGCGATCTGCACACGGTGCTGAGCGAGGGCGGCAGCCAAGGGGTCACGACCCTCGCCGTGCTCCAGGACCTGAGCCAGGCCCGCCACCGGTTCGAGATCGGCGACGGCATCGTGTCGCTGGCCAACAGCGTCGTGGTCTTCCCCGGCATCCGCGACTCGGCGACGCTGCAGAACCTCCAGCAGCTGGCCGGGAACGAGTACCACCGGCTCCAGACGCGCCAGACGATGTCCGGCACGACGATCGGGAGGGAACGCAGCACCTCGACGCAGGAGACCGTCGGGGAGACGATCCAGACCCTGGCCTCGATGTCAGCGGCGGAGATCAGCCGCGGGCACCGGCGTCATGCGGCGCTGTTCACGAGCGACGTGGCGCCGTTCTTCATGCGGATGCACCCGATCAGCGCGGAGCCGTTCACCCACGTCGCCCGGGCATCGGAGCAGCCGGTGCGGGCCGTCGAGATCATCACCGGTGAGCGTGCCGAGGGTGATGCAGCGCTCAGCGCGCTGAGCTGACGATGGACATCACGCTCTCTCGACGGCTCATCGTGATGGCAGTCGTCGTGCTCGCTGCCAGCTTGGTCACAGGAGTTGCCCTGGAGGTCGGCGGAGTCGCCGACGGGGGGTACTGGATCGAGCTGCTCGGCGCGCTCACCGGCTTCAGCGCTGCACTCGTGATCGCCGGCCCGCTGCTGCGGCGCATCAGCGTGGACGCTGCCGCCAACGCCTCTCGCCGTGATCGCCGTCAAGCGCTCAAGGTGATCACGGAGCTGAACGAGGCGTTCGTGACCACCTACAGCAGGGGGTTCGGGGGCTACCCGAACGCACTACATGGGGTCGTCGAACACATGACCAGCGTTCTGCAGCGGAGCCATCAGCTGCGGGTCCAGCAGCTGACCGGGGAGTTGACGATCGACGCTGCCCAGCTGGCCGAGGACCTTGCCGTCATCGCCCCAGCGGGTCATGGCCGCGCCTTGGCAGCGCTACGCATGTTGGCGACACGGGCGTTCCCGCGCGCTGCAGCAGGGCTGGACCACATGCCCGCGGCGGATGCCTACGCCGAGGCGGTGACGAACTTCGAGCTGGCTGTCGTGAAGCTCGAACTGGAGGTCGTCGGCAACGAGGTGTTGCTGGCCAACACGGGAGCGCCGTCGGTCGAAGCCCACGCCGCTTCGCTGCTCCAGGCCGATGAGCGGGCTGCGCTCTTCGAGCGGAGAGGACGGCGCGGCCCCCACTACTGGGACGTGCTGTTCGGTGTGGAGATGGAGCTGCCCATCTTGATCGAGGTTGCGAAGCTCTTGGAGCAGTGCCACTGGGCAGCGTCGAGGGGCACCTTGCGAGTCGCGTCGTACGGCGAGACTCCGGGCATGCCTACCCGGACGGAACTCAGGTTGCTGTCGAGGTTGGAATCGTCGGCGCGAGAACAGTGAGCCGATGAGACGGAGCGAGCACTCCGGCTAGCTATCAGCGATCCATCGTCGGGCCCTGTGAGGGCGGTGGAGGTGGCGGCGGGGGTGGCAGCGGCGGGCGGTCGGGGCCTCGCCGATCCTGGCCTCGAGCCCGGCCCTGGTCTGGTGTCTGCTGCTCTCGTGCTTGGTCTTCGGCGTCGATGAGGGCGTGCAGCTCGCGGGCGACGCCAGCGACGTCGCGAGCGGTCATGCCTTCGGGGAGGTGCGCAGCGTTCTCGCGCTTGGCGGCGAAGACGACGACGTCGTGGGCGTCGTAGAGCTCGTAGTCGGGGTTGTCGCCCATCCACTCTCGGACACGTTCGACGGGCGTGAGCTGCTCGTCGACGGTGGCAGGGCGATCCTGCGCATCGGTCTGACCGGCACCGTGACTCGGCGGCGAAGGCTCGGGCGGTCGCGGTCCGAGGTCGGGACCGAGTCCCGGGTCCTCCTGCCGCCCTGCCGCTAGTGCCTGCACCGCAGGCGGGCCGATCGTGGCTTCGATCCCTTCCGTCCGGTGCAGGAGGTGAAGCGTCGTGCCGTCGCGTTCGACGACGCGCAGCTCGTCGACGAGCTTCCCGTCGTTGAGTGCGGCGAGGGTGTGCGGAAGACCTTGATAGGCGGCGTCGTGTGCTTCGACGCTCGTCCAGCGGCCGACACCTCGGGTGGCGACCTCGTCGACGTACCGGGCCTGGATGCCCTCGATCGACTTCTCGTACGGCACGGCGAGGACACGGGCTTCGACTTGGTATCCGGCCTCGCGAAGGTCGTTGACGGTGCGGGTGACGACGTCCGGTTCGCGCATCGTGCCGTCGATCACGAGATGGCATTGGAGCTGGCGGCCGTGCTCGATCGCCTCGCCGACCCACCGCCCAGCGTCGGGGCCCGTGGCTTGGGATGCGCTGCGGTCGTCCTTCTGCAGCAGGTCCTGGTAGTCGGGGTGGAACCGGCGGAGGTCATCGGTGTTGAGCACCACCACCGGGCCGGAGGCTCCCAGCTCCTGGCGTGCTTGGTCTACGAGCTGGGACTTGCCTGCCCCGGGTTGGCCGCCGAGCAGGATGGCCTTGGGTTGGCCTGGTGCTGCGGTGACCTCGTCGAACCGATCGGGGACGATCTCCTCACGGAAGATGCGATCGTGCTCCGCTTGGGACAAGACGTGCTCATCACCGTTCAGGTGATCGTCTCCCGCGTGGCTTGGCGGTGAGCGAAGTGCGCCCGGACCTGGGGCCCGTAGTGGTCGCGGACCTGTTCGATCGCTTCGGTGTCGCCGAAGCGCAGCTCGTCGCGCTGGCGGGAGATGGTGCGGCTCTCGGCGCGTAGGGCTGCACCCGCTGCTGCATCTCCCGACTGCTCGGCGTGCTGGGCCTTGCCTCGGAGGATCATGGACCAGTCAGCGAGGAGCGCTTGGGCGGTCTCGAAGCGGACGATGGGGTCGATCTCCGTGCTGTCTGGCACAACGGCACCTCCGGGGACCAAGCGTAGATGTGGGGCGTTCTGGGGCCTAGGGCTGATGGGTTCTGTAGTCACGCCTCCTCGTGGACTGCAGAACCTCTCAGCTGGGGCCCGTTCGCTCGTGATCCGGGGCTCTCGCTCGTGGCGTGCCGTGGCTGGCTCACCGATCGAGGGTGGGTCCTGGTGGCGGTGGCGGTGGCGGTGGTGGCGGCGGAAGAGGTGGGGTGCTGGGGCCTCGCTGGGCCTGGCTTCGAGCGCGACCGTGTTGCGGTCCGGGTGCTGCTCGGGCTTGGTCTTCGGCGTCGATGAGGGCGTGGAGCTCGCGGGCGACGCTGGCGACGTCGCGAGGGGTCATGCCGGGGGGGAGGTGCTGGGCGTTCTCTCGTTTGGCTGCGAAGACGACGACGTCGTGGGCGTCGTAGAGCTCGTAGTCGGGGTTCTCGCTCATCCATGCCCGGACGCGCTGGACCGGGCTGGGTTCGGGCACCGGCGGGGGAGGTGGCGGCGGTGGCTCGGGCGAGCCGTAGACGGTCTCAGCGGTCGGGCGCCGTGGGGTGGTCGTCGGCTGTGCGGTGGTGGGCGCCGCCGGCTGTGCGGTGGGTGCGTCGCGAGGTGCGCGCTGGGGTTCGGGCCTGGCCGTGGGAGAGGTGAAGTCCCAGTGGTGGGTGCCGTCGGGCTTCACGATGCGGCGCTCCGGCTCGTCGCGCATCAGCTGGCGCATCCGGTCGGCGGTCATCGGCTGGTCCAGCCAGGTGATCTGAGCGATCGCTTCGGGGGTCGGGAGTCGCGTGGCGGTCACCGGCGGCGCCGCAGCTGGCGAGGGCGCCGGGCGCACCTGGTCCTGGGGCGACACCGGCGGGGGAGGAGGGGCCTGCTGTGCGGCCCTCTCCGGCCCTGCGCTCGTGGGTGGCACTGGTGGCGGGGGAGGAGGAGCCGTGGGTTCAGCGGGCCGCTCACGCAGCGCTCCGAGGGCTTGTGTGGTCCGGTCGGGTCCCCACTCGGCGGATGGTGAGTCGCTCGGGATGTCGACCTGCATGGGCTCGTGATCCGGTGGGGCCGGCATGCGTGCGTCGAAGTCGCCAAGCGCGGGCGGCTCAGCGACTCGGTGGGCACCGGCCGCGACGGGCTCCGGGACCTCACGGCGCTCGGGGGCGCGCACCTGGTCTGTGGGCTGCGGGCGCCGGGGCTCGGCCCGGGTCGCGGTGTCACCGGTGTCGATGGCGGCGCTCTTGGCGATGCTGCGGCGCAGGTCCCATTCGAGGCGGTCGAGGGCGGCGGAGCGGGCGTCGTCGGTGGGCTCGGCGGTGAGGTGGAACTGGTTGCTGGCCCGGCCTCGCGTGGTGGCGACGTAGGAGAGCTCCTTGGCGCTCATCCCGTCGGGGGCGAAGTGGCAGACGTCGGCGGTCGCACCTTGGGCCTTGTGGGTGGTGGACGCGTAGCCCAGGCGGGTGTGCTGGTTGACGTAGTCGGCGTCGAGGCCGATGCGGCGCCCGTCGTGGCGCTCGACGACGAGGGCGCCGTCGCGACGGGCGACGACGGTGACGACCTGGCCGTTGCGCAGGTCCTGCTGCTTCTCGTTGCGCAGCAGCATCATGCGGTCGCCTTCGTGGAGGGCTTCACCTCGGGCGGTGTGCGCGATGTGCTCGCCGAGGTGCCCCGCTTCGTGGCGTCGCTGCTGGACGGCGGCGTTGAGGGCGTCGACGTTGTCGTTGGTGCCGGTGAGCACGAGCGCGGTGCGCCCGGCCTCGTAGTCGACGACGGCGTTGATGGCCACGGCCCGGGCGCGCTGCTCGGCGGTGTCGTGGAAGTGGATGCGCCCTTCGCGCTGGTAGGCGTCGAGGAAGGGCTGCGTGCGCCCGTTGCGGAGGTCGGTGATCGCTTGGCGCTCCCACTCGGCGTGCTGGCGCCGGTTGGTCTCCAGCTTGATCGTCGAGGCGAACCGGTCCTGCAGCACGCGGAGCATGCCGCCGGCGTCGATCGAGGGGAGCTGGGCGGGGTCGCCGACGAGGACGAGCTTGGCTCCCTTCTCGTCGCATGCGGCGGTGAGGCGGGCGAGGCGGTCGGTGCCGGCCATCTCGGCTTCGTCGACGATGAGCACGGTGCGCCGGTCGAGCTGCTCGCGTCCGGTCTCGACGGCGAGGAGCAGCGAGTCGATCGTGCGCGCCTGGGTCCCGTCGGCTTGGGTCGGGTCACCAGCCTTCGCGACGAGCGCTTCGCTGAGCTGCTCGGCAGCGACGGCGGCGTGCGCGGTGCCGAGGACCCGGAACCCGGAGGCTTGCCAGGCTTCGGCGGCGGCGCCGAGGGTGAACGTCTTGCCGGAGCCGGGGGCCCCGATGACGATCTCGACCCCGCGCCCGGAGGTGGTGAGCTCGCGCACGAGGTGTGCCTGGTCGGCGCCGAGGCTGGTGCGTGAGCGCACGGCGTCTTCGACGTGGTGGCTGCGGGCGATGCCGGCGTTGTCGTTGAGCCGCTGGCGGGTGCTGGTCTCGATGAGGCGCTCTTTGGCGAGCTGGGTGCGAGTGGTGAGCGGGTCGGGGCGCTGGACTTGGACGCGGGTGCCGTCTCGGCGTTCCATGACGCTGGGGGCGATCTTGTCGGGGTCGAGGCGGACGTACTCGGGGTGGGCCATCACCTCGTCGACGACGGCCAGGACGTCCTCGACGCGTGCTCCGTCTCGTGCGCTGTTGGTGACGGCTCGGATCAGGTCGCGCCGGGTGAACTTGGCGTGCTCGGCGGTGAGGGCGGCGGCGATCGGCTCGGCCAGGGCTCGCGCGTCGAGCCGCTCAGGCGTGCGGGGCACACCGATCATGGGGTCGACGATCTCGTGGGGATCGAGACCGAGCTCGTCGATGCGCTTCTGCCACCACTGCTCGACGCGACCGGGTGGGACGCCGTAGTCGCGTGCGTCGTGGTCGGCCAGGGCGGGGATGTCGACGCGAGGTGCGTCGGCCTTGGCCTTGCGGGTGTCGAGGGCGGCGGCTTCGCGGGCGCGTCGGCTGGCGTCGCGCCCGACGGCTCCTTCGAGCTGCTTGCTGCGCCGGCTGAACTCGGCGAGCACGGCGCGGTCGGCGGTGGCGATCTCCGCGAGGTTCTTGACCGGGTCGTCGAAGCGCGACCCGAGCTGCTCGACGACGAGGGCCCGGCCGTGGGCTTGGAAGACGGCGCCGATGGTCGTCGCTGACGAGAAGATCGCCGCACCGTCGAGGGTGCGCCACTTCCCGTCGATCCCTTGCACGGCGTTGGCGACCACGACGTGGAAGTGCAGCTGCGGGTCGCCTTCACGACTGGTGCGGTGCTCGAAGATCGCTGTCGTCCACCCGAGCCCTTCCATCCGCCCGGTGCCCCCAGCGCCGATGCGCACCGCACCGCACTCGGCTTCAGCGAACGACACCGCCGCCTTGACCGCCTCCTTGTAGGCGTCGCGGACGATCTGGCGTTGCTCGTCGGTGCCGTACGCGTAGATGAGCGACACGCTCTTGGGTGCGGAGAACGTGAGGTCGAACGCACCGTTCTTGCCGGGCCGAGCGCGCAGGCGCACCCCGGTGTTGGGGTCGCGGTTGGCGAGCAGGTCGAGGAACGCTTGGGCGTCGACCTCACCGCTCAGCCCGAGCGCTTCGGCGCCCTTCCCGTACCACTCGCCCGGCGCTTCGCGATCTTGCGCGGGCAGGTAGTAGTCCTCCAACCCCTCCGCGACGCCGGCGACGTAGTAGCCGCCGGAGCCGCCTGCGACGGCGCCGATCGACAGCACTCTGCAACCGTACGGAACGGGTGTGACGACGACCGCGCGGCCGAGTGACGAAGCGCACTAGCTGAGTGCAACTGTGTGCTCCAGATCGTCGTGCGGGCGTTGAGCGGCGGCGCCGTAGGCGTCGACGGTCTGCGACCGGATGCGATCTGCTTCGCTCTTCGTCGTTGACGCAGTGTCGTTGCTCGTCTTCGCGCGCGCGTCGCTCGCCTTGGTGGTGGCCTTCGTGGTCAGCGTCGCGCGTGCGCGTTGCGTGCTGTGGCGGTTGGTGCCTCGTGTGTCGTCGCCGCTCAAGGGTGCAGCCGCTTCGCTCCTCGCCTTCGCTTCGCTGCGGCTCTTGGCGTCCCCCTTGACCGGTGCCGTCACACGAGGAAGGGCGCATGTAGGCGACCAAGGCGGAGCCCTGCTCGCTGGAGCAGACGACGCATCGGGCCATCGAGCATGTTGCCGGGCGACGGGGGAGGTGGTCGGATCGTGCGATGGCGGGCGGCGACGGCAGGCGTTCGTCGGCCCGTGGTGGGCGGCGCGTCGACGTCGGAGCGACGCTGACTGAGCGCTGGCCCGGCGTCCCTTGATCGAGATGGCGGGCGGCTCAGCTGCCGCCCGCCCAGCGGTGCTGCTCTTCGTCGAGGAGGTCGTCGATCTCGGCGGGCTCTTCGACGAGGTACTGGAACCAGAGCCCGATCAGCTCGTCGACGCGGGCGGGGTCGCGGTAGTGCTCGGTGAGGAGCTCGATGAGCCTGTCGGGGGTGAGGTGGTCGCGCTCGGTGTCGTCGAGGTCGAGGGCGGCGACCTCGACGGCGGTGGGGCCCAGCACGTCGAGCCCATCTGGGTTCGCGCGTGGGCACCAGGACCATGTGAACCCGCGCAGCCGCTCGTCGTCGACGGCTTCGGCGGCGATCGAGCCGTCGGCGTAGGTGCGCCAGATCGTGAACGTCGGTGCCATCGTGAACCTCCCTGGAGCGTGAGGTCCCTTGCCTCGTGCTCGATGCAGGCCCGAAGCCAGGTGGTCGGTGGTGACGAGGGGGACGCCAGGAGCCGCAGCGAAGCGGAGGTGGTGGAGCGCAGCCGGAGGCGGAGCGGCTGGACCCTCGCACCGCCGTGGCTGCCTGGCATGGTGCCGTGGTCGAGCGGAGAGGTGAGGGGCTCGGGTACGAGGGGTTCAGGTGCCGGTGGGCGGGTCTGCGTCGAGGTGCTTGGTGAGGGCGTCGAGCGCGTCCGGCACGGTGGCGTGGTGGTCTGAGCTCCACAGGGCTTCGCCAGGTCCGCCGGTGGGGTTGTGCGCGACGGCGTAGGTGGCGGGCCCGAACTGCTCACCGTCGAAGTCGTGCAGCTCGTGGACGACGCCGAGGGGTGCGCCGTCGGTGTCGAGGACGCGCCATGATCCCCACCGCTCGTTGAGGTTGCGCCCGGGTGGGAGGCGCTCGGTGCGGAGCCGTCCGGGCTCTGGTGCCGGCGGTCGGTCGCTGCTCACGATTGCCATCCTCGTCCGCGCCGACGGGCGTGGGCCAGGGGGCTGAGCGGTCACTGCGTGAGCGGTCGGGCCGGCTCGTCTTCAGGTGTCGCTCGCTCTTCGTCGGCGAGGTTGGCGAGGTGGTCGGTGGCGGCCTGGGCCTTGCCGGCGACGGTGAACAGCGCTCGCGGGTCGGCGCGCAGCACGCGCAGCCAGTGGGCGAGGTAGCCGGCGTGGTCGGGGCGAGGCGTGGTGCTGATACCGAGGGTGGCGCAGGTGAAGGCTGCGGACAGCTCGGCGACGAGCTCTTCGGCGGCGTAGGCGTCATCGCCGAACCGGTTGACCAGGTCTCGACCGAGGCGGGTGGAGTGGCCGGTCCAGTGGGCGTGCTCGTGCGCTGAGGTGGCGTAGTAGGCGGGCGCGTCGGTGAACGTCTCGAACGGGGGCAGCACGATGAGGTCCTCGGCGGGGGAGTAGTAGGCGCGTCCTTCGTGGCGGTGCTCGACGACCGCCCCGACTCGGGAGAAGAACGCGTCAGCCTCGGTGAGCTGAGCGTCGCTGTTGCGGGTCGGGGGCGTGGGCTCGTACCCGTCGACCTGGGCGGCGTTGAACACGATGAAGGCCCGGGCGCGGAAGCGGGGGAAGCCCACCAGCTCGACGGGGTCGCCGGTCTCGTCGTCTTCGACGGTCATGCGGTCCTGGGTGACGTTCCAGAACACGCACCCGGTGCCGCGTTCACCCTTGCGGACCTGGGCGCCGATGCTGGCCCACTGCTTGTAGGTCGCCCACTCACCGCACTCCCACCCTGCGACGAGCCCAGCGGCCAGGAGGGCCAAGACGTTGCCGCCCCGGTAGTGCTTCTTCGTGGTCGGGTTCACCGGGAAGCCCAGCCCGTCCCGGCTCCACGGCATCGACCAGGACCCCGCACCGTCTTCGATCGCCTGCACGATCGCTGCTGTCGTCGACTCGAACACGTCTTGAGCTGTCGTTGCCATCAGGCACCTCCTGCGGGTGCAGGCCCCGGCGGCCTGCGCTCGCTAGAAGCCCGACCGATGGGGGGTGGTGCGGGGTCAAGGGGAACGGCAGGAGCCGGAGCGGTAGCGGAGGCGGGGGAGCGCAGCGAAGCGGAGCGCCTATCCCCTTGACGCTGGACCACCACCCAGCCACCACCGACCCGAGCGCACGCACCCGGCGACTGCCACCCCGGCTGCGTCGAGGCTCCGACACGCCCCGCCTGGCTAGAGGTGCTCCGACCTGGGAGCCGATGTTCAGTAGCTCAGTAATTCAGTAGCTCAGCTGAGATAACCGACGCGTACACGTACCTGGAGAGCAACGAGCAGGTCGGCAAGGTCATCGTCATCACGGCGGGGGCTGACAGCAGCTTGTGAGATCCGCCGCATGGGTGGGCCACCACCAGCACCGGCGGGCGGGTGTGACGTGGTCAGCCAGCGGGGCGGTCGGTGATCCCCAGGTGCTCGGTCATGCCGACGATGTCGATGAGCCGGCGCACGCTCCCCGTGGCGTTCACCACCCGCAACCTTGGGGTCCCTGCCCCAGGCAGCTTGATGATGGTGCGGAGCCCGCTGCTGTCCATGAACGTCGTGGCGGCGAGGTCGACCACGACCTGGTCGACACCGGGATCGAGCGTGGCACCCAGCTCTGTGAGCGGGGGGCAGGTGGCGGCATCGAGCTCGCCGACGATGGTGATCGTGAGCGTCGCCCCGTCCAGGGCGGTCCGGATCGAGCAGAAGGGACCCCCAGCACCAGGCGTCACATCGACGGACCGCAGTAGCCGATGACGGGCCGTCTCACGTCGAGCACGCGCAGCGTCTCAGGACTCATGGTCTTCAGAGGCAGGTGGACCGCTCCCGGCAGGTGCTCTTCTTCGTGCTCTTCTACGGGGAGCACCTTGACGACCTGCGCCCCTTCAGCGTCCAGGCGCTGCACGAGGGCACGATCGGCGACACGGAGCGTGCTCATGCTCCGAGCGCGGCGGCAAGGTCGTCGATCGAAGGGGCGCCGATCAGCGCATCGCCGCTCACGTAGAGCCGGCACGACAGCGATGGCTCGATCCCAGGGACAGCGAACGGGTCGTGACCGTCGACGAGGATCGTGGGCGAGCCATGCATCCCAAGCGCTCGCGCCTCGTCATCGGTGTCGACCTTGCGCTCGGCAACTACGACGTCGATCAACCCCGCTCCGGCCAGGGCGGCGTCGAGGTTGCGGCGGGCGAGCCCACGGTTCGGGCAGGCCTCCACGAACAGCAAGTCGATCTTCACCGAAGCCAACGTAGGGCGGTGGTGGTCATGAGCTGAGCGTTGACGTCGCATGCGCGACGACGTCGACGCCCGTGGAGGAGCTGGTCTTGTTGGTGACGCCGGCCTGGTCGAAGGTTGCCATCTCGCCGTGCAGGCGTGCTGCTGTTTGCAGCAGGGGGAGGGCGAGGCAGGCGCCGGTGCCTTCGCCGAGGCGGAGGTCGAGGTCGAGCAGCGGCCGGAGGCCGAGGTGGTCGAGGACGGCGGTGCTGCCGGGCTCAGCGGAGCGGTGCCCGGCGAAGGTGTAGGCGACGGCCCCGGGGCAGATCTCGGCGGCGGCGAGCAGGGCTGCGGCTGAGATGACGCCATCGACGATGATGGGGACTCGGGCGGCGGCTCCACCGATGATGAAGCCGCTGAGGGCGGCGATCTCGAGTCCTCCGAGGGAGGCGAGGACGGCGAGCGCGTCGTCGGGGTCGGTGGATCGTCGGGTGCGGGCGATGGCGTCTTCGATCACGGCGATCTTGACGGCGAGCATGTCGTCGTCGATGCCGGTGCCCCGTCCGGTGATCTCGGCCGCCGTGCGTTTGGTGAACCAGCTGATGAGGGCGGCGGATGGTGTGGTGTTGCCGATGCCCATGTCGCCGGTGATGAGACAGCGGGCGCCGCCCGCTACGAGCTCGCGTGCCACTTCAGCGCCGACGTCGAGAGCCCGCCGGGTCTGTTCAGGGGTCATGGCGGGGACGTGACGCAGGTTGGCCGAACCGGCTGCCACCTTGCGACACAGCAGGCCAGGGGCGGGTTCCAGGGTGGCTGCCACGCCGACGTCGACCACGACGACTTCGGCTCCGACTTGTCGGGCGATGACGTTGATGGCAGCCCCACCGGCACAGAAGCTCGCGACCATCTGGGCGGTCACGTCAGCAGGCCACGGTGTGACGCCCTCGGCGACGACCCCGTGGTCAGCGGCGAACACCGCCACTGCGGCGGGTGCGGGTACGGGGGGCGGGGAGGTGCCGGCGATGCCGGCGAGGCGGACGGCGCATTCCTCCAGCTGGCCGAGCGAGCCGGGGGGTTTGGTGAGTCGACGGTCGTGCTCCCGGGCGTCGTCCATGGCCGTCTCGTCGAGGTCGCACACGCGCTCGCACGCATCGGCGAACGGTGAGGTCTCCCGTTCGCCCCATCGCTCCCGATGGACCGCCCACGCGAGGGGGCGGCGCAAGGCCCAGCCGGCGAGGGCCAGCTCGGGTTCAGGATCGAACCGTTCGACGTAGCCGAGACAGAGGTAGGCGACGATCTCGACATGGCTGGGGAGTTGCAGGAGGCGGGCGAGCTGGTCGGGTTCGGCGAAGCTGACCCAGCCGACCCCGAGATGCTCGGCTCGTGCCGCGAGCCACAGGTTCTCGATGGCCAGACAGGTCGAGTAGGCGGCGGTCGCTGGTTGGGTGGCGCGACCGAGGATGTGGGCGGAGCCTCGTTCCTGGGTGCTGGTGACCACGACGTTGAGGGGGGTGTCCAGGACGGCTGCGATCTTGATCCGGTTGAACTGGGCGGCGCGCGCTGACGGGAGGGTCTCGGCGAAGGCCCGTCGTGTCCGTTCGACGTGTGCCGCGACTCGGCGCCGGACGTCGGTGTCGGTGATGACCAGGAAGTCCCAGGGTTGGGACAGCCCGACCGAGGGCGCAGCGTGGGCGGCGGCGAGAACCCGAAGCAGGACGTCGTCGGGCACAGGGTCGGGGCGGAAGTGACGACGGACGTCACGACGGGCGTTGATGACCCGGTAGAGCGACTCGCCGTCCGCGTCGCTGACCGTGTCGTGGTTCAAGCGGGCTTCTCGGTCAGGTAGAGCTGGTTTCCGCTGTCTTCGAACTCGGCGGTCTTCTCTTTCATGCCGAGCTCGATGGCGGTGTCGACGTTGACGCCGTGTTCGGCGGCGTAGTCGCGCAGGTCGTGACTGATCCGCATCGAGCAGAACTTCGGGCCGCACATGGAGCAGAAGTGGGCGGTCTTGGCCGGCTCGGCGGGCAGGGTCTCGTCGTGGTAGCTGCGGGCAGTGTCGGGGTCCATGGCCAGCTCGAACTGGTCGTGCCAGCGGAACTCGAAGCGGGCTTTGGACAGGGCGTCGTCCCACGCCTGAGCCCCGGGGTGGCCCTTGGCCAGGTCGGCGGCGTGCGCGGCGATCTTGTAGGCGATCACGCCGGCCTTGACGTCATCCCGGTTGGGCAGACCGAGGTGCTCTTTGGGGGTGACGTAGCAGAGCATGGCGGTGCCGTGCATGCCGATCACCGCGGCGCCGATGGCGGAGGTGATGTGGTCGTACCCGGGCGCCACGTCGGTCGTGAGCGGGCCCAGTGTGTAGAAGGGCGCTTCGTGGCACCAGTCCAGCTGCAGGTCGACGTTCTCCTTGATCTTGTGCAAGGGCACGTGCCCAGGCCCTTCGATCATGACCTGGACGTCGTGGCGCCATGCCACCTCGGTCAGCTCGCCAAGTGTCCGCAGCTCGGCCAGCTGGGCGGCGTCGTTGGCGTCGGCGATGGACCCGGGGCGGAGCCCGTCACCGAGGGAGAACGCCACGTCGTAGGCAGCGAAGATCTCGCAGAGCTCCTCGAAACGGGTGTAGAGGAAGTTCTCCTGGTGATGCGCCAGGCACCAGGCGGCCAGGATCGAACCCCCGCGACTGACGATGCCGGTGACGCGGCCGACGGTGAGCGGCACGTAGCGGAGCAGCACGCCGGCATGCACCGTCATGTAGTCGACGCCCTGTTCGGCCTGCTCGATGATCGTGTCGCGGAACAGCTCCCAGGTGAGCTCGGCGGGGCGGCCGTCGACCTTCTCCAGCGCCTGGTAGATGGGCACGGTGCCGATCGGCACCGGCGAGTTGCGGATGATCCACTCGCGGGTGGTGTGGATGTCCTGTCCGGTGGAGAGGTCCATGACGGTGTCCGCGCCCCACCGGGTCGCCCACGTGAGCTTGTCGACCTCTTCGGAGATCGAGGAGGTGACGGCCGAGTTGCCGATGTTGGCGTTGACCTTGACCAGCAGCTTGCGCCCGATGGCCATGGGCTCGGACTCGGGGTGGTTCACGTTCGCGGGCAGGATGGCCCGACCGGCGGCGATCTCGTCACGCACCAGCTCGGGGGTCACGCCCTCGCGGATGGCGACGAACTCCATCTCGGGGGTGACCTCGCCTCGCCGGGCGTAGTGCAGCTGGGTCACGACCCGACCAGCCCGGGCCCGCAGCGGCTGAGCGATGCCACCGGGGAACGACTCAGGCGTGCGATCGGCCCGCACCGCGCCGCGGCCGTCGTCGCGGAGGTTGGGCCCGCGACCCTCGTACGCCTCGACGTCATCCCGCTGCAAGATCCACGGGCGGCGCAGTGCTCCGAGACCGACGAGCGGGTCGGCGCCCGGCCCGCTCGTGTCGTAGAGGCGGACCGGGGGGTTCGGCTCACCTTTCGGGGAGTCACCCAGACGAACCTCGGCGAACGGCACCCGCAGGTCCGGACGCGACCCTGGGACGTACACCTTCTGACGCGACGTGTCGCTCATGGCTACCCCTCCCTGCGCCGGCATTACCCGGATCAGGTTCAGCGGTCGACGCCAAGAAGCGTCCTCTCAGCCCGGTTCACGCCGAGCACCCGCGTGCACTTTTTGATTGCTTAGCAAGCTGCCAGAACCGGTCGCCCGGGCGCAAGCCCCGGACTGGGCCGTACGCGTGACCGGGCGGCACCACATGCTCTCCCCCCGAAGCGAGGGCTGGCGTCGGATCGACCAGCACCCAGCAGCCAAGGCTGGGCATGGTTATGTGACGCGGGCAGTGGATTGCTACCGTGGCCGTGCAACACGGGAGCTCGGTGGGACCGGGCTGAGAGGGTGGGCTGGTAGCCCCCGACCGTTCGAACCTGATCCGGGTAATGCCGGCGCCAGGGAGCATGAAAGACCGTCCTCCTCTTGCGCTCCGGCTCTGTAGGCATGGAGGAGGAGCGCGATGAGGCTTGGTCGCCTGCACGTCATCATCGACGTCAGCCCGGACGCGCCCCACCCGGTTGAGCTGGCCGACGCTGCGCTCGCAGGTGGCGCTCCTGTCCTGCAGGTACGGCCCAAGGGGGTCACGGACGCGGTGGCGTATGAGGCGGTGGCGGCCATCGCTGAGCGTTGCCGGGCGGCGGGGGCGGCCTGCATCGTGAACGACCGAGCCGACCTGGCCCTCGCTACGGGCGCGGACGGCGTGCACGTCGGCGCGGAGGATCTCCCTGTCGATGTGGCCCGTCGGCTGGTCGGACCGGGGGCGCTCGTGGGAGGGACGGCCCGCCGCCCCGAGACCTCCGAGCAGCGCCAGGCGGCGGGGGCCAGCTATCTCGGCATCGGCCCCATCTACCTCACCTCCTCGAAGGAGGGGCTGCCCCCACCACTCGGGCCGGCCATGCTGACCCACGTGGCGGCGGCCGTCACGATCCCCTTGATCGCCATCTCGGGCATCACGGTGCCACGCGTGGGTGAGGTGATCGCGGCCGGCGCCTACGGCGTCGCCGTCATCGGTGCCATCGCCCGGGCTCCGGACCCCCAGGCGGCGACGGCCGCGTTCGTCGCTGCCCTCACCCGAGCCGCCGGGGGCGTGCACGCGTGAGCCAGCCGCTGGATGTGGTCGTCGTCGGGGGCGGCGTGATCGGCCTTGGCGTCGCCTGGAAGGCCGCCTCGGCGGGCTTCACGGTCAGCGTGGTCGACGACGCCAGACGCGAACGGGGGTCGTGGGCAGCCGCAGGCATGCTCGCACCGGTGACCGAGGTGCACTACGGCGAAGACGCGCTCCTCGGGCTGAACCTCCGCTCCGCCGCCCAGTACCCCGCCTTCGTGGCGCAGCTGGAAGCAGCGTCGGACATGACCGTGGGCTACCGGCCGTGCGGGACGCTGGTCGTCGCCGGCGACACCGACGACAACTCCGCCCTCGACGAGCTGTACCACCACCAGCTCCGGCTCGGGTTGGCAGTCACGCGACTCCGGGGCCGTGAGTGCCGTTCCCATGAGCCGGCGCTCACGCCCAGCGTGCGAGGCGGGATCCTCGCCGACGGAGACCATCAGGTCGACAACCGTCGACTGGAAGGCGCCCTCCGCCGTGCCAGCCTCAGAGCCGGCGTCCACCTGGTCAACGGCAGCGCTACCAGGCTGGAGTGCCACAGCGAGCGGGTCGAGGGTGTGCGACTCAGCGACGGCACCCTGCTCCAGGCCCCGACGGTCGTGCTGGCCGCCGGCTGCTGGTCCGGACAGCTCGCCGGCGTGCCCGAGGAGCTGGTTCCACCGGTGCGACCGGTCAAGGGACAGATCCTGCGCCTGCGCACCGATCCTGGCGCGCCGCTGCTCAGCCGCACGGTGCGGGGCCTGGTACGAGGCACGTCGGTGTACCTGGTGCCCCGATCCGACGGTGAGCTCGTCGTCGGGGCGACGATGGAAGAGCAGGGCTTCGACGCGACCGTGACCGCGGGCGCGGTGCACGAGCTGCTGCGCGCTGCCCGTGACCTCGTGCCCGGCGTGGACGAGGCCGTGCTGGTGGAGTGCTGGGCCGGGCTGCGTCCAGCAAGCCCCGACAACGCGCCCCTGGTCGGTCCCACCGCCCTGCCGGGCTTGATCATGGCCACCGGGCACGGCCGCAACGGCATCCTGCTCACCCCCGTCACCGCCGAAGGCGTCACCCAGGTCCTCACCGGCGGGGACCTGCCCGACCACCTCATCCCGTTCGCTCCCGACCGGTTCGCAGGGTCCTCGCTACGGGCGGCGGTAGCGCCGTGAACGTCGTCGTGAACGGCGATACCACCGCCGTGGACCCCGGGACGACGCTCGGTGTCGTGGTGGACGGGCTCGGCCGGGGACGCCGGGGTTTCGCCGCCGCGGTGAACGAGGAGGTGGTGCCGGCCAGCTGCTGGGACACGACTGTCCTGACCGAGGACGACCGTGTCGAGATCCTCACCGCCGCCCAAGGAGGCTGAGCGTTGACCGCATCGATGGAAGCGCTGACACAGCTCACAGCCGAAGCACTCCAGATCGGAGGGATCGAGCTCTCCTCCCGGCTCCTCATGGGCACGGGCGGTGCGACGAGCCTCGACGCGCTGGAGGCCGCTCTGCGGGCTTCGGGCACCGCGGTGGCCACCGTCGCCCTCCGTAGGGTCGACGTGAGCTCCCGCGGTTCACTGCTCGACGTGCTCACCAGGGTCGGGGTGCGATTGCTGCCCAACACCGCGGGCTGCTTCACCGCCCGGGAAGCGGTGCTGACTGCGCAGCTCGCCCGAGAGGCGTTCAACACCGACTGGATCAAGCTCGAAGTCATCGGTGACGACGTCACGCTCCTGCCCGACCCCGTCGAGCTGCTCGACGCCGCAGAGACACTGGTCGATGACGGGTTCGTGGTCCTGGCCTACACGAACGACGACCCCGTCACCGCCCGCCGTCTCGCTCAGCTCGGCTGCGCCGCCGTGATGCCCCTCGGTTCGCCGATCGGCAGTGGGCTCGGCATCCGCAACCCCCACAACATCGCCCTCATCGTGGAGCAGGCCTCCGTGCCCGTGGTGCTCGACGCCGGGATCGGCACCGCCTCCGATGCTGCGCTGGCTATGGAGCTGGGCTGTGACGCCGTGCTCGTCGCCTCCGCGGTGACGCGTGCCCAGGACCCCGCGCGCATGGCCGCAGCCATGCGACACGCCGTCGAGGCCGGCCACCTCGCCCGTCATGCCGGACGCATCCCGCGCCGTTGGCACGCGGTTCGCTCCACATCCCAACAAGGCGCCCCGATGCTCAACACGATTGACCTCGGCGCCCCGTGACCGACAGCGCCGTGTTGCCCTCCCTCGTGCTGGTGACCGACCGCCGGGCCGCCGAAGCGCAGGGACGCACGCTGGTGTCCACGGTCGCCACCGCGGTCGAGGCCGGCGCGCGAGCTGTGCTGCTGCGAGAGAAGGACCTACCCGCCCCACGCCGCCTCGGCCTCGCCCAGGAGCTGCGACACGTCATGGCGGGCAGCGGTGCCCGCCTCGGCATCGCGTCCGACCCCAACCTCGCAGTCTGCGTTGACAGCGACTGGGTGCACCTCAGCGCCACAGACCCCTTCCCCCCCGGCCAGCTGCTCGTCGGTCGCTCCTGCCACGACCTCGTCGAGGTTTGCAAGGCGGCCTCCGAAGGCTGCGGCTACGTCACCGTCTCACCCGTTGCCCCGTCCGCGTCCAAGCCCGGCTACGGCCCCGCCCTCGGCGCCGAACGGCTGGCGGAGATCTGTCAGGCCGCAGCGCCGTTGCCCGTGTACGCCTTGGGCGGCGTCAACGCCGCCAACGCCGAGTCCTGGCTTACCGCCGGCGCCGAAGGCGTGGCGACCATGGGCGCTGTGATGGCCGCTGCCGACCCGGTCATCGCCACCCACCAGCTGCTCGACGCCCTCCGCGCCCGCGGAGAGATGCAGTGAACCCGCCGGTCGCTCTCACCATCGCCGGTTCGGACTCCAGCGGCGGGGCCGGCATCCAAGCCGACCTGAAGACCTTCGCCGCCCACGGCGTCTACGGCACCAGCGCAGTGACCGCGCTCACCGCGCAGAACACGACGGGCGTGCACGCCGTGCACATCCCGCCCACCGAGTTCCTCCACGCCCAGATCGACGCCGTCCTCACCGACCTCGACATCGCCGCCGTCAAGACCGGCATGCTGCCCAGCGCCGCCATCGTCGAAGCGGTCGCCGCTCTCGCCGCCACCGGCCAGCTCCCCAACCTCGTCGTCGACCCCGTCATGGCCGCCTCCACCGGAGCCCAGCTCGCCGACCACGACACCATGACCTCCTACCTGTCCAAGCTGTTCCCCCACGCCCTCATCATCACGCCCAACGTCCACGAAGCGTCCCAGCTCATCGGTGCGCCGCTGCACACCGTCAACGACCTCTCCGAAGCGGCACGAGAGCTCCACCGCAGCGGCGCCGGCTACGTCATCGTCAAAGGCGGCGACCTCCACGGCGCCGAAGCCGTCGACGCCGTCTACGACGGCCGAACGATGCACCTGCTGCGTGCAGCCCGAACCCCCACACAGCACACGCACGGCACCGGCTGCACCTTCTCCGCCGCCATCGCCGCCCGCCTCGCCCGAGGAGACACCCCCCACGACGCCATCAACGCCGCCAAGACCTACGTCACCGCCGCACTGACCGGCGCAGCAACATGGAACCTCGGCGCCGGCCCGGGC